>Ga0210017_1000214_pt1 | contig 46407 bp, 54 predicted proteins | sample CryGeyCG2014_020_FD_183966 | JGI IMG/M metagenome (GOLD analysis project Ga0210017, IMG submission 183966) | Groundwater microbial communities from aquifer - Crystal Geyser CG08_land_8/20/14_0.20 (SPAdes) (version 2) | ecosystem: Environmental > Aquatic > Deep subsurface > Groundwater | place... | reverse complement strand
ATCCCCCACCCAAAAACCATCCTTGGAGAAGATGGGTTGCAACAAAGAAAAAAAATCTGATCTGTGTGTAAAACAGGACATTTTTACTTTGCTAAGAACCGGACATTTTCACTTTGCCTTGACACAACTGAAATTTCCAAGGCCTTCCCAGAGTTGCGCGTTTTCAAAAAGCAGCTACACGAAAGACAAAAGGAGCAAAAAAAACGCCCCACCCTTTTAAGGGTGAGGCGTTAATTGTGGTTAGACTAAAACTTGATTAGCCTCTTCAAGCGATTTCACTAGATCAGCCACTTTTTCCGGAAAAATCATAATTGTGTTGTAATCAAACTTGTCTTTTTCAACTAGTTTTGATTCAGTCAGCATCAAGTACTTATGATTGTTCTTGCTTTCCTTGACCGCCACAAAATATGTCCTCCGACCAGCCCTGACCATTTTCTTGAATATCTCTTTGCCACCATTGCCATTGCCATTCTCTGTCATGTTTCTCACCTCCCTTTATAATAACCTTTCAACAAGATCCTAAAGGCCTAATCCCCCAAGGCCTAAAGTACCTTCTCATAACTAATGATCCTCTCCCTGAGCCAAGCCCAACGCAGCCAGGCTTTAAGCTCATCTGACTTCATGTAAATCTCACGAATGTGATTAAAAGGCAACTGATAAAGGACCTTATACACGGGCCTCACCCCCTTTTTTGTCCAAGGACCGGTATTGGATCGCCTCAGCAATATGTTGCGTCTCAATCGTGCTAACCCCGACTAGATCAGCAATTGTCCGCGCGACCTTCAAAATCTTGTCATAGGCCCGCGCGCTTAGGTTTAGATGAACAATGGCAGCCTTGAGCAATTGCTTAGCCTCTGGCTCTAAAAAACAATATTTTCTGATCTGCTGCGGGGCCATGTGGGCATTACAAAAAACCTGCTGCCCGCCAAATCTATCAAGCTGCAACTGGCGGGCCGCAATAACCCTTTGGCGTACGATCTTCGAAGACTCGCCCTGCGGCAGCGCGGCTAATTCGTCAACCTTTAAACGGCTGACCTCAAGCTGCAAGTCAATCCTGTCCAGCAATGGCCCGGAAAGTTTGCGCCAGTAGTTATGCACTTGCGTCGGGCTGCAGCTGCAGCCTGGCTTGGCATCATAAAGCCGGCCACAGGGACATGGGTTCATCGAGGCCACCAGCATAAATTTTGCCGGATAAGTCAACGCAGAATGGGCACGTGAAATAGTGACTTGACCATCTTCTAGCGGCTGGCGCAAGACCTCTAGCACCCGACGGTCAAACTCTGGAAATTCGTCCAGGAACAAAACCCCAAAATGGGCCAGACTAACTTCGCCAGGCCGCGGGATCCGCCCACCACCAATTACCCCAATATCCGACGTGGTGTGGTGCGGCGTGCGAAAAGGCCGGCGCGTAACCAGGGACCCTTTTTCCGCCAGTAACCCAACAACTGAGTAGATCTTGGTCACTTCCAGGGCCTCGTTAAGCGAGAGCGGCGGCAAAATTGTCGGCAAGCGGCGCGCTAACATGGTTTTTCCGGAACCAGGGGAACCGACCAGGAGTATGTTATGTCCACCTGCGGCTGCGACCTCGAGCGCCCTTTTAACGTGCCCCTGGCCTTTGACATCAATTAAATCAAGCAGGTCCTCGCTTGGGACTGATAAAAGTTTTTCCAAATCAACTTGATATGGTTTGATCTTGGTTTGTCCACTGAGATATTCTGCCGCTTCTTTTAGCGAGCTAACTGGAATAACCTCAAGCCCTTTGATTAAGGCAGCCTCAGCCGCATTTTCTTTGGGTACCAGGATCCGTCGGTGCGACTTGGCTAGGGAAAAACAAATTGCCAAAAGGCCACTAACCGGTCGCACACCCCCGTCAAGGGAAAGCTCGCCCACTACCAGCGTATCGGCCAGTTCAATAGCTGTAATCTGCTCAGACACCAGCAACATACCCAAAGCAATCGGCAGGTCATAAAGCGGCCCTTCTTTTCTGGTGTTGGCTGGAGCTAAATTAATGGTGAAATATCCAGGCGGAAATTCAAACCCTGAGTTTTCAATGGCTGCCCTGACCCGATCACGCGACTCACGCACCGCTGCATCCGGCAGGCCCACAATTGACTGGCCAGGCAAACCGCGGCTGGAATCGATCTCGATCTCAACTTGATAAGCCTCAAGCCCCAAAACCGCAGCACTGGCAATCTTTACAAGCATCCCATCCCCCTAGGTTAGAAAAAAAGCGTTCTGAAAAAGCTCGATCACTCGCGAGCCATCAAGGCGACGATAAATAGCAACAACATCAAAACGACAATTTTTATTTTTGATCCTGTTCCGGTACAAATATGTTCTAGCGGCGTGAATAATGCTTTGGCGTTTTTCTCGGCGGATGGCCGCGCTAGGCAAGCCAAAACTTCTAAATGAGTAGTTTTTGACCTCGACAAAAACCATAAAGTCACGGTCAGAGGCAATAAGATCAATCTCGCCTTGTTGGGAGCGGAAATTTCTGGATAAGATGTGGTAACCGTGGTTGGCTAAATATTCAGCGGCTAGATCCTCGCCCCTCTGCCCAATTTCATAACTCTCTTTACCCATAACAAAAATCAAGTAGCAAGGTTATTGCCAGGCCAACTAACAACTGACAAGTAACAACACACCCGTCCCGATTCCATCGGGACTCGCTACAACTTTTCGAGGATTTTATAATAAATAGTAACTGTAAGTTGTTAGTTGTAGTTCCACCTCTGGCGGGACATGTTGTTAGTTAATAAAACGTCGCAATTACGACAGGTCGCTGAAGGTGAAAAATGGGGAAAAAGAAAAACCCCCTATCTTCTATAGTAAAAGCTATAGAAAACAGGGGGAGAAGATCTCAGTTTAAGAGATCGAATAGATTTTGACCCATGCTGAATTTCGCCACGTTCCTGGCTTTGATCGTAATGTTTTGTCCGGTTTGAGGATTGCGTCCGCGGCGAGCTTTGCGCTTTTGCCGCCGCCAGGTCCCAAAACCAACCAGCCTAACATCTCCGCCTTTTTTCAAAGACCGACTGATGCTTTCAAAAGTAGCGTCAATAACTGACATGACGTGAGATTTTGGCATCTTTGTTTCTTTGGCAACTTGACTGCAGAGTTCTTGCTTGTTCATCTGTTTCACCTCCTTTGCTTGTTATGATCTAGCAACCTTAAGCCCCTTATTCTGAAGGCATTTTAACAACTGTCCTTAACGAATGTCAAGCAGAATATGGGCCCTAAGAAAAGGCTGTTACTTAAGACTGATCGCCTGAACTGGACAAGCCTCAACACACTCGCCGCTGCCATCACAAAGCTCCGGCTTGGTCAGTTTGGCCAAACCATCGACTAACTCTAGCGCACCATGGGGACAAACATCAACACAAATGCCGCAACCTGTGCAAACGCCTTGATCAACCACTGCTTTTTGTCCTTCAGCCATGCTCCGTCACCCCCTTTTTATCATGAATTTTGGCTACCCGCGATTCCATGTCCAGCAAACGCTGGCCAAATAATGGATAGAATAATAATAGTATAAAAGTCAGGCCTAAAGCAAGGATCGGCAACCAAGCAATTAACCAACGCAGCCCGCTCAAAAAATCAGTGGGCTGAGTATAAACATAAGGGTTGTAACCCCTATTGGTAAAAACATAACCAATACTTAAAGCCTCAAGCACAATCGCTAATCGGCTGATAAAGGAATTCAGGCCAAAATACAGGCCCTCGCGCCGGGTACCGGTGCGAGTTTCGTCCTCGTCAATCACATCAGCCAAAAGCACATCTGACAATAAAAGCCAGCCAGCAATCCCCACACCAATAAAAAGCGCGGTCAACAAAGTTGCCCCAAAATTCTGAACAATCGCCAGCGGCAGCAGCGCCGAAGCCAGGCAAGCGATTGCCGCTAGATACGCTTTTTTTGCCCCTACCTTCATCACCACTGGCTCCCAAACAAAAAGCATTGGAATCGCCACTAAGAAAGCTGCGCCAAGCACCAAGGCGGTAAATTCAGCATTTAGACGCAAGACATATTTGACAAAGAACGGGGTAGTGGCCAAAAGCAAAGTAAACGCGTACTGAACCAAAAGGTTGGCCAGGGCAAAGGTCAAGAAAGAACGGTTTTGCAAACTAGCCTTAAAAGATGGCCAAAGCGTCAGTTGTTTTTCCCGGCTAAACTCAAGGTGTTCATGGCTGCCCCAAAGCGCAACCAAAAAAGCAGCCGCAATGACCGCCCCTAAGATCAGGCCCATCGTACCCCAGCCAAAGAGGCTAAAAATAAGCGGTGGTAAAACCAGGCCCAGGCACAAACCAATCATCGCAAACATCTGACGCAACGCATTGACTTGAGATCGTTCAGCTAGGCTCGGGAACATTTCTGGAAATAAGGACGACCAATTAAGCACTGTAATAGTGTAAAAACCATCAAACAAGCAGATCGTCGCGGTAAAGTAGAGAAAAAGGGGAAACACCTGAGAATATTCGGTAAAAGGCGGACACCAGATAAGATAAAAAAACAAGCCCAAGGGAATGGCTCCCACCGCAATATAAGGTAACCGCCGCCCCCATCTTGAGTGGGTGTGATCTGAAACATAACCAGCAATCGGATCATTGATCGCGTTCCAAATAGCATAGATCAACATGCCCAGGGCGGCTAAGTAAGGGGTTAATTTAATAGTGTCAACATAATAAAAAATTATATATGTAGCAAAGGCTTGGTAAGAAAGCGCAGTCGCAATCGCGCCAAAACTGTAGGCCAGTTTGCATGATAATTTCACTCTAAAAACCTATTCTTTCTCCAGCAAAAGATCAGAGATTGATCGCTTCTGCTGGGCACTGGTCAGAGATCTCTTCTAGGTTACAGCTTGTGCTCTCTTGTTTAAGCACCACAGCCTTACCGTCGCCACTCCAGGCAAAGACCTCTGGACAAAGCTCAATGCAAAGCCCACACCCAGAACAAAGCGCTTGATCAACTTGAACCACCATAATTTATGCCTCCCCTTACAAACCTAAGGTTGATTTGATCTTGGCCTTATCAAAACCAACTATGACCTGGCCGTCAATTTCTAGTACCGGTACGCCCATTTGGCCAGACTTGGCAATCATCTCCTGCGCCGCTGTCTGGTTGCTGGCAACATCAATGTTTTCAAACTCAACATGCTGTTCAGCTAAGAAATCCTTGACCATTTTACAATAAGGACAAGTTGGGGTTGAGTAGATTTTCACTGTTGCCACTTTCAAACCTCCTGGGATTATGGATGTTGCCGGTTACCTGTTGCCTGTTACCGATTGCCGGCTATAAACGACCTTCTTCAAACAAACGTTTTTTCTCCAAACGTCGTTCACAATCACCACAGCGCATTGGGTCAAAAACATTTTCCTTGCAAAAAACACAACCCAAAACCAAGCCCCCCTTATGCTTATGCAGCGCTAGCTGCGCAAAACAATGGGGACAAGTGAACCTCTCCCCTGCTCGAGCGTTTTCTGCAACATCGATCGGGCCTTCACAAATCGGGCATTTTTCCAGACGTTTCATTATTTAACCTCGTTAAGTTCTTTAATTAACTCATTAGCCTTGAGCCCATGGACCTCAGCCGCCTGGCCAACAGTTTCTCCGTGAGCAATGACACAACCTAAACAGTGCATGCCCTTAGCCATTAAAATTGGGGCGATTTGTGGCTTGATCTCCAAGGCCTCTTTGATCGTCATATCCAAAATAATTTGTTTATTATTCATAATATGATGATTTTATCACATCACCAAGATAATTCAAGACAGGCGAAAAGGCAAAAATATTATCCTCGCCTCAAAATTACCTGTATAATAGTGAAATGGCAAATAAGTATAAGGTCGCAGTGATTGGCGCTGGCCCAGCTGGTCTGATGGCGGCAGGCCTGGCGGCCGAAGCTGGGGCCTCGGTCGTGCTGCTAGAAAAAAATGACCAACCTGGTCTAAAACTGCTGCTCACTGGCAAAGGCCGTTGCAACATCACCGTGGCTGAAGAAAATTTAGCCGACTTTATCGCTGCCTTTGGCCAAAGTGGAAAATTCCTTTATTCAGCACTGCATCAATTCAACCTAGAAGATACAATTGGGTTTTTCGAGAACTTGGGCGTGCCAACTAAGGTTGAGCGGGGCAAGCGGGTCTTTCCTGTTTCTGACCAAGCAGCCGATGTTTTGGCTGCTCTGCTCAGTTTTGTAAAAAAACAGCCAGTCGAACTAATTCAAGGTGGCCAGGCCCAAAAAATTATCAAGAGCAAAAACAGAATTACCAAGCTTTTTACCACCAAGGGAGAAATTCTGGCTGACAAATATATTTTGGCCACTGGCGGCCTGTCCTATTCTGCCACTGGCAGCACCGGCGACGGTCTAATCTGGGCCAACGAGCTAGGCCATACGGTCATTGAGCCTAAGCCCGCGCTAACCCCAATTAAATGCCGAGAAACTTGGATTAAAGAGACCAAAGGCTTGTCGCTGCGCAATACGCTGATCTCTGTTTATCAAAACAATAAAAAGCAAGCTGAACGTTTTGGCGAAGCCTTGTTTACTGATGACGGCATGAGTGGACCGATCATTTTGGACCTCGCCAAAAAAATTGGCCAACTGCTGGCAACCGGCGAAGTTGAACTAAGGCTTGATCTTAAGCCAACCCTTGATTATCCCCAACTTGACGATAGGCTACAGCGCGATTTTAAAAAATACAGTAACTCTATGTTTAAAAATAGCCTGGACGACTTGCTCCCGCAAAGTCTGGTCCCTGTCTTTATCAAGCTCTCTGGCCTTGACCCAACCAAAGCCGTTAACAGCGTCACCAAAGAAGAAAGAAAGCGCTTGCTTCATTTATTCAAAGAACTAAAAGTCCACGCCACTGGCCTTGAGGGCTTTAACAAGGCGGTTATCACTTCAGGTGGGGTTTCGTTAAAGGAGATTGAGCCTAAAACTATGCGCTCAAAGTTAATTAACAATCTCTATTTTGCTGGAGAAATACTTGATCTGGACGGCCCAACCGGTGGCTATAACCTACAGGTTTGTTGGAGCACGGGCTATGTGGCTGGGAAAAGTGCGGCTCTTTAATTGTCTTCTATTATTGCTCTTGTTCCTGTCAATTGTTTTGGCTCAGGTTACAAAATTTCCTGAGCAATATTTCTTATGAAACTACCAAATCAAGCAACTTTAACACAAGCTCAAATTTTTGATCTTTGCTGGAGAATGTTTTGCCTATCTCGGCAAGTTTGTTCTGAACCCAGCTGCCTCAAAGTTTTCATCTGTGCCAAATCAGCTTATTACCCTAATCAGAAGCTACCTCATATTAAATAAAGATCTAGTCAGAGAAAATCTGGTAGCCGTTGTGTCTTAAACGTCATAGTACTCACCGCACAAGCCTCAACCTTTCCCTTGACCAAAATAGTCGCGCCTCGTAAAACCTCCTACTTAAAAATGATTCTGGCTTTGCCTTTTTCCGCAATCTCGGTCGTTACCGTGATCTCATCATCATATATAGCAGGGGCAAGATAGTGGCACTCGACTTTAGTGATCGTAAAAACAAGCTTCTCCTCTTCCCGCAGTTTTTTAAAGTCAACCCTCATCTGCCGCATGAGCTCTGTCCGTCCCCTTTCAAAAAAACCAAAATAATTAGCGTAATAAACCACCCCTTCAGCATCAGTGTCCTTATAAATCACGCGGTAGTTAAACGAGTGTTTCATGAAGCAGTTTCTCAAACCCAGGGAACGAGGTTTCAATACACGCAGTATCGTCAATTATAGTTTCGCCGTCAGCAATTAGCCCAGCAATAGCCAGCGACATTGCAATTCGGTGGTCGCCATAGGATTTAACTTTGGCCCCTTTAAGCTTAGTTGGCCCTTCGATAATCATCCCATCATCAAGTTCTTGAATTTTCGCCCCCATTTTTCTAAGCTCAGAAGAGATCGTCGCTATCCGGTCAGATTCCTTAATTCGAAGCTCCCTAGCCCCGCGAATTTCAGTGATTCCTTCAGCTTGAGTAGCGGCAACTGCGATAATTGGAAACTCATCAATAATCCGCGGCACAATCTCCCCATCAATTTTTATGCCTTTTAATCGAATGTTCGAATGTTCGAATGTTCTACTTACGAATATCGTCCCCCTCGGTTCTCCTGAAATAATCTGTTCATCCCTTACCTCAAACTCTGCTCCCATCCTATGAAGCACGTCAATTATCCCAGTCCGGGTGGGGTTTAAGCCAACATTATGAATGGTGAGCTGTGAGCTGTAAGTTATGAGCGCGGCCACAAGAAAAAACGCCGCAGACGAAAGATCACCAGGGACATTTATCTCCCTAGCCTCAAATTCCCTCATCCCTGACACCTCACACCCTGTACCTATCCCAAAGTATTCAAACATCCGCTCGGTATGATCACGGGACTTGTTTTTTTCAATCACTTGAGTTGTCCCAACCGCAAAAAGCCCAGCCAGCATAATCGCGGACTTAACCTGGGCCGAAGCAACTGGAAGGTCATAAGTTATCCCCTTAATCTTTTGTCCTCTGATTAAAAGCGGGGCATAAACTTCTTCTTGACCCTTGACCCTTGACCCTTGACCCTCAATATTCGCCCCCATCTCCCGCAAAGGTTTCACAATCCTCATCATCGGCCGCTTTTGAATTGAAGAGTCTCCTGTAATTTCAGAAGAAAAATCTTGCCCAGCCAAAATCCCAGTCATTAAGCGGATCGTTGTCCCAGAATTACCAACATTCAAGATCCCCTTCGGCTGACTAAGCCCTCTTCGTCCCTTGCCCCGTATTATCAATTCCTGCGCTCTACGTTCTACGTTCAACATTCTACTTTCCATTTCAATTCCCAACTTCCTAAAGCACTCAACCGTCGCCAAACAATCGCCCGAGGGCAAAAATCCCTTCACCACAGTTTCTCCTTTTGCCAAAGCCCCCAACATAATTACCCGGTGGGAGATAGATTTATCGCCAGGAACATGGATTTCCCCTGTTATTTTGTCGGCTGGTTTAACAACTAAATGTGTCATTTCATTCGCTCACCGAATTAGGCCTGGCCACAACTTTGAATTCTTGTTGGCTAAGGATCTTTTCGCCGGCCATCACTTTAACCTGCCAAGTTCCATCGCTGTCCGGAGGCAGGGTAATCATACTCCAGGTCCGGCCAGGCTGGCGCCAAATATCTAAGTCAATGGCAAAATATCGGTTGCCAGCTCCGTCAAACCATACCTGGGTGATTACAACTGGGGGTGAGGTAGCTTCAATTTCAGTATAACAATACACTCGCTCCTCCGGCGCAAAAGTCTTAGCAATTTCCCTTGGTTGCTGATCCTCAAGCATTTTGCAAAAATCTTGCTTAAGAACTTTGATCATATTGTTGTCAACGGTTGGCTGCTCCAATTTTGGCACAGACTTAACCACCACAGTCGAAGTTGTCGGTTTAAGCTGCTGCTTAGTAGTTGTTGTCGTAGCTGCTTTTTTATGGGTTGTGGTTGTGGTTTTCTTTTCCGTCTCCGCAGTTGGGTTAAGGGAAACCAGCCAGAGAACAAACAAGAGTAGGGCAAAAAATAATAAAGCCAGCCAAAACCACCCTGGCAGCTTTTTTTTATATTGGGTATATCCGACAATTTTACTCATTGATAAAGATCGTCACGAAAATTTTTAGCCTGGGCTAAAAGCTTGCTAATTGCCGCTTTATCCTCAGCCTGAATAGCTTTTTCAAGCTTGCCTAAGGCAACCCTAAAAGCGCCAATACTAGCTAAAACACCAAGTTTATTAGCGGTAAACATGTCCACACCTAAAACTGGATCGCCAGAAGCGATCCTGGTTGTATCTTTAAAGCCAGAGGCAGCACAGCTCTTGACCTGCGGATAGGCCAGCGAGGTCTCAGCTACAGAATTAACTAGGGCCGCGGCAATGGCCAGCGGAGCATGGCTAACAGCCGCTACTACTAAATCGTGGGTCATGGGATCCATCTTTACCACCTTCCCTCTTAAAGCAGTGACTACTTCTGTCATTATCTTTAAGGCCGGCTTATTTGTCTGCGGTGTTTCAGTTAAGATATAAACCTTATCAGTCAAAAGATCTGCCTCAGCTGCCTCAAGTTTAACTTGCTCTTTGCCAGCCATGGGATGCCCCCCCACAAAAAAAGTGCCAGCCGGCATCAACGCTGCAGCTGCGGCCACAATCTCACTTTTAACGCTCCCTACATCTGACACAATCGCCCCCTTTTTCAAGGCCGGCACGAGTTCTTTGAGCTTGGGGATAATCAAACTAATTGGGGTACAAAGAAGCACAACGTCTGCCCCAGCCACTCCCTCTTTAATATCCAACGTCCCCTCATCAATTGCCCCAAGTGTAATCGCCTCTGCAATCGTCTTTTTTCTGCGCGGGATACCAACAATGACGTCGGACAGCTGGCCTCGGACATAGGACCGTCTTAAGCCTAACCCTATCGACCCTCCAATTAGCCCCAACCCAACAATCGCAATCCTCACAACTTCCCTCCAATAAACTTTTGCATCAGTTCGTGTCCCTGCCTCAGCTTAATCTTTGATTTTTTGATTGCCTTCTCATTATAACCCATGACCGGTGACCGGTGACCAGAAACCGACAACCCGCATATAACAAAAGGGACAGAATCCCTAGTATGCGTCATATACTTAATCGGCGTAGGATGATCTGGGAGAACGAGAATTCGATATTCGATATTCGACAGCCGAGATTCGTCTTCTTTCGAATTGTCGAATGTTCGAATTTTCGAATTCCGAATTTCGTTCCAAATAGTCCCCACCACCAACCGATCAAAATCCTCAATCGCTCTGATTTTTTTAGGAATTGACCCTTCGTGTCCCGCTTCATCCGGCGCTTCCACGTGTATAAATACAATATCGTGTTTTTTAAGGGCTTTCAAGGCGTATTTAGCCTTACCCACATAGTTTGTATCTAAGTATCCTGTTGCGCCAGGAACATTGATGACTTCAAGCCCCAAAGTTTTTCCCATCCCCTTTAACAAATCAACTGCAGTAATAACCGCGCCTGTTAAACCATACTTCTTTTTAAAAGTTGGCATGAGAAGGAGCTTACCTTGGCCCCATGGCCAGATCATCGTGGCTTTACTTTTCATTTGGTGAAGAATAACTTCACTCTCATTCATCAATTCCAGCAAAAGATCAGATTTGGGCAAATATTTTTTAATTTTCTCCCCAGTAATATCATGCGGAGGGGTAGTTTCAATCCTATTTTCTATTTTCCATTTTCGATTGTCGATTATCAAGAGATGCCTATAACTCAAGCCAGGAAAAAACTTGATTCCCTTACGCCCCAACCGTTTGCCCAGCTCAAGCATAATCTTCTTGGCTTCTTTCGTCTCGATGTGTCCGGCGGTAAAATCTTTCATCCTGCCGTCTTTGACAGTGACCAAATTACAACGAAAAGCCACGTCGTCTTTACCAAGCTTAACCCCAAGGCTGGCTGCTTCCAAGGGACCTCGCCCTGTGTAATACTTGGCCGGGTCATAACCAAAAATGCTCATTGAAGCGACATCTGAGCCAGGTGGCAAGCCGTTGGGGATATTGTTCACCCAACCGCAAACACCGTTTTGGGCTAAGCAATCCAGGTTGGGAGTTTTAGCAACCTCAAGTGGGGTATTCCCTTTAAGCTCTTTGCAAGGTAAATCCGACATCCCGTCGCCGATTAGGATCAGAAACTTCACTTCTCCGGCACCCCAGGCACAAGCTTGTTTTCTTTTATCAACTTAATCACATCAGCCTGGTGCTCTTTCGCTTGCTCAACAATCTTGCCAGCAGTTTTGGAGAGCTCTTGGGTACTGATTTTTTTTATGGCTGGAACTTTCTTGTTTTTTGAGTCTTCGACCTTGATAAAATCCTTAACCTCAGGCCGAAAGTTCTTGGCAAATGGATAGGCCCAAGCATAAGCCCACCGAGCCAGTCGGCCCAAATAGGCTGACTGCATTTGTTCTTTAGTCGCAGCCTCAAAAGGACAATAAAGCAAAAGCTGCAAAATAACCCCAGCAATTAATAGCCCCTTAAACCCACCAACTAAGCCACCACCAAATTTATCCACTGGCCCCAGGATCGCGATATAAATTACCCGCTTAAAAAGCAAGGTCAAGAGGAGATCAAGAACAAAGTAGGTAACCAGTGTAACCAATAAAAACAAAATCACCGTGGAAATATTTTGGGCTTCCAACAAATTAAGAGAGCTGACCGCGGCATTAGCCAAAAGGAGCGCAAAAAGCATAGCTGCCACGCTGGAGAGGGCCTTGACCAATCCTTCGCGCAGGCCAAGGGCCACAAAAACCAGAACCACGATAACAATGATAATATCTACCATGTTTTACTGGGCCGCCAGCTTGGCTTTCAGCCCCTTGAGCTTAGCTGTAACTTCTGAATACTTTAGCGCTGCAATTTGAGCCGCTAGTATTGCCGCATTCTTGGCGCCGTCTATCGCCACAGTAGCAACCGGAACTCCGGGTGGCATTTGGACAATCGCGAGTAGCGCATCCATTCCTTCGAGTGCTTTTGACTTAATAGGAATACCGATTACCGGCAGGGTTGTTTGAGCAGCCACGCAACCTGGTAGGGCAGCTGCCATCCCTGCAGCCGCAATAAGACAAACGTATTTCCCTTCTGCTTCCCTGGCGTATTTTTCAACCTTTTTGGGGGTGCGGTGGGCCGAAGCAACCGTGATGTCAGAATCAATCCCCAGCTCTTTTAGCTGTTCCTGCGCTTTTTCAACTACAGCCAGATCAGATTTTGAACCAACAATGATCCCAACCCTAGGGCTTGCCATTTTCTAGCCTCCTAAATTTACGTCTGCGGAGGAATAACCGTTAAAATCTTTCTCGCTTGATCAGGATATTTGGCAATAAATATCAGCTCTTCGCGGGTCAAAGGCTTCTGGGTGTGAACATTGGCATAACGCACTAGCTCCAAAACATCAGCCGCCTCTTTGTCGTTCTTAAATTCAACTTCCAGCTTGCCCAAAACATTCATAAAGCCCTTAATCCCAGAGTATTCGCCAACTGTGATCATCCGGCCGGTGTCAACCAGCTCTGGCTCGCCGCGGCCCAGCTCTTCAAACTCATAAAGCTCATAGTTTTTACGGTTTTTCAAAGCACCATCAGCATGGATACCAGACTCATGGGCAAAAGCATTGGCACCAACGCCAACTTGGTTAACAGAAAGAGGAATCCCAAAAGCATAAGAAGCGTATTTGGCAAAGGCCCAAATTTTATCCAGCTTAATTCCCTTAGGAAACATCTTCTTATCTTTAAAACCACTGGAATACTTTAGCGCCACTAAAACCGACAGCAAATCAGCGTTACCAGCTCGCTCGCCCACCCCATTGATTGTGGTGTTAATATAAGCATCCTGGCCACCCTCTATAATCCCCCTCGCCCCTTCAACAGAGCAAGCCACCCCCATCCCCAGGTCATTGTGGCAGTGCATCTCCCAGTCAATCTTGGTTTTAGAGGCAAGCTCCTTCATCCTAGCGTAGATTGTCAAAGGATCATCGGCCCCTAACGTATCGCAATACCGGATCCTGGCTGCCCCAGCTGCCTTAGCTACCGCGCCAAATTTAATCAAGTCTTCAATACCGGTCCTAGAAGCATCCTCGGCATTGACCCCGATCGAGGCAGCACCGTGAGCCTTAGCCGCTTCAACTGCTTTAATCATTGATTTAATTACAGTTTCAATGGTCATCTTCCCTTGGAACTTCAATTCCAGCATTAGCGGCGAAGTTGAAATCGAAAGGTTAAGATGTTTAATTTTTGGGCAGAGCTTATAAGCTAAATCAACATCTTTTTGGATCGCCCGGCACCAACCCTCAAGCCTGATCGGCGCAAGTGTCCCTTTTTCCGCGAGTTCTAAATTTGCATTAATGTAATTTGTTTCATGGAGAGTAAATGGGAAACCAAACTCACTCTGAAAAACCCCCATTTCATTAAGATACATGTTGATCAAGGTCTTTTCCAGTTTAGCTAGGCCGATGCGGGAAGTCTGGACACCATCCCGGTTAGTCACGTCTATAATATATACTTCAGGCATTTTATTTCTCCTCCTTGACATTCCATTATAGCTTACTTTTTTCACAGTGACAACTATGGTATACTCGCTTTATTATGACTAAAATAGTTGGCTTAATCGGCCACCCACTGGGACACTCCCTCTCACCGCTCATGCACAACGCGGCTTTCAAAGAGCTCGGCCTTGATTTTGAATATAAATTATTTGACGTTAGCCTAAATGAACTCGCTCAAAAAGTCAAAGAACTAAGAGGGAAAAAATTCGCTGGGTTTAACATCACTATTCCTTACAAAGAAAAAGTCATGGAGCTAATTGATGAAGTAGTTGAAAACGCTAAGGTTATCGGCGCAGTCAACACAATTGTTAATGATAACGGCAAGTTGATCGGCTACAACACTGATGGCCCTGGTTTTGTTGAGTCTTTGCGCGATGACGCAGGGGTCAATCCGCAAGGGCTGAACGCCGTTGTCCTTGGCGCAGGCGGCGCGTCACGAGCAATCCTTGTCACTTTGGCCGAAGAAAAAGCTAACTCAATAATTGTCACAGATATTGACCAAGAAAAAGCCAGTCAATTAGCCCAATATGTCGGCTCATATTTCAATGTTCAGGTTAAAAGTGTTAAGCCAGATAGCAGAGAACTGCAAGCCGCGCTGGACAACGCCAACCTCCTAATTAACGCCACCCCCATTGGCATGCACCCGCATGAAAACACCTCCCCCTTATCAGACAAAATCCAGCTTGCCCCAGAGCTCATAGTCTATGATTTAGTCTATAACCCTTACAGCACGAAACTAATGAAAAGATCAAAAAACTCTGTTTCCGGCCTGGGGATGCTAGTCCGTCAAGGAGCGCTCGCCTTTACCCTCTGGACTGGCAGAGAAGCCCCAGTTAAATTGATGCACGAAACTGCGTTTGCTGCACTCTAGTTGTCTGGATTAAGACATTATGGGTCACGAGCCTCGAGTTGCGAGCTAATTTCGTTTTTGTGGCTTTCACAGAAAAAACCCCCTAATCCCTAGCGCCTAGTCCCCAGTACCCCAACCCCTGGCAATAACCTTGCTACATCATCAAAAGAATGAAAAGGGCCAAACAAAACGAACCAATTGAAAATAGAATTTATTACCTCAGGCACCTGCGGGTAATGTTAGATCAAGATTTGGCCGCGCTATATGGTGTTACAACAAAAGTTTTCAACCAAGCAGTCAAAAGGAATAAGGAACGTTTTCCCTCAGACTTCATCTTCCGTCTAACTCGCCAGGAATATCGGTTTTTAAGGTCACAAGTTGTGACCTTAGATAATTCATTAGGTCAAGGAAAACATCGCAAGTATCTTCCTTTTGCTTTTACCGAACAAGGCATTGCTATGCTTTCTGGAGTCCTGAAAAGTCAACAAGCTGTTCAAGTCAATATCGCAATTATGAGGGCTTTTGTAAGGGTGAAACAAATAATAACAACCCACAAAAATATCTATAAAAAATTAAACGAGCTGGAAGCAACAATTAAAACACAAGATCACGACAGAAAGGTTATCTTTACCGCTATCCGAAAAATGTTAGCCTATGAAGGAAAGCCCAAAAAGAAAATCGGTTTCTTCTGTGATTAAGATGCAAACAACTGATCTTCTCAACACTATCATCCACCAAGCAATCGGCCTCAAGGCCTCAGATATCCATCTTGAACCACACGAAGAACATTTGCAGATTAGATTTCGGCTGGACGGCCTACTGCAAGACCACGAAAAACTACCGAAAAATTACCACCCCCAGCTCACTTCCAGGATCAAAGTCCTAGTCAACCTTGATATTGCCGAAAAAAGGCTACCACAAGACGGTCGGACAACTTTTGGCCAGGTTGATTTACGCGTTTCAACCATTCCCACCATTCACGGCGAGAAAGCAGTCCTTCGTCTCCTCAACCGCGAGCAGTTAAACCTGAGCTTAGAAGACTTAGGCATGGAAAAAGAAGGTTTGGCTACCTACAAAAGGCTAATTGCCAAACGCTCCGGCATTATTCTTGTGACCGGGCCAACCGGCTCAGGCAAGACCACCACCCTCTACACAACCTTGGCCAAGTTAAATTCCAAAGAAGTTAACATTATGACTATTGAAGATCCAGTTGAATACAAATTAGCAGGCATTAATCAAATTCAAGTCAATCAAAAGGCTGGCTTAACTTTTGCCAGAGGCTTACGTTCCATTCTGCGCCAGGACCCGGATATTATCATGGTTGGCGAGATTCGCGATCTTGAAACAGCTAAGATCGCCCTGCAAGCTGCGTTAACAGGCCATCTAGTTTTCTCAACCCTTCACACTAACGATGCGCCATCTGCCATAACCCGTTTAGTTGATATGGGCATTGATAAATATTTGGTTGAAGCAACGGTAATTGGTGTTGTGGCCCAAAGATTAGTTAGAAAAATCACTGGCGGACGCGAGGGGATTTTTGAGGTGGTGGCTGGAACAAGCTCCCAAGCTGGGAGAAGAACTTTGCTTGACAACGGCAAGCTCAAGATTGCCCAGGGATTAGTAGCCAGAGAAGAAGTGGCCAGGGTTATTTACCTCGAGTAATCAACCAAAGTGTTTTTTAAGGCTGATTGCCCTGGATTTAATATATTCAAAAATATTCTTTACTTCATCCTTTTTAACATATGGCGCAGCGCGACGACAGCTCTGGCACAGACGAAACTTAAATTGTAGCAAGAGGCATTCAACCGCTGGATAATAAACACACGGTTTTTTCTTAGCCAACTTGCCTGGCAACCCCTTTTTCAAAGTCGCAGGCTCAACCTCGCTTTTCTTGGTTTGGTCAATTCGCCCAATTACCATGATCTTCTCTTACTGCTCACCTGCCCTCACCTTTCATCATAACCCCATCCGCTGCTTTAAACTAATCGCTAAGTCCTTAATTTTATGAAATATTGAAGGCACAATATCATTGTGAACATACTTCATTCCCCTAGCGCAAGAACGACAAATTTGAAAGCGCAGTTGTGGCACAGAACACTTACACTCTGGATAATAAATACACGGTCGCTGCAAAGCTTTTTCATTATCAACCAAATGATCAAACTTCGCGTTCAAGGTTTCATCAATTCGATTGATTTCCATGCCACAATTCTTTCGACCTTATCAACCAAAAATTTCACTCAATTTCATCCCGCCCCGCCCTCCCGCACTACGAAACTACAACACTACGACACCTCGGCACTACTGTACTACCACACTCCCCCTTTGCTATACTTAGCCCATGAACTTTTTACGCACAATTTTGTTTTATCTAATCCTAGTCATAACTTTTTTTGTCGGATCAACCATTGCTCTGATTTCCTCCCTTTTTATTCGACCAAGGGCAAAAGCCTTTCAGGTCGCGGCTCATATTTGGGCAAAACTATTAGTCAAGGTATCAGGGATTAGGTGTGAGGTGCGAGGGGCTGAAAACATTCCGAAAGATAAAGCTGTTATCTTTGCCGCTAACCACCAAGGGGCAGCGGATATCCTGATTGTCCTTGCGTGTCTGCCCACCACCTTTCGCTTTGCCATTAAAAAAGAGCTGTTCAAAGTCCCTGTTTTCGGTTGGTACTTGCGCTCGGCTGACTACTTTCCTATTGACAGGAAATTAATCTTAAGCGTCTATCGTACTGTGGAAAATATTATTGGCTATATTAAAGAGGGCGCGTCAGTCCTGATCTTTCCAGAAGGGACCCGCACCCAAACCGGTGAGCTTGGCAAATTTAAACGCGGCAGTCTGCTCGCCGCTTTAAAGTCCGGGGCGCCGATTGTCCCGCTCGCTATTTCCGGCAGTTTTGACCTGATGCCAAAAGGGAGCTTTGTCATCAATCCCCATCCAGTTAAATTTAGCATAGGCAAACCGATTGAGATCACTAATGAAGCAGATTATGAAAGCAAAGTAGAAGAGGTTAGAAGCGCGATTGAGGAGATGCTTTGATTGAAAACCACTCTTCTCTCTGATACTATTTGTCTATGTTAAATTTATCAAGCCTAAAATTGGCCACCACTTCCCTAAAAAGCTCACTGGCTGTTGCTTTATCTGACGCAGAGATGGGCAAAATGAGCCCCGCAGCTAAAGAAACAATTATCGCCGGCGTAATTCAGAATTTTGAATTTACCTACGAGCTTTGTTGGAAATTCCTTAAACGCTTCCTGGGAAACGAATTAGGGAGTAATTATGTGGACGGGGTAAGCCGCAAAGAGCTTTTTAGATTGGGAACAGAACATCACCTAATCAGCAATATTGATAATTGGTTTAAATATCATGATAGCCGCAATGAAACCTCGCATACCTATGACAAAACAACCGCCCAGGAAGTTTTCGAAGTCGCCACCAAGTTTATTAAGGACGCAGAAGAACTGCTAGCAAACCTTGAAAAACGCAACCATTAATCTTGATAAAAAGCATCTGACTGTTGTCAAAGATATCCTGCGCCAATATGTTCCAGGTTGCGAAGTCTTAGTTTTTGGCTCACGCTTAACTGGTCAAGCCAAAAGCTATTCAGATTTAGACTTAGCGCTTCGCGGCCAGAAAAAAATCGAGCGAAAAAAGCTAATCGAGCTTAAAGACGCTTTTGAAGAATCAAATCTTCCCTTTAGGGTAGATATTCTTGATTGGCACAGGATTACGGAGAGCTTCAGAAAGACAATTCAAAAAGATTTTGTTGTTCTGCAAGCGGCTGCCTAGGTAAACCTCGCCAAAATTTCACTTTTTTGCTATAAAACACTCAACCAGAAAAGCTTACGGAACATACAACAGGGCTTGGCTTAGGTCTTTAAACCCGGCCTTGCGACCCATCCGCTGAAAAGCATTTAAGTTTTTAATTAGTAAGGTCAGGGAAAAAGGGACAACAATATTTTCTTTCTTAACAAAGACCATAATGCTCTTGATGAAATCAACGGCCGGCCCTTTTTTCCACGCTAACTTTTTTATCCGCTTGGCCAACGCGTGCTGCTCGCTAGGTAAATCAATCGATAAATAAGAACAAAGAGCGCTGGCTAATTTTGCCTGGTTAACCCGTTGTCCCCGAACTATTCTCAAAATCTGCAAGAAGAGCTGTTGCTCTTCTTCTGGCGGCTCAAGAAAAAGATTTCTGTCTAGGATGGCGACCTCAAATTGTTGTTCATCATTTGGTAAGCTGTCACTTTCTGCAACTACATTAAAATTGCCGATATGGGCATCAGAGTGGATTAGCCCTTTCTCAACCTGATAATAATAATTTTGGACAAGTAACGCTACGATCTGTTTGAGATCATGACCCTGTAAACGCAACTTTTTCATCTTAGTCAAATTCAAGCCGTCAAGATATTCCTCACGCTTATAATACTTATTATCAACCCCATAAGATTTTGGCACCCTGATCGAATAGCGAAAACTAGCCGGCCGCCATCCTTGGTTGTGCTGATAAAAGACTTTGTCCTTGGCTAAGAAGCCGGCAAAGTTTATATCTCGAGAGATCCATTCGTTTATCTCTCTTAAAAGCTGCCCCGCAATCCGATAGCCCCGGCCGTATTTTGCCGTCAAGGCCTCAGCAACTCTGCTCAGTAGTTCATAAGTTTTCTCGAGAAAATATTCGGCATTGGGATTTAAAACTTTTACCGCTTCGTCGCCATGGGCGCGCGTTTTAATCTTATAAACCCGCATTAATGATCCACCGCCAATCGGCCAGCCAAAATCAAGCACCTCTTCTTTAAAGTTTACCCACTCTCTCTTAAGCACCCTGAGGGAGGCCCACTTCGATTGTCCGTGCATGTCGTCATAAGCTGACGAAAGCTCTTCTTCATCGGCTGGCGCTAATTTCACCGACTGGCCCAAAACCTGCAAAAACCTTGTCCCCAAACTCCAAAGGGGGCTGGCACACTCTAAGACAACTTTCATTGGATCAACTGAGCTCTCCCCCTGCTCCCGAGCTTGCGGCCCGATTAAATCAAAGACCCTTGGCTCATAGAGTGAACGAAGTCTGGCAATTGTTAAATGAGCTTCTGTGCTCTCTTCAGTAGCCGAGCCTTGATACAATGCCATAATGTCTGGCAGGGCCCCTGGATAGCAATTAAGCTCGCTCTTTATTTTTCTCTCCTGGACTTTGGCCCAAACTGTTGATCGTTCGCGAACCCTGCCTAAAAGCCTACCCTTTAGTCGCCCCCATTTCTCCTTCAAGTCTAGCCAAAAATTATGCAAAAAAGCATTTCTCACCACCCAACCTTCCCTTTTAAACGTTTTCTCCCACCCGCTAATCTTTTCGGGTGACCTTAAAATCCGTTTTTCAATAAAGGGACCAATGAAGAAAAACAAGGTTTCAAGGTCTGCCAGCTCGGCCAGCTTAGGCAGGACCCTTTTTAAGACCAGAAGGAGGCTGGCCCGGCCAGGTAGTTTTTTTACGAAGCGCTTAAAAATGTAGTTAAGCAGCCAAACTCGATCCTCTCTCTTTTGCAGCAAACCATTTTCCCCAACCAGCAAAAACCTTACCAAACCATGCTTGCCAACTCTCCCTAATTGATAAAGACCAGCCAAATCATTGTCGGTCAAATGCATCCCTGCGGCAATGGTCGCAGTATTTACCGCTCGTCTAAAATTGTGCCACTTCCAAAGCCGGGCAAACAGCAGGTCAGATCTTAATCGCGAGTCATCCCGATCTGTTTCCATCAAGCGCTTAAAAAGGCTGTGGCTGTCTAGCTTAATTTCCCTTTGCATCATCTCAAAAACATCTTCACCAACCAGCCAGCCCCCCATTGAGGGACTCCGCATTGTCTCTTCCAGCCGCTGCTTGGCCATCGCCTCTATCTCTTCCAAATGGTCAATCGAGTATACCTCATAATCAACAAACTCTTCCTTAGCCGCCAAAGAAGATGAAAAGAAAAAGCGCGCGTCTTCTATGAGGACCTTTTTTTTCTCTGTATAGTCCATCAAACCAGTTAATTTCTCGCGCAGTTTCATTGCTAAGCGGCCATCCGCGAACAAATAACTTACCTCGTATAAAAAATCAACCTCACTGGAGTCGGCCAGATCAAATTGATAATTTGAAAACAAAGCGTGCAAAAACTGAGCGGTAAATAAGCCAAAGTCCCAATTGTTTCTTTGCCATTTCTCGGGAAAGGTCCTGCTCGATATTCTCTGGTTAAAGAATTGATTTTTGCTCGCATCCATGATGCTAACCAAGACCATGAATTCCTTAATAAAGCTAGCCTGATTACAATTTGGCATTAGTTCTTTTAAGTGGCAAAGGAGAAAAGCAAAAAACAGCTGCTCGTTGCATCCAGAGAATCTAACAAGCCTAGCATCTCTCTGCTCATTATAAAAAATTGAGGTCACTAACGCCAAATCATCAAAGCCCAGCTCGCCATAATCAGCTCGCCACCACGACTCTGACAAGAGGCGGCTGTCTGATCTTAAAATCGTGATCAGTTTATTAAAGGGGGTAAGATTAGCATCTTCTTGCATTAATTCCTCAAACAGATAGCCGAACAAACACGTCACAAAGGCCTCGCAATCAAAATAATCAAACATCTCTCCCTCTGCAATCAGGTGGTCCATCAATGAGGTTAAAGTTGAGAGCTGCTCTAGCCAAGGCAGACTTCTTATCCCCGCTAGATATTGCCTCGCCAAAAATCGCACCCGCCCCAGAGCCGCCTCCTCCCTGCTTTTGCTAGAAAACCCTTCCATTTCCTCTCGACATTGCTGATAAAACGGCTCTTTACTTGTCTTTCCTGATGATCTCTTGAGCAAAAGAGCTTGCAGTCTCTCAACTAACGCCAGTTCAATTTTGTTTCTACGTGATCGCAAAAAATCTACGCTGATGTGATCACCAAAGGTCTTTTCCGCTTCAGTAAAATACGTGGCCAACTCTATTGTCGTATCAATATAGGCCAAGCCCATCAGGATCCAGTCAAAATAAGGAAAAGAGCCTAACAAGACACGGGCCTTCTCTCGGAAAGTTTGCAAAAAATCAAAATAAGACGAGATAAAACCCACTTCCGCCAGCGCCTTGCTGCGCAGAGCGTGTCCGACCAGGGCTTTGGCAAAAAGCGTTTGGTTAAAGGCGCAAACAAAACCCATTTCGCTCAAGGCCGCTGGATCACAATTATCCATCATTGCCCAATAGTCGGCTGGACCTAAGAACTGGGCACTGATTTTGGCCAGCAAAGCATGAAACGGGTCAGCCCCATCTCTCAGCCGAAAAGTATCAACCCCCATTTCCAAAAACAAGACAGCAATCATCATAAACATCTTTTCTCTGTTGGTGTATTTTTCTCCGCATCTCTTGAAAAATTTATTCTCAAAAGCATTAACCAAGGCTTCAATCACTAGATAATCGTCTTGGGACAATGGTTTTGATGTTTTATATTCCTTAGTCTCCTCAAACTTAGCGTTGAGATCAGCCAAAGCTTCCACGGTTTCAAACAGATCTGCTTTCTTGGCCGCTGCCAGTCTCTCTGCCAAAGCCAGGGGAGAAGTCAACTTTCGATAATTACCTTGCTCTTGTTCAGAGTTAGCTGGGACCAGCTGCTTAAACTGAGCTAGGACCCTTGTCAGTTTGGTAGAAAGAGTAGTTAGGTCAATCTCGTGGGCCAGCATCTCCATATTTAGACTGCGCTCAGTCAGGCTACCGTGCACAATATCCTTCCCTTGTTTAACAAATTGGTTCATCCGGGCCAGCAAAACCTTGCCGCCATACGGATTAATCCCCCTCTCTTCTGCCACATTGACAAAAGCCGCCAGATCAGCAAACCACTCCTGCTGACGCTTTAAAGCAAGACGAGCAAAATGATTTGACACGCCCTCTTCTATCAGGTGCTGAAAATGCCCTTGCCTTAAATGCTCAAGTTCATGCCCTAAGACAAACAGTATCTCTTCTTCATATTCACACAAGGCAAAAAAGCGATCACTGATAATAATCGTCCCACTGGGCAAGACTATGGCATTAAGCTGGTCATCATATTTAGTCACCATGATCTTGCAGGGGTGATTATCGCCAGCAACTCGACGCAACAGCGCCTTGGCATAATTGGTTACTTCATGATTAGCCTCATAACAGCCGTAGCGAGCAATTATCTTGCGCTCTACTAATTGCGCTTCGTTCTGCCAGGAAGGATTTAGTTGAGGCAAGCTAATTGCGCCAAAAAAACTTTGACAAGCCCTTGAACGTTGACCAAGGACTTTTAGGGGGTTTGTCCAGTTGTGCTTTAGAGCTCTAACGGCTCCCATTCCATCAAACATCTATGTGTTTCCTCTATTAATTATCGTCAAAACCTCGCCAAAATTTCACTTATTTGCTATAATTTCTTTACTATGATCATAAAAGGAAAAGCTCGCAGATTTAAACAAGACAACGACATCAACACTGACTACATAATTTCTGGCCGGTATAAGTTTAAAATTCAAGACCCCGTTGAGCTCGCAAAACACGTCATGGAAGACCTTGACCCAAATTTCTACAATAGAATAGAGAAAGGTGACTTTATTGTCACTGGCCGCAATTTTGGGTGCGGCAGCTCGCGTGAGCAAGCACCAATGGCTATTAAATATGCGGGAATATCTGCTGTCCTTTCTAAATCATTTGCCAGGATCTTCTACCGCAACTGCTACAACCTAGGCTTGCCAGCGGTTGAGGTCAATACCGACGGAATTGATGATGGCGATGAGCTAGAGCTGGATTTAGAGACCGGCATCCTTAAAAACAAAACTAAAAACCAAGAGATAAAAGTCGCGCCACTCCCCCCAACCATGCAAACACTGCTGGCAGACGGCGGCTTAGTTGAACACTTTAAGAAACACGGGGGGTTTAAAGTTTAATGTCCGACCTAACAGTTGTAATTAATCTAGTGGTTGCTTTTCTTCTCGGCGGGGCAATCGGTTGGGTCAGAGAAATGGAGGGCCGCACTGCCGGTCTTATGACCCACATCCTGGTTAGCGTTGGCTCTGCCCTTTTTATGATCACTTCCGTCCATATGCTCAATATTTCACCCTCTGCTGACCCTGGCCGGATCGCGGCTGGCGTGGTCATGGGGGTTGGTTTTATCGGGGCAGGCTGCATCCTGCAGGGACGCCAGTCGATTCGGGGCATTACTTCAGCTACCTCAATTTGGATCGCGGCCGCAGTAGGCATGGCTTGTGGCATCAGCTTTTATGTCGGTGCGACTACAACCACCATCATTACGATCATCACCTTGCGCAGCCTGCGGCAAGCCAAAAAATTTATCAAAACCGACAAAGAAACTGAGTAATGGTGTGGCAAAAAACCTCATAATCCTTGGCCAAACCGCTACTGGGAAAACAAAACTATCAATCGAACTGGCCAAACAAATAGGCGCAGAGATTATCTCAGCCGACTCCATGCAGGTTTATCGAGGCATGGATATTGGCACAGCCAAACCAACCATAAAGGAACGCCAAGGCGTTCCTCACCATCTTATTGACATTAAAGACCCTGACAAAGAATGGACGGTAGCTGATTTTGTCAAGCAAGCCAACCACCTAATTACCCACAGGCCTTATATTATAGTTGGCGGCACTGGATTATACCTCTGGTCGCTGCTAAACGGCTATTCTTTTCTCCCTGCCCCAGTGGATAAGGGAATTAGGGCACGCTTGGAAAAACTTCCAACCTCTACGCTCTACGCTCAACTTTCTACTATCGATGCGCTTTCGGCCCAAAAGATCCATGCCAATGACAAAAAAAGAATTATTCGAGCGCTGGAAGTTTATGGGCTAACAGGGAAACCATTGTCAGAAAGTAGAAAGCAGAACGCAGAACGTAGAGCACAGGAATATACGCTTATAGGCCTCAAGGTAGAGCGTGACACGCTCTACCAACGCATCAACAAGCGGGTCGATCACATGATTGCCCAAGGCTTGATTGACGAAGTCAAAGGCTTGCTGGCCAAGGGTTACGAGAAAACTCTCCCTGCGTTTCAGGCCCTGGGCTACAAGGAGGTCATTTCTTACCTAGAAGGGAAGGACTCCCGAGACCAGATGATTGACGAGCTCAAAAAACGCAGCCGCCACTTTGCGCGGCGCCAGCAAACCTGGTTCAAACGGTTTGAAAACATCAAGTGGTTTGACCCACAGCTTGACTTAGCAACGTTTTTAGATTATATTAATAACTATGATACGAATCCGCGATCAGGAAATTAAGCGCCGACGCAAACACAAAAAAGAAAAACGGCGGCAACAAGGCCTTTTAAAGAAAACCAGCAAGCCAGCTGCCAACACTGCTTAAAAAATGAAAGACCTTGGCCCCAGAATTGACTTCCATACTCACACTATTTCTAGCGATGGGTTGCTCTTGCCCTCTGCCCTGGTTTACGAAGCCGCCTTACGGGGCCAGGCCGCGATTGCTATTACTGATCATGTAGATGCCTCAAACCTTGACGAGGTTATTTTTACCCTAACTAAGTTTGTCAAAAATCAGGGCCAGCTGCCAATCAAGGTACTCCCAGGCGTTGAGCTAAGTTACCTGCCACCAGCTCAGATCCGAAAATACGCTGAACGCGCCAAAAAACTGGGCGCAAAAATTATCATTGTCCACGGAGAATCACCGGTTGAACCCGCTGTGCCAGCTGGGACCAATCACGCAGCCCTGCAACTTAAAGGCTTAGTAGATATCCTGGCCCATCCAGGCAACATCACCGAGGAAGACACTATTTTAGCCAAAGTAAACAATATTTATCTTGAGCTTTCTGCCAGAAAAGGCCACCGGGACGGGAATCGCCATGTAGCTAAGCTAGCCAAGCAGTTTGGGGCTAAACTTTTGGTCAATACAGACGCGCATTGCGAGCATGATCTAATCAGCCAAAAACAAGCCTACCAAATAGCTAAAGAGGCTGGCCTAAAAAAAGGAGAAGCACTTATCACCGTCGGAAAAAACCCTCAAGAATTACTTAAGAGAACCTAACCTCAACTGAGCGCGCGTGAGCGTCCAGTCCTTCGATCTCAGCAAGCAGCTTAATATCTTTCCAGACATTTTTTAAAGCTGGCTTGGTATAACCAATAATACTCTGGGTCTTCACAAAATCATACACCCCCAAAGGTGAAGCAAAGCGGGCCGTGCCGCCAGTGGGCAGCACATGGTTGGGCCCAGCAATATAGTCGCCAACCGGGACAGGGGAATGTGGCCCCAAAAAGATCGCCCCAGCATTTCTTAATTTTTCTAAATGCCGCTGTGGCGAAGCAATCATTAGTTCCAAGTGCTCTGGCGCGATCTTATTGGTCAGCTCAATGGCCGCCCTAATCCCCTCCAGCTGAAAAAGCATAATTGTAGCTTGCTCAATGATCGCTTGACGCGCTAGTTGCGTTTTCTGTTTTTCTAGCTCCCGCCGGGTTCCCTCAACAATCTTTTCTGAATCAGTAAATAAAACAGCAAAGGATTTAGGATCATGCTCAACCTGGGCCAAAAGGTCAGCCGCAATAAATTCCGGCTCAGCATCTTCATCAGCAATGATGACCACATTTGACGGGCCAGCCAAGCTATCAATATCAACCAGCCCAAAAAGTTGTTTCTTGGCCAAGGTCACATAAATATTGCCTGGCCCAACGATCTTGTCTACCCGCTTGATTGTTTCTGTCCCTAAAGCCAGCGCAGCAATAGCTTGGGCCCCACCAACCTGATAAATTTCTGTCACGCCTACTTTGGCCGCAGCCGCCAGGACATACGGACTGATTGGCGGCGGAGAAACCAGCGCTACCTCCTTAACACCAGCAACCAGGGCCGGGATCACTCCCATTAAAACAGAAGAGGGATATGCAGCCCTACCACCAGGAACATAGACCCCGGCTCGGGCTAGGGGAATAAGACGTTGTCCTAAAACTACATCCAAAAGCAGGGTTTCAAACCATTCGTCTGGCTTTTGTTTGCGGTGGAAGGCAGTAATGTTTTCAATGGCCTTGGCGATCGCCCGATTAAAGTCACTGTCAGTCATTTGGACTGCCTCTTCAATTGCTTCTTTGCTTAGGCGCAATGCCCCAAGCTCTTGGCGATCAAACTGCTTGGTATATTCCCTCAAGGCAGCATCTCCTCGCTTGGCCACACCAGCAATAATTGACCTAACAGTTGTCTCTTCTGGCGAATCAAGCTTAAATGCTTGGGCCGCCAGTAAAGTTTCTATTGCCGCTGCAATTTCTTCTTGGGCCACAATTTTTATCATTTATGGAGTAATCCTTGTTCCTTGCTGACTACAGAATGACTAGCTAAGACTGCCCCATGCTCAATGATCACATCGTCCTCGATCACACAATGCGCGCCAACTACGCAATCGACCAAGGAAACGCGGTTGCCAATCTTGGTCCCTTGCCAAATTATAGCGCGATCGAGCGAGCAACGCGAGCCAATTGTTACTTGGTCACCAATGACCACAAAATCCTTGATCTCTGTCTCTTTGCCAATCTTTACTTTATCACCAATAACCGATGGCCCTAAGAATTTAACCCCAGTATCAAGCTCAAGCTGCCTGCCAAACCAAAATTTACCATCAGTCCTGGTACCATGGATATTAACCGCGACTTCACCGCGCAGAATAGCCTGGTGCGCCTCTTTATACTTTTGTGGATTGCCAATATCCAGCCAATAGGCTGACGAAGCAAAGCCAAAAATCGGCCAAGCTTCTTTTAACAAACGCGGGAAAAGCTCTCTTTCAAAAGAAAAGGGCACGCCTTTGGGGACCAGATCAAAGATTTTTGGGTCAACCACATAGGTGCCAGCATTGATGGTCCGCGCCGTCACCAAATTCCAGCCTGGTTTTTCAACAAAAGATTTAACCTTCTGTTGCTCATCAACCAACACTAAGCCAAAGGGCGTTGGGTCATCAACTTCAGTCAAGGTTAACGTAACCGCAGCCTGTTTTTGCTGGTGAAAATTGAGCAGTTTAGAGATGTTCAAGTCTGTCAAGACATCACCGTTAAAAATAATCAAAGGCCCACTGTCAAAAAACTCCTCAGCATTTTTCACTGCCCCGGCTGTCCCGAGCGGACTGGACTCAATAGAGTAATCAATCTTAACGCCCCATTTGCGGCCGTCACCTAAAACTTTTTTGATCTCCTGGGAAAGATAATGCAGATTAATTATAATCTCATCAATGCCATGTGTTGCCAAGAGCTCGATCTGATGGATAATAAATGGTCGGTTAATTACTGGGACAATCGACTTGGGAAGATCATTGGTCAAGGGCCGGAGCCTGGTCCCTTTCCCTCCCGCGATAATAACGGCTTTCAACGCGACAGCTCTCTTTTTAAGCGTTCGATAATAGCAACCGGAGAAGGATCAAGCCTCTTTAAGATTGCCAGGTAAACACTGACCAGGTCGCCAAAGAAAATCAACGACAAAAGCCGGGCCAGGGACGATTTGCCCTGGGACCACACCTCACTTATTCCCCCCAACTCCCGACCAATCAAAGATTTGGTAATATCAATCCGCTTCTGTAGTCTAGCTGGGTCATTTTTATCACGCAACAAAACCACGGCAAAGTTATGTTCGCTCCGCTTAAGGCCAGACCAGGGAACAATTTCATTATGGTCCAGCTCAGGAAAAACATTATAGAGCGCAGAAGCTTTGCTGTTTTCATTAAGCTGAGTCTTGAGCCTTAAGCCAGCCGAGGCATATCCACCCCCAGCTAAAACCACCGGTAGTTTACCCAACAATTTATGCGCTAGCTGTTTAGCTGGGTTAACCCTGTAGCTTTTAGCCACGCTATATTCCTCGCGCAACCTGGGCAAGAGCAACAACACCTCTGAAAGCTCTTGGGGATCAAGTTCAATTATTCCCAACTGCCCTAATGCATTGAGCAAACAGCCTAAAAGATACGGCAGTGCGGCCCGAGGTTGCTGGCCGGCTGGGACGACAAAAAGAGGCCAACCAGCCTGGACAGCCAAATCCTTAAGCTTGCCACCTGAGGTTATGGCAATAATTTGCGCCCCCCGGCCCTCGGCTTCTTTGATCGCAGCCAAGGTCTCTTCTGTATTGCCAGAATAAGATAGGGCCAGCAAAGCCGTCCCCTTGGCCACAAAGGCTGGCAGGGAATAATCGCGGTTAACAAACAAGGGGTACCCCAGCTGGTGCGCATACAGATCAAGCACAATATTACCAGCAATCGCTGAGCCGCCCATCCCAGAAATAACGACCTGCTTGACCTGTTTAGCCCGACGCACCGCCACCAGAGGAACAATTCCCAAGGCAGCCTGCAACATCTCGGGCCAAGCAGCCACCGCCTCAAGCATAGCCGCCTTATCCAGCTTTTTAATGGCCTCGTTATTATCTAAGTTCTTAATATTATCAGCCATTTTGTTTAGCAATTAATGAGCGCAACAATTTTGTCGCCTCATGAAGTTGGAGATCGTCATTGTCCTCGGTTTCCGGCAAGGCAAGCTCACTACTTGCTTCTTTAGTTGGAATAATCACTTCAATATCAGGGGTTACCCCTTTCTTGTTGATATCCTCGCCACTCGGCGTTAAATACTTTGCAACAGTCACTAAGACAGCAGAGCCATCGCTCAAGCGCCGCACATTTTGCACGCAAGCCTTGCCAAAAGATTTTGTACCCAAGACCTTAGCGACCTTGTTGTCCTTGAGCGCCCCAGCTAAAATTTCCGAAGCCGAGGCCGAGGCCCCATTAATAATAACCACAGTGGGTTTGCGCCACAACACCCTGCCAGTTGAAGGGATTTGCTCAACCTGATTTTCACGGTCAACGGTTTGGACAATCATGCCATTGTCAATGAACATGCTACCAATATCAATAGCATTTTGCAATAGACCGCCGCCGTTATTGCGTAGGTCAACAATCAAGCCTTTATACTCCTTGGCTTGACGCAAAGATGTCTCAAACTCCCTAGCAGCGCTAACATTTTCAAAGGTGTTAAGCTTAATATAGTAAACATCATTATCAATTTTTTTAGTCTTAACACTCTTGATCTCAATGCTCTCTCTGGCAATCTCAAACACCCTGTTCTCCTTCCACCCATGCCGCAAAACTCCCAGCTTAACCTTGGAGTGCTTTGGCCCCCTGATCAAACTAACCGCCTCTTCCAAGGCCATGTCCTCGGTCTCTTTGCTATCGATCGTTAATATTTTATCGCCTGTTTTAAGCTTGGCTTTATACGCCGGAGTACCCTCGATCGGCGAGATCACTGTTAATTGATGGTCTTTGATCCCAATATAAATCCCGATCCCAGAATATGACCCGCTTAAGCGGATCTTCATTTCCTTATAAGCTTCCGGGTCCACAAAACGCGTGTACGGATCTCCTAAGGACTGTAACATCCCCCGAATCGAGCCGTAAACTAATTTCTGGTCATCAACTTTTTTTTCAACGTAGTCACTTTTAACGATTTCTAAAACCTGCAAATAGGTCTCAAGCTCATGTTCCAGCGAACCTTGGGCTACCACCTTTGTCACCAAAACAAAGCCCAAACTGATAATTAAACAAGCCAGGACCAAATTCCTAATGGTTTTTTTTAACTCCTTCATTTAACCCTCCTTAAATTTTCACTTTGGCAAGTATGGCATCGGATCCTGCGGCTTGCCTTTTAATCGCACCTCAAAATGCAGGTGTGGGCCAGTAGAATATCCTGTGCTACCCACCAAACCAATCACTTGACCTTTGACCACTGTGTCCCCAACCTTTTTGTATAATCGCGATTGGTGGCCATAAACAGTGCTGATCGAATGACCATGGTTGATCACTATCGCCTTGCCATAACCATCCCACCAGCCGGCAAAAATAACCTCGCCAGAATCAGCTGCCTTGATTGGCGTCCCATACTTGGCCGCAATGTCTACGCCGGTATGAAAATCACGCCTGCCCCACAGTGGATGGCGGCGCCAGCCAAACCTGGAAGTAATTTTGCCAATCAATGGCCAGGTCAGCTGGCCACTTCCCCTGACCACCCCATCTCTACTGCCCGCAGCTTTTTTAAGGATCAAAACCTCCAGGTCCTTGGAGCTTTTTCCCAGTTCAGCAATCTTGGCCTCATAAGTCTTACGCCGGACTTTAAGCTGTTCGTAAACTTGAGACTTTTCACTTGCTTGCTTGGTAATCTCCTGTTTTTTTTGGGAGATTTCTTCTGCCAAGCTCTTTATCTCTTTGGTCTTACTTTGTAAGAGCTGTTTTTTCTGGGTTGATTTTTGAAAATCAGTCCTGACCGCCATCATTAGCTCACTGTCAAACTCCACAATTTTACGAAAAAAATAGAGCCGATTAAAAAAATCAGACATTGACTCAGCGGTTAATAAGAGTTGAAAATAGTTTAAGGAACTGTTCTTATAGACCTCGACTAGCCGTTGGCGCAGCCGGCTTTGCTTGGTGGACAAGGCTTGCTCTAATTCGCGTATTTCTGATGCCAAGGTCCCAATTTTCTTTTCGTTAACAGTAATTTTGTTTTGCGTAAGGTTTAAGTTCGTCTTAGTCTTTGTCAGCTCAGTCTTAATGACCACTAGGCGCCCCAAAACTGCTTGCTCTTCTTTTTTGGCCTTCTCTAATTTTTGTTTGTTCTGGGCCAGCTCTTTTTCAATCTCTTTTAGCCTCTGTTCCTCTATTGTCCCAGCCTGTTCAGACCTAACCACACTTCCGCAGATTAAGCTAAGGGACAAAAAAATAAGCAGACCAAGACAAAACACTCGCTTCATTGGATTAGCATCATAACATAATCGCTAAGCAACTGCTACTGATAGAGGGCCCTGTCCCGACGCTGGCGATGATAAGCAATGGCAAAACGATGCGCCTCATCCCGCACCCGCTGCAGCAGCAAAAGCGCTAATGAGCGCGGGGAAAAATGACAAGGTTTTATTGCGTGAGGTAAGAAAAGCTCTTCCTGTTTTTTAGCTAGTCCTACCAGCGGCAAGTCTTTAAGGCCGGCCAAAGACAAAGCCGCCTTTGCCAGCTTAAGCTGGGGCTTACCACCATCAACTAAAACTAAGTCTGGCAGCGGCAAGCCCCTGGTTAAGCCGCCTTGATAGCGCCGGCCTATCATTTCATAAAGTGCTGCAACGTCGTTAGGCTGGCCAACTAGGTGTTTGATCTTAAAGCGGCGGTAATCTTGTTTAAAAGGAGCCCCATTCACAAAAACCACCATGGCCCCAACAATGTTAGAGCCCTGAATATTTGACACATCAAAAGCTTCGATGCGCAGCGGTAGCTTCTTTAATTTAAGGCCCTCCTTAAGCTCGTGCAGTGCCACCAAGTTCACCTGACTGGCTTGGCCTTGCCAGGGTTTGCCCTCAAGCATCTTTTGCAAGATGGCGACCCTGTCCCGGAGCTGGGCCGCCCACTCAAAATCTTGTTTAGCAGCAGCCTGCCGCATCTCCTCGTCTAGCTTGGCTAGCGCGCTGTCAAAATTACCCTCAAGCAGTTCCTTAACCCCAGCCACAACCAAGCGATATTCAGCCTGATCAATCTTGCCCACGCAGGGCCCGGCACAGACACCAATCCGATAATACAAGCAAGGTTGTTCCCTTTTTTTCAAGGGGCCCTTACACCAACGTAAGGGAAAAATTTTCTTGGTCAGCCTAATGATCTCGCGCACCATCCCACCCTGAAAAGGACCAAAATATTTTGCACCATCACCCTCGCGTCGGCGCACCAATAAAAGCCTTGGCCAGGTTTCATTAACCGTTAACTTCAAAAATGGGTAGGCTTTATCATCACGCAGCGCAATATTATATCGCGGCTTATATTTTTTTATCAAACTATCTTCTAAAAGGAGTGCGGCCATTTCTGTGGGTGCAACCTGGTAGTTAAAGTCAGTGGCGCGGTCAAGCAACAGGCGGGTCTTAAGATCAGGCTGTTTAGTAAAATATGAGGTTACCCGCCGGCGGAGGGACTTGGCCTTGCCAACATAAATAACTGACCCCTGCCCGTCCTTAAACAAATAGACACCTGGTTTGGTTGGCAGTTCTTTTAATTTGTCTATTTTATAAGACAGTGGTCGGCTGGGCACTTTTTTGGCCGAGGACATTGCTATTCTTTGGACACAACTTTAACTTTGACCTTGGCGTTTACCCCGCGAAAAAGCTTGATCGCAACATCATAGTCACCAGTCAGCTTGATATGTTCCCCTAGCTCAATCTTTCTCTTATCAATCTCAATCTGAGCCGTACTTTTGATCGCTGCCGCGATCTCCTGAGAGGTAACCGCGCCAAAAAGCTTGCCTTCTTCGCCTGTTTCTGCTGGAATTATCAGCTCAAGAACAGCTAGCTGTTCTGCTATTTTTTCAAAACCAGCTTTCTCGTCAGCCAGTTTTTTTTCAATCTTAGCCCGTCTTTTTTCTAAGGCCGCTAGCGCAGCTGGAGTAGCCAAAGACGCAAAGTTCATCGGCAAAAGATAATTTCTGGCATAACCATCAGATACGGTTACCACCGAGCCTTCTTCCCCTAATTTTGGCACGCTCTTATATAATATGACTTTCATCTTATTCCACCATATACGGCACTAAGCCTAATTGCCGAGTCCTTTTAACAACTTTGGCCACCATCCGCTGGTGCAGGGCGCAACACCCAGAGATGCGGCGCGGAGCAATCTTGCCTCGATCTGTGATAAACCGCTTAACAAAATTAATGTCTTTATAGTCCAGCTCTTTTTTCTCCACGCAAAAAAAACACGGCCGCCGTTTTTTCCGTCTAAACTGATTGATCTTTTTTGGTTTTCGTCGCTCTCTGGTCATTACTTCCTCCTAATTTTAAAAAGGGACCTCGCCCCCTGCTTGATCGGCTATATCCTGGCCAGACGCCTCGTGATTTACAACTGGCGAATCGTGACCTGAAACAGGCAACTTTCTGCCCAACATTTGCATATTTTCAGCCACGATCTCAGTCATGGTCTTAGTTGTCCCGTCCTTACCCTTAAAGCTCCTCACCTGCAGTCGGCCCTCAATCGCCACTGGCATGCCTTTTTTCAAAAACTCGCCACAAATCTCAGCCAGGCGGCGCCAGGCAACCACATTGATAAAATCAACATCTTGGTTGCTGCCACTCTCATCTTTTTTAAAGACCCTATTCACCGCCACTGCAAAACGGGCAATCGGGATCCCTGAGCTGGTGTAACGCAGTTCCGGGTCACGAGTCAAATTCCCAATAATAAAGGCTTTGTTATACATAATTAAAAAGGCAAGTCATCAATCAGCTCTTGATCTGCTGTCCCCTGCCTGACAGGTGCAGCAGAAGGCTTCTGCGCATTTCCAGATAAAAGAAGGACTTCTCGCGCCACCACCTCTGTTACCCAACGACGCTGGCCAGTTTGGTCCTCAAAAGAGCGGATTTGGGTCCGGCCTTCAACCAAAACCAAGGTCCCTTTTGTAAGCCGCTGGCCGCAATTATCAGCCAAGCGGTCCCAAGCAATTACATCAAAAAAATCCGACTCCCTTTGCATTGGTTGCGTTAAACTTAAGCCTTGCGCTGGGGCAACTTCTAATTTGAACTTGGCCATTAACACCCCACCAGCAGTGTTTCTAACCTCTGGATCGGTAATTAATCTTCCAACTAAAATTAAGCGGTTAAGATTGGCCAAGGCCTTCCCCTTGCTCAGGGGCAATGGCCACCCCTTTAATTTCACCGACAGAAACCGCTTCAGCTAAAGGCTCTTCTTTCGTTGATTTGTTTTCAAGCCCAGCTGTTGCACTCTCAACAACTCGAAACACGGAGTAGCGCAGGATATTCTCATTAACCTTTAAATAGCTTAAAAGCGCAGCTGGTAAACTGCTGGCTGCCTCAAAAAAGATCAAAACATAATATGCTTGGCTAAGCTTTTTGGTCTTGCGGAAAATGGAAGCAAGTTTTCTCAAACCCCATTTATCGGTTTTCTTAACCTCACCGCCTATTTCTTTTATTTTATCCTCAACTTTTGTCAAAACAGCATTGATCCGCTCTTCACCTAATACAGGGTCTAATATTAAAGTTAGCTCATACGAATTCAAAGCAAAGCCCTCCTTTTTTCAGACAGTTTATAATTATATCATATGATTAACCAAGGAACAAGGCAAATCTCTTGCCTCAAGCCAGCATATGTACTATAATAAAAAAATACAAGGGGGTTGATTATAATGTTGTCAAATAAAAATCTGTTTGTACTTTTAATGTTTGTAGTCGTTGCCGCAATCTCTCTCTGGGCAGTTTTACTGGGCGGGTGTTCTGCCACCAGTGAGCTGGAAGGCCTTACTAGCACAACAACTACCACTATTACCCTAGCACCTGGCGTAACTACTACCACTACCACCATTACCTTAGCTCCTGGCGTAACTACCACCACTACCACTATCACCCTAGCTCCTGGCGTAACTACCACCACTACCACTATCACCCTAGCACCTGGCGTAACTACTACCACTACCACCATTACCTTAGCTCCTGGCGTAACTACCACCACTACCACTATCACCCTAGCACCTGGCGTAACTACTACCACTACCACCATTACCTTAGCTCCTGGCGTAACTACTACCACTACCACCATTACCTTAGCTCCTGGCGTAACTACCACTACAGTGGCTGGGACTACAACAACAACTACTACTACTGCTGCTAGGGCAACTACTACCACCTCTACCACCACAACCACTGCTGCCGGGGCAACAACAACGACAACCACGAGTACAACCGTCACAACCATTGCTGAAGCTAGGGGTTATGATCTAGATGATGAATATCCTGACATTTTGATTGGGGCACGGGGGGATGACAGGGCGGTGATCTACCTTGGAAGACCAGATATCAATAGTGCTGACCTACCGGCTTGGGATCATAATCCGAGAACAGCCGATCTCTATGGTCACGCAGTGGCGGCCTTAGGCGATATTAACAACGACGACCTCCCTGACATAATAGTTGGCGCTCCTGACCATGACGTTGCCGACGCTTTTGGTGAGGGTGAGTATGGAGGAAGGGCTACTGTTTATTATGGAAAAAACAAAACTGTTGTTGGGGGCGGGCATGAGGCTGGAATAAGCGACAGCTCCGGTCATATAGCACAAGCAAATGATGGGGACGATCATCTGGGCTGGAGCGTGGCCAAGGTTGGCGATATTAATAATGATGGTAAGCAGGATTATGTTTATGGGGCGTATGGCAATGATTTCACGAATGGTGAAAGTTATTCTGGTTCAGCTAGCATTGTCTTTGGCGATGAGGATTTGAACGACGGAGGCGATCATTATTTACATCTTATTGGCAGAGGTGGAATTGGTCCACTGACTGGCGTAGAAAGCCTTATAACCTCTGGCCGGTTTGGTTGGTCAGTTGCCAGCGCCGGGGATGTTAGCGGTGATGGCCGGCCCGATGTAATTGTTGGCGCACCATGGGATGATTGCAGCAGAGTCGAAACCCCAGATACCGATTACTCAGGAGCTGCTTATATATATTTTAGTAGCGACGCACTAAAAAATGGCCCGGCCCCAGAGATTAGCGGAAGTCTTTCTGTGGGTGATGCTGATGTGACAATATTCGGTACTTCTGGCGAGAGATTTGGCTATTCAGTCGCCTCTGCCGGAGATTTTAATGGTGATAGTAATGATGATATTATTGTGGGAGCTACTGATGCTTATAGCACAAGTGGCGCGGCTTACATATTTTATGGACCATTTACCACTGGGACTATTTTGACGGCTGAAGTCGACTACGATGTTAAAATCTATGGTGCAATGACTGGGATAAACAGCTTGGGCTCTTTTGTTCATCCAGCTGGCAATATTTATACCAACGGGGCCAGTGCTACTTGTGATGACGTGATTGTTTGTGATCAGGATTATAGCAGTGGCCATGGCGCGGTGATGCTCTTTGCCGGCGGGGATTTTCCGCATCACACGTCATTTAATGTGAATTCGACTACTTCAGGGGGGCTAAACACCAGGGTTGGTTTTATTTATGGACAAGGTGCGAACAATTATTTTGGTTGTTCGGTTGATATTGGTAATGTGACAGGGGCCAGCAATCTGGTTGTTGGCGCTAAAGGGGCCGACAAAGGCAAAGTTTATGTTATTAGAACCAGCTCGGCAATAAACACATCAACATTAGATAGGATTGATGACCTAAGTCATACCATAACTTTTCAGGGCCAGAGCTCTGGAGATCAGTTTGGCAGTTCGGTTAGTGTGATGGACTAGGCCTGAAATCAACTAAACATTAAACCTAACTAAGACCAGGTCGCCATCTTGGACCAGATAGTCGCGGCCTTCGGTTCGCAGCAGCCCAGCCTCTCGCGCCTTAGCCAGGGAGCCGGTTTTTTGCAAATCAGAAAAACTAATAATTTCAGCCGCGATAAAACCCTTGGCCATATCAGAATGAATTTTGCCAGCCGCGGCTTGGACCGTTGTCCCTTTTTTCACAGTCCAGGCTCGGCACTCTTTGTCATTGGCTGTAAAAAATGTCACTAAGTCTAGCAGCTCGTACCCAGCCCTAATCAAGCGCTCAAGACCAGAAGATTCCAAGCCCAGCTCCCTAACCTCATCTGCTGAAAGCTCGGTTAGCTCTGCCTCAAGCTGGGCTGAGATTGGGATAACTTTTCTTTGGGTCATTTGCGAAATTTGGTCAACTAATGCTTGATTGCCTGATTCGTCAACATTAGCCACAAATAAAACCGGCTTTAGCGTCAAGAGAGGGATATCTAGCTCTCCTGAAAACTCCCTCGCTGGCTTGCCTGCAGCTAAGTGCTCTTTTAGTTTTTCAAGGAGCGCGACCTCGGCTAAGATTTTTTTATCTCCAGACTTTGACCTTATCTTTGCCTCATCTAATCGTTTTTCAACCAAGGCTAGGTCAGCCAAAATCAACTCTGTCTCCACCACGCCAAGATCAGAGAGCGGGTCAACTCCCCCTGCAACATGAACAATGTTTTCCTTGGAAAAACAACGGACAACATGGGCAATCGCCTCAACCTCGCGAATGTGCGATAAAAACTGGTTCCCGAGTCCCTCCCCTTGATGCGCCCCTTTGACCAAACCAGCAATATCATAAAATTCAATCGTAGCTGGCACTGTCTTGGCTGACCCCATGATCTCTTGGATTTGAGCTAAGCGCCCGTCTGGCACAGCCGCCACACCAACATTGGGCTTGATCGTGCAAAAAGGGTAATTTGAAACCTCAGCCTTGGCGCGCGACAAGGCATTAAACAAAGTAGACTTGCCAACATTAGGCAGACCAATAATCCCAATTTTTAATCCCATGAATTTATTATAACACGCCCTGCCCTTTACCCTGTCCTCTCTAGGGAGTAGAATATTAATATGAATAGGATCCAGCTTCTCTCCGAAGATCTGATCAATAAAATCGCGGCCGGTGAAGTGATTGAACGCCCAGCTTCTGTAGTCAAAGAATTAGTAGAAAACTCGCTTGACGCCCAAGCCACCCAAATCACCGTGGAAACCCAAGGGGCTGGCAGCAAGATGATCCGCGTCTCTGACAATGGCCAAGGGATGTCCCAGGACGAGCTAGTCTTAGCTCTCCAGCGGCATTCCACCTCAAAAATCAATCTGCTGGACGACCTCTTCAACATCAAAACCCTTGGTTTTAGGGGGGAGGCCTTGCCATCAATTGCCAGCGTTTCGCGTTTTGAGATCCGAAGCAACTCACACTCACTTAAAATTGAGGGGGGAAAAACCCTGGCAAACGAGCCAATCGGAGCACCGGCCGGAACAACCGTAATTGTTAGAGACCTATTTTTTAATACCCCGGCCCGCAAAAAGTTTTTAAAATCACCAGCTACTGAAATGGGACATCTCGGCGATATTGTAGCTAAGTATGCCCTGGCCTTTCCAGCAGTCTCTTTTCAATTAATATCCGATGGCAAACTCTTGCTGAGCTCACCTGGGAGAGGGAACCTAAAAGAGGCGGTTGTTTCTGTTTACGGGGTTGAACTTTCCAAAAATCTCATTGAAAGCAGCTTTGAATTTGATCGAGGAAAAGTTTACGGGCTTATCAGCCCCCCCACGATCAGTCGCCTTGACAAAAATTATCAGACTTTTTTCGTTAACAAGCGCTACGTGCGTAATTTTTTGCTCAACCGCGCCCTTGAGGAAGCCTATCGCACCATTATCCCTAATTCCCGACACCCCATCGCTATCCTGTTTATTGATATTGACCCCAAACAAGTTGACATCAATGTCCACCCGGCAAAACGTGAGGTCAAATTTTTAAAGACCAACGAAGTAATGCAAGCCATTAGAGAGGCGGTCAAGAAGAGCTTGCATATCTTAAGCCCTGACCCCCAGCCCCCAGCACCCAACAACCAGTACCCAACACCCCCTCACCAGAACACCTGGCAGCCAGAGATGGCCGACTTTCTTTTTGCTGAAAATTTTGGTGCGGCAGCAGCAGATATTGCCATTGAGCCAGGAACCGCAGCTCAACAACTATTTTCACTCTATCAACTAAAAAACACTTATATCGTCGCTACAGATGGCGAATCCCTTGTTCTAATTGACCAGCATGCGGCGCATGAAAGAATTATTTATGATGCTTTAAGTCCAAACATTAATCAAAATGGGACAACAGGGGAAAGTCGTCAGTCACTCTTAATCCCAGAAACAATCGAGCTCAATGCAAAAGAAAAACTGGTTTTAGCAGACAACCTTGAGTATTTACAAAGCCTTGGCTTTGACCTTGAGGAATTTGGCAGCAACTCCTACCGCTTGCGCGCCGTCCCGGTCCAAGCCGCGAAAGCCACGGCCAAGGGGCTGCTCCTAGATATTATTAGCGAGTTAGAAGCCCTTGGCAAGTCGGTTCAACTGGAAATTAAACAGGAGAATATCCGCAAGACCATTGCCTGCAAAGCCGCAATCAAGGCTGGCGACAAGCTATCAGGGCAAGAGATGACCTATTTAATCCGCGACTTATACCAAACTAAAAATCCCGCCACCTGCCCCCATGGCCGGCCAACAATGATCAAAATCAGCGAGGCTGAGTTAATTAAACGTTTTGGGCGAACCTAAGCGTCGGAATTACGACGGTTTAACTTACAACAAATAACTAACAAAACAAGCCAATTTCATTGGCCCTACAACTTACAATCAACAGTTTTTTATTGAATTTATTATAAATAGTAATTGTAAGTTATTAATTGTAACCCAGCCGTAGGCGGGGGGGGTTGTAAGTTGTTAGTTAACCTGGCAATAACCTTGCTAATATTTGACAGTTATCTATTGACTCTGATAATATTACTTTTTACTGTTATGACAAAAAAATCAAAGAAAAATCTGGTCATTGTCGAGTCGCCGGCCAAGGCCAAGACTCTTAAAAAGTTCTTGGGAAGTTCTTATGAGATCGCCGCTTGCATGGGGCATATTCGCGACTTGCCGCCCAAGTCCCTTGGGGTTAACATTGAAAAAGGTTTTGACCCCAACTACAAAATTATTAAAGGCAAAGAAAAGATAGTCAAAAGCCTGCAACGCCAGGCCAAAACCGCTGACACTGTTTTTCTGGCCCCTGATCCAGACCGCGAAGGTGAGGCTATTGCCTGGCATTTAAAAACCTTGCTGGGCAATGCTGATAAGATCAAACGCATTGAGTTTCACGAGATCACTAAAAGCGCGGTGCAAAAAGCCGTTGAGCATCCTCGCGAAATTGATCTGGACCGGGTTGACGCCCAGCAAGCCAGACGCATCCTTGATCGCTTAGTCGGCTACAAAATCAGCCCCTTGCTCTGGAAAAAGATCAGAAAAGGCTTGTCTGCTGGCCGCGTTCAATCAGTGGCTGTCAGGCTAATCTGTAAACGCGAGGCAGAGATCAAAAAATTTCAGACTGAAGAGTATTGGTTTATCTTAGCTAAACTGGCCAGTCAAGCGCAGCTTGAGTTTTCGGCTAAATTAATCGCTAAGGGAGAAAAAAGCCTTGGGGTCCGGCCCAAAGAAAAAGGCGAAGTTATTAAGAACCAAGCTGAGGCCGAGCAGATTGTTAAGGACTTGCAAAACGCAATCTTTGTCATCTCACAAATAAATCGCAAAGAACAAAAACGCTACCCTACCCCTCCCTTTATTACCAGCACACTGCAGCAAGAAGCCGCCAGAAAACTTGGCTACTCCACCAAAAAGACCATGGTAGTCGCGCAAAAGCTTTATGAAGGGATCAATATTAAGGGCGAAGGCCACACCGGCTTAATCACTTACATGCGCACAGATTCTGTCCGCATTGCCGAAGAAGCAGAAGAAGGGGTACGTAAGTTTATCATCGACACCTACGGTCAAGATCATCTGCCAGACCAACCTATCCGTTACAAAAAGAAAAAGCAGGCCCAGGATGCCCACGAAGCCATCAGGCCAACCTCAGCCGTTCGTCATCCCGACCAAATTGCCGCCAGCTTAAAGCCAGATGAGCTAAAGCTCTATGAACTGATCTGGAAACGCTTTGTCGCCTGCCAAATGAACCCGGCGATTTACGATCAAACTTCGGTTGACATCAAGGCCAATGATTATCTTTTCCGGGCCACTGGGTCAATCTTAAAATATGATGGTTTCATGAGGATTTATTTGGAAAGCAAGGATGAAGAAGAAGAAGAAGAAGAGGAAAAAGAGCTGCCCGAAGGGACCCTGCCTGAATTAAAAGATAATGAGCCTTTGACCTTCAAAGAAATTATCCCAGAACAGCATTTTACCCAACCGCCAGCCAGGTTTAACGAAGCCTCACTAGTTAAAGAGCTGGAAAAGCGCGGCATTGGCCGGCCCTCTACCTACGCCCCAATCATGTCAACAATCCAAAATCGCGGTTACGTTGAAAAAGTAGGGCGCGCCTTAAAACCCACCGAAATTGGCATGATCACCAACGAGATGCTAGTTAAACATTTTCCCAAGATCCTTGACTTTGAATTTACCGCCCACATGGAAGATTCCCTTGATGATATTGTTGAGCACAAGATGAACTGGACTAAAACGTTGGAAGAATTTTATGAACCTTTTGCTAAAGCCTTGGCCGAGGCTTCAGTTAAAATGGCAACAGTTAAAAAAGAGATCAAACTAGACGAGAAATGCCCTGAATGCGGCAAGCCTTTAATGATTAGGAGCGGTCGCTACGGCGATTTTATTGCCTGCTCGGCTTTTCCTGATTGTAAGCTCACCAAACCCCTGGAGCAAAATCCCCCTGAGTTCGCCAATGAGAAATGCAATAAATGCGGTAGCCCCATGATCTTAAAGCAGAGTCGTTTCGGAACTTTTTTGGCTTGCTCTGCTTATCCAAAATGCAAAAATATCAAATCAATCTTAAAAAAGATCGAGGCCCAATGCCCCAAATGCGGCCAGGAGCTCGTGGAAAGACGCACCAGAAAAGGCAAAGTTTTTTATGGCTGCATAAAATACCCTAAATGCGATTACGCTACTTGGCAAAGACCCGCGACCCCAGCGCCAAAACCCGATGCCCCCAAAAAGGAGGACGAGAGTGTTTAAAGATTTTGTCACTAGAAATTTATGGATCAAGCTGTTAGCCTTGCTACTGGCCATCATCCTTTGGGCTATCGCTCGCTACTGGTCAGGTCAATAAATTGTCATGAAAAATATTAGCTGGAGAGCAAACTAGCCGTGAGAGTTTTCAAAGACCCGCAAGAAATGCATGCCTACGCCCAAAAGATGAAACATCGGGCCAAGACCATTGGCCTGGTCCCAACGATGGGCTATCTGCATGAAGGACATCTTTCCTTGGTTGAGGCAGCCAAAAAGAAAGCTGATATTGTCGTTGTGAGCATTTTTGTTAATCCCACCCAATTTAGGCCAGAAGAAGATTTTTCGCGCTACCCACGTGATTTAAAAAGGGACAAAAATTTATTGGGTCAGTTTGATATTAATGCTTTGTTTCTCCCTGAGGCCAGCAAGCTATACCCCAACGGATTTAAAACCTATGTTGAAGTCGAAAGCCTATCAAAAAAAATGTGCGGCCACTCCCGACCAACCCATTTTCGCGGGGTCGCCACCATTATTACCAAGCTTTTTAACCTGGTCTTGCCTGATTTTGCCTTTTTTGGGGACAAGGATTACCAACAGCGGCTGATCATTGAGCAACTGACCAAAGATCTCAACTTTCCAACCCGGATTATCAGCCTGCCAACTGTTAGGGAGTTTGATGGTCTGGCCATGAGCTCGCGCAACCAGCACCTCTCAGACAAGGATCGGGCCAACGCCACCATCTTGCAGCGGGCCCTGCTCCTGGGCAAAGAAGAGATCGCAAGTGGCGAAAGAAACCCCCATAAAATTCTGCTGAGGATGCGCTCGCTAATCGGGACCATCCCAGCCATTAGGCTTGATTACGTAACCATTGCTGACCCGGAAACGCTAGAAGAAGTAAAAGCTGTCAAGGGAAAAGTGATAATCGCGCTGGCTGCCCAGGTAGGTAAAGCACGTTTAATTGATAATTTGGTGATTAACGCCGGTTGAGATAACTGTAACCGTTGCTGGGGAGGGGTTGGGGATGAAGTTAAAAGGGTTCACGCTGCTCGAGCTGTTGGTTACAGTTGCTTGTGTTGGACTACTTTTTAGTCTAAGCCTGCCAAGCCTTGTTTCTTTGGCCGGACAATTAACCTTAAACAATCAGGCCAGAGTGATCAGTTCAAACTTGCGCGTGCTTCAAGCTGAGGCTGAAACACAACATACCCGGTTGACCTTTGCGTTACCCTCTCTACCTAACGGAGTCAACCTGATAAAGCCTGCAAACTTTAGTTTTGCCGCATCAGGCTTTCCTGTACCCGGCGGCAGCGGGACCTTAATTATCGGCAATAAATTTGGCCAGCAGCGCAAGATTATTCTTTCTTCAGCCGGGAGGGTCCGCCTTGAATAAGCCTGGTTTTACCTTGGTCGAAGTCTTGCTTGCCTTAAGCCTCTTGTTGGTCGGGGCAACTTCGTTAAGCTTTTTGCTTAGAGCTTCGCAAATCAATCTTGCCTCAGCCGCCAAACTTAGTTTAGCGCTGGACCAAATTGCTTCCCAAGCAGAAATCCTGGCGGCCACTCCCTTTGACCAAATCATTGCCAAGACCAACCAAACTTTTGCCAATGATTGCGGGCTGATTAAGGTCGTACCCATGCAAAGCGACTTAGTGCAAATCCAGCTCTCGCTCAAATGGGACAAAGAGCATCCGCTACTCGAGCTTGAGACCCTAAGGAGCAAATACTAGGATGAGGCCACTCAAAAGAAACACTGGTTGTGCTGGTTTTACCTTGGTTGAATTATTGATTTCAGCCGCGCTTTTTTCTCTAGTTTTAGCTCAGCTCTTTGTTTTCCTGGGTTGCAGTCTCAAAAGTTGGGACAAGACCTGTGCCCAAGCAGAAAAGCAACAACTATGCCAAGCAGTCTTAAGCCGGCTGAGCCAAGACATCCACCAAGCCAGTCAGGTCGAGCCAACCTCAGACGCCTCGCGCCTCTTGCTCCTGGTAAAGCAAGATTTAATCGAGTACTCCCTAAGCAACGGCAAAGTCAAACGCAAAAAAAACATGACCACGAGCTACTTGACTGACAACGAAGAGATAAGCAACCTTTCTTTTAGCTATCCGAGCCAACGCTTGATTACGGTTAGCCTGCAAAAGACCGTGGCGCAGATCGCCTTAAGAGACCAACCATGAACACAAAATTTTTTATCCAACGCAAAGGCATGGCACTCTTTGCCACAATTTTTGTCCTAGCCCTAATCTTTTCTTTAGGTGTAATCTTAAGCAAAATAGTTTATAATACATATGTTTCTGTGCGAGCTACAACGGTTAGGGAGCAAGCCTTTTATTTGGCTGAGGCCGGTCTAGAAAAAGGAAAAGCAGCCTTAGCCAACAATCCTAACTGGTACACAGACTTGCCCGTGGGTACACCTGACAAGGTCGTTTGGTTAATTAATAGTGCCGTTGGCCAAGAAACTATTTTGAGCAATGGACGCTTTAAAATTGTCAGGGAAAAAGCAGCAGCCCAGCTTTACGCTCTAGGCATTAAACAAAAGGGGTTGGTAGTTCTAAAAATCGAGTTTTCCACCAGCCCGCTAAAGTTTAGCTCCTGGGAAGCACTCTAACAAGGGGGGGGAAATGATCAATTATGTTTTGTTCGCCACCTCACTACTCTTGGCCGTGACCGGCCAACTGCTGATGAAAAAAGGGATGAACGCTTTTGGCGCTTTCCCCATCAATCAAATGCTCCAAAAAATAATTCCAATGTTTATGAACCCCTATGTCTTTTTTGGTTTTGCCTGCTTTGGGCTTTCTTCAATCTTTTGGCTGGCAGTCTTATCCCGCTTTGAAATCAGCATGGTTTATCCTATGGTTAGTTTGGCTTATGTAGTGGTGGCAATTGCCTCTTTAATTCTTTTCAAAGAAAATGTCACCCTCATCCGCTGGGTAGGAATTGGGGTTATTCTGCTTGGGGTAGTCTTGATTTCGAGAAGCTAGTCCATGGTTCGCGTACGATAGGTTGCCTCAACCTATCGCCTAAAAAACTTGAAATTTCCCCCATTTTTGTACGATATATATATAGCAAGTGATTCCCCAGGAGGAACAGTAAATTGCCTAGAGCGACAAGTCTAAATCCGTTAGTTTTATTAAAAAGGGTTATTGCACCTGCGCATCCGCTTAGGCACAAAGTCATCTCCTCTTTTAGAAAAGCTGTGACAATAGATTTCTCTAACTGCGATCAAAGCAATCCGGACATTAAGCAAGCCATAAACCGCGCGAAACGACTTGCCAAAAAAGCTGAAAAAATAATTGCCAGCGTCCTGTCCGCTGATATGACAATCGGCCTGCCCTGCTTGATTTGGGCCGATCCCGAAACCCGAGAGGGGTACAAATTGGGAGAACAAAGCAAAATTCCTGCTTTCACAGAGATCGTCGCTCTTTTAGGCCAAGCCCGCCATCCAAAGAGCTTTCAGCTTTCCCGTCAGCTTTACCTGGTAAAAAAAGCGCAGGCAGAAGTCTTTGAACTGGCAGAAAAAGCCTTAAGAAAGTTGCCGCCAAAAGAAAGGTTTCCCCTGGCTCATAAAATGAAAGCGTCCCAGCAAAAAATAAATAAAGAATTAAACGTTGCTGCGGATCAGCTGCTACAACTTATGTCCCGGGCCAAAGCTGGCAAAAAAATGAAATATAAAGAATTGGCACTTGAGATAAAAAGAACACAGCTGCAAAAGGAGATTGATGCTGACCCAAGAGTCCAGAGAAAGCTAAAAGAACCGTACTTTGCCGATATGCGGCTGGATGAATTACATCAAGTGCAGCGAGAACTTAGAGTTCTTAAGCAAGGGAGCGGAAAAGGCCTGTACGCGAGCGCGCTCGGAGTGGCCTTTGCTTCTGTGCTAGCCTATCTTGTCATCCCCGCTTTCAAACGCTACCAAAATCATCAATCACAGTAGTACCACTTGGTTAAGTTAGTTAGGGCTACTCCACATTAAAATGTGAGGAATAGGCAGAAGAAAATATAATTCCCCATAATTCATTATGGGGTTTTCACTACAAGCAAGTTTGACAAAAT
>Ga0210017_1000209_pt1 | contig 46829 bp, 42 predicted proteins | sample CryGeyCG2014_020_FD_183966 | JGI IMG/M metagenome (GOLD analysis project Ga0210017, IMG submission 183966) | Groundwater microbial communities from aquifer - Crystal Geyser CG08_land_8/20/14_0.20 (SPAdes) (version 2) | ecosystem: Environmental > Aquatic > Deep subsurface > Groundwater | place... | reverse complement strand
AAGGCATTAAATAAATTATGCCCAGAGTTGCTAAAAACGATAATTGAAAACCAATGTCGTATCTTAAAAGCAAGGGGTCCAAAAGGAGCATCAGGGCTCCTGTTAACAATAATGCTCTATCAGCAACGCTCTTTCGTCCTAATCTCTCGCAGAAAAGAAACATTGAACCCATCAGACCCGCTCTGATAGCAGAGGGTTGAAATCCAATTATGACGATAAACAGCCAAAGGAAAAATAAGGCGAAGTAGAATGCTTGTCCCCGATACAAACCTATTCTCAGCCCCAACCAGAGCAGGATGCCGCTAATAATAACCACGTGGAGTCCTGAAACAGCTGTGATGTGACGAACACCACTTAAATTAAGCTTTTCTTTCCACTCTTTTGGAATATACTTCTTATCTCCTATTGTTAGAGCTGCCAGAATTGAAGAATGCGGCGGTGAAAGATTTTCATTAATAATCTCTCTTAGTTTATATTTTACGGGAGCAATCTTGTCTTCAATCACTGAAGAAGATTGGGAGATTTTATAATATCCATCTTCTGGAGTTCCTTCCTCGGAACTCAGAGCAAGAGTCGGTTTCACCATTTCTGTTCTCAAAACGCCAAACCCAAAAACTATTAAACAAATCCCAAAAACAACAATTGTTTTCTCTTTGAAGAAAACAAGACTATAAAGAATGCCTAAAAGAAAAAGCTCATAAATTATCAATTTGGGAATATTTAAAAAAGAGGAACTAAAAATTCCTCCGATAAAAAAGAGCAAAAAATATAACAAAACTTTAGCCGGGCTCATAATTATCTCCTTGCTGGAGGATTACTTTATAACAATTTGATGCGATCGCAGTGATTTGTTACTAATTTAAAAAAGATAATATTCTCTCTGGGGTCTACTAAACAATTTTATTAAAAGGATTCCGGCCAGAAAGCCGGCAATATGAGCCCAATAAGCTACGGCAGTCTCTGTGCCGATATATAAAAGTTGATACAAAAACCAAATACCAATAAAAATTAAAGCAGGAACAGCAATCAAGTGGATAAAAAAGAAAATAGGAACCAAACTGACAATTTTATGCCTTGAGAAAAGAACAAGATATCCTCCTAAAACTCCGGAGATAGCCCCTGAAGCTCCAATGGCTGGAATAGAATTCTTAGAAGCTAAAATTAAATAAACCAAGGCGGAGAAAAGACCGGTGAGAAGGTAAAAAGCTAAGAATTTAAACTTCCCCAATCTTTTTTCAAGATTGTTACCAAAAACCCATAAAAACCACATATTACCCAAAAGATGCCCGAAGCTACCATGGAAAAACATAGAACTGAATAGGGTAAAAGTGGCTTCTCCCTGAAAAATTCTTTTGGGAATCAAACCGTAATCTTGGATAAATTTTTCAAGATTGGGTAAAGAAATGAAAAATAAAAAAATATTTAAACCGATTAAAAATAAAATAACCCAAGATTTTTTTCCTGGGATTCTAACTTGTGAGTATAAAGGAAACATGTTAGAAATTGTTAGCGACCGACCAAACGCTTTACCGGACCTGGCAAATATCAAAAAATGGAGAAATTGTTTCTCGAAGGGAAAAGAGAAATTCTTCTGAATAAGGTTTAATTTTTTCAAATTTTGAGTCAATGGCTTTTCCTGCTCGGAAATTTTGTAAAACATATTTCTTAGCCGGCTTAAGCCAGTGAACAATTTTCAAAACATCGTTTTTTGTTAATAATTTAGGGACGACGGTCGTTCGAAACTCGTAATCTACTTTGTTTTCTTTTAGTATATTGACGCTATCTTCTATTTTACTTAAAAGATAATATTTAGAGCAGTCTTTAAAACCAACAACTTTAGGATATTTCTCTTTGGGCGCTTTAATATCCATGGCAATATAATCGACTAACTTTTTATCAATTAAATTTTTCAACATTTCGGGATTGGAACCGTTGGTGTCAATTTTTATTTGATAACCTGACTTTTTGATGGTCTTACAGAACCCCGGCAAATCTTGATTCAAAGTTGGTTCCCCTCCCCCGATACAGACGCCTTCCAGCCATCCTTTTTTCTCTTTTAAAAATTGAAAAAAATCTTTTTCTGGAATCGGCAAATGTTCTTTAATCACTTCCGGCAGAACAAGGTCGGGGTTATAACAGAAAGGACAACGATAATTACAATTTCTTAAAAAAACCGTACAAGCTATCCTGCCGGGAAAGTCAATTAAAGTTAATTTTTGGAGACCGCCAATTTCCATCATAGATAGATTTAAATTATGTTCTTATTTCGAATTCTTTTCTTTCTCTAAATTCTTCTTGTTTCCCCACATTAAACTGCTGGACGGGTCTGTAGTAGCCAACCACCCGGGAATAAACTTCACAGGGTTGTTTGATAGTACATTTTGGACAGTTCCAGTGTTCGCCTATTAAATAGCCGTGAGTCGGACAGATTGAGAAAGTCGGAGTCAAAGTAATATAAGGTAAATGAAATCTCTCAAAAACTTTTTTAATCAGCCGTTTGGCTGTTTCTATCTCAGAAACCCTCTCTCCCAGAAAGAGGTGTAAAACACTACCTCCTGTGTATTTGCATTGAATTTCATCTTGAAGATTTAAGGCTTCAAAAATATCGTCGGTAAAGTTCACCGGCAGTTGGGTTGAGTTTGTGTAATAGGGATTTTCTTTAGTTCCGGCTGCCACAATATCCGGATATTTTTCTTTATCGCTTAAAGCCAAACGATAAGCAGTTGATTCGGCCGGGGTAGCTTCCAAATTGTAAATATTGCCGGTTTCCTCTTGGTATTTAATTAATTTTTCTCTCATAAAGTCCATAACTTCCAGAGTAAATTTTTTCCCTTTTGGAGAGCCGATATTTTCTCCAAGAAAATTCAAAAGAGCTTCGTTCATCCCGACCAAACCAATGGTTGAAAAATGATTAGCATAATAAGCATCCCTCATTTTTTTCACACCAGCCAAATAAAATCTTGAGTAAGGATATAAGCCCTTTCCAATGAAATTCTCTATTGTTTTTCTTTTTATTTCTAAAGATTCTTGAGCCAAATCCATTACCCTCCCTAATCTCTCAAAGAATTCTCTTTTTGTTTTTGAAAGATAACCAATTCTGGGCAGATTAACAGTGACGACACCGATACTGCCAGTTAAACTTCCGGAACCAAACAATCCTCCGCCGCCTCGATTGTGAAGTTCTTTCAAATCGAGCCGAAGCCGGCAATTATGAGTTAAAACTCCAGTAGTGCCCACAGTGAATATTGGTTCTCCATTTTCAACTTCAAAACAATAGGCTTCACTGTTATTAATTTTTTCAATGTTCTTAATCTGCATCCATATTTTATTTTGGTGTTTAAACCAAAAATCTCCATATTTATCATTATCAAATTGATAAGTTCGAACCGCATAATTCGCCTCTTTTCCTAATCTTCCTTCTCGGTCATCTTTATAAACACTAGTAACCGTGCCTAAAGTCACAGCCAACATATTTAATGTTTCAACCATCTTTTTAGATGAGGTATAAATTCTATTTCTATTTCCTCCATCTGTTGCGTAATGACCTTCTAAAACTCCTTTTCTAAAATCAACACTTGTGCCAAATATCCTTGCTTTATAGTATTTATCTCTTTTCTTACCATTTACAAAATCTTTACATAAACCTACTGCTGCCTGGGAGTGAACTTTTAAAGTGAATAATTTAGTATCTGGATCCTCCCTTGTTGTGCAATGAACCCCAAAATATTTCTCGGCAATATCTTTTATTTTTCTTATCACCTCTTTTTTCTTCTCATTTTCTAAAGAGAAAATAACTGTTGTTTCTCCATTAAATGAACCATCGCCAGCATAGGCCCCAACAAAGTATCCTAAATCTTTATTACCGCCCTCCCCCGGATAGATATTCAACGAATAAGGAAGGTAGATACCCTTTTTCAGTTCTTTTCCTTTTAACTCCTTAATTTCACTATTAGGATTTTCCATCACATAATTTAAATGTTCTTCGCTCATTCTAATTTCATGCCCATTTTGGAGGGTAACTTTAATCATTTTTTGGTTTGGAAAACTATTAAATCTACCTTTAACAAACTGTCCATCGCTATAAATCTCATATTTGTTTTCTTTGGCATTTCCTTCGTAAATATATCTAATACTAGAATACTCCAATTTCCTTCCTCTTTTAGATTTAATTAAGACTTTTTCTTTTCCATCTAACGGACACATCGACCTTACATCTTCCGGTTTCATCTCTGAATTGATATAGTTGGCAAAATAATTGGTGCCGTATTTTGCCGTTGCTTCAAAAAGAAAGTTAAAGGCCGAATCGTCCCAAGGGAAATCTTTCGTTATATTAATAGTCGGAATGGGGAAATGAAATGGCCTCCCAAATTTATCTCCTCCAAGCATTACTTCATACAAAGCTTGGTCAAACATTTTCATCTCGTGGGCAAACTCGCCATAGGTTTCTTTCTGAGGTTGACCTCCTATGATTACGGGCTGGGAAGCAAAGACCGAAGAAGGTCTGAGGTCTAAAGTAATATTGGAAAAAGGACATTGGAAACCGACCCTGGTCGGAATTGCCATATTGTACAAAAATTCCTGAAGAGCTTGTTTTGTTTGGTAATAATCCAAATTATCGTAACGAATGAAAGGTGCGAGTAGCGTATCAAAATTAGAAAAAGCAACAGCTCCGGCCGTCTCTCCTTGAAGAGTGTAAAGAAAATTAACTGTTTGTCCCAAAACAGCGCGGAAATGTTTTGCCGGTCCGGCTTCAATTTTCCCCGGAACTCCTCTAAAACCTTTTAAGAGAAGATCATATAAATCCCAGCCGGCACAGTAAGTTGCTAGAGTGTCCAAATTATGAATATGGAAATCCCCGGCTTCGTTAGCTTCTCTTATTTCTTGAGTATAAATTTTATTTAACCAATACTTCTTGACAATATAAGAAGTGCCGTAATGGTTTAATCCCTGTAAAGAGAAAGTCATATTAGCATTCTCTTGAACTTCCCAATCTAATTTCCCCAAATACTGATCAACCCTATCTACCGCCTCTTCCGAAGCCAGGACTGCCTCTCTTATCTTCCTTCTCTGTTCTCTATATATAATATAAGCTCTGGCTGCTTTGACCAACTCTTCTAAGATTAAAACTTCTTCAACGATATCTTGAACCTGTTCTACGGTTGGTATTTCAGCTTCTTTAAATCTCCGGTTTAAAATTTCCACCACTTTATCAGAAAGTTTTTTAGACAGTTTACCATCTCCCTGCCCGCTGACTGTTAAAGCTTTAAAAATAGCCTGGGTAATCCTGGTTTGGTCAAAATCAGCTAAAACACCATCTCTTTTTCTAATTTTTTCAATTTTATTTTTCATCTTTGAAAAATATTATATTATTTTATCAAATTATGCTATTGTATCAAATAAAAAAATGGTTTCAAATTAAAGGAGCAAAAGAACCATTTGTTCAAAAACAGTTTTATTCAACCCCGGTAGCAATCAGATTTACTTTAATCTCCCCTTTTTTAAGAGTTCTGTCTTCGGAGACACCAAAAATTATTTTTGTTTTTTGGTCAGCAATCTTTTTGATAAAGTTAGCTATTAAATTTACCTCAAATAAAGCAACGTCCCTGCCGCTTACCGCAAATAAAATTCCTTTTGCTTTTTTAGGTAAAAAATCAAGCAAGGGAGACCGTAAAGCTCGGCTCGCAGCTGAAAGAGCTCTCCCGACTCCTTCGGCTTTCCCTATTCCCAGCAAGACCTTTCCCGAATTCTTTAATATTTCTTCCAGATCAGCGAAGTCAATACTGATAATTCCCGATAAAGAGAGTAAATTAAAAACTCCTTCTAAAGCCTCGACTAAAATTTTATCAACCTTCAAAAAAGCTTCTTCAACTGAAGTGGTCTTGCCAGAAATCTTTAAAACTCGGTCATTAGGAATAGTTAAAAAAGCATCAACGTTTTTTTTAAGATTTTCCAATCCCAATTTAGCTACTCTCCGTCTTAAATCTCCTTCAAAAGAAAAGGGAAGGGTAACTACAGCTAAAGTTAAAATTCCCATCCTTTTAGATATTTCTCCTAAAACAGAAACAGCCGGAGTTCCGGAGCCCCCTCCGAGTCCGCAAGTCAAAAAAACGATTTCTGCTCCTTTTAAGACTTCTTTTAAATTTTCTTCACTTTCTCTGACTGCTCTCAGTCCTAATTTCCAATCCATTCCTGTTCCTAAACCGCCGGTTATTTTCTCTCCTATTAAGATTTTATTTGGGGAAAAATTATTCCTTAAAGCTTGAGCATCAGTATTGACACTAAAAAATTCAATCCCCTTTAAAGAATTCGAAGCTATTCGAGAAATTGTATTACAACCCGCTCCACCAATTCCGATTACTTTTATTTTTGGCTTAAACATATTCTAAGGTAGGAATATCTTAAGAATTTTTTTAAATTTCGAACCCAAATCTTCTCCTCCTCCATCTTCTTCCTGAAAATCGAAACCGGAAAGTAAAAGCCCTGCGCAACAGGAAAAGCTTGGTTCCTCCACTTCACCAATTCCTTTTGGCCCGGATAGATAACAGGGAAGTTCAAATTTTTGCTTGGCAAATTCTACCAAACCCGGCAAAGAAGCCCCTCCGCCGGTTAAGATGACTCCGCTTGGTAAGATTGTCTCTTTGGAAATTTTCTTTAAATTCTTGGCTACTTCAGAGAATGTTTCTGAAACCCGTGATTTTATGATATTTCTTAAAAAGCTTGAGGGGAAAGAAATTTCTTTTTCCGGAATTTCAATCTTTCCTTTTTTAGTCTTTTCTTTCTTAGAAGAGAACTCAAAAGAACCAAATTCTTTTTTTATTCTCTCAGCTGTCGCTATCTCGGTTCTTAAACCGATGGCAATGTCATTGGTAATATTCGAGCTTCCTATCGGAAAAATCGCAAAATCTATTAAATTCCCTTCTGCAAAAACAGAAAGAGAAGTAGTTCCCCCACCCATATCAACGGCGGCTACTCCTAATTCCTTCTGAGTAGGACTCAAGACTGCCCGAGAAGAAGCTAAGGGCGAGGGGATAATTTCTTGGACTTCAAGTCCCGCTTCGAAAAGCGCTTTTTCCAAATTTTCTAAAACCGGAGAAAAAGAGCAAACTAAACTAACTTTTGCTTCTAAGCGAATTCCTTCCAAGCCTAAAGGATTTTTTATTCCTCTTTCCCCGTCAACTATAAATTCTTGAGGCACTACCTCTAAAATTTCTTTATTTGAAGGTAAATTAACTGCCTGGGCAGCTTGTAAAACTCGGTCAATATCTTCTTGAGAAATTTTTTGGTCGGCTCGAGAAACCGAAACTAACCCACCGCTCCGAACGCTGAAAAGATGAGAGCCGCCGATATTAACAATCACCTTTCTGATTTTAATCTTTTTTGATTTTTGAATTTTATCTTTTAAACTTGCTAAATTTTCCCCTACCTTCCTGAAATCGTAAACCTCCCCTTTTCTGACCCCAACTGAATGGGGAATTTCGCCTTTGGCAAAAATACTAATTTCCTCAAAATTTTGTTTTTTTTGACCAACCAAAAATTTGATTGAGTTTGTCCCTATATCCAAGGCAGTAAGGATGGTTGATTTAGCCATAAAACAATTTAGAAATTTAGAAATTTTAGGTAGTATTCTTCTTTTTCTTCCATTTTTTTTGCTTCTTTTTCCGATTTCTCGTCCCTATATCCCAAGAGATGTAAGATGCCGTGAATCAAAACTCGCTTCAGTTCCGTTTCAAAAGGGATATTTAATTGACGGGCGGATTTTTTGACAGCTCTAAGACAGATGACAATTTCTCCAAGATTTTCTGTTTTTTTTAATTTTTCTTTAAAAAATTTTTCAAAAGAAAGCTCAAGTTCTGGAAAAGATAAAATATCGGTGATTCGGTTTTTCCTTCGGTATTTTTTGTTTAATTTTTTCATTCTTCCCGGACCGATAAAAGCTATGGAAACATTCCCCTCTTTTTTCTCTTTTTTCAAAACCCCTTCCACAACCTTTTTTACAAAATCTTGATTAATTTCAATCGCAGTTAAATTATTTATCTCAATCATAGCCTGCCCAATTTTTTTAATTCTCCATATTCTTTCTTTTTTTGCTCTCTCCTCAGGGCTGATCTTTTAACCAATTGACGGCTTTTCCCTTTAATTTTAAATCTTTTTTTTCTGACTTCAAATAAAATTCTACTCTTTCTCAGTTTCTGAGAAAAGCGGTAAGCTAAACTTTGAGATGTTTCTTTAAGTTGTTTTCTAACTTTTAAAGGCATAGTGGTAACAAGAAAGATCTTTAAGGAAGTTCTACCGGTTTACCGGCTAAAAGATGCAAATGTAAATGCTCCACTATCTGTCCTCCTTCTTTACCAACATTAAACACTAACTTATAACCAGGAATTCTTTTTTCTTTAGTAATTTTTTTTACTCTCGAAATTAAATCGCTGACTATGTTCTCAGAACCCGCATCTTTTATCGAAGATATATGTTCTTTTGGCACAACTAAAAGATGAATGGGAGCTTTGGGATTTATATCTTTAAAGACTAAAACTTTATTATCTTCGTAAACTATTTCTGATGGTATTTCTTTATTGATAATTTTACAAAAAAGACAAGTTGTCATTTATATCATTATTATTTTTTTATTTTCCTTTTCATTTCTCCAATCACCTTTTCCATAGCTACCGTTCTTTGAGAACCTTGCTTCATATCCCGGACAATTATTTTCCCCTCCAGAGCTTCCTTTTGGCCTAAAATTAGAACGTATTTTACATTCATTTTATCCGCTATCTTCAATTGTAAAGAAAGAGAGTCTTTATTTAAACTTTCCCCAACTTTAATTTTCTCTTTCAAAAATTCCTCAAAAAGCTTTAGGGCTTTTCTTTTGGCGAGAGTTCCAACTTGAGCTAAGAAAATTTTAGTTGGAGAGGGCTTAGAAATTTTTTTACTTTCTTTTTTTATTAAATTCACTACCCTTTCTAAACCTAAGGCTCCTCCGCAAGCCGGCGTTGGTTTTCCTCCTAATAATTTAACCAAATCATCATATCTTCCTCCAGCCACTACGGCAATCTGTGATTTTCCTTCTTCTGACTCGTGAAAAAATTCAAAAACGGTTCTGGTGTAATAATCTAATCCCCGAACTAAATAAGGATTCAATTTATAAGGTATTTCCAATTCTTCCAAAGTCTCCAAGACATTTTTAAAATGATTACTGCAATCTTTACAGACGTGATCGAGAAATTGGGGAGCTCCTTTTTTAATAATTCTCTGGCATTTTTCATCTTTGCAGTCTAAAATCCTTAAAGGATTCTCTCTTAATCTTCTCTTGCAATCCGAACAAAGAGAATTCCTTAAGGGTTTTAAATAATTAACCAAAACTTTCTTATAATAAGGTCGGCATTGGGAATCGCCGATACTGTTGACTTCAACAATTAAGTTTTTCAAACCGAGATTTTTTAAAATATTATAAAATATTTGAATAATTTGAGCATCGGTAATCCAGGAATCGCTGCCTAAAACTTCAAATCCTGCTTGATAAAACTGACGATATCTGCCGGCCTGTGGTCTCTCGTATCTAAAAAAAGGACCGGCATACCAAAGTTTTACCGGTTTGGCCAGACTTTCCATCCCCTGTTCAAGATAAGCTCTAACAACCGAAGGAGTGCCATCTGGTCTCAAAGTTAAAAGATCTCCACCTTTGGTTCTTAAAATAAACATCTGCTTCTGAACAATATCGGTGCTTTGACCGGTTCCTTTTTCAAAGAGAGAACTCGCTTCTAAAATCGGAGTTTCGATTTTCTTGAAATCGTAGAAATCGGCTGTTTCTTGGCAAACTTTCTCAATCTTTTGAAAATATTTTATCTCAGTATCAAGAATGTCTCTCATGCCGGTTGGCGATTGAAATTTTATCATATTTTTAACTAATAACTTGGGGCTTGGAAATAAGCCATGGCAGTCGGCGGGAAAGCACGGAGAACTACCTTGCCAATAATATATTCTCTTGGCAAACTCCCCCAGTTTCTGGAATCAAAAGAATGAGAGCGATTATCACCCAAGACAAAGTACTCATCTTCTGCCAATTGAAACTCTTTTTTAGTTAAAAGAGTTTGAGACTCAATATAAGCTGACTCATCTAAAACCGTTTTCTTACTAAATTTATCAATAATCGTTATCTGATTAGTTTCTAAGATGACTTTTTCTCCAGGCAATCCGATAATTCTTTTAATAAATTTTTCAGACGGGTTATTGGGATAGCGGAAAACAAGCACCTCCCCTCTTTGAGGTTCTCTAAAATAATAAGTAAATTCATCAATAATCAAGTAGTCACCGTTGTGGAAAGTTGGCTCCATGGAAATGCCTTTAACAATAAATGGTTGAAAAATAAAATAACGAATAGGTACCACAATAACCAAAGCTAAAACCACAATTTTTAATACCTCTCCAAAAAATAATAATGTTCCTTTTATATTCATATTTATATGATAACAAAATTTTTTATATTTGCAACAAAGAGTTATAATTAAATAGTTACTCGCTTCACTTGTGAACTATTTTTTAGAAATCTTCGGTTTCTAACGCTCACTCGCTTCGCTCGTTCACTGTTTTCCTACGCGGGGAGATATCCAATCCTCAGTCGGGGCGTCCTGCTGTCGCAGGCACGCCTCGCGACTTGACCCGACCCCCTCTGTGATTATATCGTAATTTCAATGAATTGAAATTCCAATATAATTAAATATATGTTTTTAATTGTCGGACTGGGTAATCCCGGTAAAAAATATCAAAATACGCGGCATAATATCGGCTTTTTAGTTATTGATGAATTCAGGAAAAGGAATGACTTTCCTAAATTTAAGTTGTCTAAAAAATTCAACGCCTTAATTTCTGGGGATGTTTTTAATAACGAAAAAAAAATAATTCTCGCCAAACCCCAGACATTTATGAATGAATCTGGCAAAACAGTAAAAAAATTAATTTCAAGTTTCCTGCCTGCTCATAAGGCAGGCAGGTTTCCAGTTTCAAGTTTAATTGTCATACATGATGATATTGATTTGCCTTTGGGAAAAATTAGGATTTCAAAGGCTCGGGGTTCAGCCGGCCACAAAGGAGTGGAATCAATAATCAAAACATTAACAACAAAAAATTTTATCAGAGTAAGAGTCGGAATACAACCAAAAGGGGGTAAATCAAAAAATCTAGAAAAATCAGAGCACATACCTTATGTGCTCGACCGCGCACAAAAAGATTTTGTGCGCTGGTTTGTTCTCCAAGAATTCAATAGAGAAGAAGAAAAAATTCTCAAAGAAGTTATCAAAAAAGCTTCCCAAGCTTTAAAAATCATTTTGATCCAAGGTTCAGAGAAAACAATGGCAGAATTTAACATCTGATTGAAAAAAGAAAAGGAGCAGGTAATCGGGAAATAGAGGAGGAGGAGGACTTCCTCATTTACTATATTAATGCGTCGCTCGATTAAAATGAAAGTAAACTTTCATTTTTCCCTCGCTCGCATTAATAAAAAAGTCGGGGCGAGTGAAATCTTTTCACCCCGACTCTATTTTTCTCACTTTCCTCCAGTCTTTTTCAGATATCTTTCAGCTTCTGCTTTTATCTCATCGGGATTAGGTCCCGAAGAGCTGAAATTGGCGATCTTCTTTCCTTCAAAGAAAAGGAAAAGAAAATCTTCTTCCTCCTCAAGGTGAAATCCCGGAGGAAGTTGAATACCAACCAATTCTTTCAAGATTCTTTCTGACATATCTTACCTCCTTTTGGTTAGAGAAAATCCTTGGGAAATTTGTTATAAAAGTTCTTTGACAAATTATCTAAGATAGTGTAGTGTATTATAATATAAAATAATTAAAATGTCAAGGGGTGATGAATCCATAGACAAAGTTTTAATTTGCAGCATTACCCCCTATTTTTTGGAAAGGGGTCATTTTTGGTACGAAGAAAATTTATCCAGGATTTTAAAAATAAGGAAAACCCAGACATTCTGGCAGGAAAATACCTTATTTTTAGAAAGAGACCAAAAAATAAATCTTTCGGAATTTTTGAGAAAATTAGACGAGTTGGGCTATGAAAAAGTTTTTAAGGTTTCCTCTCCAGGGGAGTTCTCTCAAAAAGGAGGAGTGATTGATGTTTTCCCGATTAATTTAAAGTTTGCTCTCCGGTTCGATTTCTTGGGAAACAAAATTGAAAATATTGAGAGATCAGGAATTGAAATTGAAGATACAGAGAAAGAAAAAGAAATTTTAAAAAAGAAATTAAAGTCCCAAAAACTTTTTTCTGATTTAAAAAATCTCAAAACTGGAGATTATTTGGCTCATTTAGACCATGGCATCGGGAAGTTTTTAGGGATTTTGTCGAGTCAGAAATTACCGCGTCAGAAAAAATATTATCTTTTGGAATATGCTCAAGGCGATAAACTGTATGTACCTCTTGGCCTGGAAAGAAAATTAACAAGATATATTGGCTTCCAAAATCCTCAAGTTTCAAGATTAGGAAGTTCTTTGTGGCAAAGAACAAAAAGAAAAATAAAAGAAGAGGCCGAGACGTTTGCCAGAGAACTTTTGACTATTTTTGCTGAGAAAGAAATAGCCGAAAGACCTCCTTATAACGGAAAGGAAATCAGCGAAACTTTAGATTCAACTTTCCCCTATTCTTTGACCCCGGACCAGATTGAAGCTTTAAAAGATATCAAAAAAGACATGGCAAAGACAAAGCCGATGGATAGAATTATCTGTGGCGATGTCGGTTTTGGAAAAACCGAGATTGCTTTAAGAGCAGCAGTTCAGGCAGCAGAAAATGGAAACGAGGTAGCTATGATTTGTCCAACAACGATTTTAGCTTCCCAACATTTCCAAACTTTCAAAGAGAGATTAAAAAAGATTCCTCTCCGAGTTGAATTTCTCTCAAGATTGAAGAAAAGAAGCGCTCAAAGAAAAATCCTTGAAGATTTAGAGAAAGGAAAAATTGATATTTTAATCGGCACTCACCGAATTCTGGGAAAAGATGTTAATTTTAAAAATCTTGGACTCTTAATTATTGACGATGAGCAAAAATTTGGCGTAAGACAAAAAGAAAAATTAAGAAAAATAAAACCGGAAATTGATGTTCTCTCTCTTTCAGCCACCCCTATCCCCAGAACTTTGTATATGGCTTTAAGTTCTCTGAAAGACATAAGCTTGATTCAAACCCCACCTGAAGGAAGAAGGGCAATTAAAACTTTTGTTTTACCTTTCAAAAAAAATATTATTGAAAAAGCAATAGAATCTGAAATTAAAAGAGGGGGTCAGATTTATTTTTTACATAACCGAATTGAAACAATCAGGAACTTTAAGAAATTTTTAGAGGGATTGGAAACCGGCTCCCGGATTGAGATTTTACACGGGAGATTAAAAGAAACTGATATGGTCAAAACAATGGAAGATTTTCAAAAAGGAAAATTCAATCTTCTCTTAGCAACAACAATTATCGAAAATGGTTTAGACCTGCCGAAGGTAAATACTTTAATTGTTGATAATGCTACAAAACTGGGGCTGAGTCAGGCTTATCAAATAAGAGGAAGAATAGGAAGAAGTTATATTCAAAGTTTCGCCTATTTTTTCTATCCCAAAAGGAGCTTAGCTCCTTTAGCCAGAAAACGACTCAAAGCTTTAAAGGAAGCAACTGAATTAGGTTCTGGTTATCGTATTTCGCTTCAAGATTTGGAAATTCGAGGAGCCGGAAATATCTTAGGAAAAGAACAATCAGGAAACATAAATAAAATCGGGCTAAATCTTTACTGCCAAATTTTATCTGAAGTAATTGAAAGGTTAAAAAACGTGGTAAAATAATTTAATTAAAAGAAATAGTTTAAACGAACAAAACCGGCAACTATTTTATGGAGATAAAAACCTTAAAAATTGAAAATGAAAATTATCCAAAACTTTTGAAAAAAATTCCTAATCCCCCAAAAGTTCTTTATTTCAAAGGAAAGCTTCTAAAAGATGAAACCTGTTTTGCCATTGTTGGCACGCGGCGCTGTTCAGATTACGGGAAAGAAATTGCTTTTTCAATTGCTCGAGAGCTCGCTCAAGAGGGAATTACCATTGTCAGTGGAATGGCCAGAGGAATTGATACACTGAGTCATCAGGGTGCTTTAGAAGGAAAAGGACGAACAATTGCGGTTTTGGGAACCGGTCTTGATGAAAAAAGTATTTATCCAAAAGAAAATTTGAAATTAGCCAGAAAAATTTTAGAAAATAATGGCTGCCTGATTTCTGAATACCCGATTGGCACCTGGGGCAAAAAGCAAAATTTTCCGGAAAGAAATAGAATAATTTCCGGAATGAGTTTAGGAGTTTTGGTTGTTGAAGCTAAATTAAAATCAGGTGCTTTAATCACGGCATCCTGCGCTTGGAGTCAAAAAAGAAAAGTTTTTGCTACGCCGGGACCTTTGTATTCCTTAAATTCAAAAGGTCCTCATCTTTTAATTAAAAAGGGAGCAAAATTAGTTGAGAGAGCGGATGATATTTTAAAAGAATTAAATTTATCTTTGCCCAAAAAAATCTTTGCCGAAAAATTAAAAGGAGAAACTGAAAATGCCGAGAGAATTTTGGACGCTTTGAAAGAAGGGGGGTTACCTATTGATAAAATTATAGAAAAAACAAAACTTTCTCCCCAATTTGTTTCCTCAACTTTAAGCTTAATGGAAATTGATGGCAAAGTTAAAAATTTAGGCAGTAACATATACGTCCAGATGGACTAAATGAAAAATTTAAACTATGAATCTTATTATCGTTGAAAGCCCCGTAAAATCTAAAACTCTGCAGAGCTTCTTGGGCAAGAAGTATCTGGTTCAATCTTCCTATGGTCATATTCGCGACTTGCCCAAAGGAAATTTAGGCGTTGATACTGAAAATGATTTTGAGCCGAAATATGTCATCCCGACAAAATCAAGAAAGGTTATTAATTTATTAAAAAGCGAAGCCCAGAAATCCCAATTGACAATTCTGGCTACCGACGAGGACCGAGAGGGCGAAGCAATTGCCTGGCATCTCTCTCAAGTCCTTAATTTAAATGGTGAAAAACCTTATCAGAGGATTGTTTTTCACGAAATTACCGAAAGAGCCATAAAAGAAGCTCTGAAGAAACCGAGAAAAATCAATATGAAGCTGGTCAATGCCCAACAAGCAAGGAGAATTTTAGACAGGTTGGTTGGTTATAAACTTTCTCCCTTTTTGTGGAAAAAAGTAGCCAGAGGTTTGTCGGCCGGAAGAGTTCAATCAATAGCAGTAAGATTAGTGGCTGAACGAGAAAGAGAAATACAAAAATTTACACCTCAAGAATATTGGCAAATTATCGCCAAGTTTAAAAAAATGATTGAAGCGATTTTGATTAAAAAAGATGGAAAAACGATTCCAAAATTAGAAATTAAAACAAAAAAAGAGGCGGACAAAATTGTCAAAGATTTAAAGGGAGCTGAAGTCGATGAGACTTCCTCTTATCTCCAGGCTGCGCTTCCTTCGGAAGCTTGCGTATACAAAGTAATAAATATTGAAAAAAAAGAAATAAAAAGAAATCCCCTGCCGCCATTTACCACCAGCACTTTACAGCAAACTGCCTGGCAGAAATTTAAATTTCCGGCCAAACTGACAATGGGAATAGCCCAGCAACTTTATGAAAGAGGTTTATGTGTCGATGAGAATTCTTTAGTCATAACCAGGAAAGGAGAGATTTATAGAATAAAAGATTTAGAAAACTCAAGTGAAGCATTAATTGGTATTAATGAAGCGACACTAAAACCAGAAATAGCTAGGATCAAAAAACTCTGGAAGATAAAAGCTCCTAGTAAAATAATTACCATTGAAACTGATGACCATGAAAAACTTTCAATAACACCTGACCATCCCCTCATGATAATGCGTAACGGCTATCCAACCTGGGTTAAAGGAGAAAGTATAAAAAAGGGTGATTATATCGCGGCTTTAGAGACAATTCCGGTAGTCCGCAGGAAAATCCCTTCTCATCTTATTGAACTCATCCAATGTTTCCCAAAATCAATTCAAGAAAGGATTATATTTAAATTCTCTCCCCAATTTTCCCCCTTCATTCGACGAAAAAAGAAGAAAGAATCTATCCCCTACCATGTAATTGAAAGATTATGGAAAGAAAAAAGAGTGCCGATAAAAAAAATAGAGCGATATTATCGTGGTATTAGAATAAAACCAGACGTTGGCAATTCAAAATTCCATAAAATACCTTTCTATTTTTCTAAAAAATTAGCTTACTTGCTTGGTTTTGCAATAGGAGATGGCCATTTGCCCTCCTTGGAACCTAAAATACGGTTAGCGATTAAATCTAAATCTCTGTTTATATTAGATAATTTAAACAAATTAGTTGGTGAAATTTTAGGAGAAGAATTTAATCGCTTCGATACAAAAAAATCCCAGGCTTTAATTAATTCAACTTTTCTTTACCATTTATTTCAACAACTTGGCTGTCCATCAGGAAATAAATGTTCTCGAATTGATATTCCAAATATTTTACTTTCCCAACCAGACGAAACACTCGGAGCTTATATTGCAGGATTATGGGACAGTGATGGATGCATTAATAAACATCCAAATCCAACTGCAAATAGTATTCAAGTATCTTATAGTTCAAAATCAGAATTATTCATCGATAAATTACGTTTACTATTAAAAACTTTTGGAATAAATAGCTCGAAACATCTGGATAAACGAACTAAAGTTTTCTGGCTTCGATTAACAACGAATGGAATTCCAAAATTTAAAGAACAGATTGCCCCTTATTTAATAATCAAAAAAGAAAGATGGGAGAAATTCTACCAAAAGTATCATCACCTTTATGAAAACCGAGTAATCAGTCAGTGCCAAAAAATTCCAGAAATTAATTCTTTGCTAAAGAATTTACTTAATGAAAAGGGCCTGCCAAAACAAAAACTATCTAAACTAGTAGATATAGATTTATTTAATTATTTTGGAAAAGTAGACTCCACCCATACTAGGCTTCCGTTTATTCAAAAACCTGTTTTAGAAAAAATTGCAACATTTATTGATACAAAAGAGCAACTTTTTAGGAGATTAAGCACTTCTCCCATAATTTGGAAAAAAATAACAAAAGTAAAATCAACTAATTACAAAAAACCCTATGTTTATGATGTAACCACTTCCACTAATACCTTTATTGCAAATGGAATTATTTCCCACAATTGCACTTATCATCGAACCGATTCTTTGAATTTGAGCGACTTATCGCTTTTTTCGGCTAAAAAATTTATTATTAAAAACTATGGGGAGAAATATTGGCCGGGATTTTTAAGAAAATACAAAACAAAGACCAAAGGAGCTCAAGAAGCCCATGAAGCAATCAGGCCCGCTTATCCCGATAAAACGCCCTCCGCCTTCGCTAAAGCTTCGGCGGACAAGGATAAGCTGGATAATAACCAAATCAAACTATATGACCTTATCTGGCGAAGATTTATTGCCTGCCAAATGAGTCAAGCTATATTTAATTCAACGGTAGTTGATATTTCTGCTAAGAATTACATCTTTCGGACTAGCGGCCAAGTTTTGAAATTTGATGGATTTTTAAAGGTTTATCCTCTAAAATACGAAGAAAATGAATTGCCGGCACTGGAAATAAATGAAATTTTAGAATTAATAAAGCTGCTTCCTTCTCAGCATTTTACTCAGCCTCTTCCTCGATACAACGAAGCAACTTTAATTAAGGCCTTGGAAGAAAACGGAATTGGCAGACCTTCAACTTACGCTCCAATTTTGTCCAATATTCAGGAAAAAAATTATATTGAAAAGGATGAACAAAGAAGATTCCGGCCAACCGAAATCGGCCTGGTGGTTAATGATCTTTTGAAGGCTCATTTTCCGGAAATCGTTGATATCGGCTTTACCGCTAAAATGGAGGAAAATCTGGATAAAATCGCCGCCGGCCAAAAAAAATGGACGGGAATAGTAAAAGATTTTTACCAGCCATTTGAAAAAAACCTGAAACAAAAATACGAAGAGGTCTCCAAAAAAGACATTACCGAAAAACCAACCGAAAAAACTTGTCCGAAATGCCAAGCTCCTCTTTTAATTCGCCTCGGAAAATACGGCAAATTTTATGCCTGCTCGCGCTTCCCAAAATGCAGATACACCGAGTCCTTGGAAGAAAATGTTTTGGGCATAAAGTGTCCCAAATGCAAAAAAGGAGAAATTGTTGAAAAAAGAACCAAAAAAAGGAAAATTTTCTACGGCTGCAACCAGTTTCCCAAATGCGACTTCGCTCTATGGGACAAGCCCACCGGAGAAAAATGCCCAAAATGCGGATCGCTTTTAATAAAAACAAAGAGGGCACAAATTAAATGCTCGAGTAAAGAATGCGACTACAAGGTTGAAAAATAGGTGAAAATTTGATAAAATAAGATAAAAACATGCCGGGGTGATGAAATTTGGAAAACATGTGGCACTCAAAATGCCATGGGCGCAAGCCCTTGAGGGTTCAAGTCCCTCCCTCGGCACTTCCATTTATTCCATCCATTCCATTCAAAAAGAAGAAATTTATTAAAAAATTCCGAGCTGAGAGCTTGGAATTTTTTAGTTCAGGGATAGAAATTCCTTAAAGTCGGATTAACTCGTAATTTCTCGTTCCCAGGCCTAATCTTTCTCCGTATTCTAACTGTAATGATGAATCAATATTGTTGTCCTCTTTAAAAATATCTTTTCCAGCTTTTTCTTTAACTAAATCAAGAGCTGCCTGGTCAATGGCAACAGGATCAGAAGAGGCAAGAATGCCGATATCCCCTATTACAGGAACTTGTTTTTCTGAAGAACAGTCGCAATCTAATGTTACATTATTCAAAGAAGTGAAATAAATTATATTAAGATAATTATTAATGCCAAAACAATACTCTACTATTCTTTCCTGTATATCTTTACCTCGAACCGAAGTCCAGGGAATTGAAGGAGCTTTTTGGGAGCAAACGGCAATACATTTGGCGCATTTGATACACTTTGCCGGGTTAATATATGCTTTTCCCTCAACGTAAGTAATAGCACCTGCCGGGCAGTTTTCTATACAGATGCCGCAAGCTATGCATTTTTCTTTATCTATAGTTATTTTGGTTTTGCAGTGCATAGCCAGTTTGCCAGCTCTTGAAGCTAATCCCATGCCAAGATTTTTCAAAGCTCCTCCAAAACCAGTAGCGACATGGCCGGTGAAATGAGAGAAGACAATCAGATTCTCAAATTCTTTTAATCCTTTGCCAACTTTTACTTTATTGAAGTGGTTTTTGTTAATCTCAATTTCAAAATAATCATCGCCCTTTTCTCCATCGGCTATTATTATGGGACAGAAAGTAAAACCATGTTCTTTTGCCAATTGAAGATGGTCTTTTTCATAGTTTCTTTTGCCTTTATAAAGAACGTTAGATTCTATTAAATAGGGATGTTTGATTTCTTTGGTTAAAATTTTTACGAGAGCCGGTTCAAGATAAGTTGTACAACCTTCTTCGCCAAAATGAACTTTAATAGCAATTTTATCTGAAATAAATTTTTTAGATAACTTTGGATAAATTTTTTTTAAATTATGCTCAAAATTGTTTTTGAGCAGATAAACTTCGCTCATAGTCAATTTATGAATCGGTAGTTAACACACCAAGCAATTAATGATTAGTAGAAAAAATTTTATTGAGAAACCAAGCAGAGAAAATACCTACTGCGACCCCCCCTAAAATGTCCAATGGCCAATGAAGTCCGGTAAAAACTCGAGCTAAAACAATCAAAAAACTGGCAAGGAAAAAGAAAATACCGGCTTTTTTGTTATAAAAATAAACTATGGTTGAGAGAGCAAAAAAGAAAGTGGCATGTCCTGAAGGGAAGGAGCTTGTTGGAGAATGACTCAAAAGTGAATTAATCTGGTTTTCAACAAATGGCCTGGGGCGGTACCAGAGCCAGTGAATAATTTCAGTAATGATTCTGGCAAAAACGGCTGCTAAAATTCCCAATGAGACCATTTTCCAGTATTTTTTAAAATTTTTCAACAAAAATAAAATCAAAATCCCAATTAAAACCCAAGGAAGATATTGAGCAAGAAAAATTCCCAGAGTATCAAGCCAAAGATATTTCAAAGCGAGGTTATTTACCCCGTTAAAGACCCATTTATCTATTAAAGAGAGAACGGCAAAGAAGTCTTTAACGGGGTTTATTTGAGAAAAAAGAAAAATATCTAAATTCATATATTCTACAAACTCAGGTAAATCTTTTTTAATTTCTCTTTTGGCATCTGGCCTTCTCGGATTAGGAAAAATTTCTTTTTGGAAATATCAACTACTGTTGATGGTTTTGAAGGTTTTAAATTCCCGGCATCAACGATAACATCAGGTTGAAATTCTTTGTTTTTAAATTGACTGAGAACCTCTTTTAATTTTGTTGAAGCGGGAAATCCTGAGATATTGGCTGAAGTTCCGGTTAAGGGTAATTTTGTTCTTTTTAGAATTTTATTTAACAAAGGATATTTTGGAATTCTGAGACCAATTGTTTTCTCTTTTGAAAAAAGAACTCCCGGTAGAACATTTTTTCTTTTAAGAATAACTGTTACTTTTCCCGGCCAGATTTTTTTCAAAAATTTTTCTTCCTTGGCAGAAATTTCAGCTATTTTTTTTGCCAGTTTTAAATCGGAAACAAAAATAGGAATCGCCTTTCCAAATTTTCTCTTTTTTATTTTTAAAATTTTTTTGAGGGCTTTCTCATTTGTCGCATCAGCCAAGATTCCGTAAACAGTATCGGTTGGAAAAACCAAAACCTTTCCCTCTTTCAAAAACCTTTCTATTTTCTCAATCAAATCTCCGGACTTAATTTTTAAAACTTCCATAATCGAACAATAAAATGAATTTTAAAATTTCAATCTTTGAAATTTTTAGACTCTTTCAAAAAATAAGAGAGTTTGATAATATCCGCCGGATTACCAAAATCTAACCAATAGTCCTCAATTTTTTTGACTTTTACTTTATGTTCTCGAGCTAAAAGAGTGATGGCATCAGTCAATTCATATTCTCCTCGCGAGGAGATTTTGACTTGAGGAATTTTATCAAAAATTTCTGGGGTGAATTTGTAAAGACCCGTATTTATCAAATTGCCTATATTTTCTTTGGGCTTTTCTACAATTTTCTTTAAAAAGCCATTATCTGAAAGAAGAACGCCGTATTTCTCCGGATGCTGATGTAAAAAACCGGCAACATAACTTAAATCATCGTCAATATTAAAAGCTTTTAAATCTTTGACTGAATAAAGATTATCGCCATAAACCGCTAAAAAGTTATCTTCACCGACAATATTTTTAACGCATTTTAAAGGACAAAGTGTTCCGTATTCATTTCTTCCTAAAATCTCAAATTGATTAACGAGTTTGACTTTGTAATTATACTCTTCCAAGAATCTTTTAACTACCTCATCTTTGTAACCAACCACTAAAATCAACTCTTTATAACCAGCTTTAACGAGATTATCTAAAAGATAACCCAGGAAGGGTTTATTCTTAATATTAATCAGATGTTTTGATTTATTGCGAGAAAGATGGAGCATTCGAGTACCCCGGCCGGCTGCGGCGATAACTACTTTTTTAATCATGTTAGAAGATGTTAGCAAATTGATTTTTTGAAATCAATTTGCGTTACAGATTCTTACACCGAAGCACATAAATTTAATCACTCCCTATTTTTGAATAGTCGTTTTAGTGGAAACAACAAAGTTATTTTTCTTAGGATTTCCGTATAAATTTATGTGCTCGGTAATGATTTTGTTGCTAAATTTTCATCGCTTGGAGCTCGAAAATTTAGACAAAATCTATTACAAAATTAATTAACTTATCTCTGACAAAAACTATCTTTTTAATCTCTTTATTTTTAATCCATTTCTTAATTTTTTCCCTCTCTAAAGCGGTCTTGTTTGCTTGGCTTTCTAAAATTCCTTTTTTAACTTCTATTTTGTCACGGACTCTGCCGTTAATCTGAACTATTAAAGTTACTTTTTCTTCTTTGATTAATTTAAGGTCGTATTTGGGCCATTTTTCATTAAAAATAGAAGCTGATTTACGCTGAGCTAAACGCTGATTTACGCTGATATTAGTTAATCGGGACCAAAGTTCTTCGGCTAAATGAGGAGCAAAAACTGAAAAAACTTTTAAAAAATCTTTAAATTCTTTTTTTCCGATTCTTTCTTTCTGCCAGCTGTTAGAAAACTCCATTAAAGCGCTAACCGCGGTGTTAAATTTCAGATTTTCAATATCTTCGGAAACTTTTTTGATGGTTTTGTGAAGCAGTTTCTTTAAACCGCTGGTAGAACGCTGATTTCTACGCTGATTAACGTTGATAAATTCGTCGGAAAGTTTCCAAATTTTATCTAAAAATCTCCTTACCCCTTTTACTCCCTTGGTGTCCCAAGTAATTGCCTGGGAAAAAGGTCCCATAAACATTTCATAAACTCTTAAAGTATCGGCGCCAAACTGTTTGATGACATTGTCCGGGTTAATAACATTACCTTTTGATTTTGACATTTTAACTCCTCCTTCAGCAAGAATTATTCCATGAGAAGTTCTTTTTTTATAAGGTTCCGGACCTAAAGATTTGGGGACGGCTCCAATGTCCCATAAAAATTTATAGATAAATCGGGAATATAAAAGATGTAATGTTGTATGCTCCATGCCGCCGTTATACCAATCAACCGGCATCCAGTAACGGAGTAATTTAGGACTCGCTAATCTTTTTTCGTTTTCGGGGTCGCAATAACGCAAAAAATACCAATTGCTTCCAGCCCAGTTTGGCATAACATCTGTTTCTCTTTTAGCCAAGCTTCCACACTTAGGACATTTAGTATTCAGCCAACTCTTAACGGTAGCCAAAGGCGACTCTCCTTTTTCCGATGGTTTATAATCTTTAACTTGTGGCAATTTCACTGGCAAGTCCTTTTCTGAAACAGCAATCCACCCCGGATTCAACAATTCTCCTTCGGAGAACGCTGATTTACGCTGATTATTACGCTGATTTACGCTGATATATCCGCGTTTATCCGCGTTAATATCCGCGTTTATCTGCACCGCGCAGTTTTCGCAGAAAACAAGCGGGATAGGTTCTCCCCAATAACGCTGTCGAGAAAAAATCCAATCCCTTAATTTATAATGGACTGCTTTTCTTGCCAATCCTTCCCTTTTCAACCATTCTCTAATTCTCTCTCGGGCAATTTTTGAATTTAAACCATTGAATCTCCCGGAATTGATTAAAACTCCCTCTCCGGTAAATGCCTCCCCGTAACTTCCGCCGGAAAGCTGGAAATCCAATTTTTTTTCTTCGTTCTTTGGCTTTATTACCTCTATCATCGGAAGATTATATTTCTTGGAGAACTCAAAATCTCTCTTATCATGACAGGGAACGGCCATGACTCCTCCGGTTCCGTAGTGAGGCAGAATGTAATCAGCTACAAAAATTGGGATTTCTTTCTTGTTAACCGGATTCAAAACAGAAACTCCCTCAAGTTTTACTCCTGTTTTCTCTTTTACTTCCGATATTCTTTCTCTTTCAAGTTTTATTTTTGCCCTTTCAATATAAGAGTTAAGTGATTTGAGGTTTTTAATTTGAGAATTAAGTTTTTCTAAAATAGGATGCTCCGGCGCTAAAACTAAATAGGTAGCGCCAAAAATGGTATCCAATCGGGTAGTAAAGACATCAATTGAAAGCGAACTGTGAGAAAGAGGAAATTTTATCTCAACTCCTTCTGATTTACCAATCCATTCTTTTTGTAAAATAACTACTTTTTCCGGGTAATCAACTAAATTTAAGTCCTCAATCAAACGCTCGGCGTATTTTGTAATGCCCAGTATCCATTGTTCTTTTTCGACTCTCGCAACCGTTTCCCCGCACCTTTCACACTTTCCATCAATTACTTCTTCGTTAGCCAGACTAATTTTACAAGAAGGACACCAATTGATCGGCACTTTAGCTTTATAAGCTAAACCGTGTTTGAAAAGCTCTAAAAATATCCATTGGGTCCATTTATAATAACTGGGGTCGGTTGTGGCAATTTCCCGACTCCAATCAAAAGAGAGACCTAAACTTTTTTGCTGGCGCTTAAAAAAGGCAGTATTTTTTCTGGTGACAATTCTTGGATGTATTCCTGTTTTGACAGCATAGTTTTCAGTCGGCAGACCAAAAGCATCCCAACCCATAGGAAAAAGAGTGTTAAAACCTTCCATCCTCCTTTTCCGAGAGATTATATCCAAAGCAACATAGGGCCGGCAGTGTCCGACATGTAATCCTTCACCCGAAGGATAAGGAAACTCAACCAAAATATAGGTTTTTTGTTTCTTAGAAAAATCCCGAGCTCTAAAAAGTCCTTGTTTTTCCCAAAATCTCTGCCATTTTTTCTCAATTTTTTGAGGCCGATACTCCATAGACGATTTTTTATTTTATCATTTTGTCCTTTATTTAACAAGAAATTCTTAATCCGAACAATCTTATTGCATTTCCGGTAGTAATTTCTGCAATTTCTTCAAATGCTATTCCCCTGATTTTGGCAATATATTCAGCTATAAATCTTACTCCCAAAGGATTGTTTCTCTCTTCAGGGAAAGTCGGCGGGGCTAAAAAAGGACAATCGGTTTCAATTAAAACTCTATTTAAAGGAGTTTTTTTAATTACTTCCTCTAATTTTAATTTAAAAATTATTCCGTTGAAACCCAAATAAAATCCCATTGCCAGGTATTCTTCAGCTTCCTCCCAGGTGCCGGTAAAACAGTGAACTACACCGTGTAACGTGTAACCTGTAACATGTAACGCAAGAATTTTTAATAAATCATCGTGAGCCAGACGACAATGGAAAATAACCGGCAAATTTAATTCTTGGGCTAAATCCAATTGTTTCAGAAGAATTTCTTTTTGTTTTTCTTTAAATAATTCAAGTTTTCGTTTACTTTTTGGCCGTGACCAATAATCCAAACCAATCTCCCCCAGAGCCACCACTTTCTCTGATTGAGCTAATTCTTTGTATTTTTGCGAGATGAAATCTTCTTCCAGAATATCTTCTTCATTTGTTTTTATCTCTCGTTTATAGTTTATAATCTTGTGTTTTACATTGATTGGGTGTAAGCCAATAGCAGCAAAAACCCCTTTCTGATATTTTTGGGCAATTTCAACTGCCTTTTTTGAGGTTTCATAGTTAGTTCCAACGTTTATCATCCAAACCTTTTCATTCAAAGCTCGATTAATAACTTCGTCTCTGTCCTTTTCAAAAGCTCTAAAATTTAAATGGGCGTGAGTATCAATTAACATAATTTCTATTCCGATAAAATTAGATTATAAAAATTCCTTAATATCTTCTTACCTTCCGGAGAAGGTTTAAATTTCATATTCTTTTTCTTATATTGAGAGGCTTCTTTCAATTTCAATTTTACGTCTTTCAGATTCATTTCTGGATGGAATTGAACTCCGTAAAGATTCTTGAACCTAAAAGCCTGAATTTTACATTTTTCACCTTGAGCTAAAAGAGTGGCTCCTTGAGGCAGTTTTCTCAAACTGTCTCTATGGCCCTCTTGAGCAATAAATTTCTGTGGAACTCCGGAAAAAAGCAAATCTTTTTTCCCTTCTCCGGTTAAAAAAATAGAAAAAGAGCCGGTTTCTTCTTGATTTTTTATTCTTTTAACTTCTTCTCCTAAAATATAAGCCAGAATCTGATAGCCAAAGCATATTCCTAAAGTTGGGATATTCTCTTTGACTAAAATTTTGAGATAATTTATTGCTTTTTTTGCCTTCGGCCAGAGTTCTTTCTTTTCTTTTTTTTCAGAAAAACTAAACTCGCTAGAACCGCCAATAATTACTCCCTTAAATTTCAAAAGCTCTTTTTTATTTTTAGATAATTTGATTTTTTCTCCAAAAAAATTTTTAACCTCAATTTGAAGAGGAGAAATTTTTAAAGCTAGCACCAGAGATTTTCTTTCCAATAAAGCCAATTCTTTTTTTTCTCTGAATTGTAACAAAAGAATCTTTTTCTTTCTCATAAATCTTGATTAAGTTTAACAAATTTAGCTTTAAACCTCAATAAAAAAGGTGGCTCAATAGAGCCACCTTCTTTGAAGGTTATTTACCAAAATCCGCTTTTGGCATTCTCTTCCGAACCATTGCCGCTGAGAAGACGCTTTGCTTCTCTAATGAATTCCTCATCGCCAGTGCTGATTAATTCGGCAATCTTCAGAATTGCCTCTTCTCTGCGACTGGGGTCTTCTTTCAACCTGTTTGCTGCGATAATCAACTCAGAGAACCGGTCCATTTCTAACCTCCGTTTCTTTGATTTTTCCATCTATGATTTTAAAGTGCTATCAAGCTAAACTAAAACCTCCCAGCCAAGCTGGGAGGTTTTCCCAATCAATTCTGTTTGATTTTATAAATTTATAATTTTCTTAAGTTATTAAAACCTCCCAGCCATTTGAAAAAGCCGAAATAAAAACCAAAACCGAAAAAGAAAACTGCTGAAAGGTTTTTAATATTTGATTCAATTTTTGTTAATTTTGGTTCTAACATTTTAGAAAAATTTATTATCTAAGGTGTCCATATCATTTTAAAAATTTTCTGAATATATTTTAAGATAGCAAAAATCAAAAACCTTTGTCAATCCCCTAAATTTTAGGAAACAAGACCTTTTTTGCTTTCTTAATTTCAAACTGCCAAAAATCCTTTTCTTTCTTTCCACCAAGTTGGTTGAAAATTTTCTCTGAAGTTTCGGGTAAAAAAGGTTTGAGCATCTGGACTATATTAGCTAAAGCAATTAATAAATCATTAATTATTGACAATTGTTTATTAGAGTTCTCCCAGGGTCGTTCTCTCTCAATATATTTATCACAAAAACTAATCAACTGCCAAATTATTGCTAAAGCTTCATTAAATTTAAAATTATCTAAAGATTTTTGATAATCTTTCCATTTCTCTTTAACCAATTTATTTAAATCTGAATTTTGAATTGTAATTTTGTATTTTCTATCTTCTTTTTTTGATTTTTCAGCCAAGGTTAATACTCTGGCAACAAGATTTCCGATTCCAGCTGCTAAATCACTATTAAATCTTGCCTCAAATTTCTCGATTGTAAAATCACCATCTTCAGTTGGAGAAATTTCCCGCAAAAGAAAATACCGAACAGCATCAGTTCCATATTTTTTGACTAACTCAAAAGGGTCAATAATATTTCCTAAACTTTTTGACATTTTCTGTCCTCCAAAAGTTAAATAGCCGTGGACAAAAATTTGTTTTGGCAAATTCAACCCAGCCGAAAGCAAAAGTCCAAGCCAGTAAACAGTATGAAATCTTAAAATTCCCTTGCCGACAATATGTAAAATATTTTTATTATCTTGCCACCATTTTTTAAACTGTTGACTGTTTTTAGCATATCCCAAAGCTGTAATATAATTACTGAGAGCGTCAAACCAGGTCCATAAAATCTGGGTGGTATCTTCTGGTACCGGGATTCCCCATCCTCGACCTCGCTGAGCTAACCGGGAAATACAAATATCCTCAAGACCGGAATTTATAAAATTTAAAACTTCGTTTTTTCGTTTTCTCGGGATTATTTTTACCTCATCACTTTCAATTATCTTTTTTATTTGTTCTTGGTATTTCGAAAGCTTAAAAAAATAATTTTCTTCTTCAATGATTTCCGGCTTTGTTTTATGTTCTGGGCAAAATCCGTTCTTTAATTCGTTCTCTTTATAAAACTCCTCACAACCAACACAATAAAACCCTTTGTATTTCTTTTTATAGATGTCTTTCTCGCAAGCCTGCCAAAACTTCTGCGCCCCCCTAATATGCCTGTCTTCAGTGGTTCTAATAAAATCATCAAAGCTTAAATTTAAAGCTTTCTTCAAATCAAAAAACTTTTTAGCATTTCTGTCCACTAATTCTTTTGTGCTTATTCTTTCTTGTTCTGCAGCTCTAACATTTTTCAAACTATTCTCGTCAGTTCCAGTTAAAAAGAAAACTTTCTCACCTAAAATTCGGTGATATCGAGCAATAACATCAGCCTGAACAATCTCCAACGCAAATCCTAGATGGGGTTGTAAATTAACGTATGGTACTGCTGTAGAAATATAAAAGTGTTTTTTATCCATAATTTTTTTTCAAATCCATATATAATCGTTTCATAAATTAATGATATAATTAACTATTCTTTTATTTTAGCATATTTTTAAAAATTTTTATGATTTTAATGGTTCATCTTCTCCTTGGAGCAGTTATAGTTTTAAAGATTAAATTTTTACCTTTAGCTTTACCTTTGGCTTTTTTAATTCACTATCCTTTGGATATTTTGCCTCATTGGGAATATTCCATTAAAAATATTAAAGAAAAAAAATGGAAAAATTCATTTAAGGATTTTTTAAAAGTCTTTGTTGATATTTCTTTGGGAATTCTTCTCATTTTTATTTTTTCAAAAAATTTCTCCTTATTACTCATTGGTGGATTGGTTGCTGCTTTACCCGATGCTTTTACATTACTCGGTTTAATTACTCCTAACAAACTGTTAATGGCTCATGAAAATTTTCATCGAGAAATCCATTTCCCAGAAGGTAAAAAAATATCCCCGATCTGGGGTATTTTAACACAACTTCTGGTAGTTATTGCAGCTATTTACCTTCTACGATAACTACAAATTCTCCTTTAATTTTTCCGCCAGCTGGCGGATTTTCAATTTTCTCAATAACCTGAGCAATGGTTCCCCGATAAATTGTCTCAAATTTTTTAGTAAGCTCACGACAGACCACAATATTTCGCTTTCCTTCGAGGTCTGTTTCGCGCAAATCGCGAAGCGATTTGATAATACGATAAGGTGATTCGTAAAAAATCACCGAGTATTTTGAGTTAGTAACTTCTTCAAAAAATTTCTTTCTTTTTCTTTTAGTTGGCGGAAAACCCAAAAACAAAAATTTATCCATCGGAAAGCCAGAGATACTGGCAGCAGTAATAAGAGCTGAAGGTCCCGGAATAGGAATAATTTTCACTTGATCACTTAATGACTCAGTGACTTCTTTAACTAACCTGTTTCCCGGGTCAGAAATCCCTGGCGTTCCAGCATCAGAAACCAGAACTAAATTTTTTCCTTTTTTCAAAAGTTCTAAAATATAGTTGATTTTTTTAAGTTTTGAGTGCTGATGATAAGATAAGGTTTTGGTTTTGATATTGAAGTGATTTAAGAGTTTTTGAGTTCTCTTTGTATCTTCAGCTAAAATTAAATCAGCGCCCTTTAAAACTTCGAGAGCGCGAGAAGTGATATCTTTAAGATTTCCGATGGGAGTGGCAAGAATATAAAAAGAAGCCATGTTTTACAAAACTTCGGCAGTTTCCTCTTTTCTTTTTAATGCTAAATAATCTCTGATAAGCTCAAAAATTATGGCAGCCAAAGGAACAGCTAAAATAGCTCCTAAAAATCCCCAGAGTTTAGCCCCGATTATCAAAGCGACTAAAACAAGAGCGGGAGGAACACCGATAATTTTTTTACTCAAAAGAGGAATTAAAAGATTCCCTTCTAATTGCTGAATAATAATGAAACCTACCAAGACAAATATGGCCTGACTAAAAGAAGTTATCATCACAATCAAACTAATTATAACTCCGGCAATAATAGGTCCGAGATAAGGAATAAAATCTAAAATTCCGGCAATCATACTTAAAATAAAGGCATATTTTACATTTAAAATTCTTAAAATAAGATAACTTAATATCCCAACAAATAAAGCCCCGATTACTCGGGAAAGAAACCAACCGCTTACTTTTTTGCGAACTCTCGGCAAAAGATTAAAAAGATACTGCTGGTATCGAGAAGGAGTAAAATTAGAAAGCACCCTTTCTAAGAAATTTTTTTCCAAAGAAAGAAAGAAGGCTAAAAAAACTATAAAGAGTGTAGCTCCCATACCGCCAAAAATTGCGGCTAGGGCATTGAAGATATTTTCTCCGGCTTTTTCTAAATTACTTTCTAAAAAAGAAAAGAATGATTGAGAATCTTGAACAAATCTAATTCCAACTTTTTCAAGATAAGGAGAAACCTTTTGAAGGTACAGAGGAAGATTAGAACTAAATTGCTTGATTTCTGAAAGAAAAACAGGGGCAGTTTTATAGAAAAAGAATGCTAAAATAGCTAAAAGGCCAAAATAAACAATAATCGTTGCTAAAACTCGAGGAATTCTTTTTCGTTCTAAAAAATCTATCGGAAAATTAAATAAAATTGCCAAAACCAAAGCAAAAATAAACCAGATGGCTAAATTTTTTATTAAATACAGAAAATAAAGAAAAACTATTAAAACTGTAAGTTTTAGACAAATATCCCAACTTAGATTCAAAGTTTTTTCTTCTGACATAAATAAAATAATCTAAATCAAATAGTTAAAATCTCTTTAAAAATTTTATCATTTTTATGAGGACCTATCAAGGCCAGATTGAGTTTTTGTGGTTGAAATATTTCTTTAGCTACATTTTGAATATCCTCCCTCTTAATTTTATCTATCATCTTAAGTTTTTCTTCAGCTGTTAAAATTTTTCCAGTTAATAATTCTTGGAAAGCGTAAAAAGAAGCTTGAGCATCCGATGATTCTAAACTTAAACTTAAACTTCCTTTTAAGTAATCTTTTGCTTTCTGAAGTTCTTCTTTTGAAATTTTTTTGTCTCTGATATTTTTATATTCTTGAATTATTAAATTTATGACTTTAACGACGTCTTGATGAGGTACACCGGTTTGGGTAACTAAATAACCGCTGTCGGTGTAAAGCTCAGAGTCAGTTTGGATATAATAAGCTAATCCCTTTTTCCCTCGAACTTTTATAAAAAGCCGTGAACTCATATTACCGCCGAGAATCGTCGCTATTAGCTGCTGAGCATATCTTTGAGGACTGAATAAGTCGTATCCTCTCACTCCCAGACAAAGATGGGTCTGGTCAGTTTTTTTAAAATGTAAAAGAAGACCTGGCTTTTCTTGGCTTTCTTTAATAGCTATCTTTCCGAGAGGAGGTTTCTTGCTGATTTTTTTAAAATATTTTTTAATTTTTGCTAAAATCTCTTTTTGATTAAAATTACCAGCAAGACAAACTATGGTATTTAATACAGAATAATGATTTTTTAAATAATCCAAAAAATTTTTTCTCTGAAATTTCAATATATTCTCTCTTCGGCCAATTGTTTTCCAGCCAGCTGGTTGGTCACCATAAAGCAGTTCTTCCCATAAATCTCCAATATATTTGATTGGCGTATCCAAATACATATTCAATTCCTCAACTATCACTCCTTTTTCTTTCTCAATTTCCTGAGGTTTAATTTTTGAGTTCAAAAAAATATCAGAGACCCAATCCAAAGCAAGGTCCAAATATTTTGAATCAACTTTAGCGAAATAGCCAGTAAATTCTTCACTCGTCGAAGCATTAAAAGCTCCTCCGACTTTATCCAAAGTTTCAGCAATTTTTAAAGTACTCGGCCTTTTCTTTGTCCCTTTAAAAAACATATGTTCTAAAAAATGGGAAATGCCGTTTATTTCCTTTTTCTCATATTTGCTCCCTGTACCAACCAACACCAAAACCGTCACTGCTTTAGTGTTTTTCATTGGTACGGTAATAACCCGGAGTCCGTTCTTAAAAGTAGTTTTCTGAAACATTTCTATTTTTTAATTGCTCTTTTTTATTTCTCCAATTTTTCTTTTATAAACTGGATTAATTTGTCTATTTCTATTCTTTCTTGAGCCATTGTGTCGCGATTTCTAACAGTAACATCATTTTTTTCTAAAGTTTCAAAATCTATCGTAACTGCGAAAATAGTGCCTATTTCATCTCCGCGGCGGTATCTTCTGCCAATTGAGCCAAGCTCATCGTATTGGCAAACAAAATAAGGCCTTAATATTTGATAAACTTCTTTTGCTTTTTTTACTAATTCCGGTTTGTTGCGAACTAAAGGCAAAACAGCAACTTTAATGGGAGCTAAAGATTTATCAAGTTTTAATAAAACTTCAACTTCTTTAGCAGCTTTTGTTGTCTTTGGACCTTCGGCTGAGCTCAGTCGAAGCCTCCTTCCTCCTTTTATTTCTTGGAAAGCCGCAACTAAAAAAGCAAAAAGGCATCTTTCTACTCCAACTGAGGTCTCAACAATATAAGGAAAATACTTTTCTTTAGTTCTTTCGTCAAAATATTTTAGGTCTTGGCCAGAATGTTTTGAGTGGTTGGATAAGTCCCAATCTCCCCGATTGTGAATTCCTTCAATTTCTTTCCAACCAAAGGGAAAATGGTATTCCAAATCTATTTGCCTCTTGGCATAATGAGCTCTTTCTTCTCTTGGCACCTCTTGAACTCTCAGATTTTTTTTGGCAATTCCTAAATTCTCATACCATTTCAATCTTTTTTCCAACCAGAAATCAAACCATTTTTCAGCTTCTTTGGGAGCAGAGAACCATTCCATTTCCATCTGCTCAAATTCTCTGGTTCTAAAAATAAAATTTTTGGGAGTGATTTCATTTCGGAATGATTTACCGATTTGAATTACTCCAAAGGGAAGCTTTAATCTTTGGGAGTTTAAAATGTTTAAAAAATTAATAAAGATTCCCTGACAGGTCTCTGCTCTCAAATAGGTAGCAGTACTTTCTGCCTCAACAGGTCCGATAAAAGTTTTCATCATCAGATTAAATTTTCTCGGTTTGGTTAACTCTCCTTTGCATTCCGGACATTCATTTTCTTCTAATTCATCTAATTTAAATCTTTTGTGGCAGACCTTACATTCTACTAATTCATCGGCAAAACCAGCACTTAAATGACCGGATGCCTGCCAAACTTGCGGCGCCATTAACACGGCTGAGTCAAAACCAATTATATTCTCAACTTGCCCTGAACTTACTGAACGGGCTTCTTTAATATCTTTCCACCAAACTTCTTTAATGTTTCTTTTCAGGGCCTCGCCTAACGGTCCGAAATCATAAACTCCGCCAAAACCTCCATAAATCTCAGAAGAAGGAAAAATAAATCCTCTTCTTTTAGCTAAAGATATAATTTTTTGAATTAAATCCATAAATATGTGCTAATAACGAAAATGCGAGTGGTAGTTGCTGAGGGGAGCATACGGAGGCGAGCGGCCATGGTGTCGCTGGAAGCGACGAGCGAGCCGAGTAAATAAGCAGAATTTTCTCGGTGGGAAAATTCTGCGGCTCCCCGAAGCAAGCTACCCGAGCAGTTTCTTTTATTCTCCAACTATTCCCTCCTCGGGGCTGACTGTCTCATCGTCTGGTAAGGCTGTCGAAACCGGAGGAACTTCCTTTTCAATAATCTCTTGAGTAAAAGAGTCCACCCCTTTAAGTTCAGCCTCCCCGATTAAATCAGGAGTATCACCTTCTTGAGTTAAAGACGGTTTAAATTCTATCTGAAAAGCTAAAGTCAAAGGAGTATTATCGAAACCCTGAAATGCTTCAACTTCTCCGATATTCCAAATTACTTCTCTTGATTCTGAATCAAAAGTAAATTTAGCTTCTTCGGGGAAAATTTTACCAGTCGGTCGGACATTTTTTGCTAAAATACTTTTTATTTTAACGTTATTTAAATCATTCCAAGAATTTTTCACCTGCCATAAAACAACATATTCCGTAGTTTCCCCTACCTTCGGCGGTAAACTACCTGAATTTTCGAAGATTTCCTGTTCACGGTAAATTTTCTGAGTTAACATTACTTGAGAATTTATTTTTGTTTCAATAACTTTTTTAATACCCGCTAAATTAACTTCTATTTTCAATGTTTGGTTTTTGGTATGGGAGGTAATATCTTCTTTCAATTTCACCCAAAATTCAACTTTTCCTTCTTCGTCAACATCCAAAAATCTAAGATTGGGAACGTTCTTCCAGTCCCATAAAATTGTATCATCACCTTTTCCTATTTCTCCTTTTTCTGATTTCAGACTGTCAAAGTCAAAAAATTTTCCTTCCAATTTGGCAAAAAGAAATTTCTCTTGAATCGGTGTTTTGCCAATATTTTTGAAAAAAATCTCATAATGTAAAAGGTCTCCAGGGGCGGCCGTATAATTTTGAGAGTTATTAATTAAACTTGAAACATACAAAGAAGGTTCAACCAATTTTACTGTTTGAGTTGTTTCTTTTAACAGCCAGAAATCTCCATTTCTTATCATGCCAAGTTGAGCTCGGAATATTTTCTCTTCAGCTTCTCCCCCATTTATTTTTCCTTTAATTTGTATTCTTCCTCCCGAAGCTTGAGTTAAGCTAGGTAAAGAATATTCAGTTTCATCTAAAGTTTGAGGATAAGAACTTTGGAATTCAAAACCGGCTGGATACTCTATTTTAACTCTCAGGTTTTCCAAAACATAATCAAAATTTGAAAAATAATTTAAAGAAAACTCTATCCCCTCGTCTCTTTCAACTTTCGAAGGTAAATCAAACTCAAAAGTTAAAGGAACAAATTTGATTCTACTGGTAAAAGTCGTTTTTGACTCGAAGCGAGCTTTTAAATTTTTTGGTTGGTAACTTAACCAAACTTGAGCTATTAAACTTTCATTTTCTCGGCCGAAAAGGCGAACGTGGAAATGATAAGTTCTTTCCTCACCCGGATAAATATCCTCTATTTTTTGGGTTATTCTTAGACTATGCGAAGTATTCGAAGTTCTTGCCGTAGGCAAGGTTCTCAAATTTGAAGACTCTTCTAAAATGGAATGGTCAGGGGCTTGAAAGATAAGCTCGGGATTTTCTAATCTTACTTTACCGTTGTTTTTTAGTTTAACTAAATATTCAATCTCCTCACCGCTCTCGACAAATTCTTGACTTATAATTTCTAACTTCAAAACTTCCTTAGAATAAATATTACTTTGCCAATACCAAAGACCAATTATCCCTAATAAAGCAAATAAAATTAAAAGAAAAAATATAAAAAACCTTTTCATGTTAGAAATTGTTAGCGATTTAGCTTTTTTCATTATAAAAAAAACTAAAGAGCTTTACAAGTTCTTACACCCCGCACATAAGGCGTTATGTGCGGGGTAAAGGTTTGATTGCTAAAAATCCTTCGGTTTGCACCTTGGATTTTTAGACCAAGCCCTTTATTTTTCCATTTTTGAAAACTCTCTTCTTAAAAATGACAAATAAGAATCTGTTATATCTTTTAAGTTTCCTTGAGTTTTTTCTTTTAGCTTGAGTTTACCTAAAACATTCCAATTTTCTTTAAGAAAAATCCTCAAAACTTTTACTGTCTCAACATTTATCTCTTGAGCTTCTTTCTTTTTTTCTTCACCAAAATTTTTGAAGCAGCGCCAACAAACCACTCCTCCTTCTTCGCTTAAATACCAAAATGTTTCTGGCAGAAGTTTTCTTTCACAAACCGAACAAGAGTAAAGTTGGGGAGCATAACCTAAAATAGAAAAAAGATTCCAGAGAAAATAATAATATAAAATTTCTAATTTCGAATCATTTAATCTTTTAAAAGTTCCGAGTAATAGTTGCCAGATTTTTTCATCTCTTTGTTCCTCTCCTAAAAAAGAGTCCGTAACCTCGGCAATTTGATAAGCCAAATTCAATCGCTGAGGATATTCTCTTATATTCTTAAAATTGTCAATTAAGATGGCATCGGTTAAAGTTTTATAGGTTTTCCCCTGAATAAATTCAATTTCTGACAAATAAAAGGGAGAAGAGGCCGACCTTAATTTTGATGTTATTTTCCGGATAGCTCTTCCTAAAATCTCAAGTTTTCCAAAATCTTCAGCAAAAACAGTAAAAAGCTGGTCAGCTTCTCCCCGGTCTTCTTTTTTTAAAAAAATCCCTTGGGTTCTGTAATGGGTAAACGCCATTAATTTCAATCGCCGATTAATTTCTTGAGATAGCCAATTTTTCTCTTTATTTCTTGTTTTTCGGCAAAACTTTTTGTCTGCGATGCTTCTTTCTTAAGTTCTTTGAACCGACGACCAAATTTTTCCTTAGTAAGACAAAGGCCGTATTTTTTTGGAGAAAGCTCCTGCTCCATAGCTTTTCTTTCTTGGCTGAAATACTTTTTACCAGAACCAGGAATCTCAGCTGGGGCTTTCTTTAATTTCTCTCTTAGTTCCCCTCTGGTGAGGTATCCTTTCTTGCCAAAAAAATCTTCTTTTGGCGCAGCTTCCTTTGGTTTCTCTCTCCGGGTAAACCTGGATCTGTTTCTCAAAAAGGCAGGCTTTTCGGGAAAAATGCTTGGCGCCTCGCCGGGCATTCCTTCGGTTCTTTCTCGGGCTACTCTTTCTCTGAATGATTCTCCTCTTGGAGCTCTCACCGGTCCTTCTTCTGGAAGAGGCATAGATTTATTTAATTTTTATTATTTTATTATTTTCGACTTTTTTGATTGCTAAAGAAATCTCTTTTTGGTCAATTTCAATTTTCTTCTCTGCTATCATGGTTTGAGTTCCGAATAAAAAAGGTTGAATGTCTTCGGATTTTGTTTCTTTTAAAATAGGATTTTTGTTTTTGAGTAAAAATTTTTCAAATTCGGGGCCAGTTTCATAATAAATTACAACTTTATCTTTTGGGGTTAGACCTGCTTTCTTTCTTAAATCTTGAATATGTCGGATAATCTCTCTATTTAAACCTTCTTCTTTTAACTCAGGAGTAATGGTGGTGTCTAATTCTACTTCTTCTTCAAGTCTGGAAACAAAAACTATCTCCTTAATATTAACTTCTTCTTTGATTAAATTCATTAGTTCCTTTTTAAGTTTTAATTCTTCACGCCTGATTCTCAATTTTGCCAAAGGCTGTCTTACTTTTATACCCAAGGCAGTTCTTTTGGCTAAAACTTTTGTCACAATCTCTCGAACCTCTTTCATTTCTTTTTCCAATTTTTTATCGATTAGCTTTTTCTCACTTTCCGGCCAGTCAAATAGATGAATAGATAGAGGCAGATTATTAGTTTTTAATTTTTGATAAACTTCTTCGGCAAAAAAAGGAAGCATCGGAGCAATCAGTTTCGTTAAATTCAAAAGGACAAAATAAAGAGTATTTTCAGCTTCTTCTTTTTCCTTCTCGCTTGCCGGGTTCTGGAATCTTTTTCTTGACCTTCTAATATACCAGAGCGACAAATCATTAATAAAGAAATCTTCAATTGCTAAACTTGCTCGAGAGGGGTCGTATTTGTCTAAAGATTTACCAACTTCTTTAATTAAGCCGTTTAATCTCGAAATAATCCATTTATCCAATAGGTTTTGACTCTCGGTTTGGGATTTTGACTTCAGGTTTTTGTTCGCCGACCGGCGAATTGATTTTTCTCCGTAAGTTTCAAAAAAAGCATAACTGTTAGATAAAGTTAAAAGTTTTCTCTTTATCTCGCTTGCCACATTATACCCGAACCTCAGATTATAAACAGGGTTTTGTCTAAGATACATCCAGCGCATAACCTCGGCCCCGATTTTTTCAATCCCCTCATCAAACCAAATGACATTTCCTTTTGATTTGTGCATTTCTTCCCCTTTCTCATCAACAACCATGGCATAACCAAAAACCGTCTTAAAAGGATAACTCCCTTCCAATACCTGGCTCATACAGAGAAGTGAATAAAACCAATTCTTAAACTGGCCGGGAAGCGACTCGCAAATGAAATCTGCCGGAAACCATTTTTTCCAAAAATCTTTATCTGAAAAATATTTGATTGTTGAAAAAGGAACAATGCCGGCATCTAACCAGGGATTACCAACATCCGGAATCCGGGAAACTAATTGACCGCATTTTGGACATTTAATTTTAACTTTATCTATCCGGGGACGATGGGGAGAATGACCTTCAAATTCTTTCCATCCTTCAATCACCTTCTCTTTTAACTCATCTTTCGAACCGATCACCTCAAAATTATTACATTTTTGACACTCAAAAATCGGCAGGGCTAATCCCCAATATCTTTTTTTGGAAATGAGCCAGTCCTTCATATTTTTTAACCAATCCAACTCTCTTTCCCGGCCAAAAGAAGGAATCCATCTTATTTTGCTAACCGTTTTCATTAAAGGTTTTCTTAAAGGATCCATTTTAATGTACCATTCATCAACTAAACGGAAAATCAGCTCGGTTTTACATCGCCAGCACGTCGGATAGCGGTGCTTATAGTCTTCAATTTTAAAGAGGAGATTTTTATTTTTTAAATTTTCAAATATCAAATCTCTGGTTTCTACTTCGGAAACAAACTTTCCGCTTAAAATTCCAAAACCTTGTTTATAGCGACTTTCATCGTCAGTAGGATTGATTACCGGAAATTTAAATTCTTTACTCAGTTGAAAATCCTCTTCTCCGCAACCGGGAGCAATATGAACAATGCCGGTACCTTCCTCTTCAATTACTTTATCCCATAAAATTAGAGAGTGCTGGTAGTTTTTTAAGGCCTCTTTCACGCTCGGCAATTCATCAAATAAACCCTGGTACTGCCAATCTTTTAATTTTTCTCCTTTAAATGTTTCAATTATCCTCCCTTTTTCAATCAAGCTAATTTTATCTTTGAGTAAAATAAATATATCGCCGGTTTGAGTTTTAACTTTGGCATAATCGAGGTCTGGATGAACTGCCAAAGCAACATTGGCCGGCAGGGTCCAAGGAGTTGTTGTCCAGACGAGAAAATAAGTATTTTCTTGGCCAAGAATCGGCAGTTTCAGAAAAATAGCTTTATGGACTATCCATTTATATTCTTCGGTTAAAATTTCATGCTGGGAAATAGCGGTGCCACAATTATGTGTAACAAAACTATTGACAACAAAACTATGTAAAGGATTTACACTGATATCAAAGACGTCCTTCACGCCAATTTTTTTAATCTCTTTAACTGTTTCCCAAACGAATGGGTTTGTTAAATCATCTGTGGCTTCTTTTAACCATTTGCTGAATATCGGTAGATTGTTTACTTTAATATTACTGAAAGATTTTGTGCACAATATTTCTTCTATTTTTCTTTTTGGTAAATGTAACATCTTCGAAATTTTTACGATAGTTAAACCTCTTTCTTTTAATTTAAAAATTCTTTCATATTGCCTCATTTTCCTTTCCTTTAATTTTTCCTTCACTTCCAAGTATTCCTGTACACTTCTGGCAATATTTTCTCGTTCCTTTGAATATCGATATCCAACAAACTTACAAAAATTGAGAAGATTTTCTTTAGAGCCCGAAAAAATAGCTGTAATTTTTACAGATTTACTGCCATCTTTTCTAGCAAATATCGACCTAAATCTTATATTTTGTATTTTAACATTAAATTTTTTAAGAAGTTTAGAAATTTGCCTAACAAAATTATGTCCATCTTTGACTAATTTTTCATCCTTATTAAGAGAAAATTGTAGCGCATCAAATTTTTTTCTATGAATTTTTATTTTAGTTAACTCGCTTCCAAAATAAGCTGCCAAAAATTCTCGAACAATATGTTTAGGCGCCCCAAAAAGCCATCTTGGGACTTCAAAATGTGTTCTACTCTTTTTCCCAACAGGCGCGCCTAACACTGCTAATAAAACAGATAGGGTTAGGGAATTAGCCCGAAATTCAGTACTATAACCTCGAATAAGCCTATCCCTCAAACTTGATGTAGTAAATCTTTTGTTAATAGGTTCATAAGAAAAACCAAGTTTATCTAAATCTTCTCTTATCTCGTTTAAATCTTCTTTTCTTCCAGTGAAACCTACACTAAAGTTTATTCTTTTTCCAGAAGTAAGAGATAGAAAACCGTCCCCAAAAATATGACCAAGTAATCTAGAAATAATCAACAATTTTGGGTTTTTAGTTGTAAGAGGCAGAAGACCTTTCATTTTTAACTCATGGATGACATATTCTAAAGTACGATTTTTCTTTTTAACACTGTCTACTTGGCGAATAGTATTGAAAGAAATTTTCACTTTATGTTTAAGTAATATTTTTTTCTGAATTCCTCTTAAGGTACAATTTTGCGCCATGAGCAACCGAATTTTTTTATCCAATACCCATTTATCAATTGTAACTAAATCACGATAATGAGAAACCTTATTTCTCATCCTTTTTTTCTCTCTTTTTAATTCAATATCTGTTATAATATTCTTCAGATCTTCTTCGTCAAGAATCTTTTTATCTACGGATTTATCTTCAAAAATTTCAGGATGAGGATAAACTGCTACCTTCTCACCTATATTGATTTTATCAAGCGATGTCCACTCCTTTCCCTTAACCCAAAATGGATGATCTGCTGTGACTAATATCAGACGATCTGTTTCAACCGTAGATAGCCTAAATATTGGTTCCTTAGGAATAGTTATATAATCTCTAATGGGTGCCACCGCCATTTTGTTTTCTCGTTCAGCAAAACCTACAACTTTATGGTGTCTCCAACAATTCTTTAGCTCCTTTATGGATTTAGATAAGCCATCAGAAAGCAGTATTTTTGAACTTCCATCAACGCAGCGGGGGCACCAAGGAACTACGTCCCTGCCTTTATACAGCAATCCTGCCTCGTGACATTTTTTTAGAAAATACCAAATGGCATAATTATTCTCATCAGACATGGTGTAGTAAGAATTTTCCCAATCCATCCATTGGCCCAAACGAATCGACTGCAAGGTTTGAATTTCTGAATATTTAAGGACTCTTTCTTTACACTTTGCAATAAATTCTTCTATGCCGTATTTTTCAATGTCTTTCTTGGTGCGAAATCCCAATTCTTTCTCGACTTGAACCTCAACCCAAAGGCCCTGGCAATCAAAACCACTCTGAAATCTTTCGTCAAAACCTCTCATAGCTTTATATCTTTGGAACATATCTTTGTAGGTTCTTCCCCAGGCATGATGAATGCCCATGGGATTATTAGCTGTTATCGGCCCATCCAAAAATGACCAGTGTTTTTTGCCCTGATTTTTTTGACGAAGCTTTTCAAAAATTTTGTTTTCCTGCCAAAAGTTTATTATCTTTTTTTCCGTTTCCGAGAAATTATAACTCATAACTTTCTAACTTCAGCCATTTTAATTATTTTGTCCTGGGATTTTTGCCTCAATAATTCCCCTTCGCTTAACCCTTTAACTTTCCCTTCTAATAACCATAAAGGGTCGCCATGGCTGATTATTAATATCTTCTTATCTTTATATTTTTTATCAATTTCTTCAAAAAAATCAAATAATCTCCGCTGCAAAGAACTTAAATTTTCGCCTCGGGGAGGAATCTTCCATAACATTTCTTCTGGAGAAAGAAAATAATTATAATATTCTTCTGTTTTTCTGCCCCGAAAAACACCGACATTGATTTCCCGGAGCCGTTTATCAAAAATTACGTCAAGTTTAAGCTTTTTGGCAATAATTTCAGAGGTCTCACGAGTCCTCGGAATATCCGAAGAAAAAATCAAATCAATTTTTTCTTTTTTCAATTTTTCCCCAACAATTTCTATCTCTTCTCTTCCTTTTTCAGTCAATAAAATCGGTTCATTTTCCGGCCAGGGATAGATAATTTTTTCTTTTTTCAACTGATGGGTCGTTTGTCCATGCCTTAAAAGAAAATAAGTATTTTGCATAATTACATTTTTTCGGGAGCAGAAATTCCCATTAAATCCAGAGTATTGTTTAAAACAATTTTTGCGGCTAAAATTAAAGCTATTCGAGCTTCAGTTAATCCCTTTTTGTCTGAGATAACTTTACAATCTCTGTAAAATTGATGAAAAAGTGTAGCCAACTCTTTGGAGTATTGGGATAATCTTTGAACCTGATAATCTTCTGCTGTATCTTCAATGATTTCTGGCAGTCTCAAAATTTGTTTGATAAGTTCAAATTCGCTTTGATGATTCAATAGATTCAGATTTTCAGGTTTAAATTTTACCTGCCTGCTCGTAAAGCAGGATTTTTCATTTTTAATTTTCAATTTTCTAAGGATGCTTGAAATCCTGGCGTGAGCATATTGAATATAATAGACTGGATTTTTTTCACCTTCAAGTTTTGCTAAATCTAAATCAAAATTTAAATGACTGCCTGGACTTCTTTGCAAAAAGAAAAATCTGGCAACATCCAAACCGACCTCATCAATTAATTCATCTAAAGTCACGTAGGTGCCTTCCCTTTTTGACATGCGAATCTGTTTACCTTTTTCGAAGAGACGAACGAGCTGAAAAATTATAAATTTTGCCTGCTCTTTTTTATAGCCTAAAGCCCGGACTGCCCCTTCCATTCTTTTTATGTAACCTGAATGGTCAGCACCCCAAAAATAGATTAAATAATCAAAACCTCTTTTAAATTTATTTTTAAAATAAGCAATATCTGAAGCAAAATAAGTTTTTTCACCATTCTTCGTAACCAAAACCCTGTCTTTATCATCGCCGAATTGAACTGACTTAAACCATAAAGCTCCTTTTCTCTCTTCAGTTAATTTTTTCTTCTTCAACCAATTTAGAATTTTCTCAATTTCCCCTTTATCGTATAAACTTTTCTCTGAAAACCAGACATCAAATCTTATGCCCATCCTTTTAACTGATGGCACAATCATTTCTTCTAAAATAATCTTTGCCGCTTTTTCACCAACTTCTTCAGGGGTTTTTCCTTTTATTCTTTTTCTCAAGTCGTCTATATATTTTCCCCTGTAAAGAGCCTGGGAATCGCCAAGGATTGAATGACCTAATTTCTTTATTTGCTCTCCTTTGTCGTTAATGTAATACTCCCGTTTTACTCTAAAACCTGCTTTTTCCAAAACGCGAGAAAGCGTATCTCCGCAAAAACCGCCTCTTCCGTTACCTAAAGTTAAAGGACCGGTTGGATTGGCTGAAATAAATTCAAGATTTACTTTTTTCCCTTGACCGATTTCCAATTGGCCGAATTTCTCTCCTCTCCTTAAAACCTCCCGGATTCCATTTTGTAAGTAATTTTTAGAAAGAAAAAAATTAATAAAACCAGGCCCGGCTAATTCAATTCTTTCAAATTCTTTTAAATCTAATTTCTTTAGATTCAGAATTAATATTTTCCCTAATTCCTTTGGTTCCTTTTTTATTTTTTCAGCAATGATTAAAGCGATATTGGTGGAATAATCCCCAAAATTTTTTTCTTTTGGCTTTTCTATTCTAATTTCTTCCGTTTCTATTCCGAAACTGTCTTTGACTGCTTTTTTAACTAATTCTTTAATTTGATTTCTTACCATTACTTCCAGTATAACTTCTTCTTAATTTTTGAGCAAATTTTAGAATTTATTCAAATAAATATCTCACCATAGAGAGAATTGCGAGATTCATTTAAGAATGGTAAATTGAAATAATGAAGACCTTAGTCATAAATAAAAAAGCTCAATATCAATATGAATTTTTAGAAAAATTCAAAGCCGGGATTGTCTTGAAGGGGCAAGAAGTAAAATCTATCAAAGCCGGCAGAATGGCCCTCGGAGGTAGTTTTGTCGTTCTGAAAGAAGGTGAAGTATTTCTAATCGGAGCTAATATACCGGCCTGGCAACCCAAAAATGCTCCCCCCGATTATGAGCCTCAAAGGAACAGGAAACTCCTTTTGAAAAAGTTAGAAATCAAAAAATTAATCGGTTTATCCGCGCAGAAAGGCTTGACGATAGTGCCCTTAAGAGTATATACTGAGAGAGGAAATATAAAGGTAGAATTTGGAATAGCTCGAGGAAAAAAGAAGTTTGATAAAAGAGAAAAAATTAAAAAAAGAGAGATTGAAAGAGAAATAAAAAGAGCATTGAAGGAAAAAAAATAGTAATTCTTCATATGTTAGATATAATCATAGCTATAATTATTATTTTAATTTCTTTTCTTATTATTTTGTGGCCAATTATAAAAGAACTTAAGTTATAGAAAAGAGTAGCAAAATTATGGGGGTGAAAGGATTTGACAGAGATTTAACCTGGAGCGAGCAAGCCGAGTTCTGGAAACTCGTTAAACTTTCAGAACTAAAATAAGTGCAAACTTATTTGGAAAACCTGCTTTAGCTTTAGCTTAAAAGCTAAGCCATCTCTCTGTTGATTCTCGATAAACAGTAAGAGGTGTCATATATCGAGATAGACAAGTTTTTTGCCTCAAAGAGCTTGCCGAAAAACTTGAGGCTCAGGGTTTTAATTTTTGCTTGTTTTTAATTTAAGACCTGAATTACAAAACAGGCTAAGCTTGTAGAATTGTTCCAGAAAAATTTCTGGACACGAGTTCGACTCTCGTCACCTCCACTGAAAAATTTGCCAAAAAGAACATTTATCAACAATCAAATAAGAGCAAGAAAGGTAAGAGTAATAGGACTGGATGGAAAACAAATGGGAATTTTCGATTTAGAAAAAGCTATCCAAATAGCCCGGGACCAAGGGCTTGATTTAATTAAAGTTACTGACAAGGTTGATCCTCCAGTTTGTAAAATTGATGACTACGGAAAGTTTGTTTACCAGGAAAAGAAAAAAGAAAGACAGCAAAAAGTAAAAAGAGTTGGAGAGCTTAAAAATTTAAGATTAGGTTTTAATATCTCTGAGCATGATTTAGAGACTCGAGCAAAAACAGCTGAAAAATTCTTTAAAAAAGGTTATAAAATCAGAGTAGAAATAATACTCAAAGGAAGAGAAAAGGCTCATTCCGAGTTTGCCAAAGAAAAAATAAAGAGATTTTTGGAAATTTTAGAAAAATTAACTCCTTTTAAAGTTGAAAGAGAGTTAAAAAAAGAATCAAGAGGATTAACAATAATAATTACCAAAAGCTAATATGGCAAAAACTAGAAAATCACTTAAAAAAAGATTTAAAATTACAAAGACGGGCAAAGTCTTGAGACGTTCAACCGGTCAAGATCATTTTCGGGCGAAGAAATCAGGAAAAAAAATCCGCCAAACCAGAAAATGGGTTCAGGTTTCTGAAGTTTTGGCTAAAAAGCTGAAAAAATTAATGAGTCACTAAATCATATGGTTAGAGTAAAAAGAGGCAAAATTGCCCATAAAAGAAGAAAACATTTATTAAAATATGCTAAAGGTTTTCGTTTGGGAAGAAAATCGAAATACAGATTAGCCAAAGAGGCCTTGGAAAAAGCTTGGAAGTATGCCTATCGGGACAGAAAGGTTAAAAAAAGAGATTTCAGAGCGCTTTGGCAAATCCAAATCGGAGCAGTGACAAGAAGTTTTGGTTTATCTTATAGTAAATTTATTAATTTATTAAAAAAGAAAAATATTGTTCTGGATAGAAAAATTTTAGCTACTCTGGCCAAAGAAAAATCTGATGTTTTTAAAAAAATTATTGAGAAAGTGAAAGAATAATCTCAAAGAATAATCTCGAATAACAAAAGAGGACCATCCCGGAGGATGGCCCTCTTGTTTTTTAGATAAAGTACTTCTCCATTATGTCTTCGCCTGTGAAACAACATTGACAAAGGTTCCCTGGTGTTAGAGGATTCTCTCGCTTCTTCTCTTCGCTTTGAGCATTGAGGATTACCTCTAAGAAATCGTCCAAGGTGTTAAACTCCAGACTATCTACTCGTAATTCTCCCTGCATTGTCTCTTTATTGCGGGAGACAGCAAAGAGTTTTTCTGTTGGGTGCGAAGGAACTTCTAAAGGACAACCTTTTATCTTTGGGGGACATGAAATCCTTAAATGGATCTCACCATTCTCCCTGTGATATCGCCTCATCAGTCTGTACAGCAAGAGGAGACGAGCCAGTAGTTGATTTCCTTCGACAATCGAATCATCCACCCCAACGATCTGCCCGAACTCCCTGATAATCCACTCAATTGGTGAAAGCTTGCCTCTCCCCCTCTCTTTCCTTTCATCTTCGGAAGGAGGCAGATAGCTGCGACCAATTAAAGCATTGTATTGCCAGAGATTGACCATAGGAATCCCTGACTCAAAAGCCCATCCTTCGCAGACCGAATTCCCAGAAAGTGGGAAGGGAAAACTAATTTTTGCTTCCACCGGATATCTTTGATAAAGCTTTTTGCCCAAATTGAATCGACTTCCGTAAACAGAAATTCCTTCAAAAATTGAGGCCGGTCCTTGCCCATAGGCAATGTCAAATGAACAGATAACCAGTCCCTTTGAAGGTATCTGTTTCAAGCTCCTAAATCCCGTACTCTCTATTCGGATAATCTCTCCTGGCTTCACTTCTCTAATGAGCTCTACCTCCGTCTCTCCAAAAGCAGCTCCGAGAACCGAAGACTCAGAAGCAACTGCACAACCGCCTCCTTTTTCTCGGCCAATAGTCAATGACCGAAAACCTCGAGAATCCCGACAGACAAAGAGCCCCCCGAGGGTGAGTAGTGCCAAGTTAAATCTTCCCTTAACGTTCTCAAAAACTCGCTCTAGTCCCATTACTGGATTTTTACTTCCAGCGATTAACCCAGCGCAGATTCTGAGATCCGAACCAACTAAATAGGGATATCTTGTCGCTAACTCTGGCCTGTTCACTATTCTCATATCTCCAACGATAGCAAAGGGACCAATAACTGATTCGGCAAAGACCGGCTGGGAATCCTGAAAGCTCGTCCCACCAATTGCCATCCGTCCCGTCTTGATAATAGGGTCTTCAACTGACCTCGCTTGAAATAAAGGCTCTACCAGCCCATCACATTTCCCAGGATAAATCTCATTCCCAGCTAAAATCGCAAATCCACCATGTTTATCCCCTCGGATGGGTTGGAGGTGTCTTGTCCCCCTTTTTAGCTCATCCCAACAGTTCCTGTCTAAACTTATGGCAAATATACCAGCCATTTCTTTTCCTCCTTTCGATTATTTTTTTGTTAAGTTACAATCTTTTTTTATTTTTTAATTTTATTCCGCTAAAGACCGGATATCAGCAAATTTCTGGAGTTCTTCTATATTTCTAAATCCTTGTTTTTGTAAACTCTGTCTCACTCCGGCAATAAGTTTTGGTAAGAAACTGAAACCTGAACCTCGATAAGGGACTTTTATTACCTTACCTTCAG
>Ga0210017_1000208_pt1 | contig 46879 bp, 42 predicted proteins | sample CryGeyCG2014_020_FD_183966 | JGI IMG/M metagenome (GOLD analysis project Ga0210017, IMG submission 183966) | Groundwater microbial communities from aquifer - Crystal Geyser CG08_land_8/20/14_0.20 (SPAdes) (version 2) | ecosystem: Environmental > Aquatic > Deep subsurface > Groundwater | place... | reverse complement strand
TTTGTGGCGCTTTCCACACCAAGCGGTATTGTTTTGCGTTGGAACACTCCGCCTGAAACCTTTTATGGCGGTGCTTTGATTGTGGGGACAACCGATGTGCGGGATTGGGCCAGATTGACTAAAGATGCCTATCGCAGCATACCTGAAGGTATTGAAAATAGTGACGCGATCAAATTAGTGCTTAATGAGGTCGCACCTGAGAGCTCAGCTCCCGGGGATTCAGTTCAGGTTCCCTTGTCCAGCTTTGGCGGTCAACCTTTTGATTTGACAGGCGAAACTGTTTATTATTTTCAAGGCTTTGCTTACAATCGCGGTGAAGTATTAGCCACAGATAATGCTGACTCGATCGCGGCCCATCAGTTCTCCAGCGGCAGCTTGGCTGGCGCTACCCTTGTCCCCAGCAGTGGCGAGGGTGTTGTTGTGGCTGCCACAGTCACACCAATCACCTATCGTTTTCAGCCGGTTAGTGGTGGGGTTAATTTAAATGACTTTGCAGTCTTAACTGTTCCCTTAAGAGTGGCCAATGTTGCTGGGACCAGCGCGATGGACTCGGTCAATACTATTGGTGGTTTTGTTACCGCGGTCAATGCTGTTGCTGGCTCCTCTGTGATCACCACCATTGGCTGGCTTGAGAACGGGAAAATAGTTGGCTATTATATTACTTATAGCGATACTGGTGTTCCTGTCTATACCCCCACTACTGGGGCAGGGGCTGATCCCAGCCGTGTTGAGCTGGTTAGAGGCAAAGCTTATCAAATAGGGGTTTCAGCCGCAGTGACAGTAACCCTGTCTGCGGCACCGGCCTCGGAATAAAGTTAGTAGTTTAAGGTGATTTAAGAAAAGTTTATGAGGAGAGAAACAAAACAGTTGAATAGTTTTAAAATAGCCCTGATCGCGGGGCTGCTGGTAACGATGGCTTTTTTGCTCCCAGCCAGGGCCCAGCATGTTTATTTGGGCATGTATTGGATTGCTGGCTCGGTTTCCGCGCCGGCTGGCGTGGCCACGGCCAATCGCCAAGTTATCTTTTACCGCGACAATCCTGACAATGGCTATGCTGATGATATTGTGGGTACGGCTGGCTTGTCAGGCCGGGACAATCAGTTTATGCTGAATGCTTATCAGGATTCTCGCTTGGCGATTGCTCCTGGTAAATATCATCTGGCAGTTGTTCGGGGCGAAGATGGCTATGGTGCTGACCCTGTTGAGCTTAGTGTCACTGGACTAGGTTATGATGTTTTGGCTGCTAACTTGGTCTTAGCACCGAGCACTGGGGTTACTACTATAGCAGCCCGGCCAGAGCCGCAGCCAGGTGAGCCTGGCGGCCCGGCAATTGTTGGCGCGCCGCCAATTTTTACTGATATTACTTTTGGCAATCGCAAGTACCAGCCTGGTTTAGTTGCTCGCGGCCAGGCTTATGTTATTGCGCAGCAGCCAAGGATCACTGCCCGCGCTACTTCGGCCTTTGGTATTGATACTAGCCAATTGTTAATGGTCTTAAACGAGGGTAAGGCTGATGCCAGGACATTTAATATCGCGGCGGCTAACATTACGCAGAGTTCCGGGCCAACCAGCGCGCCGACTGGGGTTTCTTTTGTCTATGATTTTTACCAAGAAAAAGAGCCTCGCTTGCCAGAAGGACAACAAAATATAACCTTTAGGGCGACTAATATTTATGGCCCAACTTATGAAGTCTGCACTGTGACTGTGGCTGGCGGTGAACCGCGCTTGATCGGGGTTCCGCTGGCCTTTCCTAGTCCAGTGAAACTCACTACTGACCGCGAAGTTGTGCTTCAATATACTTTGAGCCAGGACTTAAATATAGAGATTAGTTTATTTGATGTTTCTGGCAGAGTGGTCAAGAAATTCAGCTTTGAGGCTAGGGCAGAGGGTGCGGCTGCTGGGGTTAATAAAGTAATTTGGGACCTAAAGACAGACCAGGGCGGGATTGTCAGCTCAGGCATTTATGTCTTTACCATTGTTGACCGCACTAATAATAAACTGCTAGGCAAGGGCAAGCTGACCTGCCTGCCGTAAGGGTTCTGTTGTCACCTATAGTCCATAGTCAATTGTCAATGGTCTTCTTCTGTTTCACCCGAAATTATTACTTAAAGTAGGCGACACCTAGTTTGTAGGTACCCAGTTTTCTGGCTGAGCCATTTTCAATTACATAGATGGTCATTACATAAATGCCCTGAGGCAGATGGCTAAAGGATCCGTTGGGATTGCCGTCCCAGGTAATATTGTTTTTGCCGGCAACACAGTTTTGCACAATTTCACCCCTGACAATTAGATCAATTCCAGCAATAACTATCTTGATCTGACAAGCACGGTCAAAAAAGAACTGCAGAGTAAGGTTGCCGCTAAGAGGGTTCCAGGGATTGGGATAGGCAAAGACAGATTTCATCGTAACTGCGTTTGTGCTTGCTGCTCGAACAGTCAAGAGATTGCTGCCTGTGCCAGAGCTGCCGTCATCGCTATTAGAAACTGTAATATCATAAGTTCCCACACTTGGCGTAAAGTAAACCAAGATATGGGAGCTATCCCTGCGATTGATCGATTGGATAGGCAGGCTGGGGGAAAAGGATGCGCTTGGGTTAGCATGGAAATTGTGGCCGTAGATAGTCAGGATTTGACTAGCCTCGGCAAATGGATTAAGACTAGTTGAGAGTGGCCTGAAGGCTAGGCTAGCGGCTGCGCCCTCAGAAGTTACATATATCAAATTAGGCGAAACTGATTCTATTGTTACTGGCAAAGCTCCGGAAGCCGTAACAAAAAAGGCGTCTGACATACTGCCCAAGCTGCCGGCTGGCGATGAGTTTGTCACCGTGATGGTTCTTGAGCCTAGGGCCGCGCTGGCCGCAATGCTGATATTAGCGGTCAGTGAAGTTGCATCATTAAATGTAACCGAGTTAACAGTTATCCCGCTGCCCAGTGAAACTGTGGGTGTGGCTAAAAAGTTTTCGCCCCTCACTGTTAGATTAAGCGAGCTCGTGCCTTGATCGCCAGTGTTAGGGCTAACGGAGCTAATAGTTGGGTTGGGTTGAGTTGGCGTTGAAGCCGCGCTGATGCTAAAAAGGTCGCTGGCTGTTGTTATCCCGCCGTCTGGATTGGTCAAGGTGATAGCCCTATCTCCAGTGGTTGCGCTACTGGCTATTGTTAGATTAGCTGTGACACTGGTGGTACTGTTGCGAGTTAAGGAATTAATGGTAATCCCGCCTCCAGCAAAACTTAAACTACTTGTGGTTAGTCCGTCTTGGAAATAATCACCAGTGATGACTATGTCCCTTGCCGTAGCGCCTTGGGTAAGACTGGCAGGGGAAAGGGAAATAATCTTTGGTAAATTATTAACAGTAAAGGTGGCCGTGTTAGCACTGCTGTCAGGATTCGTGGCTGTAATAACCCAAGCGCCGACCGAGGCAGTGGCTGCGATCGTGGCGGTTAAAGTTATTTTCGTAGCACTGTCGCGGTTATAGGAATAACTAAGGCCAGTCCCGCCTGTTTTGGTCATAGTAACTGCTACGCTAGATTGAAAACCAGAGCCTTCTAAGGTTATTTCTCCAGTCCAACCCAGATATTTATTGTCAGGGGTTACTGAATCAATGGCCAGTGAGGCATTGACGGCAAAGGCAGCAGAAGTAGCGCTGGTGTCAGTATTAGTTACAGTAATTGTCCAGTCGCCAGTAGTGGCATCCGCGGCCAAGGTGGCTGGAATAGTGAATTGGGTGGCGCTATCGCGGGTGTAAGAGTAAGCAAATCCAGAACCGCCGGATTTGGCCACACTTGCTGTGGCGCCAGCTCGGAAGTTGGTTCCAGTTACAGTCATATCACCGCTCCAGCCTTGAGCTCTATTAGCTGGACTGATATCGCTTATTGTTGGGGCGTCGTTAACAGTAAAAGTTTGTGCGGCTGAGCGTCCGTCACCATCAGTTAGTGTAACAGTCCAATCACCAGTAGTAGCATCTGCGGCTAAAGTAGTTGGAATAGTTATTTCCATTGAACTGTTATATGAATAAGTATAATCAAAGCCGCTACCGCCAGTCTTGCTAATAGTTACTGCCACGTCAGGTCTAAAATACGCTGAAGCAGTACAAGTAATAGTCCCGCTCCAGCCTTGGGCGCGTGTGCTAGGAGAGAGAGAAAAATCAGGGACAGCACCATAGTTGAAGATAATGTCGCTCCCTTTGCCCACAATAGTTGCATTATTGGGATCAACAAAATTAATCCCATTGAGATATTCAGTGTCACTTGTTGTTATGTTGGTATCAGGTGCCCAGGTTTCCCCACCATCAGTTGATTTTAGGACAAGACCGCTCCAGCCAACTACCCAGCTAGTGGTTGCGTTAATAAAATAGACCTTGGTAAAATAAGCATTAGAAATCCCGCAGTCAATAAGAGACCAAGTTGTTCCACCATTAGTGGTTTTCATAATTACGCTCCCTTCCCCAACTGTCCAGCCATTATTGCTATCAATAAAAAACACGTCGCGTAAATTTTGGTTGGTGATTGTTGTCCCTTGTTGAGTCCAATTTGTCCCACCGTCAGTTGTTTTGTAAATCAGTCCCAAGCTGCCCACAACCCAACCTGTATTAGTATCAATAAAGTGCAGCCCAAAATAAGTTCTATTGCCTGAGGCGCCTATTGCTTTTCGTTCCCAACTTATTCCACCGTCAGTTGTTTTTAGCAGAGCCGCTTCGGTATCGTGATAACCCACAACCCAGCCATTATTAGCGTCAAAAAACTGTAGATCATAAAGTTGGGAAGCCAGTGTACCAACATGTGAGGAGAGATCACTCCAGGTTTCTCCAGTATCAGTTGTTTTATAGAACAAAGCTGAAGTTGTGGCGCCAGCGATATAGCCTACGGAAGCGGTTGGAAACTGAATGCCATGAAAATGAGATTGTGACTCGAATCCAGGACTTTTTGATGTCCAAGTTGTGCCGTAATCCGTGGTTTTGATAATATTTCGATTGTCCCCAACCGCAATTCCAGTAGAAGTATCAATAAAGCAAACGTCATTTAAGCCTTGAGAAGCAGGACTGGTTTGGTCAATCCACGTGTTGGTAGCGCCAGCGCCAACTTGAAAAATTAGTAATAACAAAAATGCCAGCCCAATTGTAAAACGTCGCATTATTTTCACCTCATTAGTATCCTTTCTCAAAATCACGTAAATCTTCGATCAGCGTAATAACTGGTTTGCTGCGATAGAGTAGCTCAACTGCTTCTGAACGGATAAGCTTATTATTTGGGAAGAAAGGCTTGTCTTTAAAGTGAATAAGCATTCCTTCTTGATAAGCCCCGGCTAGGATCGGCGCGACCCAGTGGTTTTTCTTAACATCAATGAACAGATTAGAGTAGCTTTCTTTGCTTACCCCGCCAAAACGAGTGATCATGGTCAAGCCCTCGGCCCGGGTAACATTGCCAGAAGGCTTAAAGGTGTTGTTAGGATAACCTTTGACAATACCAGTTGCGGCTGCCAGATTGACATATTTGGCTGCCCAGTGAGTCAAAGGCAGGTCCTTGAAACGTTTCTTAGAGGCGTTTGGCACGTTGCTGTCTCCGTTCATGGTGATCCTCATAAGGAGAGTGGATAGCTCTGCTCGGCTGATGGTCCCCTCTGGTTTAAAGCTGCCGTCAGGATAACCTTTAATAACCCCTAGTGTGCCAATATAATCAATTTGTTCATTGGCCCAATGGGTTTTATGGACATCTGGGTAGGTAATTAGCCTTAATATCCTAAGGGTGTCGCTGGCAATCGGCTTGCCGTTATAATCAAGGCCCTCGACTAAAATAGTGTTCTTGCCTACGTGCAAGGAAACATTAGTTTCAAAATCGCCCCTGGGAGACATGGTTACTTTAAGTCCATTGACCTTGATTGACATAATTTCAGTGTCAACCGCCTTGCCCTTAATAGCGACCACTGTTTCGGTTGTTATTAGCTTGTCTGGCGAGGAGATTAGAGGGTCTTCCACTTGCCTAGCCGGAGCAATCCCATATGAGAGCGAGAAAAAGTGGTTGTCAATGCCAGGTGCGCCGGCAAACTGGTGATAGGCATAATCAAACCTAAAATCACCATAGTAAATGCCAACGCCTGAGCTAAAATTGTTCTCAATGTTGTTGGTCCCAGCCATCTCTTGATCAATGCCAGCCCTGATGGCAATAAGATTAATTGGCTTCCATTCAGCTCCTAGATGGAGTAAAGTTGGGATCTTGCTGGAGCGGGAGATCTCATAATCAAAGTCAGTTAAAAGCGTGAGCTTATGAGTGCCAAATTTGTAAAGCGCGTTTTCTGGGCCAAGCAGGTCAAAGGCCGCGCCAGCCTTTAGGATAGCTGGATAAGACTCTTCCCAACCAGATTGATAAACAAGTTTTCCTCCCATGGACATTGGCAGCGCGTTTTGAATATTGGCGCCAAGTGCCAGCCAGGAGAGGGGTTTACCCTGAATGCCTAGGTCAAGCTCTGTGCCACTAGCACTGCCGCGTTCAATGTGGTCGCCAGTTAGATTAACAGCAAAAAGTTTGACATTGGCCCCAACTTGTATGTCTTTTAGTCCTGGGAAACGAGCGCTGACAGTATTGAGAGCCGGCAGTTGGAACAAAGGCGCAAGTTTATTGGCGTAAGAGAGCATGATCAGGTTGTTGTAATAACTCATCTGCTCTTGGGTTAGGTCAACTGTGTAAATAGGGTCATCATGGTTAGATCCGACCTCAATGGTTGTTGGCAAGGCCCCGGAGATGTCGGAGCGTATATAGGCCAGCCCGAAATTGCCAAATTTGGTAGGGTAGAGGCCTGATAGGGAAACATAATTGTATTCTTCTAGGAGCTTTCCTGACATTGAGGTGATTTGCCAGCGATCAGGAGCAGCTAAGCCTGCTGGGTTAAGGAAGACAGAGCTAACGTCATCAGCTAAACCAACAAAAGCTTTGCCCATGCCCAGGGTCCTGGCGCCAGTGGCAATACGAATCGGATCAGGGGCTGCTTGCGCCAATACTATTGAGGCGCCCAATAAAAGAAAAATAATTGCGAGCAGCAGGATTTTTTTCATATAACCCCTTTTAAATTTTAGCATCCTAGTGAACTTAATGTCAATCGAATTCCTGCTTCCCTGTCCCTAAAATAATATCGTAATAACTACTGACAAACTTGTGCTAATTTAGCTGCCCATTTACTCCTTGATATGGATAGATTATTTCATAACCAGCCTCAAAATCAAGTAGGGCTTGGACTTGCACCAGGACTTTGGGCGTATTAGCTAGCATTATTGCCAGCTCTGCCCGTGTGATTTTTTTCTTAGGGTAGAGGTATTCCAGGGCAAATTTTAAAAGGTTGTTTTGCTTGGCCGCGCTGATCTCATTAATGGCCCAGTGCCGTGCCGTAATGTCTAGGTATGGCCGCTCTAAGACCTCGTCAAGAGTGAAATTTGAGAACCTAACAGCCATGATCGCGCCTTCAAGCCGGTTGAGGATGCGCCATGGCCTAAACGTCTTATCTGGATAACCGACCACAAGTTTAGTGTCATAGCCAGCCTTAGCATAAGGGGCCACGGAATCACTGGTTTTGATGTCAACAAAGGGGAAAGGATCAAGTTGTTCGGCTGGCGGAATCTCGCCAATATTGAGCAAGCTAATCAAAAAATTAGCCCGCGGGGTCTCTTTTTCGGGATGGAAAGTATTGTCCTTGTAACCAGGCATGAGTGCCAAGGTACCCAATTCTTCAATCGTCTCTCTGGCCCAATAGTCATTAGGAATATCTTTGTATTGTATTAACCGCAAGACTCGGGTTTTTTTGCTGACCACTAATTTGCCATGACGGTCAAATCCAGCAACCCAAATGGTATTTTTGCCTAGATCAAGCGAAACCTCAGCTTCAAAAGAACCTTTGCTGGCTTGAACCACCTGGTCTTTGATTTGCAAATAAGCGACTCGATGATCTTGCAGAAAGCCGGCAACTTTAATAGTTGAGGCGTGAGTGATTAGCTGATCACTTGGCTCAGTGATTTGCAAGGGGATAAATTTGAGCCCCTCAAAAACTAACGAGAAATAATGGGTATCATTGTTGCTAAGATCATTATATTTGTGGTAAGCGTAATCAAAGCGGAAACTGTCAAACTTTAAACTAACCCCGCTGGTGAGATTGTTTACAGTTTCAAAGGCTGTGCCTGTTCCGCTGCCAATGACATCCTGGTCAAGGCCAGCCCTGGCCGCGAAAATTGGCGTGGGCCACCATTCAATCCCCAAGTGCCAGAAGCCAGGGATTTGACCCAGTTCTGGTTGGTAGCTGTAATCTGCCCCAAGATTAAGCTCGCCGCTGGTTGTCAGCTTAATGTTGGTGCCGAGTGTTATGGTTGTTGGGATAGCTTCTTTTTGCCCTGTGTCCCAGGTAATTTTTCCGCCTTGTTCCACTGGCAAAACGTTTTGGGCGACCAGGCCCAGGTTAATATAAGCATTAGGTTTGAAAAGCAGTCCGATGTCCAGGTCTTTGCCTAAAGACGAGCCATTGCTTGAACCGCTGATGTTTTCGCTAAATAGCTTGAGAGTTGTACCAAAGGCCAGATTTTCCCTGAAAAATGTTGTGCCATACGTAAAGGCTAGCACTTGGTTTTGATAATCAAAAGAAACGCTCTCATTGCTTGAAGGAATAACCCTGTATTCACCAGTGGCTATTTCTACGAGATTAAGGTTAGGAGCAGAAAAACCAATGCCCGCGCTGGTATAACCTATGCCCAGGGTCCCGATTGAGGCTGGGGTGGCGCCGGCTAAGGTAAAATAATTTACAGTGTTGACGAATTTTCCCGAGAGGCTTAAGGCTTGCGGGGCCGCAAGAAAAGCTAAGCCCGCTGGATTAAGGTACATGGCGCTAATGTCATCGGCCAAGCCGCAAAATGTTTTGCCCATGCCCAGGGGCCTAGCGCCAACCGCAAGCCTAGTAATGTCAGAGGAAAACTTGATCTCTTGGGCCAGGCTTAACCCTGACCAGAGAACCAAACCAATGAATAAAAATATAATTTTAAAATATTTGGGCATTCAGTTTTAATCTTTGACCACAAAATAAGTTTGACCAATTATTTCTCCTCTAGAAGAATAGATCTGCAACACATAAGTGCCGTTAGCAATGGTGTGGCCAAAATCCGTCTGGCCGTTCCATTGGATCTCGTTATAGCCACTGCTGCCGCCAGTTTGACCGCTGGCGTATTTTCTGCGGTAGACAATTTTCATTTCCCGAATATCATAGATAACGACCTCAATTGGAGTATCCGCGCTGAGATTGTAGACAATCCTAGCGGCTGAAGTGGTAGCGCTTGACTGGAGGCCATGGAAAGAGAGTTGATTGGGATAAAAGAAAACACCGGCATATGAAGTAGCAAAAGCGTGTGGTAGCGTGGCACTCTGGCTGTTAGGATTAGTGACTACTGCAGCCCAATAGCCAATCGTCCCTTCCTGGGTTTTTGCCGGCAGGGTGAACTTAGCATTGATGGTAGTGCCGTCGCTACTAACGCTATTAACTGTGCCAATAATGTCTGATTGTCCAGCCTTGGTCAATTTAACGCTAGCGCCCTCTGCAAAATTTGTGCCAATAAGGATCAAAGTAATTTCTTTACCACTGCTTTCAAGTACCTGGGTTTTATTAGGATTTACTCTGTTAAGGGTTGGGTTACTAAGGGTGGTGCTGGTAATAGTAGTAGTTGTTGTCATGGTTGTTGTGGTAGTTGTTATTGTTGTTGTAGTTATTGTGATAGTGACTGTGGTTGTGCTGGCTACTGTAGTTGAGGTAACTGTGGCAGTTGTTGTGGCGGTAATGGTTGTGGGTGGGACACTGGTAGTTGTTGTCGTAGTAGTGGGTGATGGTAGTGTCGTCGTTATTGTAGTTGTTGTTGTCGTTATGGTTGTGGTAGTTGTAGTAGTAGTTGTTGTCGTCGTTATTGTAGTTGTTGTTGTTGTTGTCGTTATGGTTGTGGTAGTTGTAGTAGTAGTAGTAGTTGTCGTCGTTATTGTAGTTGTTGTTGTCGTTATGGTTGTGGTAGTTGTGGTAGTTGTAGTAGTTGAGTCATTGACAGCAAAGGCGTTGACAGATGTGACTTCTCCTGAGTCTGGATTAGTTAAAGTTATATCCCTATTGCCAACAGAGGCAGCAGGGTCAATGGTGATATCAGCTAGGCCTTCGGTGTTTGATTCGCCTGCCACGGCAAATGAATTGACTGTAATGCCAGAGCCAAAGCTTAGAGGATCGCCTTGAATATTAGTCCCAGTGATCAAAACCGAGAGGGAGTCTCCTTGGCTGCCAGAGGCGGGATCAACAGAAAGTATGGTTGGATTGGTGACATCTTTTAGGATAATCCGACCAGGGTTACCGCCGCCCACAGCCCAAGCATTGTAACTGTTGTAATAATGGACCTTTTGCAGAGTTCGCGTAGTTCCAGAATCAACTAACGTCCAAGCTGAACCAGCATTAGTTGTTTTATAAATTGTTCCTTGGTTTCCAACACAATAACCAGTGTATTTATCAATAAAAGAGATGCTACGCATTCCTGGCCAAACATCAAAAACTGTTGAGGTCCAGGTACTGCCGCCATCATCCGAGGAATAGAACTGATTAGTGCTACTGCCTCCCCCTGCCCCCCCCCCTGTAACCCAAAGCAGATCGTTACCGCCGGAAGATAGATAAGCAAGTCCATAAAGCTCTAGAAATGATGAGCTGCCAAGTTGTCGAGACCAAGTGAGACCACCGTCAGTAGTGTTAAAAACATAACCGCCCATGCCTGTCTGTCTGCCGGCTGCCCAGCCGTTAGAAGCATCTTTAAAATAAAGCTCTCTGATCTCTGGGTAGGCGTTCTGATTGGTATCTTCAATTGCTTCTAGTGTCCAGCTTACTCCGCCATTGCTAGTGTAATAATAATTTTGAGCTGGGGAAAAACTGTTGCCTGATCCACCGGCCCAGCCAGTAGTGCTATTTAGGAAAAAGACATCATAGACAATTGATCCATTGATACTATAGCTGGCTGGTGATTTATTGCTCCATGATGAGCCAGCATTAGTTGTGGCATAAATTTTTGGTTTTGATGGATTGTTGCCGTCACTACCGCAGACAAAACCTTCTTGGCTATCTAAAAAACAAAGGCCATACCAGGCATAAGTAGAAATACCGGCAATAGTTGAAGAGGTCCAATTGATGCCTCGGTCAGTGCTAGTGGCAAAAGTATCCTTATCCCCAACCGCAAAACCGATTTTTTCGCCAATAAATTGAACGTCATAGTAAGTTTGGGCGCTAATATCTTGGGCTTCTGTTGTCCAACTGGCCCAAACAGGTAGACTGAATAAAAAAATAGACGACAAAATAAAAAATATTCTTTTCATCTGAACCCCCCTTTAAGTTACACTAATTATAGTACTACTAGGGAGTGTGTCAATGAAATTCTTGGAAAGCTTAAGTCTATTTTCCTTCGGCCGAGATCATGCCAATACTTTGGACCTTGACCTGTGGCACGATCTCATTATAGGAGAGGACAGAGGTATCAGGAAAACTGCGCTCAATAAAGCGCTTAAAGTGCGGACGCAGACGAGGCGAGCAGAGAATTACCGGCGAGAGTTTCATCCGTCTAAAGTTACGCAGATGCCCAGAGATTTGGACCAGGATCTTCTCGCCAACATTAGGATCAGCAGCCAAGAACGACCCATATTCTGATTGGTGAATTGAGCCGATCAGGGTTTCTTCTAAGGCAGGATCAATTGTTACGACTGTTATCACTCCGTCTTTGTTAGTATATTTGTCGCAGATTTGCCTGGCCAGGGACTGCCGCACATATTCTGCTAAAACATTTATATCGCGCGAGAGGTGCGCGTAATCAGCCAATTTTTCAAGAATGGTTGAAAGATCCCTGATGGAAACTCTCTCGCGTACCAAGAGCTGCATAACCTTGTGGACTTGTCCAAGAGATAGCAAGTCTGGGATCAGTTCGCGGACGATTGCGGCATTGTTATTCTTAACTAATTCGATCAATGATTGGACATTTTGTCTGGTCATGATCTCGTCGGCATGCCTTTTAATGATTTCAGAAAAATGTTCTGAAATAATGTCTACTGGCGGTTTGCTGGCGATCCCAAGCTTTTGCAAGGTGGGCAAAGCGTCGTCTGGAACCCAAGTGACTAAGTCACCGGTGAGCGGATGTTTCCCTCCAATGCCTGAGAGTTTTTTGGCTTTGATTTGGGCCAGCGGGAGCTCAACCAAGTGATGGCCGGTCTTTATTTCGCCTTGGGCGATCTTGGTCCCTCTGATCTCAATGGTGTATTGGTCAGGTGGCAGGCTAAGATCGTCCATAACCCGTACGCCAGGGATGACAAAGCCTAGTTCTTGGCCAATGTTGTACCGGATCAGAGTGATGCGCTCAAGCAGCGGCCCTTTTTGCGACGGGTCAATCAACGGGATAAGATTGCGGCCGGCCTTGAGCGATAAGGGATCAAGGCCCAAGGTACCTAAAATGCTTTCTGGTTTTTTGAGCACGTCCTTGGCTGTGACTTCTTCGGTCACGACTTTAGCCTGGTCTAGGGCTGATTGCGACCGCATCAGCACCAAGGCCACACCGCCAGAAAGCGAAGCCAAGATCATAAACGGTGTCGTCGGGATCCCTGGGATCATGGCAAAAATGCCCATGATGATACAGACAAAAGCAAAGGCTCGAGGTTGGGCAAAGACCTGACTAGCCACATCTGTGCCCAAGCTCATTTCCGTGGCTGATTTAGTGATCACTAAACCAGTAGCAATCGAGATCAAAAGAGCGGTTAACTGACCAATTAAACCAGCGCCAATAGTCAGGAGCGCGTAAAGGGTGAGGGCTTCCATGACCCCGAGGCCGGCTTGCAGCCAGCCCACCAGGATCCCGCCGATAATATTGACCAAAACAATAATGATCCCAGCGATGGAATCTCCGCGGACAAACTTATTAGCACCGTCCATGGAGCCGTAGAAAGTGGCTTCACGCTCGATTTTGCGGCGACGGGCTCGCGCTTCATTAGCGTCAATTAAACCGGCGTTAAGGTCAGCGTCAATTGACATTTGTTTGCCGGGCATAGCGTCTAAGGTGAACCTGGCGGCCACCTCGGCCACGCGTTCTGAACCTTTGGTGATAACAATAAAATTAACGATCGTAATGATTATAAAAATAATGGCGCCAACAACATAATTGCCGCCAACCACAAAAGTCCCAAAAGCGGTGATGACATCGCCGGCAAAGCCTTGGTTTAAGATCAACCTTGACGCCGCGATATTTAAGGACAAGCGAAAAACTGTGATGATTAACAGAATAGAAGGAAAAGAAGCGAATTCCAAAGGTTCCTTTAAGAACATCGCGACCAAGAGGATAATCAGGGCAAAAGCAATGCTCACTGTCATCAAGAGGTCAAGCACAAACGGCGGCAAGGGAACGATCATCAAACCAATGATCACGACTAGCAGCAAAGCTACTAGAAAGTCATTGACTGAAAAAAGCTTTTTAAAACCCTCTAAATTAAGTCCCGGTGTAGCCATTGATGTTAAGTCCTGTTTTCAAAATTAAGGCGTCAGAATATGCCATGTTATTGTTTTGGGCTTTGAATTTGCGCTCATTATACTCCTACCTCGGCAGCAGGGCAATAGAAGCTTTGGCCCTTTCTTGGCGCTCTCGTTTGATCTTATAAACATAAGCTAGGACTTCGGCTACAGCTTGATAAAGCTCGGACGGGATCTCATGGTTGATTTTGGTCGTGCGAAAAATTGACCTGGCCAAAGGCTCGTTTTCAACAATACTGATCTCATGGGCTTCGGCGATCCTTTTGATCTCTTCCGCAATTTTTCTTTCGCCTTTAGCCAAGAGCAGGGGCGCGGTCATTTTTTGCGGCTCATATTTTAAGGCAATAGCGATGTGCGTAGGGTTGGTGACGACGACATCAGCTTTGGGTACGGACCCCATCATGCGTTGCTGGGCTGCCTGCCGCTGTAGGTCACGCATTCTTTGCTTGACCATCGGGTCACCTTCGAGGCGTTTATACTCTTCCTTGACCTCCTGGCGGGACATCTTTAGGTTCCTCATGTATTCCCACCGATGGTATAGATAATCGAGCAGGGCAATGACAATATAAAACAAGCCGACCCTGATGGCAATTTTATAGACCAACATGCCGCCCACCGCGATCAGGTCCCAGGGTTGAGCTTCGATCAAAGTGATAATGTAGGGCAGGTCCTCCTTAATGGCTATCCAGGAGATATAAAAGACAATTGAGATCTTAAGTAATGATTTGATCAACTCGACAAAGCCCTGAAGGGAAAAGATCTTTTTCAACCCTTGGAGCGGGTTGAGCTTTTCTAGTTTTGGGCTGAGCGGCTCAGAGGAAAAAACAAACCCTGTTTGCATTACTTCGGCGATAAAGGTGGCCAGAAAGGTAATGCCAAAAATTGGCATAATAGCAAAAAAGAGGCACCTGATGGCAATTAACAAGACATAACCAACAAAAGCAAGATTAAAATTAGTTGCTTCTGGGATGAGGAGGAGCAAGATCCTGATCGTTTCAATTATATTCCTAATAATGAATTCACCGAGATAGCGTAGAGATATGTACGAAGCTAATAAAACTACCGCGACCGTAATCTCGCGGCTCTTGGCAACCTGTCCTTTTTCTCGGGCTTCGCGCAAACGATGGGGGGTAGGTTCCTCTGACTTATCTCCGCCTTCAGCCATATTTTAGTTCTCCTATTTTATGTTATTTAGCAAAAGGATGAATTGCTGGGTCATAAATTCGATAAGGTGGTCAATATATTTTACCAGGAACGGCAAGCTAAATAAAATGGTAATTAGGCCAAGCGATGGCTTGACCTGGAACCCGAGCATAAAGACATTGACTTGGGGAGCGACCCGCGAAACAATCCCAAAGGTAAAGTCAGACAAAAAAATAATTAGCACTGCCGGGCCAGCTAACTTGATGGCTGTTGACCAAAAAACAGTGCAGAGGTTAACGACTTGCATGGTTAGGTGCGGGGAGGAGAAATTTGCCATTTTCCCGACAGGAATGACGGTAAAGCTTTGGTGCAGTGCTGACAGGACAAGGTGATGGCCATTAACCGCGAGAAAGACGATCATGGCAAAGAAAAAAGTCAACCGGCCGATCACAGAAATAACTGCGCCAAAGACAGGATCAAGGGCAGACGCAACCGAGAGGCCCATTTGCAGGTCAATAATTTCTCCAGCCGCCTGGACACCCAAGAAGATAAGGTTAGCGACAAATCCCAGGACAAACCCGATGGCGACCTCAAAAATCAGCGCGAGCCAAAATGTGTTTAGGGTGACAGGCAGCGGTTTATTGATTGGGACGACAAACCAGAGGACAAGGGCTAGCCAGATAACCAGTGAGGTTTTAGCAAAAATAGGAAAGCTGCGACTATTAAGGATCGGGGCTTGAATAAATACTCCCGCAATTCTGCCTACGATCAAGAGATATACCAGAAATTGCTGGGTAGAAATAATCATCTTGCCATATTAGGAATAGTGCTCCACAGGGTAGTTGTAAAATCGATCATGATCGAGATCATCCAAGGCGAGGTAAGGGCTACCATTAGCAGGACTGAGATGACCTTGGGGACAAAGGTTAAAGTTTGTTCCTGGATCTGGGTCACGGCTTGGAAAAGGCTAACTATAAAACCAACCAAGAGGCCAACGCACACTGATGGTAGTGAGATCATCAGCACAGTAGTGATCCCTTGATACATGACTTGAATTGCGAAATCTTGTCCCATAATTTATCCTATTTAAAACTTAAGAGTAATCCCCTGGCGATCAGGTTCCAGCCATCAACTAGTACAAAAAGTAAGATCTTAAACGGTAGCGAGACCATGACTGGCGACAACATGAACATGCCCAGTGAGAGCAAAATATTGGCCACAGTTAGGTCAATTATAATAAAAGGGATAAAAAGCAAAAAGCCCATTTGAAAAGCAGTCTTAAGCTCTGAGATCATAAAAGATGGGATCAAGACATAAATTGGGATATCATCAGCAGTTTTTGGTTTGGGAATTTTGGAAAATTGCACAAACAAGGCCAAGTCTTTTTCCCTGGTCTGTTTGAGCATAAACTTTTGAATAGGAACAGCCCCGATCTCCAGGGCCTTAGCCTGGCTGATCTGTCCTTGGTTATAGGGGACGACGGCTTTGGTATTGATCTCTGTCCAGACTGGTGACATCACAAACAAGGTCATAAAAATAGCTAAACTGATCAGAATGGTGTTGGGTGGTACCTGTTGGGTCCCGATGGCGGTCCTAATAAGTGACAAGACAATTATTATTCTGAGAAAGGATGAAATGGAGATCAAGAAAAAAGGGACCAAGGAGATTAAAGATAAGCTGATGACCAATTGGATACTATTGCTAAATTGAGGGGAACTGACTATTTGGGAGAAATTGATCTGGTCAGTTAAGGGCGCAATTTTTTGGGCCAGGACAACCCCTTGCAGCAAAAAACTGACTAGGGCTAAACCAAATGTTTTTCTCATTTATGTGCTGGCTTTCTCGTCATCAAGACGATCGATTTTAAATAGTTGCTTGTTGCCTAGGCCGATCAGCCATCTTTTGCCCTCAACCTTGACCAGGCAAAGGCTGACTTGTGGTTCCAAAAAAACGCGTTCTACGATTTGGATGGTTTTACCGCTAGGGTTGATCTTGAAACGAGGCATAAGATACTTGGCAGCTAAAACAATTAAGGCGAGAACGACTAAAAGCGAGAATACCACCTGGGCCAAATAGCCAAAGGTAACGACCGGTGCGGTTTGAAAAGCTAAGGCTTCTGTTGTCATCTGATTGCCAGGTTAGTGATCCGTAGCCCGTAATAATCGTCAACAGCCACAACTTCACCTTGAGCAATTAGCTGACCGCCTACCTTAAGGTCCAGCGGTTCCCCGGCCAAGCGGCCCAGCTCAATAATTGAGCCTTCGGCCAGGTCCAGGATCTCTTTGAGTGACAATTCTGTTTGTCCTAGTTCAACGGTTGCTTTAATTGGAATATTGCCTAGGCTTCGTTGATCAAGCTTTTCACCTTTTTGTTCTTCTCCAAACTCAGGCAGTTTTACATTGTTTAATTCCATGGCTACTTTCTCCTCCTTATTTACTTTCTTTGTTAAAATCATCTTCAGTGAAATCGTCGTCCAAAAAGTCATCGTCCAGGAAATCATCTTCTTCAAATGGGTCTGGTTTTGGCGGCTTTGGGGCCGGCGCTGGTTTGGGCGGGGCTGTCAGTGGTTTGGCCGCTGGTCTTGGTAGCGGAGGTTTTTCTGGGAGTGGTGGTGCTGGTGCTGGTGGTGCTGGTGGCGGCGTGACTAAAGGCTGCACGACTGGTGGTGCGATTAGCTCTTTGGCCGGAATTGATAAGGGTTTAGCTGGTCGAACAGCAGTTTTTTCCTGTACATTAACCACGCGGATAGCACTTTTGTTGACTTTTGTGCCAGGCTCGGTAATGATCTTGATCAAGTCACCAACCATGGTCAAGGCCCCGTTTTCCAATGGGGCTTCTAGGGCAATAATATCCCCGCTTTCTAGCGAACTGATCTCATTGGTGGTCAAAGTTGTTTCGCCTAAAACTGTGAGGAGTGGCACCTTAATCTTGGCCAAAATAGCGGCAGGCAAGCGGGTAAAATCTGGTTCTCTGTGTTGATCTTGCCAACGGTAATTTTCCAGGAGTGACTTGAGAAAATTGTTTTGATAGGCAATGAAGATCTTGCCAGGAGGATTATCAGCCAAGGCGACCTCAGCGCAAAAGATCATAAAGGTTGACGCTGGAATAATTGTTGGGTCAATTATTACTTCAGGAGAACTTGAGAGCGTAAGAGAAAGGTCTTTGATTGTGCCAGCAAAAGCCTGGCTTAAATCATTCAGATAATTGGCCAAGATTGTTTCCAGGGTTGTCCTTTCTCCGTCGGTTAAAGCCCGGTTGATCGCTTCTAGGTCAATACTGCCCAAGCCATAATTTATTATAGAATTAGCCACAGGCAGATCAAGCAAAAGGGTGATGTGTTCGTGTAGGTTAGGGAGCTTGATCTGGCCTTGAATGATTGGCCCAGCCAGGGAGCGCAAAAAATTTAGATATGTTGTCTGCTCGATCTGGACGGAAAAAAGCTCGACGGACAAGCCCAGGTCAATCCTAAACTTTTTCAGCAGGTCCTGGATAAAACGATAATGAATGTTAAGGGCTTGGTTGAGTTCTTTTTTCGACAAGCGATCAAAACCATAGAGGCCGCTTTTGACCTGCTTGACCAAGACTTTAGGCGGATTGTAAGTTGTCCAATCGCCAATGGCCGGAGCTAACTTTATCCTCTTTTTTTGTGAGGCGATCTCTGGTTTATTATATTTTCTCTCAGCCATTATTTTTTTTGCTCTCTAAGAAAGCCGGTTGATGAATTGAGAGATCATATCAGATGCCATCTTGATGACGGTCAAGTTGCCGCTCATTGCCCTTTGCAGCTCTAGGGCATCAATAGTTTCTCCCAAATAGAAAACATTAGATTGTTCCAGTTGTCCTGGTTTGATTGCGCCGACCGCGCCCCCGGTGGTTTGCGGGGTAGCTGGGCTGCCTGAGGCCGGTGTCTCTAAAAAGCTAGTGCCTTGCCCCTGGGCTAGACCATTGGGATTGACAAAATAAGTCAGGGCGATTGTATAGCCGGTGTTAATATAAGTTGGGGTAGTGGCAGTTGAATCTGGCGTGTAGGTTAGGGTGCCGTCGCTGTTCCACTTATAGTCGCTTTGATTGCCTGATGGCAAGCCAGCAATCGGGACCAGCGCGCCAGAACTGTTAAACCCATAAACTTGCATCCCGTTAGAAGAGAGATTGCCGGCAGCGTCAATTTCAAAATTACCGGCCCGGGTATAAGCGAAACTGCTACCGCCGTTAGCCGAAACAATAAAAAGCCCCTGGCCGCTGATGGCTAGGTTGAGGCTATTGCCCTCAATAAATTCACCCGAGGAAAAATCAATTGAAACACCAGAAACAGCCATCCCTTGTCCAAACTGAGTGGGATTGGTGCCGCCGGTTTCATTGTTGGCCGCAGTGCCTTGGTTTAAGACCTTTTCAAAAATAGACTGAAAAGAAACGTCCACTTTTTTATAGCCAGTCACGTTCATATTAGCAATGTTAGCTGAAGAAGCCTTGAGCGCATCATTGTAAGCCTCGATCGCGTTTTTGGCGTTTTCCATCATATCAAGCATTATTCCCGACCTCCTTTGTTGCTACGATTTTTATTTCATTAAAATTGACCAGGGCTTTTTTTAAGGCAGCTTCCAGGTCAGTTAAGCTTGATTCGATTATCTTCTTGGTCTTTTCAGAGGCCTCAATCACAATTGAAATTAAGCCAGAGTGAGAAGTCAGGCTGAGCATAATTTCACCAAGATTATCTGGTTTTAAACCTAGGCGTAGCTCTGTTTTGCCTTTTTCTTTGACTAGATCAATTTGACTTAAGATTTGGTCAATAAGTAGTTGCAGGTCATAAATTTGCGCCAGTTTACCGTCAAGCTCGGCTTGGTTAAACATTGGCAGGGCTTCGAGGTTTGGGATCAACCAACCGGTATTGACCAGGATTTCTTGCAGTTGGCTTTGGACAGATCTTACTTGACCATCTTGGCCAAAAACTTGGGCCATGACTGAGCTTGCCTGATGGTTTGTGCCATTTGATTGAGCAAGCTCGGTTTGGTGGCTGTCTGGTTGTTTATAGGCAGCAAGGTTAGACAACAAGTCAGAGGTTTTTGACGAGCCACTGTTTGTGGCTGATGGCGCGTAGGAAAACCAAGAACTGAAATCAAGTTGATTAAAAGGTGAAAAGAAGCTAAGCAATCTTTTTTGTTCTTCTTCTAAATAGTGTTGAAAGTTTGGGTTAGATTGATTTTGTTCATGAGCATCCTCTAACTGGCGGGGATCTGGTGTTTGAATATTGGTTGGCAACAATGGTTGCCTTGCTTGAACAGTCACGCGGCCTCCTTTAGTTTTATCGAAAGTTTAACTAAAAAACTTGCAGACGTCAAGGGGAATATACTCTTAAATTTATAAAGATGAGGTGAAGGCAAAGAATGAGGAGGAAAATTTACTGCCGAGGAGGAGATTCGAACTCCTACGCTTTTAACGGCGCCAGCCCCTCAAGCTGGTGTGTCTGCCAGTTCCACCACCTCGGCGTAAATTAACTTACAACACGCCCCGACTATGGCGGGGCTAAAACTAACAACCAACAACTAATAACAGTGAAGTTATTGTATCAGAGATTTCTGATCGCTGCTACAACTTCTTCCAGATGAAGGCCATGGGAGGCTTTGATTAGCAAGCGGTCCCCAGGCTGGATCAAGCTTTTTAGTTTTTTGATTGCGGTTTTTTTACTGGCAAAGTGATAATGGCCAGCCAGATCTTTGGCTAATTTCCCAATGGTAATCACAATGTCTATCCCCAGCTTGCGCGCGAGGCGGCCAATCCTTTGGTGGGCTAATTTAGATATTTCCCCCAGTTCGTACATGTTTCCTAGTACAGCGATTTTTCTGCCAGAGAGTGAAGCCAATATCTCAAGCATGGCTTTCATTGATTGCGGGCTGGCATTGTAGGTGTCATTGATTATTTTGACCCCGTCCAGACGGTTGATGACGTCATATCTATTAGACGATGGCCGAAAAGATTCCAGTCCTTTTTTAATTGAGGTCCTTTTCACGTCAAGAATTTTGGCCACTGCGATTGCGGTCAAGGCGTTGTAAATGTTATGTTCGCCAGCCAAGGGCAGTGTTATGTTGCTTAGTTCTTTTGGTGTCACTTTAGCTTTTTCAATAATACCAAATGAAACGATATTGGAGATTCGACACTTGATATTCGAAAGTAAGTGTTCGAAAAATTCGTCATCGGCATTAATCACGACAAAATCATTTTTCGTTTGGAACTTAAAGATCTCACTTTTAACTTTGGCAATATTTTTTTTGGTTTTTAAGAACTCAAGGTGTGATTCGCCGATATTGGTGACGACTGAGATGGTTGGCCTGGCGATTTTGGCCAAGAGCTCAATTTCGCCTAATGCCTGCATCCCCATTTCAATCACTGCGGCTTTGTGTTGCTTGGATAGTTTTAGTAGGGTGAGGGGAACACCTATTTCATTATTATAGTTCTCTTCTGTTTTAAGGGTTTCTCTTTCTTGTGAGAGGATGGCCGCGATCATATCTTTGGTTGTGGTTTTGCCAACTGAGCCTGTGACCCCGATAATCGGGATATTGAATTTTTGGCGGTGATAAGCAGCCAGCGCCTGCAGGGCTTTTAAGCCGTCTGTGGTTGCAACGACCGCAGCCCCCTTGGCTAAAACCTGCTTAATAAATTTGCGGCCGTCAAACTTGGGGCCTTTGATCGGAATAAAAAGTTCACCAGGCTTAATTGTGCGGCTGTCAATAGAAAGCCCATTGATTTTTTTCAGCCCTTGACCCTTGATACTTGACCCTTTGACTATTTTAAGGACTTCCTCAACTGTAAACATCAGCTACTTAACGTCTGATGAGTCCAGGAACGCTTTATTGGTCTTAAAGTCCTTCATTCTTTCGATCAATTGCTCGGTGGCTTCAGCCTCATCGTAACTGTCCATGATCTTGCGCAGCAGCCAAACTTTTTTCAGCTCTTTTTCTTCTAGCAGCAGTTCTTCTCGTCTGGTGCCAGACAATTTAACGTCAACCGCAGGGAAGATCCTCTTGTTGGCTAGTTTTCGGTTAAGGTGCAGTTCTAAATTACCGGTGCCTTTGAACTCTTCGTAAATAATATCGTCCATTCTTGAGCCAGTGTCTACTAGGGCTGTAGCCACAATTGTCAGACTGCCGCCTTCTTCAATGTTTCTGGCTGCTCCAAAAAATCTCTTGGGCCGGTGCAGACAAGTCGGGTCAAGACCGCCGGACAAGGTCCGTCCAGAGGGTGGGGTTACTAAGTTGTAAGCTCGGGCCAAACGAGTGATGGAGTCAAGCAGGATAATCACGTCTTTGCCACCCTCAACTAATCTTTTGCAGTGTTCAAGCAAGAGCTCAGCAATCCGGATGTGATTCTCTGGCGGTTCATCAAAGGTTGAAGCAATTACTTCGCCTTTGACACAGCGTTGCATGTCTGTAACCTCTTCTGGCCGTTCATCAACCAGCAAGACCTTAATCACTGTGTCAGGGAAATTTTCGCTGATGCTGTTAGCAATATTTTTAAGGATAGTTGTTTTGCCGGCTTTGGGTGACGAAACAATCATGGCGCGCTGGCCCATGCCAATTGGCGAGAGCAGGTCGATCAGCCGGGCAGAAACCGCGCATTTGGGATACTCTAAGGTGTAACGCTTTTCAGGGAAGATCGGGGTCAGGTTTTCAAAAGGAACACGTTCCCTGGCTTGTTCTGGGTCTGTACCAGAGATTGCCTCGATCTTGAGCAAGCTGTAATATTTTTCGCCGTCTTTAGGCGGACGGATCTGGCCAGTGACCAGGTCGCCGTTTTGCATGTCAAATCTTCTGATCTGGGTTTGGGAAACATACACATCGTCTCGTGAGGGAAGATAGCCCCCGGTGCGCAGAAAACCATAACCTTCTGGCAGAATCTCTAATATTCCTTTGGCAAACATGTAACCGCTTTTTTCTGTTTGCACCTCAAGGATCCTAAAGATGAGGTCGTGTTTTTTTAATTGTTTGGGATTTGGGAGTTTGAGGTCCTTGGCGATCGTGTACAATTGTTGGAGCGTTTTACCTTCGAGTTCTACAATATCCATTATTACTTTTCCTCCTGGTTTTTTGGGGCTTTTGGGTTTATTTCTTCATGCTGATTTGGTCATTTAGATTTAGAAAAATTTGGGGTCTTTGTGAACTGTGAATTTATAATAGCATGCCTGTTCTCGGGCTGTCAAGCAAAATTTACTGCCGCGGAGAGGACTTGAACCTCCAAGGGATTGCTCCCACATGAACCTGAATCATGCGTGTCTGCCAATTCCACCACCGCGGCTTGGTGAGTTAACTGCCGCTGGACGGAGTTGAACCGTCACGGGGGTATACCCCACCTGATTTTGAGTCAGGCGCGTCTGCCAGTTCCACCACAGCGGCACTATTCAAACAGTTTGTTTAAAAGTTCTGCTTTACTAATTGAAAGATAATCGCTTATATCTTTTAGGATACTATTTAATGTTCCAATTTTTATTGTTTTGTGATCAGGGATTGTGAGCTTATGCTCGTTGCTCGAACGTGTGCAAGACAATCTAATATGGCTGCCGACCTCGCGCACAAGTTGATAACTAAATTTCTTGCCAAGCAATTTGGCTAATTCTTTGCCAGAAATATCCCTTGGTATTTTAGGCATAAGCTAGGGTCTCTTCTCTAACAATATGAAGGATCACTACTGCTGGAATATCTGTTTTATTATCAAAGTGGCAATCCAAGGCATTTTTGATGTTCTTTTTTAATTCGTCTAAGGTTTCCGCCTCAGTAAAGATTGAATAGCCAAGCGCCTTAGCGGTATAGCCGCTTTCTGGGTCTTCCTCAACCATAAAGATCATTTCTTGTTTGACCATTTTTTTTGTTTCCTCCCAAGTGAAATTTTTGTTATTAATTAACGATAATATTATAGGTGGTTTTGGGCGGGGTGTAAAGAGGTGGTGGCTGATAGAAGTTTTCTAGAAAAACAGGAGGCAAAAAGATGAGTGGTTTTGATAGTAGCTTGAGAGGACAAACCTTTTTTTATAGTTATCATTCCCGAGTTAATTTAAAGAGTTTTAGGGCAGGTCAGAGAGCGAGCGAGTTTCAGCTGCCTCACTTGTTTGAAGCATCTAGAAGTTTATTTAGAAAGGTTTTTCTTGGAAAAAAAACAGAGCAGGTTGCGGTTGGGCAATTTAGGATGCTTTTGGCTGGCTGCTCTTTTGACTTTGGTCATAGTCAACCATTAAATATCGGCTCAAAACCAGGGGCTAATGGTTTGCCAATTAATACCAAGATGTTACTTAAAAAGGGAGTAATTGATCGTGGTACTGCTGTGCTGGAAGATAACCAGCTGACGATTGATTATACAGGCCAAAAACCACATGCAACTGTTCTTGGTTTTGAGCCAGTGTTAGTGATGCGAGAAAGAGAAGCCGGAGCGATCACAATCTATGCTTTATGTCGTGTTGATGCTACATCACCAAGATTTGATAATCGAGCAGCCTTCTTCGTGCTTGAGGGAGAAAAAGAGGCGAGCGATCAATTTGTTCTTCACTCTTATAATATCCCTAAGTTTCGTACAGGAGGGGTGCGAAATTTTAAGTTAGAAATTGTTGAGCAGACACTTGAAGATAAGTTTGAGTTGCAGCCCAATGATTTACTCTATATGCGAGTTGGGAGCAGGAGCGGTCTGCCGGTTTATATTTCTGGTGATTTTGAGCCTCAAGCATCGACTGAGGCGCCGGCGCTACCACCCGCAATCTCGCCACCCCTACCGCAGCCACTTCCACCAGCCCCAGCAGATGTTAATGGGCTGGGACCCCTTCTTCCGGCAAAACTAGATATTACTGAGCTGGAAATTATTCGGCTGCAGAAGGAATATGGGTATAGGTCATTTTATGAGATGTTGCCAGATGAGGGGAAGCGTTGGTGCTTGGGTCGAGGGATTCTGCCTGTTTATAATTCGGATGACGTAAATTTTGAATCTGCAGCTCTACGATGGTTAGTTAACAAGGAAAAAGCGAAGCCAGGCTCAGTTGGGGCGATGCTGAAGGAGGCCCAGCTTGCTGCTGCTTTGGCTGCCCCAACCCGGGACTACAAGGATGTTTTAGGAGTACTAAGAGAAAAGTGTCTAGACCTTTTTTTCGACCCAAATGGACCAGATAATGCAAAAATTATTTCTCGTGAAGAAATTGCCGCAGATCAAGCTTTTATTAAGGGAAATAGAGCCCCTGTTTTTTCCACCCCTTTAACTGCCCAAGAGGTCTTGACTCGTTTGCCAATAGAATACTTTAGTGATGGGAAGGCTTTGCCTGAAAGGTTTATGACTGAAGCGCAAAAAGCTGAGATTAAAACCAAAGCATTAGCTGAATTTGAGACGTGGGAAAAACAAAATCCTGTTGATGCTTGTTTTACTTATGAAATGGATGCTCACGGAGTAATGCGGAGTCGGTCGCGTGATAGAGCCATTGCTCGATTTGAGGAGAAAGTTGCTTGGCAGTGGTTACGAGAGCAGGTAGAAGGGGCGATTGCCAGGATTGAGTCTTTCAGGAGTGGCCGTGATTATCTGTCGCTTGCTCGGCAAAGATTATCAGGCGAGGCTGTTGCTGCAATTCACGCAAAGCATCAGAAAATCACTGGCCCAAAGTATTCTGAAGCAATAGCTAAAGATGCTTTTTTCTATGTTGTTAGGGATGAATTAGAAAAGATGAAAATAGCAGCTGAGGCATCTTTTGAAACTGCCGCGACTATTGTTGACGAGTTCCCTTGGCAAAAAAGATTATATTTTTATCATGAAGAGGTATTGCTTGCTGAGTTGAGGGCTCAATATGGATTTGAATCGTATTATGACATGTTACCTGATGAAGGACGAGCGTGGGTCTTTAAAAATGTTGTGATTGATTGTAATACTCCCACGACTCGAGAAGATTTTGCTAAACAGTGGTTGATTATTTATGAGGAGCAAACTCCCGGAGCCTTAGCTAAGTTGTTTAGTCAGGGTTAGGAAAGATAAATTGGGGAGACTTTACCCCTCTTCAAATATTCCCATCTTGCGGAATTTGTTGTAGCGGTCAGCGATCAGTTCGCGATGGGAGAGGGTGAGCAGCGGTTCAAGATTGTTAATGAGCGCGTTCTTAATATTGACTGCGGCTTGCTCTGGATTATTATGGGCCGCGCCGGCTGGTTCTTTTATAATGTCATCAATGATCCCTAACTCAAGCAGATCTTTGGCTGTTATCTTCATTGCAACCGCGGCATCATTAGCCCTCTTAGCATCTCGAAAAAGAATTGAGGCACACCCTTCTGGCGAAATCACCGAATAGATAGCAAACTCCAGCATCAAGACGCGATTCCCCATCCCAATCCCCAATGCCCCGCCAGAGCCACCTTCACCCGTGACAATTGAGATAAAAGGGACTGTTAGCTCGGCCATCTCGCGCAAATTTTTGGCAATGGCTTCGGCTTGGCCGCGCTCCTCAGCCCCAATACCACAGTAAGCGCCAGGCGTGTCAATAAAAGAAATGATCGGTCGGCCGTACCTTTCGGCAATGCGCATGACTCGTAAAGCCTTGCGGTAGCCTTCGGGATTGGCCATGCCAAAGTTCCTGGCAATGTTTTCTTTTGTGCTCTTGCCTTTTTGTTGGCCAAGTACGACGACTGAACGGCCAGCTAGTTTAGCCAGGCCGCTAACCAGGGCCGGATCATCGGAAAAATTGCGGTCACCATGGAGCTCGACAAAATCTTCAAAAATATAACCAATGTAATCCAAGGTTGTGGGCCGGTAGAGGTGCCTGGCGATCTGAACGGTTTGAATCGGGGTCAAATTAGTAAAAAGATCTTTGCGTTTTGCCTCAATGCGTTTTTCCATTTGCCTGACCTCTTCGGTCAGTTCCATTTTACCGGCTTCGGCCAACTTTTTTAGGTCTTCTAACTTCTGGTAAAGATCTTCCAGCGGCTTTTCAATGGCCAGCAGGTTACGTTTTTCTTTTTTATCTTTGGACATTGTTAAACCACCTTAATATTTTAACCAGGGTCTCTTTTAAGTCTTTGCGGTTGATCACGCAATCGATCATGCCATGATCCAGGAGATATTCCGCGCGTTGAAAGCCAGGGGGCAGCTTTTGCCTGATTGTTTGTTCAATGACCCTGGGCCCGGCAAAGCAAATCAGCGCGCCTGGCTCAGCTAGATTGATATCGCCCAGCATGGCAAAGCTGGCCGTGGTGCCGCCAGTGGTTGGGTCCGTTAGGACAGAAATAAAAGGCAGGCTGTTTTCCCGCAGCCGGCCCAGGGCGGCCGAAGTTTTGGCCATCTGCATCAGCGACATGATCCCTTCTTGCATCCTGGCGCCGCCAGAGGCGGAAAAAATAATGACCGGGCATTTTTTGACAATGGCCTCTTCGATCAAACGGGTGACCTTTTCGCCTACCACTGAACCCATACTGCCACCCATAAAAGAAAAGTCCATGATCCCCAAGGCGCAAGGCAAGTCGCAAATTTTCCCTAAGCCAGTGACAATGGCATCGTTTAATTTGGCCTTAGTAATACTGTCTTTGATCCTTTTGGCGTAAGGCTTGGCATCGTTAAACCCAAGAAAATCCTTTGATCTTATGTTAGCGTTAATTTCTTTAAAGCTCTTTTCGTCGGCGAGCTGGGCGATCCGTTCTGTTGAGGTTAGCTTAAAATGATAATTGCATTTGGGGCAAACCTTAAGATTACTTTCCAGGTCTTTGCTAAAGAGTGCTTGACCGCACTTGTAGCATTTAACCCATAGACCACCTGGAATATCAAGCCTTTCCCGGCCCAGGACCTCTTTTTCCGCCTGCTTTTTCTTAAACCAATTGTGAATGCTCAAAGTGCTTGTCATAATAAAGTAAGTTGTGCTATGATGTCAAGAGTTCAAAGTTTGATAAGGAGGCAAGGCATGGTACTGCGATCAAAATCTGCTCAAAAGCGGGTAAAAACTTCTAAGAAGCGAAAAGAGAGAAATTCTACGGCTAAAAAAGCGGTTAAAAAGGCTTTTAAGGTCGCTGAAAAAGCTGTCTTAACAAAAGCTGTTGAGGCGCTAGATTTGGTCAAGCAGGCAATTTCACTCATTGATAAGGCAGCCCAGCGCGGCATTATCCATAAGAATAAGGCGGCCAGGAAAAAATCCCGTTTGCTGAACAAAATCAAGGGCTAAGACTTGGTGAAGCTTAAGGCTTTTGCCAAGATTAACCTTTCCCTACGTGTGTTATCTTTGCGCGATGACGGCTTCCACAACCTTGAGTCCCTCATGCAATCTGTTTCCCTCTGTGATTATGTTACTGTTGAATTTGCGGCTTCTGGGATTGAAGTGACTTGTGATGATCCCCGCGTACCTGTTGGGCCAAAGAATATCGCGTATAAAGCGGCGGAAAAACTTTTAGGTATGAGCGATGAGGTGTCAGGTGTGAGGGTTCATATTGAAAAGAGAATTCCTATGGCAGCAGGACTGGCTGGCGGATCGGCTGATGCAGCGGCTGTTTTATTTGGTTTAAATTCCCTCATACCCCGTACCTCACAACTCACACCAAAAAAATTGTTGGATTTAGGGGGTCAAATTGGTTCTGATGTTTCGTTCTGCTTAACTGGCGGGATCTGCTTGGTCGAGGGGCGGGGAGAAAAGGTCACGCAGCAAGAGCCTTGGCCCAAGACTTACTTTATATTAGTTAAACCGGATTTTGAGGTCTCCACCAAATGGGCTTATGAAGAATTTGATAAAATGTTTCTGCCGAAGGCGGATGCGCCTCTGGCGCACAATGAAGGGAAGAACTATTTGGAACTGCCGGTAATTGGAAAATTTCCAGAGATTGGCAGGATAAAAGAAAAGCTTTTGGCCCTGGGTTGTTCTGAAGCCCAGATGTCAGGCTCTGGGCCAACGGTCTTTGGCGTGGTTAATAAAAGAGCTGACGCAGAAGTTATTTTGGAAAAGATAAAAAAAGAGTATACTAGGAGCTATCTGGTGGAGACGATTGAAAAAGGAATAGAAGCTCTCACCCCCAATCCCTCTTCCAGAGGGAGAGGGGCGTAAAGTAGAGGTAAAAATATTATGCCAAACCATAAACCATATGCTACTGGCAATCCCAAAATAGACAAGCTGATTGACGAATTAGCCAAGGACTTTAGCACTCCGCAGACCCGTTCTTACATTCATGATTTGTTTACAACTGTCATTAAACTGCACCAAGATAAAGCAGATGAACACGATCTTTATCTGATCAACAATACCTTAAAAGAACTACGCCATATCTTTCGCACCTTTGCCCCATATCGTGAGATCAAAAAAGTCGCGCTTTTTGGCTCGCACCGCTCTCCGGCAGAAGATAAGGAGTACTTATTGGCCGAGGAGTTTTCCCGGCTGATCGCAGCCCAAGGTTTTATGGTGATTACCGGTGGCGGTGGCGGGGTGATGGAGGCGGCTAATAAAGGGGCTGGCAAGAGTGGCTTTGCGGTCAAGATCAAGCTGCCCCTTGAACAAAAAGTTAACCCTTATGTTATTCCTGGCGAAAAATTGATCAATGTTAAATATTTTTATACCCGCAAGCTGGCCTTTATTAAAGAGTCAGACGCCACAGTTTTATTTCCAGGTGGTTTTGGCACACATGATGAGGGTTTTGAGGTCTTAACTTTGGCCCAGACCGGCAAAGCTACTCCGCGGCCGATTGTGATGGTTGAGGCGCCGGGGAGAAAATATTGGAAAAACTGGCTAAGATTTATTGAAGAGGGTTTAGTTAAAGGTAAATTTATCAGGCCGGTTGACCGGTCACTCTTTAAGATCGTTAGCTCGGCCAAAGCAGCAGCCCAAGAAGTAATTGATTTTTATCGGCTTTATCATTCTATCCGTTACGGTAGGGAGACTACGATTATCAGGCTCCAAAAGCCGCTCTCGGAAAAATATTTAGCCAAGCTCTCAAAAAAATATGCTGATATTATTGCCGGCCAAATTAATCCTTCAGGCCCGTTGCCGGTTGAGGTTAGGGAAAAAGACCACTTGCATTTGCCCAGGATTTGTTTTTGTTTTGACCGCCATGGTTTTGCCAGGTTGGCCCAACTGATCCGCGATCTTAACCAAGCCTAAATTTTTGCAAGCTGTTTTAACTTGACCCCGTGCAGGACAAAATTTAAGAGAATTGGGGCTAAAAGCGTGCAGAGAAACGCCGCAATAATTAGGACTGAGAGCTGTTCAGCATTGATAATTCCCAATTGCAGTCCGATAAAGGCAATGATCAGCTCGATCTCACCCCGGCCGTTCATGGCCAAGCCCATAATGGTTGCTTCTTTGTTTGAGCTGCCTGAGAACCTGGCGCCAAAATAAACGCCAGCTAATTTGCCCATAAACGCGGCTAAGAACAAGCTGCCAATCAGCCAAAAATCTTTGGCCAAAACCGAGAAATCTATTTTAAAGGCAATGCTCATGATAAAGATCGGTCCCAGGAAACCATGCGCGATTGCTAGGAACCGGTCCCTCATCTTTTGAAAAAGTGAGGCGCTCATAATTTCTTCTTGCACAAATAAGCCAGCTAAATATGCGCCAAGAATAAATGGCAGGCGGATAGATTCGGCCAGGATAGCAAAGAGAAAACCCATCAAGAGCGCAAAAGTAAACCCTTTGCCTTGACGGGTAGAAAAATATTTAGAGAACTTGGGAAAGATCAGGTAGCCGATGGCCAGGGTAACCGCAAAAAAAGCTAGGGCATCAATGCCGGTGAGCAGAGCGTCAACAAAATGAAAACCGTGGTTGCTGGCAATCTTGATCAGAATTGAAATAGTCAAGAAAATCAAAATGTTATCAAAAATAGCCGCGCCCATCATATTGTAGCCGAGCTGGGACTTGATCAGTTTTAAATCGCTAAGGATCCTGGTCTTGGTGACCATGGAGGTGCCAGAAATAGCTGTGCCAATAAGCACGGCTTGAAAGGGATTACCACCAAAAGCAAGCACAACTGCTACGCCAAGGCCAAACGGCAGGACCAAACCAGACAGCCCGATCCAAAGCGATTGCTTAAGGGTCTTTCTTAAGTGGCGGGGGCTGTTTTCTAGACCAGCATAAAACATTAAGAAAAACATGCCCAGACTGGCCAATAGATCAATTTCTGAAGAGGGCTTGATAATGTTAAGTACGGCTGGGCCGATCACAATGCCAGCCATGAGTTCGCCAATGATCAAAGGGATCCTGATCCGCTCAAGGATAATGGCAATGCTCCAGGCAATGGCTACCAGGAAAAGAATATTAAAAAGTGGTGTTTGCAGGGCATTAACAAAGTTGCTAAACATTGGAAATATGATAGCATAATAAGATAATAGGGACTACCAAAAATTGAAGGGGGATTTTTAATGAAAAAAATACCAATGTTTATGTGGCCAATTATTATTTTGCTGGCTTGGTCACTGGTCCAGTCCTTGGTTTCTTTTTATCCTACTTATCTATGGTTTGATAACTTAGGGGTTACTTCAGTGCTCTGGACCAATATTTTTGCCCAAGTGTTGTGTGCGGTGGGCTTTGCCCTCTTGGCCTTTTTGATCTTGGCGCTGAACTATCTTGTGGTGCAACGTTTAACTGCTCATCTTAATCAGCAAAGAGCAGCCCTGCCCAATGTCCAGAACTTTATTAAGCAGATTTTTGGTGAGGCAGGGGAGGCGGATGAAAATGGATATGTTAATGTTACACCAAAAGCTGGGCCAATGTTTCATTTGGACCGATGGTGGTGGGCTGGGATTGTTTGTCTGGCGATTTTTATGGGGTTATCAGCTGTTACTCAATGGGAGGTCTGGTTAAAGGCGCTTAATGCAGTGGCGTTTGGCACGGCTGATCCGATCTTTGGCCGCGATATTAGCTTTTATCTCTTTCAATTTCCGCTGCAAAAATTTGTGCAAGGTTTTATCATGTCGGCCCTGGTCTTTTCCTTGATTGGGGCGGTTTGGTTTTATTTGACCAGAATGGCTTTTTCTTTTAAGGGTTTTAGCTTTATTTTTGCTAAAGGTGTAAAAGCCCACTTAGCGGTTTTGCTGGCTGGCTTGGCCTTGGTCTTGGCTTGGGGCCTTTGGCTTGGTGAGTTTAATATCCTTTATTCTGCTCGGGGCGTGGTTTTTGGCGCTGGTTATACTGATGTTAAGGTCCAATTACTTGGCTATAATTTGCAAATTATGCTGCTGGTGATCTTGGCTGGCTTACTGATCGCTAATATTTTTCAAAAAGATTATAAGTTGCCAGTGGTAGGTCTGGGCGCTTATCTGATCATAGCCTTGGTCATGGGGGGGATTTATCCTTCGATCGTGCAAAACTTTCAGGTCAAGCCCAATGAGATCTCCATGGAAGCTCCCTATATTAAGAACTCAATAAAATTTACCCGTTTGGGTTATGGCTTGGACAAGATTGAGGAGCAGGCGTTTAGTGCCAATCAAAATCTTAGCCTTGGAGATGTGCGGCGTAATCCTATGACCATTAGCAACATTAGGCTGTGGGACCCGCGGCCGCTGCTTAAAACTTACCGCCAGTTGCAAGGGATCAGGCTTTACTATGATTTTTCTGATGTTGATATTGACCGCTATAATATAAATGGCCGTTACCAGCAGGTGATGCTTTCGCCGCGCGAGATGCGGGCGGAAAAATTGCCAGACAAAGCCCAAACCTGGATTAACGAGCACCTAAAATTTACCCATGGCTATGGGCTCTGCCTTTCTCCGGTCAACGAGCAGACTTCAGAAGGCATGCCATATTTCATGATCAAAGATATTCCGCCAAATGGTCTGACCTCGCTGAAGATAAGCCGGCCGGAAATATATTATGGTGAAGAGTCAAAACAGTATGTGATTGTTAATACTACAGAAGAAGAATTTGATTATCCCAAAGGCGACAAAAATGTTTATGCTTCTTACCAAGGTCAGGGCGGGGTGCGGCTAAGTTCCTTGGCCAGGCGGCTGGCCTTTGCAGTTAAATACGCTGATCTCAAGATCCTGCTGACTAATTATATCAGTTCTAAGAGCCGGATCATGTTTGACCGCTCGATCCGCCAGCGGGTCACTAAAATTGCGCCGTTCTTAAGTTATGACAGTGATCCTTACCTGGTGATTGGTGATACTGGCCGGCTTTTTTGGGTCCAAGATGCTTACACGTTGTCTAACCTTTTCCCTTATTCTGACCCCAGCGGGGCGGGTTTTCAGCAATTTAATTATATTCGGAACTCGATCAAAGTGGTTATTGATGCTTACAACGGTAATGTAACTTTTTATATTGTGGATGGGAGCGACCCCTTGGCCAGGACCTATGCCAAGATCTATCCTAAGCTTTTCAAGCCTTTCTCAGCAATGTCTGCCGACTTAAAACAACATTTGCGCTACCCGTATGACCTGTTTATGGTCCAGGCCAGAAAATATGCGGTTTTTCACATGGAAGATCCCCAGGTATTTTATAACCAGGAGGACCTGTGGAATATTCCTAAAGAGATCTATGCCGGGACAGAGCAAAAAATGGATGCTTATTATACGATCATGCGTTTGCCAGGCGAGAAAAGCGAAGAATTTTTGCTGATGCTGCCTTTTACGCCTAATACAAAAGATAATATGATCTCTTGGCTCGCGGCCAGGTCAGACATGCCTAACTATGGTAAATTATTAGTTTATAAATTCCCCAAGGATAAATTGATCTATGGTCCAATGCAGATCGAGGCTAGGATTGACCAGCAAACAGAGATCTCGCAACAGTTTACCTTGTGGGGGCAGTTGGGGTCACGGGTAATCCGTGGCAATCTTTTGGCTATCCCGATTGAGCAGTCGATCCTTTATGTTGAGCCGATTTATCTTGAGGCTGCGTCTGGCGAGCTGCCAGAGCTAAAAAGGGTGATCGTGGCTTTTGATAAAAATGTTGTCATGGCTGAAACTTTGGGCCAAGCTTTGTCCTCGGTCTTTTCTGGCAAGGTCTCGACGACCGGGATAAGACCAGCGGTTGAAACCCTGCAATATCTCAACCCTAAGGAGCTGGCAACCAAGGCGCTGGGCTTATTTGACCAGGCGCAAACCAAGCTCAAGCAGGGGAGTTTTGGTGAATTTGGCGATAAGCTGCAAGAGCTAAAGAAAGTTTTGCAAGATTTAGCCAAGTAAGCTGGGTGACTAACAATGAGATTTAAAATTGGACTGCTTTTATTTATTTGTTTAGCCTCAACCAGTCAGGCTTATCTTTTAAATACTTCAGGCATTCTTGCGCCGCAAAAAATGGTTGTGCAGAGCGACTATTTTAGCCGAAGTTTTAGCAGTCAAGCTGATCTTAATCAAAGCGGGGTTGAGTTTAAAATAGGTTATGGTTTTGCTGATTGCTGGAATGCCTTGGCTTATGTTGTTCCTGGTAGTTATCCTGCGGTGGCTGGCCAAGTATTTCAAACGATAGGTCTGGACATTGAGTACGGCGTTATAAAAAATAAATTAGGCAGCCGGGCGCCGCTTGATTTGTCTTTTTTGGTCGGGCTAGAAGTGACCAAGGTAACGAGCCACGGCGCGCTGGCCATTGATCAGACGGCAGGTAAAGTTGGCCTTATTCTGGGCAAGAATGTGAAGTTCTATTCTGCTACTGCAACCCCTTATATTGGTACCAAGGCCACGCTGGTTTCCCAATCCCATGGCAGTCAGATCACGGACCTTGAAGCTGATCTTGGCCTGAAGTATAACCTAGCAGCCAATCTTTCCTGGCAAGTGGAGCTGGCCGCGCATTGGCTGCGTGGGGCATCTTTGACCAATGGTTTGGAGTGGGCAGCTGGTTTAGCTTGGGCGCTTTAAAATTTGGGTTGTAACGATCTGCCTTATGTCGAATAATATTATGTCTTGTGATATAATTTGTTTTTATTCAGGCGGGAGTAGCTCAGCTGGTAGAGCTTTTGCTTCCCAAGCAAAAGGTCGCGGGTTCGAACCCCGTCTCCCGCTTTTTGATGGCGCGATGGCCGAGCGGCTAGGCAGCGGTCTGCAAAATCGTTTACGCCGGTTCGATTCCGGCTCGCGCCTTTTGAAACTAACAACTATATACTGAGCGACGGGACTCAGTTGATTAGAGTACTTGTCCCGATGCTCATTATTGATATAATGGTGATGGAATCATCGGGATCCCGAAGAACGCGTTACCGTCAATGCGCGCTTAGCTCAGTTGGTTAGAGTACTTGCTTGACAGGCAAGGGGTCACTGGTTCGAGTCCAGTAGCGCGCAATCTAAAATCGCAGCGAACTATCGCTGCTGTTGGGCGGGTTGGAGGCGCCGATAGGTGCCGACAAGCCGCCCCATTCTTCTGATCGGTTGAAAACTTCCCTTCCGCCAGGCAAGGCTCGACGCTATCGGAATACAATAGTTTGACTTCTATCGTCTCTTTCGAATAAATGACCTTTTCGATGTGCCTTTTTATGATCAAGCGTTTCTCAGTTTTTCCCTTGAGTTTTGCCGCGTCAATGACGGCTTTTAGTATTTCCTGAACCCTTTCGGTCATTATCGGCGAGTATGACCCGGTTGGTTCGCACCCATTCAAGCTGCCATTGCTATCGTTATTAAGCACATAAGTCAAACTATCGAGATATTGCTTGTTTTTCCTAACCCTATTAAGATTATCGATAATAAACTTATCCAGCCGGTCGGTGCTGACTTGTCGGATATCGCAGAATGACCGATCTCGTTTATCAATAACTGAACAGCGGTAATAGAAATATCTGGTGCGCCCCTCTACCCCCCTGATTAACCCCCTAAATAATTCTTCTCCACAATACTAAAGTCGGCCAGATCAATAACCCGGTGTTTTATTTTAAAGCCAAACATTTCAGGCATTCTTTTGCCGGTTGAGGAGCCGCCATCCAAAACAATTTTTATTCCCCAGGTATTATTCTGGCTTAGGCCAAGGTGCAAATGCCCGTAAAGCAAAACATCTATCCTATTTTCAATAACTTTTTTGAGTTTTTGGCTGTCTTTTAAACAATGAAAAGGGAGGCGAGAAAAAGGATGGTGATGCAAATAAACGACTTTGGTCTTATCCTTTAGCTGGGGGTCATTAAGCATCTTATCTAGCTTGGTGAGTTGGAGCGCGCCCAGCTCACCATCAGCAAAAAAGCGGTCATACCAGTGGAGCTCGGCTTCATTTGAGTCTAAGCCAATAAATGCTGTATTGCCAAAAATATCCAAGTACGGAAAGTTCGCTACTTCAGGTATAAATAATCTCCTAAATTCCCGTGCGTTTTTACGGGAATTAATAAATCCAGTGCCATAATCATGATTGCCTGGACAAAGCAGGACCTTAAAATTGCCCTGTTTAAGCCGAGCCATCAATTCTAATGCGAGAGTAAAGTCTTTTGCCTGCCTGGCTCGCTCAACAATATCTCCAGTGATAATAATAATGCTAACCTTTGGGTCTTCATACTTGATAATATTTTCAATGATCTTGGCAGCCTTGGTGCCGCAATCCTGATAGCCAATATGCAGGTCGCTTAAATGGATAATTTGATTTTTGTCTGGCATACAACACAATTATAGCAGGAGATTACAAAACTACTCAGCTGGGTCTTCTTGGAGTTTGCCTTTGATCTTAAGCGTGGCTTCTTTGCAGATGCGGCTGACCTGGGACTCTGACAGCCCAATGTCTTCGCCAATTTCCTTAAAGGTCCTGTCTTTTTTATAATAACCCTCGATCACTGCTTGTTCTTTGTCAGTCAAGTCTTCCATCATGGAGTCCAGGTGCAGGATCTTGTCGAGTTCTTCGTGTACAATAGATTTTTTGTTAAAGGCCATGTAAACATTAGCAGCTGAGGTGATGTATTCGTAAAGGCCGGCGACCGGGTCTGAGCCGCGCTTGCGCAGATAATCTTGCATTGAGCCTTTGAGCCTTAGAGAAACATAGGTCCAAAGATTGCCTTTGCGTGGGTCCCAGGTCTTGAGGCAGTCTATAAAAGCGATCTTGGCTTCTGATTCTAAGTCGTCTGCCTCTGAGCTGGCAATGTGCCGGGGTAGGGAAGAGACGTACCAGCGGACAGTGGATTTAATTTGGGCCTCGTATTTTTCCAGAGTTTCTTGGGAGTGTTTGAGAAATTCCTCTCGCAGGATCGCTACTATTCGGTCTTCAACATCTTTGCGGCTGACCATTGTTTAAACAAATCTCCTGATCAATTTGCTGAGTAGTTTTTGGGCAAAAGATCTTCTTTTTTGCTCGTTCTCTGCCGCCTTAGTTTCTCCAGCAAAGCGATCGGCCAAATCACAGGCTAGTCGCCAAATGGCTGGCTGTCTTAGGATGCGCGGGGTGTCTGTTGGCGGGGTGATTACAACCCTGTCGGCACCAGGACGCCCAACCTGTCTTACTTCGTGGTAATTTTTATATTGATCTGTTTTTCGAATAGTCATTTTTTTGCTCTAGGTAAGTGTGAACTAAGGTTAGCGCCTGTTGCCTGAGCTCTGGATGAGTTAGGATTGATTGTGCCAAAGTGTTAATCATCTTAGCAAAGCCAGTGGTGAAAGTAAAGGCCTTGCCGTATTGGCTTTCCATGGCAGCAGTAATGATTACCTCGGCCAGTTGCTCGGCGGTGAGCTGCTGGTGAATGTTGTCCGCTAATTTTGTTCTGAAAACTTCAACATCTGGCATTGGGTTTCTCCTTAAGGCTCAACTTGCTTAATAAAGTTTAGCGTATATTTAAAAACTTGGCAAGAAAAGATTAATGGACCTCAAACTTTTTTTCTAGCCGCACTGGATAATAGGAGAGCTTTGATTTTCTAAGGCCAGGAAGCCCTAAGTCCTGTTCTAAATTTACATATTTATAGGACGCAAAGATTTTGCGGCAGGCTTCCCAAAGCAGGGCTTGGGAAAGGCCGCGGAGTTGCGGGTTATGATACGAGAAATGCAGGTTAGCTGTTTGTGTATTCAAGGGGCTGCCCACAACAAAGCCCTGGATCTCCCCAGAAATGGCGATTGCTCCGCCGCTAATGCTTAGTTTGTCAAAAAGATCAAAAGCCAGCTCCAGTGCTTCTTTTTGGGATGTGTATGATAGCTTGGTAAAGAGCAGGGTTTCTTGTTTAGTGGCTGACCATTTTTCAAAGACATTAAGGTAGGCTTGTTTTTGCTCTTTTTGTAAAGGCTTAAATTGATAGTCTGGGTAGCGACGCGCAAAATTTTTAAGATGATTGCGTTTGCCATCAAAGCGCTTGCCTTTTAATTCTGCCAATTCTTGGGTCAGGTAGAGATAATCAAAGTGGCTTCTGGTACAAGAGATTTTATATTTTTTCAGTGGTAATAGGTGGACCGGTTTTTCGCTTACCCTGGCCAGCTTTTTAGTGTGGGCTAAACAAACATCAACAGTGTCAAGCAGCCGTTCTTGGCCAATGGGTTCCAGAAAAAAGGGGGCTTCGTTAGGTGGGGAAACCAAAAAACAAAGATTGCCATTGATCAGTGTAAACTGAGTTTTGTCTGAGCCCTGATAAATAAAGAGATTGGCCAGCGAGAGTTCGCAAACCGTGGGGGCAAAAGCCTGCAGCCGCTCTTTGATCTGCGGCAGATCTTCTAAAGAGAGCTGTTTAAACTTTGGATAATTAGGTAGGGGATGCATATTTTACTATGGTCACGCATTTTTGCGGCTGACAAGCGTGACATTCGTATGGTTCTTTGCCCGGCAATTTGACCTTGGGTTGGTCAATTATTTGCCAGCCTAACTTTTTGAAAAAATCAGGAATAATAGTATAAAGATAAATGTCCTGGATGGTGTTTTTTAAAACAGCGGCTAATAGTTGGCTAGCAATTTTTTGGTGCTGGTTTTTGGGCGTAACTGCTAACGAGCTCAAAAAAACAAAGTCTGGATATGGATTGAGTTGGATTACTGCTACTAGCTGGCTAGCGGCTTTAAATAGCCAAAAGTTTTCTAGCTTTAGTTCTGAATAGTAGCTATCTACATCTTGGAGCAGGTTAATTATGGCTGGTCCGTCTTCTTTGGTGGCTTTAACTAGGTCAAACATCTCTCTAGTTTAGCAAATTTTTGACCGACTTGACAGCTGGCTGGGCAAAGGGTTATTGTTGACGCGAAAGGGGTATTTATGATTGCGGCACGATGGGCCAAACTACTTAAGCTAATAAAAAAACCAACCAGCTGGATGTGGTTGGGAGTGATCTTGGCAATATTAGGCCTAATGTTCTATCTGTGGGCAAACCCGGGGCTAAAGCCGCAAGTTGAGACGGTCATGATTAAGCTTTACTATTATGATAGCACTAGGAGTGAGAATTATGATTATGATTGGGGAGCGCTAACCCCGATTGAAGTTGTGGTCCCTGCTTCTAAGTCTATTATTCAAGATACTATCAGATTATTGCTGAGCAGAAAACTTGGGCCAGCTGAGGAGGAGCGAGGACTATTTTCTGAGGTTTATAATCCTGATTTTAAGCTGCTAGGAGCTGGCTTTAAGGCTGGGGTCCTTACTTTAACTTTTAACGAGGTTCCGGGCTTTACCAGCGGGGGAACAGCCCATATTACTATTATGTTGATGCAGCTGGAAAAGACAGCCAAGCAATTTCCAGAGGTCAAAAAAGTTGTTTTTAAGCCGGACGACCTTTTTGAGCCGTGAGATTTAAATGAATGATTTTGTGGCCAAAAACGCGCGGGGTGAAATTATTATTGTAGCTGGAGATGGGGCCAAGGCGACTTTGTTAGCGTTTAGATATCTTTCTACGTATTAACCCTCAACAATCCATCGCTCTTGCTCCTTAAACCAATCACCAGGTCGATTTAAGTACTGCATGGATTCATCAAGAATATCAAAGTGTTCTTGTTCTTCTTTGGCCAGGGCTGAATAGAGTTTTTTCGTAGTTTCATCACTGCTCTCACTGGCGATTTTAGTGTAAAGGTTATAAGAGTCTCTTTCTAGGCCTTCTGCTATGATGTAAAGATCATTAATATCTTCTTGGGTTTCAAATTTTTTGTCCAAGCTGTCGCGCAATTTATTGATTATTTGGGTCAGCAATTCCTTCTTTGATGGAAAAAGATCAATACCTTTTAGCCAGTCGGCCTGGAGTTTTTTCGCGCCAGTAATATCCAGGTAAAATTCCTTGATCCTGACCAGGTGTTCAAGCTCCCTGTCAGCCAAACTGTTGAGGGTAGCGGCGGCCAAAGGATTTGTAGTGTTGGCAGCCGTGTAGACATAAAAGTCATAGCCCTTTTTTTCAAGTTCGATAGAGAGTTTGGTGTCAGTAACTAAATTGTTCATCTTGTTTCCCCCTTGGTTTCTTCTAAATTGCATCTTAACAGATTGGGACAGGCTGTGGCAAGGGGGGGGTATTTTCCAACGCAAGAATGTCCCTGAAATCTAGTTAAGAGAAGATGTCAGCAAGGAGCCTAGAATGAACCCTCACCATCCTTTCTGTAAAGTCGTTAACACTATGATTGCTTAAAAAAGTTTCTAAGTCAAGTAGCGGGAAATTAGGCTTTAGATGCTTTGTAAAGTCCGGGATGGACTTTAGTTTCCGAAAAGGAGTCATAGTGTTTTTGTATCTGTATTTTTTAACTTCTTTGTTTTTTTGGGAGATGACAATTTCAGGAAAGATTGATGGCCGATAGCAATTGAGATATAAATTGAAATAACCCTTAAAGAATTGATTGATGGGCTTAGCCGCTTGTTGTGGGATATGCGCGTAGCCCATCCATTTTCTGATGATTGCGCCATTCTTTGATTCCACCAAGGCGTTATCGTTGCATTGCCTGGCTCTGGATTTTGTTAACTTAATTAAAAGTTTGTTGAGAAGCGCGGCCACTTGTTTGTTGATATATTCAGAGCCATTGTCGCTGTGAAATTCAATAATCATAAAAGGGAACTGGGCAAGCAGATTCGAGAGGGCATTGAGCAGATAGGACTCGGAAATTCTTTTGGTAGCCACTACCACCTCCCATTGAGTGACCTCATCAATGGCATTGATATAATAAACACCTTTTTGCTTGCTAGAATCGCCCTGATGGACGCTATCGACGCGAATATAGCCTGGTTGGCTCTGGAGCTGGTATAGGTTTTAGAAAACCGGTTTCGGTAGCAGCTCTTTTTCACCCGGAGCTTGCCAAACCAATTGTGTTCTTTTATCAGCCTTTTGACTTGCCGATCAGAATAGCAGGTTAATTTGACCACGTAACGTTTCAATATCCCTTTGCGCTTTTTTGATTCAGCGTGATAATTAAAACGTTTTAATAATTCATCAACCCAGGCGTAAGTCGTTTTCCTGTCCGTTTGCCTGAAATCCAAATCTTGGCTGGCCTCAAGGAACTTTTCTAAATCCCCAACTGTTTTTATTTTTTGATCCATCATTATTAGCTTATTCATAAACTCAATAATGACATCTTTTGTTATTTCAGGGACATTTTGCGTTGGACAAGGCTGCCCGGCGAAAACTTCAGGGTTCTATGATAAAATTAAGATGAGGTGTAATCATGGAAAACATAACTTTTGCCGACTTTCAGAAGATGGACTTAAGGGTAGCTGAGATTAAGACAGCGGAATTAGTAGAAGGGGCGGATAAGCTTTACAAGTTAACAGTTGACCTTGGCAGCGAAGTTCGAACTTTAATCGCTGGGATAAAGTTGTTTTATCCTTTAGATGAGCTGCCAGGGAAAAAGGTGATTATACTGGCAAACTTAGAACCAAAAACTATTCGTGGGGTTGAAAGCCACGGAATGGTTTTGTGTGCCCACACCGAAGACCGGAGCCAGCTTGTCTGCTCCGCGCTAGACAAGGATATTCCTGCTGGATCTAAGGTTTCTTAGTGGAGCTTAAAAACAGCAGTCAAGCTCCCACGTACTTCGATCTCGCCAGGTGCTACTGGGGTACTCCCGCTATCCCCTTCAAGCGGAGCTGCTTTAGCTACCATTCTACCTCTGGGAATAACCAGATCAGCAGTTGATTCTTGGATGGCAATTAATTTGCTGAGTTTTGTGCCGCTAGCCTTAGCTAAGCTTTCGGCTTTGGCTTTAGCATTAGCAAAGGCTTTTTTCAGTGCCTCATTTTTAAAGGTTTCTTGTTCTTTGAGAGCGAATGAAACGTAATTAATGTCATTTGCTCCGGCATTTAGCGCGGTATCAATACACTTGCCGATCAAAGAAAGATCATCAAGGGTAATTTTAAGTTCATTGCTAGCCATAAAACCCTTAAAGGTCCTTTTGCCACGGTCATAGTCGTATCTTGGGGAGAGGTTTATTCTGGTTGTTTTGATTTTGTCTTTGGCTAGGGGGATTTTATCAAGCGCGGCTAAGACCGAGCTCATGGTTTGGTTAACACTAGCCTGGGCCTCTTTAGCGGTCTTTTTCTCGTGAGCAACGCCTAAACTAACATAAGCCACATCTGGTGCAGCCTGGACTGTGCCGCTGCCTGAAACAATAATAGCCCTTTCTTCGGTGGGGTTAGTAACTGCTAGCGCTGAAAAACTGCTGATCATTAAGATGCAACTGATTAAAATTATTTTTTTCATGGATAAAGCCTCCTGTTTGAGGAAAATATTAACACATCCTTACCTTGAATCCAAGCGGGTTTTTAGGTAGAATAAGGCTACCATGCCAGAAGAAAAAATCCCACCCCAAGACCTAGTGGCTGAGCAGTCTGTTCTTGGCTCTATGCTCTTAGACAAGAACGCGATTATCCGAGTGGTGGAACAGCTTTCGCCTGACAGTTTTTATCGTGATGCCCACCGTTTTATTTTTGAGGCCATGCTCTCCTTGTTTGACCGGGGCGAGCCAGTGGACTTGGTCACGATTACTGATATTTTACGCAAGTCAGGCAAGTTAGAGTCTGTTGGCGGCGCTATTTACATAACTGATCTTTTGAATGCTGTGCCGACTGCGGCTAATGTTGACTATTATACGAAAATTGTCGAAGAAAAAGCCACCCTGCGCCAATTGATCGAAGCTGGGACCAGTATTGTAGCCAATGCTTTTGCGGAAACAGATAAGGTTGACCAGATATTGGACCAGGCGGAAAAATCTGTTTTTGATATTGCCCTCAAACGGATTAGGGGTGGTTTTCAAAAGATTGACAGCGTCATTAAGAGTGTTTTAGATAAGATAGATACCCTTTATAGCAAAAAAGAAGCACTGACCGGCGTGTCCACTGGTTACCCTGACCTGGACAAGTTAACCGCAGGTTTTCAAAACTCAGAACTGATCATTCTCGCGGCTCGGCCTTCGGTGGGAAAAACAGCCCTGTGTTTGAACATTGCTGGACACGTGGCAATCCAGCACAATGTCCCAGTGGCAATTTTTTCCCTAGAAATGAGCAAGGACCAATTGGCCCAGCGGATGTTATGTGCTGAGGCTGAAATTGACGCGCAAAAACTTAAAACCGCCAGCTTGTCAGATACTGGCTGGAAAAAACTGACTCGGGCCCTGGGTAAACTTTCTGAAGCGCCTATTTTTATTGATGATTCTGCTTCCTTGACCTCAACTGAGATTAGGGCCAAAGCCCGCCGCTTAAAACTTGAGCGGGGCCTGGGCATGATCATTATTGACTATTTGCAGTTGATCCGGGGCCGGAGCCGGGTTGAAAACCGGGTCCAGGAAATTTCTGAGATTGCTAGATCGCTTAAGACCCTGGCGCGCGAGCTTGATATTCCAGTAATTGCCTTATCCCAGCTCTCTAGGGCGGTTGAACAAAGGAACGACAGGATACCGCGCTTATCTGATCTTAGAGAATCTGGAGAGATCGAGCAAACAGCTGACGTGGTGCTTTTTATTCATCGCGAGGACTATTATAATCCCCAGTCTGAGCGGGGCAATATTGCCGAGATTATTATTGCCAAACAGCGCAATGGGCCAATTGGCAAAATTGAATTGGTCTTTCGCAAAGATATTACAAAATTTTGCAGTAAAGAAATCCGCTACGAGCAGGTAGGGTAGATTGGATGCCTAGATGCCTTGTCCCTTTGAAACCTTTATTAATTGTTTTTTTATTGTTTTTTTCTCCTTTGGCTGCTCTGGCCCAGATCAATAACCTCGTAATCAACGGTGATAATGTTTCTTATAATCAGGAGAGCCAGCTCTACCAGGCCGAAGGCTCGGTGGAGGTGTTTTATAAGGACATAACAATCTATGGACAGAAGATCACATATGATACTTCAACTGAGGTTGTATCTGCTGAAGCAGGGTTTACTTTAATTTATGAAGGCATAAAATTACAGGGTGAGCGTTTAAGATATTTGTTGCCGGAAAAGACCGGCCAAGCTAACAGAGTTACTTTATTACTTCGAGGGGTTAGCCTGACTGGACAGCAGGTACAGTTGGGCAAAGAAGAATTGTCGCTAAATGGAGCCTCATTTACTACTTGTGACCTGCCTGGGCCGCATTATCATGTGACTGCCAACGAAATAGTGGTCTACCCTAAATTTGGCTGGCTGGTGGCGTATTGGGGCTATTTTTGGTTAGGACGCTTGCCGCTCGTGCCCATGCCAACTTATATATATGATATGTTGGCTGATGGCAAAGAACACCGCAATGTTCCGCCTTTTCCTGAGGTCGGTTCTAATGATGAGGATGGGACTTATGTTAATGAAAGATTGGCCTGGTATGCTGGGCGCCAGCTTTCTGGTACTTATAGCCTCAATTATGCGGCGAAAAAAGGCTTTGGTGGTGGGGCAGAGGCCAACTATATCATGGATGAAAATAGTCGCGGCAGTTTACGGCTTTACGGCAATCCCACGGATGCTTATTGGGGTGGGCTAACGCATTGGTTGTTTTTTGGCCAAGAGATCAACGCCGGCCAGGACCCTTTTTCTTTTTTTGAGCTGCCCAAACATCGAGAGTACGAGCTGGAGCTAGACGTTACCTACCATGAAAGGATCAACTATGAGCGAGTGAGCTACTGGCCTAATTTAACTTTGCGTCAGCAGTCAGGCCACTTTTTTAGCAAGGCTTTAACTTATGAACTTGAGCTGGGCTTGGCCAGGATCAGAGAAGAGAATAATGTTACCTTAAATCGTGGGTTGGGCAGGGTTAAGCTTTTTCATGAACTAAATAATGTTTGGGGTTCCACGTTAGTCCCTGCTTTAGGTTTTGAGGGTCGTTATTATTCTGGCCGCACCCAATGGACCAAGAGTCTGGCCCAGCTTGATCTTAAACGCAACTTTGGCCAAAACTGGTCGTTGGGGTTAGGGTATCTGCATTATTTTTCTGTGGCTGGCCAGAGCCCGTTTAATTTTGAAAATTATCGTTTTCGAGCGGCTGATAGCTTGCAAACAAGTTTGTCATTAATGAACCAGCATAGCGGTTTGGGTTTGGCGACTGCCTATTATCTTGATACTTGGCAGCCCGAGGATATAGATTATTCTGTTTTTATTGGTCAGCATTGTTATGATATTATTTTGAAATATCGTTCCTTAAGGCGTGAATTTGAGCTGGGTTTTGCTTTGACTGCCGATCAATAATTAAAAGAAAGGGGCAAATATGTTTATTACTTTTGAAGGGGTTGAGGGTTGTGGCAAGACGACCCATATTAAGCTGTTGAAAGAATTTCTTGAGGAGCAAGGCCGCAATGCTATCTTGACCCGTGAGCCAGGCGGGACCTACCTGGGCAAACAGCTACGCCAGCTTTTGCTTGATCCCCAAAGCGTGATCGATGAAACAACAGAGGTCTATCTTTTTGCGGCTGATCGGGTCGATCATCTTAATAAGATCATTTTGCCGGCTTTGGCCGAAGGACGGATTGTGCTGTGCGATCGCTATGTTGATTCAACCCTGGCTTATCAGGTGGGCGGCCGCTCTTTGCCCGAGGATTTTGTGCGTTACCTGAACATGGTTTCTTCAAAAGGGCAAATGCCTGATCTGACTATTTTACTTGATGTGACGGCCGAGGTTGGTCTGGCCAGGGCAGGCGAGCAGCGGGTGGCTGACAGGTTTGAAAGCGAGAAAAAAGAGTTTCATCAGCGGGTGCGCAATAAATATTTAGAGATTGCCAAAAATGAGCCTGAACGAGTGCGTATTGTCAGCACTGACGAGGCTTCCATCGAAGAGGTGCAAGAGGATATTCGTGATATTGTTGAGGGGCGTCTATGAACAGTACCCAGATCAGAAAGAGGTTTTTAGATTATTTTAAGGCCAAGGGACATGAGGTTCTGCCTGGCTCCTCTCTTATTCCGGCGGACCCAACCGTGCTGCTCACTTTAGCTGGGATGCTGCAATTTAAGCCGATTTTTTTAGGGACGGAAATCCCCAAGTATAAAAGGGCGACAACTGTCCAGAAATGCGTCAGGATGATTGACCTTGAGAATGTTGGGAAAACCGCCCGGCACCAAACTTTTTTTGAGATGCTGGGTAATTTCTCTTTTGGCGATTATTTTAAAAAAGAGGCGATAGCGTTTGTCTGGGAGTTTTTAACCAAAGAGCTCAAGATCCCTCCAGCCAAACTTTCCGTGGCGGTCTTTGAAAAAGATGATGAGGCTTATGATCTCTGGCGTGAGGATCAGGGCTTGCCAGCTGAAAAACTATTCCGCTTGGATGAGGAAAATAATTTTTGGGCAGCCGGGCCAACTGGTCCTTGCGGCCCTTGTTCTGAAATATATTATGATTTGGGGCCATCGGTTGGCTGTGGCCGGCCCAGTTGCCAGCCTGGCTGTGATTGCGACCGATTTTTAGAGGTTTGGAATTTGGTTTTTATTCAGTATGATCGTAGTGACAATGGAGAACTTATTCCTCTTAAGCAAAGAGGCATTGACACTGGCATGGGACTTGAGCGGATTGCCTCGGTCTTGCAAGGTGTTAGTTCTAATTTTGAAACTGATTTGTTTAGGCCATTGATTCAAGAAATAAAAACTTTGATTAAACTACCAGAGCCAGAAGAGAGCAAGCTTAGGATCATTGCTGACCATATCCGCGCTGTCACGCACTTGGTGGCAGATGGGGTCTTGCCTGGCAATGCTGGCCGAGAATATGTTTTACGCCGCTTGATCCGCCGGGCGCTGCGCTTGGGCCTGGTTTTAGGGATTAAAGGCCCCTTTCTATGGCGGCTGGCAGAAAAGGTTATTCTAGAGATGGGTGACTTTTACCCTAACTTGAAAAAGAAAAAAGAGCAGATCTTAGCCACGATCAAAGCTGAAGAAACCAATTTTTTGCAGACGCTTGAGCTGGGCATGCAATTGTTTAATCAAGCGATCCTAGAACATACTGGCAAAAAAGTGTTGCCTGGTGAGGTGGTTTTTAAGTTGCATGATACCTATGGTTTTCCTTTTGAGCTAGCCGGTGAAATGGCGGCTGAGCA
>Ga0210017_1000206_pt1 | contig 47031 bp, 43 predicted proteins | sample CryGeyCG2014_020_FD_183966 | JGI IMG/M metagenome (GOLD analysis project Ga0210017, IMG submission 183966) | Groundwater microbial communities from aquifer - Crystal Geyser CG08_land_8/20/14_0.20 (SPAdes) (version 2) | ecosystem: Environmental > Aquatic > Deep subsurface > Groundwater | place... | reverse complement strand
CACAGCGGAAATTAGTTCTGATGGTGGATCTGATACTAGCACAGCGGAAATTAGTTCTGATGGTGGATCTGATACTAGCACAGCGGAAATTAGTTCTGATGGTGGATCTGATACTAGCTCTGATACTGAGACGAGTACTGTGGTATCAAAAAAATCAAAATTAATTACGGGGTATGTTACTGAAGAGGGTAATGCCAAATCAATTTTAGAGAGCGGTATGGGTTATTACTCTGCTCGATATACTTCTTCTACAAATTTTGAAGCATATATTAGTGTTGAGCAATTTCAAAACAATTTAGTCGGAACTGGTTTTGCATCTTCTATTTCATCGGGGAATACATCCTTTCGTGTCGATCAATCAGATTTTGAACCTATGACAATAGGGGATACTGATCGGATTCGATATAATTTTTCGACAGATAAATGGACTGTTACCAAGGCAAATTCAAAGTATTCATATGAAGATTTAGTTGACAATGGTGATTCAACGGTGGTTAAAACTAATCGTGGTGGTGATGAAAAATTTATTGTAACCCAAGTGTTAAGTTTGGATGGTAAGCAAATTGCTGACTCTATGTCAGAACTTATGAATATCTATCCTGAGCAACAATGGGATGTTCAGGACAATGGACTAAGTCCATTTGGAACGGCTGCTTTTAGTTCTGGAGCAAAAGCTTATAATTCTACATATGTGTATCTAGAAAGTGATGTGTCATTTGGATATGACCCTACCAATAGAAAAGTTTTAGATAAAACTGATGCGCCATTTACATCAATAGAGCAAATTCTTTCTTTAGATTTTGCTTCTTTTAAAGAATTAAATGCAATCCATATACTTTTTGTTTACGACTTCGATCTTGAAGATTATTACATATTTTATCCAAAAAACTACCAAACTGGTCAGGATTCAGGTGAATGTGTTATTTACAAACAAGATTCAAATGGTAATTGGACTGAAACTACTGATATTCAAGCAGAGTGGACGCTGGTAACGCTAGGTGGTAAAAAAGTATTTTATAGCTATGGCAATGATCACACAGAGTATGGGGCATTGGTTGAGCAAGATGGAGCTGTATATGGTGGTTCATACGCTTCTAAGGGTTTAGAGTATACAACGATAACATTTAATAAGCAGGCAGAAAGCGATATTGTAAATGCCTTTGATCCAAGTCTGTTAGGCTCGGCTACAAAATCAATTCGTCCTAATACAAACTTTACAATAAACTCGTATCGACGCTCTGAGGAGCGGTTTGCTAAAGTGAAATCACTAGAAAAATAAAACACTATGAATGGTTGTCAGTTAAAGTAGCTGGTAACTCATTATCACTCTATCTGACGCCCTTCGGTTGTCGGATGCTTCACAAGGGCAATATTCTATTGTCCTTGTTCTTCATCTTCAAAGTTAAAAAACGTACAGAGAACACTTTCAATATTTCTAAATAAAACGTACATGAACCTACACAGAAATTTAGAGAAATTCATGCTTAAATTGTTTCAAGTGAATGTGTTTTATTTTCTTTTATAGAAGATTTGAAACAAGTATGATGAGTAGAAAAATGAGTAGGCTGTTATAATCTACTCAATACAGAGCTTTAAAATTTAATGGTGCCACAATGAGTGCTTTCGCATTAATTCTATTCTGGTGAAGTGGCCGAGAGGCTGAAGGCACTCCCCTGCTAAGGGAGTATAGGGTTTATCCCCTATCGAGGGTTCGAATCCCTCCTTCACCGCCATTATTCTAAGACCCAGTTTAGGCTGGGTTTTTTTATGTCTAGAATTTTCGACTCCATGTTTCCTGTCTTTTTAACGCTGTTTGGCGAGTTCGAAAAATATTAGCCTTCAAGGCTATCTCATGTTCATGTTTTTGGGTAAAAAACGGAATTTTACTTTAGAGGGTTTCATTTTAGTTGACCATTACAATTACCTTAAGGTTAGGCTGACAAAGTGAATTGGATAGACGATAAAAGGGTTGACAAGTCTTTCGCTATTATGGATAATCTTGCAATCCTTTCAAACGTTTAGATACTTTAGAGAGATTTAGCCCTTTCTTAATGAGTGTCGAGGGTCGATGCGTATCGACGACAAAACTATTGAAATCAAATTTTGGAGTATTTAAATGGCAAATTCAGTACAAGCAACGAAAAGAGCAAGACAGGCCGAAAAAAGTCGTCAACACAATGCCAGTATGCGTTCAGAAATGCGTACGACGGTCAAAAAAGTGATGGCAGCCATTGATTCGGGTGATCAAGCCGCAGCAAACGCTGCCTTTAAAGTTGCGCAATCTAGCTTAGATGGTATGGCTCGTAAAGGCATTATTGCTAAAAACAAGGCTTCACGCAGCAAAAGTCGCATCAATGCACGCATCAAGGCAATGGCTTAATGCTTTAATTCTGTTGTCTAGATCGATTAAAAACCAGGCTTGCCTGGTTTTTTTATGCCTGCTATTTATGGCTGATCTAGAGAGAAACTCTGACCCGAACAGCATTAGTCGGTAAAATAGCCCTACATTTACTTCAGCAAAGAATTCTCTTTTGAAAACGATATTAAAAGCAACAGCAACCGTCGGTGGTATGACGCTGATTTCTCGAATCTTAGGGTTTGTGCGAGATATGGTGATCGCGCGTTATTTTGGTGCCTCAGCAGGGGCAGATGCGTTTTTTGTGGCGTTTAAAATCCCTAATTTTTTTCGCCGATTATTTGCTGAAGGGGCTTTTTCTCAGGCTTTTGTTCCTGTTCTAGCAGATGTGCGTGAACAAGGTGGTTTGGCATCGGTTAAGCAATTAGTGGATGCGATCTTAACGCGCCTTGGCGGGATCTTGTTATTGTTAACGGCATTTGGCGTATTTGGTTCAACCCTGTGGATGTGGGTTTTTGCGCCAGGGTTTGTTGATGATCCCGAAAAATTCCAATTGGCAGCGGATATGCTGTCGATTACTTTTCCTTACCTATTGTTGATTTCTTTAGTGGCTTTTTCATCGGCTATTTTGAACACTTACAATCAATTTGCCGTGCCCGCTTTCACACCGGTGCTTTTAAACCTGGTGTTGATTTCATTTGCGATTTGGGTATCACCTTTGTTGGATATCCCGGTGATGGCACTTGCTTGGGGGGTGTTGGTGGCAGGGGTGATTCAGTTGCTGTTTCATGTGCCCTTTTTAAAACGGTTAGGTTTGTTGCCCAGACCTTCATTCAAACCCAATGACGGAGTAGATGAGGTCAAGCGGTTGATGTTACCCGCCCTTTTTGGTGTGTCAGTCGCGCAAATCAATTTGTTGGTGGATACTGTGTTGGCCTCGTTTTTGGTCACGGGTTCTGTGTCTTGGCTATATTATTCCGACCGATTAATGGAATTTCCGTTGGGGGTGTTTGGGGTGGCTTTGGCGACGGTGGTGCTGCCAGGTTTGTCAAAAAAGGCGGCTTTGAAGGATTGGCAAGGGTTTGAAGCGGATATTGATTTTGCGCTTCGACTGGTGTTGGTTATTGGGGTGCCCGCTACATTTGGATTGTTGCTGTTGGCCGAGCCATTAATTATCAGTTTGTTCTTTTATGGCGCCTTTACCGAAATGGATGTGCATATGTCCGGAATGAGTTTAATGGCTTATTCATTTGGTTTATTGGGCTTTATTCTGGTTAAAATTCTGGCGCCTGCTTTTTATGCGCGCAAGGATATGAAAACGCCTGTAAAAATAGCGGTGGCGGCTTTGGTGACCAATGTGGTGATGAATCTGGCACTGATTGGGCCTTTTGCCCATGTGGGGCTGGCCGCTGCCACCACTTTGTCTGCTTTTATGAATGCCGGGCTATTGTATTGGTTCTTGGTTAAAAACCAGGTGTTTAAGCCTTTGCCCGGTTGGCAGCAATTGTTTTTACAAGTGGGCGTTGCAAATGGCGTTTTGATCGCATTTATATTAGGCTTGCGCCCGGAAATATCACAATGGCTAGCGTTTGGTGCTTGGGTTCGGATTAGTTGGTTATTGGGTTTGGTGTTGGGTGCAATACTGCTTTATGCTTTGGTTTTATGGTTGCTTGGCATTCACCCGAAAACTGTTTTAAAACCTGTTACCCCCCGCAAAAAATAGCCAGGCCTGGCTATTTCTGAGGTGTTTTGGCGGGATTTAAGCCTGTTGGGTTTAGTGCTGTTGCTGGGTTTGATTGGGTTCTGCAAAGATGCGATCAACATCGGATTTATTGAAACGGAAGTGCTTTCCGCACATTTCATTATGAATCACCACTTCACCTTCGTCTGCTAAAATCTGACGAACTTCAGTTTCGCCTAAAGACTTCAGCATGGTTTCAACATTTTCAATATCTTGCGGGCAGTCGTATTGAACCGTTTCAGCCGCGAAGCATTCGACGGTTTCTTCATGGAATAATCGATGCAATAATGTGGCGGCATCGCAATCAATCAGTTCTGCTGGTTTGACGGTGTGGCTTAAGTGAGAAATTCTTTCCCAGCCATCTGGATCGTGATGATCGGTCGTGGGCATTTTTTGTATTAAGACACCCCCAATCGTTTGATCTGTCGCGGCGAGCCATAATTTTGACGGCAGCTGCTCGGATTGACTTAAAAAATTCTCAAAGGCTTCCGTAATGGTGTTGGCTTCCCGGGGAACATAAGATTGGAAGAAATGCTGAGTTTGGGTGTTTTCAAGCGTCACTAAAATTTGACCATCCCCTAACAGGGCATCCAAACCGCTCTGCGTTGTTAGGGTGCGGTTGGTTTTGGCAACCCCACGAATGCCTAGCGAGTGGGTCACCTGTACCACCATTAAATGAACCGGACCCGAACCTTGTACTTGGATTGAGACTTTTCCTTGATGTTTCATGCCGTTGGCCAGCATAATGGCTACTGCGGTCAGCTCTCCTAATATTTGTGTTAAGGCAGGTGGATAATGACGGTCTTCGATCATTTTTTGCCAGGCCTGGTGAATATTGAGGTGTTGACCTCGGATATCAAGGTCTTTAAATAGAAAGCGTTGGATAGAATCAGTCATAAGGTTTGGTTACTCCGAAAATTGTCCTTGAGCTTGAAGGTCAGCATGATAAGAAGATCGAACCATGGGGCCTGATGCGACGTGTTGAAAGCCCATTTTGATACCGGCTATTTCCAGTTGTTTAAAGGCTTCAGGCGTCCAATAGTGTTGCACCGGGAGATGGTAATCGGAAGGTTGTAAGTATTGGCCGATGGTCAGCATGTCTACTTGGTGGGCACGAAGGTCTTGCATGACGTCGATAATTTCATCAAAGCTTTCTCCCAAACCGACCATGAGTCCTGATTTTGTTAAGGTTTCAGGGCGAAGCTGCTTGAAGGTTTTTAATAATGTGAGTGAGGCTTGGTAGTCCGCACCGGGTCTGGCGTCGGCATAGAGCCTGGGGATGGTTTCCAGATTGTGGTTCATAATATCGGGAGCGGTTTTCGCCAAGGTGTTGAGAGCAACGGTTAAGCGTCCGCGAAAATCGGGTACAAGCGTTTCAATTTTAACCTTCGGCGTTTGTTGGCGGATGGCGCTGATACAGTCGCTAAAGTGTTGGGCGCCGCCATCGCGGAGGTCATCTCTGTCAACTGAGGTAATGACGACATAGTTGAGATTCATTGCGGCAATGGTTTTGGCTAGCTGAAGGGGTTCTTCTGCATTGAGTGGCTTGGGTCGTCCATGGGTGACATCACAAAATGGGCATTTTCGGGTGCAAATATGCCCCATAACCATAAAGGTGGCTGTGCCATGCCCAAAGCATTCCCCTAAATTCGGACAGGAGGCTTCTTCACAAACCGAATTTAATCCTTGTTGTCTGAGTATGGTTTTCAGTTCTTTTACTCGGCCAATATGCTTTGCGGGTGGGAGTTTGGCTTTTATCCAAGCCGGTTTTTTGAGCTTGGGTTGACCGGGGTCGGGTTTGTTTTTTAGGGACTTGGTTTTATATTCGCCTTTAGACATATTGGCCTTGCGGGATTTTAGGCTTTGCGTTAGTTGTTCAACAGCGATTTCTTGATATTGGGGTGCACTCATACCGATGGCCTTCCATTTTAGCGTAACCAACTATTATACCTGAGGGGTTGGTGGGTTTGCCTGAAGTTGCTCGATCAGTATTTCTGTGAGTCGGGTTTGAAGTGCGTCAATGTTTGGGGTCGATTGCCAGTCACGAACCTGAGTCATTTTAATGTTTGCTAGGCCACAAGGGGTGATCCATTGAAAAGGGGTCATATCCATATCAACATTCAGCGACAGGCCGTGATAGGTTCGATGTTTGCGAACTTTAAGGCCGAGCGAGGCAATTTTTTGGTCATCAACATAGACGCCGGGGGCATCTGCTTTGGCAGTGGCTGGAATATTGATTTCTGATAAGAGAGTAATGAGCGATTGTTCCATCAGGGTAACGAAGGCTCTAACGCCCAATTTTAAACGATTTAAGTCTAGCAAAAGATAACAAATGAGTTGCCCCGGGCCATGATAGGTGACCTGGCCGCCACGATCCGTTTGAATAATAGGGATGGCATTTTCAAACGCGGCTGGGTGCAGATGGTGTTGTTGACCATTCAGCCCTTGAGTGAAGGTGGGCGGATGTTGGCATAGCCAAATTTCATCAGCTGTTTCTGAGGTACGTTGATTGGTAAATGTCTGCATGGCTTGCCAGGTCGTTTCATAGGGGGTGATCCCCAGTGTTTTGATAAGGATGGTCATGGAAGGCGTTAGAGGGTCATCAGTACTTCTGGATGGGCTTTAAGATCACCATAAATTGCATGGAGTTGTTTTAGGCTAGTGGCCTCGAAGTGGATATTGACAGAAATAAATTTTTTGCCTTTGGAGTCTTTGATATGCATTTTATCTCGAGTCGTCTCCGGTGCATACTTTTGAGTGATTTCAAAAACCGTATTCATAAAGGATTCAGTGTTGTGCCCCATGGCTTTAAGTTGGAAGTCACAGGGGAATTCCATCAGGGTTTCTTCGGAATGTAAATCAACAGTCATGACACGCTCTAATGGGTTGTTTGTTCAATAAAAGTTTGTATTTCACGATCAAAATAGCATTGAAAACGCTGCCAAATTTCACCAGGCCTGCCATTGCCAACCGGTTGGTTGTTGAGTTGGGTAACGGGCACCGCATTTTTAGTGGAACTGGTTAACCAAATCTCATCTGCCGTCTCTAAGTCTTTTTGGCTTAAGGGTTTTTCGATGAATTGGATTTGATGGGATTCTGCCAGTTTTAAAATGACACTACGGGTTATGCCGGGTAAAATCTGGGTGCCATTGGGTGGCGTGAAAAGTGTTTGGTCTTTAAGGATAAAGACATTGTTTGAGGTGCCTTCGGCAACCTGCCCATCAGGTTTAATGAGAATTGCATCTTGGGCGCCTTGTTGTTGAGCGGCCATTTTTAACAGGATATTGGGGAGTAGGGTGATGGCTTTTATATCGCATCGTAACCAGCGAATATCTTCTAAGGTAATGGCGCTGATGCCATTTTCGACAATCGTACTGGCAAGCGGCTTTAGCTCGTTACTGTAAATGTAGAGGGTTGGCGTTAAATCGGGTTCTGGCAAGTGATCTCGTTGTAGTTGAACGCCACGGGTAACTTGAATATAAAGATATTGATTTTGCCAAGGGTGTAAGTGAACGATTTTATATAATAATTTTTGCCAGTCATTATCTGTTAAGGGGTTGAGTATGCTGGTTGCCTCTAAACTGTGTTTGAGTCGTTCTATATGGGCATCCAGTGTAAAGATTTGCTTTTGGTATACGGGGATCACTTCATAAACCCCGTCACCAAATAGGAAGCCCCTGTCTTGCGTTGAAATTTTAGCCTTTTCGAGGGGCAAATAATCGCCATTTAAATAAGCTATCTGTACCGTTTTGTCTGACATAAATTTTAAAGTCCTAAAAACCCGAATAAGCGACTGAGAAGCTGTTTGATTTGGTCAATAATTTTTTTAAAGAATGAGCCTTCTTCGACATCATTGAGTGCGACCAGAGGACGCTCGATGAGGACTTCGTTATTGAAAGAGATATAGAGTTTTCCAAGTGCTTGGCCTTTTTTAACCGGCGCAGTGATTTGAGCGTCAATAGAAGATTCAATCACCAAGTTTTTGTATTGACCTCTTGGAATGGTGACATGCAGCGAATCGGTTAAGCCCAGTTCAATCATATCCTGTTTGCCTTCCCATATCCGTGCCTCATTCAAACGCTGACCCGGGGCATAGAGCTTATGCGTTTCAAAAAAACGAAATCCGTAGTTTAAGAGTTTCTGACTTTCTTGTACGCGCTGTTTTGCGCTTTCGGCGCCGAGTAAGACGGAAATTAAACGCATATTATCACGCTTTGCGGAGGTCACAAGGCAATAACCGGCTGACTCTGTATGACCCGTTTTTAGACCATCGACACTGGCATCTTGCCATAACAGTTTATTACGGTTGTATTGGGTGATGCCATTATAGGTGAATTTTTTTTCTGAATACCATTTGTATTCATCCGGAAAGTTCTTGATCAGTGCTTTCGTTAAGATAGCAAGGTCTTTCGCCGTGGTGTAATGGTCAGGATGCGGGAGTCCGGTTGCATTGACATAATGGGTGTCTGTCATGTCCAGAGACTGAGCATATCGATTCATGAGTTCAGCAAACACTTCTTCACTACCGGCGACATGTTCTGCTAAGGCCACGCTGGCATCGTTACCGGATTGAATCACCATGCCTTTAATAAGATCTTGAACGGTTACTTTTTTGCCAACTTCTATAAACATTCTAGAACCCGGCATTTGCCACGCTTTGGTTGAAATGGTGACTTCATCATTCATTTGGATGGTGCCATTTTTCAATTCACTGATTACCACATAGCCGGTCATGATTTTGGTTAAGCTGGCTGGCTCAATCCTGCTTTCTGGATCCTTGCTGGCGATGGTTTTGCCACTGTCAAAATCGACAAGCACATAGGCGGTTGCTTGAATATTGGGCGCCGATGGCGTGACATGCGGCACAATGGGAGTTGGAGAGGGTGTTTCCCGGGCTTCGGCATAGCCGATATTGGCGATTAGAAGTGTCAAAAATAAAGCAAAAATCTTGGTCATTTGGGTAAGGTCTTTTTAGCTATTAATAGTTTTTATAATTTAACATATCCGCGCTTAAAGCTAAAGCTATCAAGTGCTTTTAGGGGCATAAGTTTTATTCAGAGGGGTTAGGATGTCAGTAGTTTTTTATGGGTATGGATTGACATTAATATGCCAAAACTGATCATTAGCGTGACCATTGAACTCCCGCCATAGCTTAATAGAGGAAGGGGGAGTCCGACGACAGGAAGGATGCCGCTGACCATACCAATATTGACAAACACATAGACAAATAATGTCATCACAAGGCTTGCCGCTGTGAGACGCGCAAAATTATCCTGTGCTTGAGAGGCAATATAGAGTCCGCGAGCCATCACTAAAAAATACAGGGTTAATAGTGCGACTACGCCAATTAATCCAAATTCCTCGGCAAAAACTGCAAAAATAAAGTCAGTCGTACTTTCGGGTAAAAATTCTAAGTGAGCCTGAGTGCTGCCCATTAATCCTTTGCCTTCCAGACCGCCTGATCCAATAGCGATTTTGGATTGAATAATGTGATAGCCGGTTCCAAGGGGATCTGACTCAGGATTGAGGAAAGTGAGTACGCGTTGCTTTTGGTAGTCGTACATATAAAAATTCCAAATAATCGGTAAGCTGGCTGCGACGATGGCAATGCTTGAGGTAATCCAACGCCATGAAAGGCCGGCAAAGAAAAGAACAAATAATCCACTCATGGCAATCAAAATGGAGGTGCCAAGGTCTGGTTGAATAATAATGAGGCCTGCAATCAGACCAACCAGTGCGATGCCGATTAACATTTTTTTAGGGGATGGCGGGAAGGTATCATGTGAATAAAGCCAAGCCAACATCATGGGTAATCCCAGTTTCATAATTTCAGCGGGTTGAAATTTGATGACACCAAGATCCAGCCATCGTTTTGCGCCCTTGCCGATCTCTCCAAACAAAATAACGCTTATGAGCATGATGGTGCCGACGAGAAAAATCCATGGTGTATAAACACGCATAATATTGGGGGGGATCTGGGCAAAGAAAAGCATCAACGCAAAGGCAAAGCCAACACGGGTTAGATGACGAATCAACACGTTTAGGTCGCTTCCCGAAGCACTGTAAACGATTAAAGATCCGGTAATAATCAGTAGAAAAATACCCAGCAGAAGCCAACTATCCAAGTGCATGGAAAACCAAATCCCTTTCTTTTGACGATATACTTTTTCTCGCTGGGGTAAATCAATTCTCATTGGATAATTCTTTTAAGTAATATTTTGCAATATCGATGGCAATGGGCGCTGCCTTGGTGCTCGAATTTTCAATAATGACGCTGATGGCAATTTTGGGTTGATCAACGGGTGCAAAGCCTATAAATAATGAGTGATCTCTTAAATTTTTAGTGATTTCACTTTCATTGTATTCTCCTTCATTTAAGCTGAATACTTGTGCTGTGCCGGTTTTCCCTGCCATTTTAAAGGGTAAGCCTCTTGCATAAGCATGGGCAGTGCCATGGATGTTATGCACTGTGTCCTCCATTGCCTGAATAACCTTATCCCAATTGTTGATATTTTCAATGCCGATTTTTTTAATCATGGTGGTGGGCGTATCTTTGAGCAGTCTTGGTTGGATGATTTCACCTCGGTTAGCCAAAATACTGGTGGCTTTTGCCAACTGCAATGGCGTGGTCAAAAAGAACCCTTGACCAATACTGGTGATAATCGTCTCTCCATTGTACCAATCATCATTTTTAACTTGTCTTTTCCAGCTACGGGATGGCAAGATTCCGGTGGATTCATTGTGTAAGTCAATCTGGGTAATCTGCCCAAAACCAAAAGGCGTTAAGGACTTGTGAATCAGGTCAATCCCCATGTCTAAACTCAATTTATAGAAGTAGGTATCACAAGACTCTACTATGGCTTTATGCATATCGACCGTACCGTGACCTCTTCTTTTCCAATCACGGTAACGATGGTCTTGGTATTCTAAAAAGCCGGGATCTTCTATTGTCGTGGTGGGAGAAATGATTTGGTTTTCAATGGCGGCAAGCGCAATAAAGGGTTTGATGGTTGAACCCGGGGGGTATTGACCATTTAAAACCCGGTTAACAAGTGGTCGTTGCGGGTTGCTGAGTAATGCTTGATAGTTTTTTTGGCTAATGCCATCCACGAATAAATTTGGGTCATAAGCCGGCGAGCTGACAAAAGCCAGAATTTCACCTGTATTGGGCTCAATAACAACGACCGCCGCTTTTTTGTTTTTAAGCAGGGTTTCGATAAAGCGTTGCAAGTGAATATCCAAGGTGAGTTGGATATCTTTTCCGGGTTTGGCAGGGATCGTCTCCAATTTCCGAATGATGCGGCCTCGTGCATTGGATTCGATTTGTTGAATGCCGGGGACACCATGAAGTAAATGCTCATAATATTTTTCAATGCCAAGCTTTCCGATGACGTCTGTCCCGGCATATTCAGAGGCGTTTAATTGTTCATATTCATTTTGGTTGATTTTACCAACATAGCCTAGCACGTGCGCCGCACTTTCGTTAAACGGATAGGTACGCTTAAGTTTTGCAACGAGTGTAATCCCTGGAAACTGATAGCTATTTGAGGCAAAACGAGCCGCTTCAGATTCGGATAACGTGTAGGGTAAATAGAGTTGTCGATAGCGGCTTGATGCATTCAAACGTTCATAAAATTTTGAGAGTTTTTCTTTACTTAAATTGGGTATCAGAAGGTGTAAATCAATAAAGCTTTTATTTAAATTTTCTATTTTGTCTTTGGAAAATTTAAGGGTAAAAATGGGTTGGTTATCTGCGATTATGACGTGGTTACGGTCATATATCCGGCCTCTGACAGGTGGTAGCGCTTCGACGGAAATGCGATTACCTTCCGCCATAGATTGGTAGTGGTTATAACCAACCCATTGCAAAAAAGTCATGCGTCCTAATAGGAGCAGAAGTAACAGTATGCAGAAAGCGAGTGCAAAATAAATTCGGTTTCTAAACAACCTTTTTTGAAAATAAATTTCCCCTTCAGTTTGATAGCGGTGCTTATTTTTCATGGGTTAATTGAAAACGGTTTGGTGGGTTAAACGATTTAAAATTAGGGTTAACAATGGCCAAATAAATATGGCTACCAAGGGTTCTAGCCAATAATAATAGTAAGCGTTGCCAAGTAATTGCGGGGTAAAAATAAACCAGCTCATAATCTGGAAAACCAGCAGATAACTGCCGATAATGACGGATTGTTGCCATAAAGGATACCCTTTGAAGCGAAGGCGAGAGCGTAACATTAAAAATGTCGTGGTGAGAAAAATGAGACTGTGAGAGCCTAAAGGCGTGTTTAAGGCAGTATCAAACGCCAACCCCAATATAAAAGCCGACAATAAGTGGCTTTTATAGAGAATTCTTGAGGTCCAAAAAAAGAGAGTCAGCAAGGTTAGGTAGGGCATAAACTGAATATCGAAACTTAATATCATCATATTGTCGATGACAATAGCAAAGAGGTAACTTAAAAAGAATAGCCACTTAATATCATGAATGTGGAGTGAAAATACTTTTTCAGTCATGTTTAACACCCGATTTCCGCGAAAGAATAAGGACTTTTTGTGAGCGTGTTAAGTCAGCAATGGGTTCAGCGCTGATTTTATAGTAAGGTTCTCCGCTCATGGTTTCTATTTGAGAAATGGTTGCAGCAGGTCGTCCTTCTGGGAAAACTTCCCCCAGGCCTGAGGTCTCAAGTGTATCGCCAATTTTGATAGAACTTGAAGAGGGAATAAATAATAAGGAGAGTTGTTCATGTCCGATACCATTCAAAATACCACGCTGTCCTGTGCGTTGTATTCGAACGGGTACTTGTATTTCGGGGTCGGTAATCAATTGAGCGCGACAGGACGTTGGGGTAATAGAGGTGATTTGTCCAATTAAGCCTTTTGCATCTATGACGCTTTGATTAATGGAAATGCCATCGAGAGAGCCTTTATTTAAGATAACATATTGGGCAAAAGGGGTTTGGCTGTAAGCAATGACCGATGCAATTTGCACCTCCGTCGATTTAAATTGGCTTGCCGTTCCTAAAAGCTTGTTTAAACGCTCGACTTCAAGTTGAAGTTTTTTCATCTGCTGTTGCTGAGCCTTGAGCAATAAATTTTCCGTTTTTAACCGGTGGTTTTCCGCACTGAGCTGGTTGGAGTGGGTGTAATCCTGTTGGATCCACAGGTAAATATCGAGTGGCAGTGCAGCAATCCTTTCAACAGGTTCAATGGTTGCTGTCAGCAGGTTGCGAAAATTGGAGAGTGCATTGGTATAGTGATCTGACACCATTAGCGCGATGCTGAGAATAAAAAGCAGCAGAAAATAACTGCCTTCTTTTTGAGGGGATGGTGTCGAGAAGTTAATAACCCACCTCTCTTGTTAAGTTAGAGAGGATAGGCTTGAAATATTTCACGACAGTCATTTTACTCAAATGAGAAGAGGTCAATTCCTTTTTCATCCATAAGCTCAAGTGCTCGTCCGCCACCGCGGGCGACACACGTTAGTGGGTCGTCGGCAATAATGACGGGCACGCCGGTTTCTTCAGAAAGTAAGGTATTTAGGTTGCGAAGCAATGCGCCACCCCCCGTTAATACAATGCCATGCTCGGCAATGTCAGCCCCTAATTCAGGTGGGGTGTGTTCTAAAGCGGTTCTCACCGCACTGACGATGGCTGATAATGGTTCTTGCAAGGCTTCTAAAATTTCATTGCTGTTGAGCGTGAATCGACGTGGAACCGATTCAGCAATATTGGAACCGTGTACTTCCATCGTCTGGGGTTCCATTTCATGATAAGCGGTACCGATTTCTTTTTTAATCCTTTCGGCAGTTGCTTCCCCAATCACCATGCCGTAGTTACGACGAACATATTTGATGATGGCATCATCAAAACGATCCCCCCCTACCTTGACTGAATCAGACCAGACAATGCCGTTTAAAGACAATGTCGCGACTTCGGTGGTTCCACCGCCAATATCGACAACCATTGACCCTGTTGCCTCGCTAACAGGCATGCCAGCACCAATTGCAGCAGCCATGGGCTCTTCAATTAGAAAAACTTCTCGAGCACCTGCTCCTGCAGCAGATTCACGGATAGCACGTCTTTCAACTTGAGTCGACCCACAAGGTACGCAAACCAATACACGTGGACTGGGTTGGAAAAAACGCGCTTCATGTACTTTGCGAATAAAAGATTGCAACATTTTTTCAGTAACTTCAAAGTCGGCAATCACCCCATCTTTCATTGGACGAATGGTTTGTATTCTTTGGTTCTCTTTTCCCAGCATCAGTTTGGCTGCTTCGCCAACTGCAACAATAGATCGAGAGTTGTTCCCTTGGCGATTGTTCATGATCGCGACGACAGATGGTTCGTTTAGTACCATTCCTTTTCCTCTTACGTAAATAAGAGTGTTGGCAGTTCCTAGATCGATTGATAGGTCATTTGAAAAAAGGCCGATGAGTTTTCGAAACATGGAAAATCCTTAAAAATTCGGTGATTAAGTCGCAGATAGGTTGCTCTTTTTGAGCGTGTTTATAGAATCCACGATTCTTATATGTAAAAAAACAATGGCTTATTTTATATTAGTTTGATGAGAAAAGTTATCTATTTCATCAATGGGTTAAAATAAAATTTGATAACCAAATGCGTCCATTTGTTGAATTGCTGATTTTGTTAGTTTGTTGACTTATAAGTATAATTAGGTTATTTTTTATTCTCAAGATAAGCGCTTTGTCTTATTTTGGTTTAACTCAAAACAGAGGAATGATTTTATGAAAAAGTTAAGTATTGTATTGTTAAGCTGGATGATACCGTTTTTTGTATGGGCTGCTCCAGTCAATGTTAATCAAGCATCTGCTGAAGAGATTTCGGTCGCGTTACAGGGTGTTGGTCAGAAAAAAGCAGAAGCGATTGTGGCCTATCGTGAAGCGCACGGCAAGTTTAAAACATTGGAATCTTTGAGTGATGTGAAAGGGATTGGTGCGAAAACCATTGAAAAAAATAAGGCGGATATTCTACTCGAATCTAAAGGTGAATGATGTTTCGATTGAATCTGTGTAGGAGGCTTTTGAGCCTCCTTTTTTTATGGTTATTTGGCGGCGTATCGGTTGCTGCATCAACAGAAGCGCCAAAGATGTTGTTGCTAAATTCCTATCAATCGGAGTCGGTGGTTGGCTGGCTGATGAGTGAAAAATTGGATGGGGTCAGGGCGCAGTGGAATGGTCGACAATTAATTTCTCGTGGCGGTCACGTCATTTCCGCGCCGGCGTGGTTCTTAAAAGATTTTCCTGAGTTTGCATTAGATGGTGAGTTGTGGACGCAGCGCCAAGACTTTGAAAATATCCTGTCCATTGTGCGAAAAAAACAGCCGGATCAAAGGTGGCATGAGGTTACTTATAATATTTTTGAGGTGCCTAATCAAGTTGGCGGTTTACTTGACCGTTTGTCGGTACTCAAGGCTTATCTAAAAAAACATCCTGTACCGCATTTGAAAGTGATTCCTCAAATTAAAATTGAAAGTGATATACATTTCCGTTCTGAGTTGAAGCGGTTGGTCGGTTTGGGAGCAGAGGGGCTGGTTTTAAGAAATCCTGATCAGGGTTATGTGACCGGGCGTCATGCTTCTGCATTAAAGGTTAAGCCCTTCCAAGAGGATGAGTGTCAGTTGTTGGGGACGACTCCAGGAAAGGGAAAATACCTAGGTCAGGTAGGCGCTTTGGTGTGTTTGTGGCGAGGGGAGAAGATTTTGATTGGCAGTGGGTTGTCGGATCATGATCGGGAAATCCCTCCTTCTGAAGGCGCTTGGATTACTTTTAAGTATTATGGGGTGACGGCCACTGGTCGACCACGATTTCCCGTTTATCTAAGAGTGAAGGCGGATAAAGATTTTTAGTGTTTGTTTGGGCAGAGTGATAGCGGCGCTGAAATAGCTCCGCTACAATTTCGTTTTATTTATAGAGACCCTTCTTATTCGTGTCGCCATTTCATGCAAAGGTCTCTTAAAGTTTAAAGGTCGGCTTGGGTTCGGCATGAATGAGTGCTGGAACGACCGTTTCAAACAATATCTCTGTTTCCCATTCATTTTCACCTACCCGAGTGGTGATACATGCGCTCATGGCTGGCTTGGTGCCGACAAAAGCAGCAACGCGACCACCGATCGTCAGTTTTTCAAGATATTGGGTTGAAATGTTGGTGACGGCGCCTGTTAGGTAAATCACATCATATTGTTTTCCATCTTGCCAGTCTTGACTCGCATCTCCTTGGCAGAATTCAATAGGGTTGAATGCCTTCAAGCGAGTTTTTGCTGTCTCTATCAGAGCGGGGAAATACTCAACTGTTGTGACCTGTGCAGCGCTTTTCGATAGAAGTGCGGTGTTGAATCCTGATCCTGTGCCAATTTCTAACACGGTTTCAGTTTCGTCAATATCCAATGCTTGTAGCATTCTGGCTTCTAGGGTCGGTGGTAGCATAAACTGACCTTCACCGATCGGTAAGGCGGTATCTGTATAGGCGAGTGATTGCTGTGCTTCTGAAACAAACTGATGACGAGGAATGCTCATAAAAAGGTCAAGTACTTTAGCGTCGAGCACATCCCATGGGCGGATTTGTTGTTCTACCATGTTAAAACGAGCTTGTTCAAGTGTCATAGAGTTATTCCTTTGTCGCTATTATTATGGCTTCACCCAAGTCAGGGAAGCTCGGTCAACAGTCCTTAAATAATCAGTTACTTTGAAAAAATGGTGTTTGATTATAGCGGAAAAACTTTTAGAAGAATAGAGTAAAATCATCCATTATCAATTTCGCTATGTGGGGGTATTGAAGGCTGCGAGATTTGTTTTAGGTCTACTATTTAGCAAGTTAAATGTAAAAATAAAGCCAGTTGTTGAGGGGGGTGAATGTGACGGCGACAAGACAATTTAAGGTAACGAGTGCAGAGGTTATTGATGCTTTGGTCGATCTAAAGCGCTTACCCAGTTTTTCCAATACGTTGGCCGAGTTTGATCGGCTAGCCAATCAATCTAATGGAGCGCATGTGGAAGAGGTGACTCGGCTGTTGCAGTCTGATCCACGGATGATGGCAGGAGTGATTCGTACTGCGAATACCGCGCGTTATGCTCGAGGAGGGCGCAAAGTCACTCAGTTATCTGAAGCCGTGGGGCTTTTGGGTGTAAAGGATGTCCGAGCCACGATCATGGCATTAAGTTTTTTGGATGTTTTTAGCGAAGGGGTTGAGATGGAGACGAATGTTTTTTTAAAACATTCGATGGTGTCAGGTTTTATTGCCAAGCACTTGGCCTCTTATTTTGCTATCCCGGAGTATGAAGCTTTTTTGATGGGGTTGTTTCATGAGATAGGCATTTATATTTTGGCAACTTATTCTAAAGAAGGCTTTGCCTTGGTTAAGGAGAAGTCGAACCAGCGGTTAAAATACTACGTCACAGCGGAAAGGGATGTTTTTGGTGTGACGCATTCGAGTGTTGGGGCTCGAATTATTAGCCATTGGCATATGCCGGAGCGAGTGATTCGAGGGGTTTTAGGGCATCATTCGCCCGCAAGGATAGAGGTTGCTTATCAGCCGGCAGCCTATTTAACCTATTTAGCGGAATCCGGAGCGGTTTATTTAGGCTTGTTTAATGGTGTGGCAGAAGCTGCGTCTGACGAAATTAATGCTTCAACACAGCGAGCTTTACAAAAACAAGGAATAGATGAATCGACTTTTTTGCAGGCAATTGCAAAAGGCTATGAAGAGGCCGAATCGGTTGGTCTGATTTAACTTTCTAAACTGTAAAATGCTGTGTTATAATTCTTCGCTTTGTTGAATTCTTGGTAGTGAGTGGTTATCTGGGTTCAATAAGGTTTGTTAATTTAGTCAATACAAAGAGTTATCAAGATATTATGCCGAATATTACTTTGCCAGATGGTTCAATAAAAGAATTTGCAGCCCCCGTTACGGTGATGCAGGTTGCGACAAGTATCGGCGCCGGACTTGCAAAAGCGACTATCGCAGGGCGAGTGAATGGTGTATTGCGTGATGCTTGCGATTTGATAACTGAAGATGCTGAAGTCGCGTTAATGACGCTGAAAGATGAAGAGGGTGTTGATATTATGCGCCATTCTTGTGCGCATTTATTAGGTCATGCACTTAAGCAACTTTATCCGGATGCAAAAATGGCAATAGGACCGGTGATTGAAAATGGGTTTTATTACGATATAGATTTAGAGGAAAAGATTACCCCGGAAAGTCTGCTGAAGATTGAGCAGCGGATGCAGGAATTAGCAAAAACCGGCTATGATGTGGTTAAAAAAATGACGCCACGCTCAGAAGCATTAGAGATTTTTAAATCTCGTGCGGAAGATTACAAGGTTGAGTTGATTGATGATATGCCTGACGAAACTGAGTTTGGCCTTTATTATCATCAGGAATATGTCGATATGTGTCGCGGCCCGCATGTCCCTCATATGGGGTTTGTAAAAGCGTTTAAATTAACGCATGTTGCAGGCGCCTATTGGCGCGGTGATTCAAATAATAAGATGTTACAGCGCTTGTATGGCGTTGCATTCGCAGATAAAAAAGCACTTAAAGCCTATTTGGTGATGATGGAAGAGGCTGAAAAGCGTGACCATCGTAAATTGGGTAAGCAGTTGGACTTGTTTCATGTTGCTGAGGTGGCTCCGGGAATGGCTTTTTGGCATCCTAAAGGGGCAACGCTATATCGCATTGTTGAAGATTATATGCGTCAGCAATTGGTAGAAAATGACTATCAAGAAATTCGTACCCCTTTGATTATGGATCGTAGCTTGTGGGAAAAGTCGGGTCACTGGGATAAGTTTAAAGATAATATGTTCACAACCGAAACTGAAAATCGGGATTATGCTGTCAAACCGATGAATTGCCCGGGGCATATCCAAGTGTATAATCGCAACTTGATCAGTTATAGAGAGTTACCGGTTCGATTAGCAGAGTTTGGCTTGGTGCATCGTAATGAGGCCTCCGGTACTTTGCACGGTTTGATGCGAGTACGTTCCTTTACACAGGATGATGCCCATATTTTCTGTCGTCCGGAACAAATTCAAGAAGAAGTCAGGGCATGTATCGATTTGGTTTATACCACCTATGCCGATTTTGGCTTTGATCAAATCGAAGTTAAATTTTCAACGCGGCCTGAAAAAAGAGTTGGATCTGATGGCGTTTGGGATTTGGCAGAGAAGGCGTTGGAAGAAACCTTGCAATCAGCTGATTTGCCTTATGTATTACAGCCTGGTGAAGGAGCCTTTTATGGGCCTAAAATTGAATTTCAGTTAAAGGATTGTATTGGACGCGTTTGGCAGTGCGGTACTATCCAGTTAGATTTTTCGATGACACAAGCCGATCGGTTGGATGCGGTTTATATTGGCGCTGATAATGAAAAACATCACCCGGTGATGATTCATAGAGCTATATTAGGCTCCTTAGAGCGTTTTGTCGGGATTTTGGTTGAACACTATGAAGGTAAGTTTCCAATTTGGTTAGCACCCACTCAAGTGGTAATAGCCCCCATTTCTGAAAATCATGCGGATGCCGTGACCGAATTTGCTAAAAAATTGAAAAAACATGGGTTTAGAGTTGAAACAGACTTGAGAAATGAGAAGGTTGGGTTTAAAATTCGCGAACACACTTTACAGCGTGTGCCCTATATCTTGGTCATTGGTGATCAAGAAGTTGAGAATAACACCGTCAATGTTCGTGCTCGGAGTGGAGAAAACCTAGGGAGTTATACGTTAGGTGCACTGGTTGATTACTTATCCCAAGAGGTTTCTCTGCTTGGTCGTCATAGTCAATCATAGTTTTTTATATTAATCAGGAGATAACGCTATCGCAGTTAGAAGAGGTCGTGGAAGACCACAGCAACCAGAAGTTCCAAAGGATAATATCAACGGTAATATTTCTGCCAAAGAAGTTCGTTTAATAGATGCAGAAGGCGAGCAAAGAGGGGTCGTTCCAATTGATGAAGCCCTTGCAGTAGCTAAGGAAGCTGAGCTGGATTTAGTTGAAATTTCTGCAAAATCAAATCCCCCTGTTTGTCGTGTCATGGATTATGGAAAATTTGTTTATCAGCAACAAAAGAAAAAACACGAAGCCAAAAAGAAGCAAAAACAGGTTCAGGTTAAAGAAGTAAAATTCCGTCCCGGTACTGAGCAAGGGGATTATGATGTTAAAATGCGGAATTTGATGAAATTTCTTGATAATGGCGATAGGGTTAAAGTCACTATTTGGTTTAGAGGTCGTGAAATTACCCATAAAGAATTGGGTATGCGCATGTTAGAGCGCGTTCGTGAAGATATCAAAGAAGTTGCTTCTGTTGAGCAGATGCCAAAAATGGAAGGTCGTCAATTGCAAATGATGGTCGCTCCGACAAAAAAACAATAGAGTTTGTTAAGTGATGATTTAGCCGTTTTTAAAGGTCATCATTTGAGAAAACTTGACCCGCAAGTCAACGGGAAACGCAATAACCGGGGTGGAAATCACTACTGGTGCAGCTCTTCAGTGCTGTTTATTGTTTAGCGTCAGTCTCAGTGAAAATCTGAGATGACTTTTTTTGAAAACTGAAAATTCTTTTGACTTCTGTTAAGAGTTAAAAGGATTTGCTATTGGAGTTTTAGCAATGCCTAAGATGAAAACAAATAAAAGTGCTCAAAAGCGCTTTAAAAAAACCGGCTCAGGCCGTTTTAAATGCAAACAATCACATCTTCGTCACATCTTGACCAAGAAGTCAACTAAACGTAAACGTCATTTGCGTGCTGCAAGCATGATTCATGATAACGATGTGGCAATGGTTCGCCGCATGCTACCCTACGCGTAAGGAGACGGACTAATGGCAAGAGTAAAAAGAGGCGTCATTGCACGCAGAAGACACAATAAAATATTAAAGCAAGCTAAAGGCTATTATGGAGCACGTAAAAACGTATTCCGTGTCGCTAAGCAAGCTGTCACAAAATCAGGTCAATATGCTTATCGTGATCGTCGTAATAAAAAGCGTACTTTCCGTCGTTTATGGATTGCACGTATTAATGCGGCAGCACGGTTGAATGGTATGACTTATAGTCGTTTTATTTCAGGTTTAAATAAAGCGGGTGTCGCAGTCGATCGGAAAGTGCTTTCTGATATTGCTGTACACGATGCCGCTGCCTTTTCTACCATTGTGGAGAAAGCAAAAGCCGCTTTAGCTTAAAGCAGTTCGCATTAGAGAGGAGCATCAAGTGATGGATAGACTGAGTTGCTTGATCGCTCCTTTTTTATTTTTAAGCTCTCTTTTAACGTTGGAAAGAAGTGACCTTAAAAATAAACCGCTTACCCATAAATGTTGAGAACGGGGCTTTGACCGATGATATTATTAAGCCTTGACAGGTTTATTCATAAACCAATTAATTGACAACACTTAACCACTTTAAAGGTCTTTAGGATCATGCAACAAACATTGCAAACAATCGTTTCGCAAGCGAAACAAGCCGCTCATTCGGTTTCCGAATTGGCGCATTTAGAGGATGTCCGGGTTCAGTATTTGGGTAAAAAAGGTGAGTTGACCCAAATGATGAAGACTTTGGGAAAGCTTTCAGCGCAACAACGTCCTAAGGCTGGTCAAATGATCAATGAGGCAAAACAGGCTGTTCAAGGTTTTTTGTCCGAAAAAAAACAGGCTTTGGAAGACGCGCTTTTAGAAGCGCAATTAGCCGGTGAAACGATTGATGTTACGCTCCCCGGCCGAGGGGTTGATATGGGGGGCCTCCATCCGGTCACACGCACTTTGCACCGAATTGAGTCCTTATTTGCTAAAGCCGGCTTTGAGGTTGAAACCGGACCGGAAATTGAAGACGATTGGCATAATTTTGAAGCCTTAAACATCCCTGAAACCCATCCCGCTCGCGCCATGCATGATACTTTTTATTTTGATGACCAAACGGTACTGAGAACGCATACCTCAGGCGTGCAAATTCGTACCATGGAAAATCGTGAGGTCCCTATGAGAATTATTGCGCCGGGTCGAGTCTATCGTTGTGATTCTGATCAAACGCATACGCCGATGTTTCATCAGGTGGAAGGGTTGGTTGTCGAGGAACAAGCGAGTTTTGCTCAGTTAAGAACGCTCATTATTGCTTTTCTAAAACAGTTTTTTGAAGATGATCAGTTAAAAGTGCGCTTCAGACCTTCTTACTTTCCCTTTACGGAACCTTCTGCAGAAGTCGATATTGCAACTAATTTGTTTGGGGATGGACGCTGGATTGAAGTATTAGGCTGTGGCATGGTGCACCCAAAAGTATTAAAAAACGTCGGTGTTGATAGTGAAAAATACACGGGATTGGCTTTTGGTTTGGGGGTTGAAAGGTTGGCAATGTTACGTTACGGCGTAACTGATTTGCGACAATTTTTTGAAAATGACATACGGTTTTTAAAACAGTTTAAATAATCACCAGGCCTGGCGAGAATAGATATGAAAATAAGTGAAAATTGGTTAAGAGAATGGGTAAATCCTGCCTGGGAAACCAGCCGATTAATCGAAGAATTAAGTTTAGCGGGTTTAGAAGTTGACGGTGCAGAAAGTGTCGCTCCCGAGTTTACCGGTGTGGTCGTTGGTCGGGTTTTGTCTGTCGAGAAACATCCGGATGCTGATAAGTTGAATGTGACACAAGTCGATATCGGGGGCGAAGAGTCTGTTCAAATTGTCTGTGGTGCAAGCAATGTTGTCGCCGGCATGAAAGCCTGTTGTGCCACAGTGGGAGCACAACTGCCGGGTAATTTTAAAATTAAAAAGGCAAAATTAAGAGGCGTTCCTTCTAACGGTATGTTGTGTGGTGCAACCGAATTGGGGTTGCCGGATGATGGCGTAGAGGGTTTATTTGTTCTTCCCGATGATGCGCCGGTGGGTGTTAATGTTCGTGATTTTTTAGATTTAGACGATCAGGTTATAGATATTGATTTGACCCCTAACAGAGCCGATTGCTTAAGCGTAGAAGGCGTGGCTCGTGATATAGCCGCCTTTGCCGATTGCCCTGTCACCCAGCCGTTTTCAATGGAAGCGGTTATAAAACAGGGTGCACCGGGTCAATCGATTCAGGTAATTGAAGCAGAAGCTTGTCCAAAGTATCTTGGTGTTATGGTTTCGGAATACGATGTTACAGCCACAACGCCTGATTGGATTGTTCGACGCTTAGCCCGTTCAGGTATCGCTGCGAAATCTTTAAGTGTTGATATTACCAACTACGTCATGCTTGAGTTAGGGCAACCCATGCACGCTTTTGATGCGGATGCTTTGACTGGAACGGTTGCAGTTCGCTTTGCTGAGGAGGGTGAGACCTTAGTGACCTTAGATGAAAAAGAACTCAAGCTTAATTCAGATACGTTAGTGATTGCGGATGATGCCGGTCCAATTGCGTTAGCCGGGATTATGGGGGGGCTAAGCACCCGTGTCAATGACGACACAAAGCGTTTGTTCTTTGAGTGTGCGCATTTTGCTCCGCTTGCCATCACTGGAAAAGCACGTCAATATGGTCTTCATACCGATTCTTCTCATCGATTTGAACGAGGGGTTGATGTCAATTTACCTGAGCGGGCTTTGGAAAGAGCATTGCAATTGTTTACGGCTTGTGCCGGCGGAAAGGTTTCAGAAATTGCCGCTGAGATTGATGCTACGCATTTGCCCAAGTCCCCGGAAATTCTGCTAAGGCATGACAGAATTAAAAAGTTATTAGGCGTCACGCTTGAGCGTCAAGTGGTTGAGGCCATTTTTGAGCGTCTGAACTTTCAGATTCAATTAGAAGCCAATGGATGGTTGTTAACGCCCCCTTCCTATCGTTTTGATATGGCAATCGAAGCCGATCTAATTGAAGAGGTTGGGCGCGTCTTTGGTTATAATAATCTGCCTAATGAGGTCTTGGTCGCGCCGATGCGCTTGCCGCATTTGCCCGAATCACTTCAAGAGCAGATGTTTATTCGTAAAGCGCTGGTCAGTCGTGGCTATCATGAAATTATTACCTATTCATTTGTCGATGAGATACGACAAAAAGCACTCTTCCCCGAAGAAGAGGGGATTCTTTTAAAAAACCCTATTTCCGATGATATGAAAGCCATGCGAACCTCGTTGTTCCCGGGTTTATTACAAACCGTGGCCTATAATCAAAAGCGTCAACAACCTCAATTAAAGTTTTTTGAAATGGGGTTGGTTTTCAATCGACAAGACACTGAAACCCGACAGACGCCAATGATTGGTGGTGCCATCGTCGGCCCTTTGCATGCTGTCAATTGGGCAAACGATGATCGCCTGGTCGATTTTTATGATTTAAAGGGCGATGTTGAAACACTGTTGTCTTTAAGTCATGTACAGCAACAGATTCGTTTTGAACCCACTCAGTTGACACTGTTTCATCCGGGTCAAGCGGCGGCACTGTATCAGGATCAACGTTTGGTTGGTTATATGGGGCAATTACACCCAGGCCTGGCTAAAGTGTATGGTGTTTCAGGAAAAGTTTATCTGTTTCAGTTAGAACTGGATGTCATTCTGACTCAAAAATTACCGATGGCAGAAGCCATCTCTAAATTTCCAGAAGTACAGCGAGATTTGGCGTTTGTTGTTGCTGAAAACCTTCCTGTGCAAGCACTAATGGATGCTTTAAATGAAGTGAAATCTGATTGGCTGAAGTCCATTACGGTGTTTGATGTCTATCGTGGACAAGGTATTGATGAAAATCAGAAAAGTATTGCTTTAACGTTGAAGATGCAACACCCTGAAAGAACCTTGCAAGATGAAGAAGTGGAATCACTTGTGCAGGCTTACATTGCGAAGGCCGCAGAAAAGGTCAATGCAACCTTAAGATAACCCTATTACCGATTAAGAGACAGTTGAGAGGATAGAACGATGGCACTGACAAAAGCAGAAATTGCTGAAAATTTATCAGATACGTTTGGTTTTAATAAACGTGAATCCAAAGAACTGGTTGAACAGTTTTATAATGAAATGGCCGATGTATTGGTAAAAGGCGAGCAAATTAAACTTTCAGGTTTTGGCAATTTTGAATTAAAAGACAAAAATGCCAGACCGGGTCGTAATCCAAGAACGGGTGAAGATGTTCCCATTTCTGCAAGAAGAGTGGTAACATTTAAACCCGGTCAAAAATTACGAGCTCAAATCGACAACCATGGTAAAGGCTAATTCGTTAGATCAACAGTTAGAAATCGATTTACCTGACAAGAAGTATTTCACTATTGGTGAAGTCAGTGAATATTGTCAGTTAAAGTCGCATGTGTTGCGCTATTGGGAGCAAGTTTTTCCGCAATTACAACCCAATAAGCGCCGGGGACGTCGTTATTACCAAAAACGTGATGTGGCGTTGGTGGTTGAAATCAAATCTTTATTGCATGACCAGGGGTTTACCATTTCGGGCGCCAAAGTCCGTTTAGCCAAGGGCGATTCTGTGGTTGAGAAGGGTGAAGGCGAAGCTGATTCCATTGAGTATCAAATCCAAACGATACGTAAAGAACTTAAAGCCTTTCAGCAATATCTAGCAAACAGCTATTAATCTATTCCGCACTATCCTCATCCTCGTAGTCATCTTGTTCTGGAGCTGTTTCCGGATATTTGAGATGCCAAATTCGAATAAACTTATCGTGATCTAAGTGTTGTTGAAGCAGGGTGAGTGCGGCAACATATTGTTCAATATACCGATAATTTTGTTTTTTGAGACTTTGCCAAAGGTGGCGATATTTAGTGGGTAAAAAGTCTTTAAAATGGGGAATCAGCCCCGTTTCCCCTTCAGCCTGCTTGATGCGTTGCATGATATCGATGCGAGCTTGCCGTGTAAAGTTTTTTTCATAACCATTTAACATTTGTCCAATCAAGAATAATAGGCCGGCAACCACCAGAAAACTCAAGATAAACTGATCAGAAAGAAAGGTGCCAACCAGCGTGAGGATCACTAGCAATAAAGCGGTTACAGGCATGGTAAGCGCAAATAACCAGGCCTGTTTTCCCTTGAGCGCTTCGGCTCTTTTGCTAATATCAAACTGGGTGACATCGATGGCATGAAGACGTTCGAGCATGTCTTCAGCATAGGGCATGTTAGGCGTAAAAGGAATGTCGGTTTGTGGGTCTATTTCCAATTGATTTTCAGTCATTGCCATAAGGTTCGGTGCTTAACATTTTGTTTTGGGTTGACAGATTATATTACATGATAGGGTATGGCGTTTATGTGTTTCAAGGCAATAGGCCGTCAAATAGCCACCCCATAAGCAGCCTGTATCGATAGAGTGAACGTGATAGGCATCCATCACCCCGAGTGTTGACCAATGGCCAAAAAATATGTCACTGGTTTTATTTCTTCGATTTGCATGAGCAAACCAAGGTAAATAATCGGTTCGAGTGGAAGCGCCGGGTTTGGGTTTGTTTTTTTGTTTAAATTCAAGTTTGCCTTCTGCATTGCAATAGCGCATTCGCGTAAAGGCATTGGCAATGTAACGCAACCGAGCCCAGCCCTGTAATCCATCATGCCATTGTTTTGGCTTGGCACCAAAGAGGTGGTTTCGAATGAAGTCCTGCCATTGGTCTCCCCGCAGGATGGATTCGACCTCTTTGGCATGGCTCAGAGCTTCGTCAATGCACCACTGTGGCGGCACACCGGCATGAACTAAGGCGACAGGATGTAATGGATGGTGAATCATCAGCGGTTGTTGTCGTAACCAATCAATGAGTTTGTCAACCTCTGAGTGCGACAAGATGTCGCCCAAAGTATCGGATTTGCTGGCATAGTCATGCAAACCACAGTAGGCGGCTAGAAGTTGAAAATCATGGTTTCCTAATACCATCTTGGCCTTACCCTGTGCATTTAAGTTCTTTACAAATTGCAAGCATTCGAGTGATTTTGGGCCACGGTTGACAATATCTCCCGCAAACCAAAGTTCGTCTTGGGCAGGGTCATAATCAATTTGCTTCAGCAATTGCATCAACTCATCAAAACACCCTTGTAAATCGCCAATAATATAGGTTGCCATATTTTATTGCCCTAAATGCGTATATGCATTGGCTAAGGTCACAAAGTCTTTGACAGACAGCGTTTCTGCACGAGCAGAAGGGTTGAGCTGGCACTGTTCAATTTGAGAGAGGGTTAGCCAACCTTTTAGGTTGTTGCGTAGGGTTTTGCGTTTTTGTGAAAAGGCTTGACGCACCAGATCCCCAAAAGCGGCTTCATCGTCAGCTTGAAAGGGTTTTTGTTTGTAGGGTCGTAATCGAATAATCGCTGAATCCACTTTGGGGGGTGGGTCAAAATTTTCAGGCCCGACCATAAAGAGGTTTTCAACTTCGCAGGCATATTGCAGCATCACACTGAGTCGGCCATAGGTTTTGAAACCCGGTTGAGACGTGATGCGCTTAACGACCTCTTTTTGGAGCATAAAATGCATATCTTCAATAGCCTCTGCATAGTCAATTAAATGAAACAAAAGCGGACTAGAGATATTGTAAGGTAGATTACCGACGATACGCAAAAGGGGTGAATGATTATTCGCTCTTAAGCCGGCATAATCAAAACTTAAAGCATCTGTGTGGTGAAGATGAAAGGCGGGGAAATGTGATAATTTTTGAGTGAGTGGCGCGATTAGATCATTATCAATTTCGATAATGTCTAGCTTGGCGACGCTTTCAAGGAGCGGGCGTGTTAAAGCCGCTTCACCCGGGCCAATTTCCACCAAATGCTGATCGGGTTTGGGGGCGATTGCAGCAACAATTTGATGAATGATTCGGTCATTGTTTAGAAAGTTTTGACCAAATCGTTTTTTATGCTGATGACTTGCCATGCAATTTCCTTTCCACAATCATTTCATTAGCGACGGTCAGTGCATATTCAAAACTTTGGATGTCCGCTTTGCCTTGTCCGGCAATGTTGAGTGCTGTGCCATGATCCACGGAAGTGCGGATAAAGGGTAGGCCAAGTGTGATATTAACAGCATGACCAAATCCCAATGTTTTTAAGACCGGGAGTCCTTGGTCATGGTACATGGCAAGAAACGCATCAGCCTGCTTGCGATTGTCGGGGCTGAAAATGGTATCAGCCGGCAAGGGACCCATTAAATCCATGCCTTCTTCAATTAAGTGGTTGATGACGGGGATAATGGTGGTGATTTCTTCAGTGCCCAAATGGCCATCCTCGCCGGCATGGGGGTTTAATCCCATGATAAATATCTTGGGCGATGTGATCTTAAACTGTGACTTTAAAGATTGATGTAGAATCCTCAGAACACTTTCTAACAGTGTTGGGGTAATGGCACCGGGCACGGCTGATAGGGGTAAGTGGGTTGTTACCAGGGGAACCCTCAAACCAGGCGTCGCCAACATCATTACTACCTGGTCGGTATTTGATTTTTCAGCAAGCAGTTCAGTATGCCCGGTGAAGGGAATGCCTGCTTGGTTAATAATGCCTTTATGAATGGGGCCTGTGACGAAGGCATCAAAGGTGTTATCTAAACAGCGTTGGACGGCTAGGTGAAGCATATCCAAAACATAATGGGCATTGGCTTCTTGTAAAATTCCTGCTTTCACAGGCGCTCTAAGCGGGATATCGATCACTTTTAATTGGTGTGGCAAATTCGGTTTCGGCGTTTGCCGGCGATCAAACTCGATGAGCTCCAGTGGCAGTTTCAGTTGCTGAGCGGTTTGCTTGAACAACTCTGCACTGCCCATTGCAACCCATTCATATGGCCATGATTGTTGAGCCAGTTTGATAACTTGTTCAGGACCAATGCCGGCCGGTTCGCCGGAGCTGATTAATAAACGATGATTATAATATTTTGTTGTATTCATTTAAAAAGCTTTTTGGGGAGAGAGAATGTCAGCATCTTTGAGACGAATGTCAATAATGGCTTCATCTTTCATGCGTCTGAGCCAAGAGCCATAAGATTCAGTTGCTTTTTTCATGCGCAGGGATTGCATGGCTTCTTGGCGTTTATTGATAATGCTTAAATCTTTATCACGAATGCCATCAAGGTATAAAATCACCCATCCTTGATCATTTGCAAACGGCATTGCGGCTTGTTTGGGGGATAAGTCTTTAATGGCTTTGATATAGTCTTGAGGCATTTCGGCCAGGGTTTGCCAACCTAAATGGCTATTGGCATTAACAGAAGTGGGCATGTCTTTATATTTGTCATTGAGTGCTTTAAAGTCTTCTAAACTGTTAATGCCTTTGGCGAGTTTGATTAAGGTCGCATTGGGAGTTTGGGTTTGCTGAGCATTGTCAGACAAAAGAATAAAACGGTAGAGATGATATTGTTTGACAATTTTGGCATCTTTATCGCGTTTATCTTGCAGTTGAATAATGTGGAAACCAACAGCGCTTCGAATCACCCGGCTGATATCTCCGACGGCCATCTTGTCAATTTCATCCATAAAAAAGCTGGGCAGTTGGTCAGCCTTTAACCAGCCAAGATCGCCTCCTTGTAAGGCATTTTGTCCATCAGAATGGCGGACAGCCAACTGACTAAACGCTTCACCCTGCTTTAATCGGGTTAATAGTTTTTGTGCTTTTTCACGACTGGCTTCTCTTTCCGCCGGAGTGGCTGATTTGGGTAAGCTAATCATAATATGGTTCAGCTTGAATTCCGAATAATTCTGCATTAAGGCTTGCCGCTGAATAAAGTTAGTGACTTCACTTTCTGTGACTTGCGTTTTTGATAGCACCTCGCTGTCGCGCAGTTTTTTGAAAAGCAATTCTTGGCGAATGCCCTCACGGAAGGTTTCAAAGCCATTGGGTTTAGATTTGTTTAGCTGATCTCGAAGTTCAGCTGCGGATAGGTTATTTTGCTTGGCGATAGCCAGTACTTGTTGAAAAAGCTCATCGTCACTCACTTTTAGACCGAGCTGTTGGCTACGTTGTAATTGAATGCGTTCCAAAATAAGGCCATCAAGTACTTTTTCGGCAAGATCCTCTTTATCCGTGAGTTGAATATTTCGAGAGCGCAATTCTTGCATGGCTTTAACGAGACCTTTTTCTAGGTCACTTTTTAAAATAATATCATCGTTAACAACAGCGACCACACGATCAAGTAATTGTGGTTTTGTGTCAGCCAAAGACGTTTGACTGAGCAAACCTATTAAAAATAGGGTGATCCAGATTTTGGAAAAGCGATTTTTCATATTAGCTTAAGAACTCAATTCTAAAAGTTTAATTTTTGGTTTAAGAATTCTTTAAAGGGTGTTCCCACAGAACTGAGGCCTTTGAATTCGATTGTATATTGGAGGTTGTAATTATACAGACCCTCTAAAAGTTTTGTTTCTTTTAGCGATATTTCCGATGCCCAGCAACAATCGTCGTATCTTAAGGCGGTCTGAGTTTCTTTTTTGATGTTTTGGGTAAAGTTGTAATTGATATAGCTGCCAACCGACCAATGAGGGGTCATTTGCCAGTGTAATCCTGCGGTCAAATCTTCGTTTTCACCGGGTTGGTTGCGAAGGGATAAGGTATGTGTCGATAAAAAAGTAACTTGACGATTAATGTTGAGCTTTAAACGGCTGTTTGATTGAGTAATGCCAAAATTGCTTTCATTGAGCTGTGCAGTGGATGCAATTTGTATCGGACCCGTTTGAACGCCCAGTTTAACAAAGAAGTCAGAGCGTTTATGCGTATTGTGATCCAGTTCAGTCGGGCTACCAAACAAGCTCACTTTTCGATCGGCTAAATAGTGGATTTGTCCGGCGCCTGCTTCTGCAAAAGGCCGGCCGTCGGCCAATAAAAATCGTGTGGTTAAGGCCGCTGCGATTTGGTTGCTGTCCCCAAATCGATCTTGGCCGCTATAGCGGTTAAGGGCAAAAAGGTTGCTAAAATCTAAACTGCTGGCAGCCGTATCGAATAAAGGCTGTTGATCTTGTGCTTGATAAGGCACATAAAGATACTGAATATCCGGTTCCAGCGTTTGAATCATTTCGGTGTCGCCGAACGAAAATTCCCGTTCAAAAACCAAGCCGCCGTGCATCACAAATTGCGGGATTTGCAACGGCGGAATCGATTCCGGATCGGGTAAGGCATCGTTGGCTTGGAGGGTGTAATTGACTTGGTTTGCAATCAATTCGGTCTTAAATTGACCAAAAGGCCTTTGAACTTGATAGCGTACACTGGGGGAAATGACGGTTCTTTGCCCTTCCGGTTTATGATGTCCGGCAGCGGTAATTTGAAATTCAGTCGCCTCCGTTGCAAGGTTAAACGAGACGTTTTGCCAGTTTTCAGCTTCTATGGGGTGAAAGTAATTTACCGCTAAGTGGGGGCGTTTTTCATAGTTATAGGGCGCATCCTCACGCAGTCGTAAATAATCAAACAGCTCCATGCTGGCCTGAAGGTTTTGCTGTTGGTATTCGAGGAGGGCGGTTCTTTGGGTAAAACTCACGGTATCCAAGGCGGGTTCGACCGGAATATCGGCAAAAAAGAATTTGTCTGAGACCTGGTGCCAATTGATTTGGCTACTCAGTCCCGGTGCCCAGCGTTGTTGTGCAACGAGTTTTGCTCGCCAACGTTGTGAAACCGGCGCTTGATAAACTATTTCTTTTTGACTATTTACATAGCTCAAGCCATCTTGTTGCGTGACTTTATCTTCGAGTCCGGTCAGTGTTAGCTCGGCAGAATGCTTCGGTTGTAGATAGCGGAACTCGTTTTCGATAACCCAACCGCGATCTTGCATTTTCAGTATGCTGAGGGTGTCATCCATATTCTCTGCAATATTAAAATAATAAGGAATATTGACATAGACTTCGCCCGATCTATCCGGGTGAAGAATGGATTTGTAACTGCCAAACGTTGGGAAAAGTAAGCCGCTGGCGCGTTTTTCCATAGAAAAATTAATGTAGGGGGTGTAAAACACCGGCAGTTGATGGAAATAGAGAAGGGTGTGATAGCCATAAATGCGTTTTTCTTGGTTGTTGATTTTCAGTTGGTTGAAGCGCAATTCCCAGTCGAGCGTTTGTGCCGATTTTGTGGTTTTTTCGCGGGTTTGCCAGAGCGTTGTAACGAGTGGGCAAGTGGTGTAAGACGCCTGGTCAAGGGTGCTGATTTGTTGAGCTTGATTGATATCAATGGTATTTGCTGTTCCATGCGCCCGAGTGTCGGCAAATTGATAGCGCGCATTTTGCAGTTTGGCGGTATGTTGGCGTTCGTCTAACCAAATATGATCGCTCGTCATCAATATCGAAGCACGGTGAAGTTGGACAGAACCAAAGGCCTCTGCTGTTTGGGTTTCACGGTTTAAGGTTGCTTGATCGGCAAAAACCACCAGGCCTGGCTGTTTTATGGCCACATTGCCGGTGAGATGATATTGTAATGGATCCGGCTGTTGCAACTGATTAGCACTGACATGGGATTGGCTAGTCTCTGCCGGAATACCGGTGCGAGGGACGATCCAGTCAGGCTGGCAAGCTGGGCTGCTGCTAAGCCGGAAGGATAAACTGTCGATGGCTTCAGACGCAAAGGTGTTGCTAGCCACTATTCCGATTAACGAAACAGTCAAAGCCAACGAATAAATGGTGCGCTTGAGCCGCTTGAACAGTCTTATCATTTTGCCTGTTGGTCAGTTAGATTTCTAAATCGGCCATTTTAACCGAAACGATTCTGGCAAGCAGGTTAGAATCGAAAAAAACCTTAAGACGATTGAATTCCTAAAGTAAAATAGCCGCCATGACTTTACAGATCGGACATTAGCATGACAGCACGCTTTCAGCAATTATTGCATTGGTTGCAAACTTGCCCTGTATTGAGGCAGGCTGAAATAACCCGCCCCGTCCCCGCTTCAAACGATGCCAGTTTTCGGCGTTATTATCGCTTGGTTGCAACCACGGCAGAAAGCAGCCTATCTTATATTGTGATGGATGCGCCGCCCCAGTATGAGAATTGTGAACCCTTTGTGCGTATTGCCGGTTATTTGCAAAAAATGGGACTGACGATTCCAACTGTTTTGGCGCAAGATTTATCTCAAGGTTTTTTATTATTAAAAGACTTAGGAGATCAAACCTATTTATCTCAGTTGAATGCCGACAGGGTGGAAGCGCTCTATGGGGATGCATTGGACGCTTTGGTGCGAATGCAAACACAGCAAGGGGGAGTCGCTAATGCCTTGCCCATTTATCGTGCTGATTTATTACAGTCTGAAATGGCGCTGTTTCGTGACTGGTTATTGGCTCGTTATTTAGAAAACCCTTTGTCCACGAATAATCACCAGGCCTGGCAAGAATTAACCGCTTCTTTAACCCAGTCCGCAATGCGCCAACCTCAGACCTTTGTGCATCGAGATTACCACAGTCGTAATCTAATGGTTTTGCCAAAAGGGAATCCGGGTATTTTAGATTTTCAAGACGCGGTTAAAGGACCCATGACCTATGATGCGGTTTCTTTATTGCGGGATTGTTATATCAGCTGGCCGGCCAAGCAGGTAAGAGATTGGCAGCGCCAATATTTTTTGCAAGTCGTTCAGGCAGGGCTTTTGGCAAAAGATGAATGGGCCGGGTTTGTCAAAGCCATGGATTTAATGGGGGTGCAACGCCATTTAAAAGCAGCAGGCATTTTTGCGCGTTTAGCCATTCGGGATGGGAAAACGGGCTATTTACACGATATTCCCAAAACGTTGGATTACCTGGTTTCGATTGCCGCATGCTATCCTGAAACGCAGTTTTTGGCAAAATGGGTTGAAGAAGATATTTTGCCAAAAGTTTTAGAAAGATTGGCTGAGGCCGAAAAGGTGTCGCCATGAAAGCGATGATTTTGGCCGCTGGTCGGGGCAATCGTTTGCGCCCCTTAACCGACCATACGCCTAAGCCTTTATTGACAGTAAAAGGCAAGGCATTGATTGAGTATCATATTGATGCTTTGGTTCGCGCAGGTATTCATCAATTGGTCATTAACCATGCCTGGTTAGGCGAGCAAATTGAAGCAAAGCTCGGTTCCGGTAGCGTTTATGGCGCTGACATTCTCTATTCACCTGAAGCGGTTCCCGGTTTGGAAACCGCCGGGGGGATTTTAAAGGCTTTGCCGCTGTTAACGGATGGTGAAACACCTTTTGTGGTGGTGAATGGGGATGTGTTGACTGACTTTAATTTCCAAGATTTGCACCAGCATCGCTTGGCAGCAGGCTGTTTGGCGCATTTGGTGTTGGTTGCGACGCCTGCTTATAAAGCGCAAGGGGATTTTGGTTTGGAAGCGGGGCGGGTGACCTCACAAGGTGACCTAACCTTTGCCGGGATCAGTGTGTTACATCCACATTTGTTTGAAGGCTTGTCACCCGGCGCTCGGCCATTAGCGCCTTTGTTGCGTGCAGCCATGGCAAAAGGACAGGTGACCGGCGTTTGCTACCAAGGCGTTTGGCATGATATTGGCACGCCCGAACGTTTAGAAGAAGTCAATCAGTTTTAGTTGTTTTAGTGAAAGGAAAAAATATGAGTCATAAGCATAAAGTGTTATTAGAAAAAGTCTTTGCACACCCGATGGTCAGCAATATTGATTGGAAGAAGTTGGTCGCAGCCCTTGAACATTATGGCGCAACCATTGATGTGTCGAATGCCAACCGTGCGCATATTCTGATAAAGGATCAAGCGTTAACACTTGGATTGCCCCATCACGGCCATGAGTTGGCCAATAAGGAAGAAGTGACCAAGTTACGTCACTTTTTGGAGTCGGTTCAACTAACCCCCGACAGTTTGTGAGTTATTATGTTGTTATTGATTTCTCCTGCCAAAGCACTGGATGAAACACCGGCTCCATCAACCGTCCCCGTTTCACAAGCGGCGTTTTTAACGCAATCCAAACAATTAATTTCTGTGTTACAGCAGTTTGGCCCGGTTGATATTAAAATGCTGATGGGGTTGAGTGATAAATTGGCAGAGCTCAATTATGAGCGGTTTCAACAATGGCAACTTCCCTTTGACCCTATGCATGCCAAACAAGCCCTGTTTTTGTTTAAAGGGGATGTTTATCAAGGGATTGATGCGCCCAGCTTAGCGGGCGATGCATTGGATTATTGTCAAAACCATTTGCGGATTTTATCGGGGCTGTATGGGCTTCTAAAACCTCTGGATGCGATTTTGCCTTATCGCTTGGAGATGGGCACCGCTTTAAAGACGCCTAAAGGCAAAAACCTTTATACCTTTTGGGGGTCGCAACTAACAGATGCGCTGAATCAACAGCTGGCTGAAGCATCCGGCCGTTGGGTGGTGAACCTTGCCTCAAATGAATATTTTAAAGCCATTCAACCTAAGTTGTTGCAAGCAAAAGTGGTGACGCCGCAATTTAAAGAATGGAAAAATGGACGCTATAAAATCATTAGTTTTTATGCCAAACGCGCGCGTGGGTTGATGGCTCGCTATGCTGCGGTTAATCAGTTGACAGATCCTGAAGCATTAAAATATTTTGATTGGGAAGGCTATCAGTTTGCCGCTGATTTATCGTCTGAACAAAACTGGGTGTTTACCCGCAAGCAAGCTTGAAAACCACCAGGCCTGGCTGATTTTAGGCTATAATTCAGCATTTAATTGATTCTTAGAAACCATGAAACTCATTCGCGGCTTACATAATTTAGCCTCTCACCAATCCGATTTTACACAAGGTTGTGTTTTAACCATCGGTAATTTTGATGGCGTCCATTTGGGACATAGAGCAATCCTAAACCAAGTACATCAATTAGCAAAGGACAAGCAGCTGCCTTCCGTGGTTATGGTATTTGAGCCCTTGCCGATAGAGTATTTCTCGCCACAGAAGGCTCCGGTGCGGTTGATGAACTTGCGGGAAAAACTGGCCGCTTTTCAGGCTACATTGATTGACTATGTGCTGGTCTGTCGATTTAACGCGGCTTTTGCTAATCTAACGGCCGAACAATTTGTGCAAACGGTGCTGCACCGAGGTTTGAATATCAAGCAGATTGTGGTTGGAGATGACTTTCGTTTTGGTAAAAACCGTCAAGGTAACTTTAGATTTTTGCAGCAGCAAGGCCTGCAACTGGGGTTTGAAACTGAGGATTTGACAACTTTTCAAATGGATGATGACAGAGTCAGTAGTACTCGAATTCGTCAGGCGCTGAGTCAACAAGATTTGTTAACGGCCAGCCGGTTGCTGGGGGCGCCTTTTGCCTTTCAAGGGCGAGTGATTCATGGAAAAAAGCTGGGGCGCCAAATTGGTTTTCGCACTTTAAATCTCAACCCAAAACGCATTCAAATGCCCTTGACAGGCGTTTATAGTGTTTGTGTCTCCGGTTTGGCGGAAACCGATTGGCCGGGGATTGCCAATATTGGTATTCGTCCAACCGTAGATGGCCATCGTCCTTCCGTTGAGGTGCATTTGTTTAACTGGCAAAAGGATGTGTATGGTGCTCATATTGGCGTTAAAATATTAGAATTTATTCGTCCGGAAATGAAGTTTGATGGGCTTGATGCTTTAAAAGCCCAAATCGAAAAAGATGTGTTGGTGGCTCAGCGCCATCATGGTTTGCGATAGCGCCTAGCCGAAAAAAGATTGTATTAGAAAGACCTTTGCACGAGATGGCGTCACCCATGAAAATGGTAAAAGTTTTTTATCGCGCCCACTGATAAAAAGGTCTCTTAGAATTTAACCTGACTTGATGAAAAAGTGAATGATATGACCACAGATTATAAAAAAACGCTAAACCTCCCAAACACAGACTTTCCGATGCGTGGTAATTTGCCCAATCGGGAACCCAAGCAAGTCGCTGCTTGGCAGCAGCAAAAATTGTATCAATCCGTCCGTAAAGCCATGAAAGGGCGTCCAAAGTTTATTTTGCACGATGGCCCGCCTTATGCGAATGGCAATATTCATATTGGCCATGCGGTCAATAAAGTCTTAAAAGATATGATTGTCAAATCCAAAGGGTTGAGTGGTTATGATGCGCCTTTTGTGCCGGGTTGGGATTGTCATGGATTACCCATCGAGCTCAATGTCGAAAAGAAAAAAGGCAAGGTGGGGCAAAAAATTGATGCGACAGCCTTCCGTCAAGCCTGTCGTGATTACGCGCAAACTCAGGTCGATCAGCAGATGGCTGATTTTCAACGCTTGGGGGTGATGGCTGACTGGGAGCAACCTTATCTTACTAAAGATTACCAATATGAAGCCAATGAAATACGCGCCTTGGCAAAATTGATTGAACAAGGCCATTTGGTCAAAGGGACTAAGCCGGTTTATTGGAGTGTGGGCGGGCATTCTGCTTTAGCAGAAGCCGAAGTGGAATATGAAAATAAACGTTCCCATGCTATAGCCGTGCGATTTAATGTCATGGATGAAAAGGCCTTTTTTGAACGGTGTCATCATCTGGAATCTCATTTGGGAGAAGGTCCCTTGTCGGTGGTGATTTGGACCACCACGCCTTGGACCTTGCCGGCTAACCAGGCTGTGGCCATTCATCCGGATTTAGAATATTCAGTGGTACAGGTTCAAGGTGAACAGGGGCCGGAAAGACTGTTCGTCGCCGAAGCCTTGTTAAAAGATACCATGGATAAGTGGGGCTTTGAGAGCTATCAAGTGATCGCTTATGGTCGAGGCGATCAGTTTGAATTAATTCGGTTAAATCATCCTTTTTATGAGAGGATTGTGCCGATTGTTTTAGGCGATCATGTCACCACGGATGCCGGTACGGGCTGTGTTCATACCGCGCCGGGTCATGGTCAAGAAGATTATGTGGTGGGTTTGAAATATGATTTAGAAGTCGATTGTCCGGTTGATGGTTATGGCAATTTTGTTGAAGGAACCCCCATTTTTGAAGGTGAAAATGTACTGAAAGCGGATGAGCATGTGATAGCGGTGCTGATGGAGCATCAGGCTTTAGTCCATCATGAAGCCATCGTTCACAGTTATCCGCATTGTTGGCGTACCAAAACGCCGTTGATTTTCCGTGCCACACCACAGTGGTTTATTAGTATGACCGAATCGGGTTTAAGAGATAAGGCGATGGCGGCAATCCAACAAGTGCGTTGGGTGCCGGAATGGGGACAGTCCCGAATTGAAAGTATGATTGAAGGCCGTCCGGATTGGTGTATCTCTCGGCAAAGATTTTGGGGGGTGCCGATTCCGATTTTTGTGCATAAAGCCACGGGGACGATGCACCCAAATACTGTCGATATGATGGAGCAGGTGGCCGGTTTGGTTGAAAAAGATTCCATTGACGCTTGGTATGACCTCGATCCGAAAAGCTTTTTGGGGGGGGATGCCGATGACTATGAAAAGGTCACCGATATTTTGGATGTGTGGTTTGATTCGGGCATTTCCCACTTTGCGGTGTTGGATCAACGTGCGGAATTAGCTTGCCCTGCCGATTTGTATCTGGAAGGGTCTGATCAGCATCGCGGTTGGTTCCAGTCTTCACTATTGACCCGGTTAGCGATTCAGGGTCAAGCGCCCTATAAACAAGTTTTAACGCATGGGTTTACCGTTGATAAAGACGGTAAAAAAATGTCGAAATCACTCGGCAATGTGGTTGCGCCCCAAGATATTGCCAATAAGTATGGAGCCGATATTTTGCGGTTATGGATTGCAGCGGCGGATTACCGATATGAAATGACGGTATCGGATGAAATTATCAGTCGTACCGCAGATGCGTATCGACGTATTCGCAATACATCACGCTTCTTACTGGCGAACCTGAATGGTTTTGACCCAAAAGTCGATGCGGTGTCGTATGACAAGATGTTGCCACTGGATCAGTGGGCGGTCGGTCAAGCGGCAAAAATCCAGCAAGAAGTGGAGGCTGGCTATGAGTCCTATCATTTCAATACCATCTATCAAGTGGTGACACACTTTTGTTCAGTCGAACTGGGCGCTTTTTATCTGGATGTCATTAAGGATCGCCAGTACACCTGTAAAGCGGACAGTTTGCCGAGACGTTCGGCGCAAACCGCCTTGTATCACATTGTGGAAGCTTTGACACGATGGATTGCCCCCATTCTGAGTTTTACCGCCGAAGAAATTTGGCAAAGCTTACCGGGAGAACACGACGCATCAGTGTTTACTGCGCAATGGTATCCGGGTTTGACTCGATTAGACGAAGACAAGCCTATGAATTCGGCTTTTTGGCAAGATATTATGACAGTCCGTTCTGCTGTATTGAAGCAATTGGAAGCCTGCCGGAATGAAGGGATGGTAAAAGGTTCTCTGACAGCAAAAGTGACCTTGTTTGCCGAGTCACCTTGGTTAGAAAAGCTAGAAGCCTTAAAACAAGAACTGCGTTTTGTTTTGATTACTTCGTTTGCGGAGGTCAAACCGCTCAGTGAAAAATCCTCAGCCGCATTGGCTTCCGAGTTGGATGGCTTGTGGTTGGCGGTAGAAGCGGTCACTGAGCCAAAATGTGGTCGGTGTTGGCATCATCATCAAGAAGTCGGTCACTTGAATGATGAAGGCTTGTGTCAGCGTTGCATGGATAACGTTTATGGTGACGGTGAAACCCGAAATTTTGCTTAAAATCACCAGGCCTGGTGGTTTTTAAGCATTTTTATTGGTGTATCCCCCTTTTACAAAGGTCTCGAATAAAGGACGCTTATGAACGTTTTTTCACAAACATCGCTTAAAACGGTGTGGTTAGCGATTATATTATTGGTCGTTGATCAGTTGACCAAATATTGGGTTAATCAAACTTTGATTTTGGGTGAGCCCATTGCGATTATGCCATTTTTAAATTTTACCTTGGCGTATAACGATGGCGCAGCATTCAGTTTTTTAGCGGATATGGGAGGCTGGCAACGGTGGTTTTTTAGTGGTTTGGCTTTCGTTGTGGGGGCCGGCTTACTGATTTGGTTGACTAAGCTTCCTAAGGCTTGGACGGTTGAAGTGGTGGGGATTAATTTGATTTTAAGTGGTGCCGTAGGAAATTTGATGGATCGTGTTCTTGCCGGGCGGGTAACGGACTTTATCGATTTCTATATTGGCAATTGGCATTATGCCACCTTTAATATTGCAGATATTGCCATTACGTTAGGGGCTGCGATGTTGCTATATGCTGAGTTTTGGTTAAAATCCCGTCAATCAAAAATCGCATCATAAAATAACAAGCCGGCAGGGTGTTGGCCCCCTATTTAGCTTGCAGCAGGGTTGTTGGATGCGATTGTTTTAATCGTCTTAATTGGTGGTTTAATTTCAATAAACGGCAATGCATTTTCCAAAATAGATAGGGGGCAGAAAATTGGACAGGCTTTGTTTTGTGCTCTTGCCGCTTTGGATTTGTTAACATTAGGGTTTGGTCTGCTGTCTTAATAGATTGAGCATTCGTAAAGACGGATAGCCATCTGCCGGCAAGCCTTTTGAGGTTTGAAATGCGCGCAAGGCGCTTTTGGTATTGTCCCCTGCGATACCGTCAATACTGCTAATGGGTATCCCGGCGCGACGCAATCTTTGTTGCATTTCTAAAATTTCATTACGGGTTAGGGCATGATCATTTTTAGGTTCGGTTGCTTGTAAAGCATCACGACCGACGATGCGATCTGCTAAATGACCAACTGCCAAAGCATAGTTGTCCGATCGGTTCCAGCGTTTAATGACCTCGAAGTTTTGAAACACCAAAAAGGCCGGACCCCGGTAATCGTAGGGTAAGATTAGCGCTGCGTCCATTGCTTCGTCAGGCAGTGGGCGACCATCAGCGAGTTTTAACCCCAGTTTCCGCCACTCTGTTAAAGATTGTCGCAATTCACCATCAGCGAGTGAATAGTCAAACTTGGCAGGGAGTTGGACTTCGCGTCCCCAGTTTTCAGCAGTTTGCCAGCCCATTTTTTTAAGGAAATTTCCCATTGAATGAAAAACATCCGGAAGGCTATTCCATAAATCGCGTTTGCCGGATTGATCGGCATCGACAGCATATTGTAGATAGTTGCTGGGCATAAATTGGCATTGCCCCATTGCACCTGCCCATGAACCACGCATTTGTTCGACAGGAATATGTTCTTGGTCGAGAATGGTTAAAGCCGCTATCAGCTCTTTTTGAAAATAGTCAGAACGTCTAAGATCATAAGAAAGGGTAGCGAGCGATTCAATAATAGGGGTGTTCCCTGTATAGTCGCCATAATTGGTTTCCATTCCCAAAAAAGCAATTAAAAATCGTCCCGGAACCCCGTATTTTTGGGTGACAGTTTGCAATTGTTGTTTATGTTGTTGGTAAAGTTCTGAGCCTTTTTTTATTCGCCAGTCGGTAACCGCACTGTTCATATACTGCCAAAATGTGCGGGTAAATTCGGGTTGCTGACGATCCAGTTCTAATACGCGATGATTCAGGTGGATATTTTGAAATGCTTTATTGAGTGTTTGAGCCGAGATATTTTTTTGGCGCGCTTGTTGTTTAAAGTTTTGGAGCCATTGTTGAAAATCTTGTTCTGTTTGTTGGGGGGGCGTATAGGCCAAAACGGTTCCGCTGAGCAGCGAAAAGAAAAGTGATAAGATCAAAAGGTGAGCATGGATTAACATAGTTTTAGCTTGGCATCATGAAGGGTTAGGCTTTTATTTGTGCTGTTATTAGGAGTTTGCTTAGTGCATTTTACTAAAGTAACGGCAGACAATGCAGTAAAATAGCGGTTTTGTAACTGGGTAATTTCAATGTGTCGTTTTTTTGCAACGGTTCCAAAGGGGCTGAATGAATTGCTGCGCCAAGAGTTGACTGACTTGGGCGCGGTCACCATTAAAACTCAGCCAACAGGGGCTACTTTTGAAGGGGCTTTGGCTGTTGGTTATCGTGCTTGTTTATGGTCGCGATTGGCGAATCGGATTTACCATATCATTCTTGAAGCAGACTTGCCGAATCAAGAGGCGCTAACGCTTGCAGTGGCCGCATTGGATTGGTCCGTTTATTTCTCAGCAGAACAAACCTTTGCGGTTTCTTTTTCAGGAGAAGGTTTAGGCATTACACACAGTCATTACGGCGCTTTGAAAGTTAAAGATGGCATTGTTGATTATTTTCGGGCAGCGGGGCTAGCGCGTCCCCAAGTGGATACCGATTTTCCAGATGTCCGAATTCATGCCCATATTAATCGTAATCAATTAACCCTCAGTTTGGATTTGGTCGGATACAGTCTGCACCAACGCGGTTATCGAGAGGGGGAACAGGTCGCTGCGCCATTAAAGGAAAATGTTGCCGCCGCGATTTTATGGCGAGCCAATTGGCCGGAAATTGCTCGACAGGGTGGAACCCTCTATGATCCCATGTGCGGGTCAGCAACCTTTTTGATTGAGGGAGCGCTGATGGCTGCCGATGTGGCGCCTGGCTTAGAAAAAGCACATAAAATGACTTTAACCCGTTTATTAGATTTTGACGCTGATTTATGGACAGAATTAACCCAAGAAGCCGAACAACGACAGCAACTTGGACGACAGCAGTTACCTGCTATTTATGGCTCTGATATTTCACATAAATCGCTTGATGTGGCAGAAAATGCGATTGCCGCCGCAGGATTTTTAGAGGCAATTGAGATTAAGCAAATGACGATTGAACAGGGTCGCCGATGGGGCGATTGGACGCCTGGCCTGGTGGTGGTGAATCCACCCTATGGTGAACGATTGGAAGATGAAGAGACGATTAAACCGATTTATCTTAAATTGGGTGAGTATCTGAAATCCGAATTTAAAGGCTGGCAAGCGGCGGTATTGACCTGCCATACTGAGTTAGGCTTGTTTTTAGGAATAAAAGCAAAGCGATCACATGATTTTTATAATGGTGCGATGGCGTGTCGATTGTTCCGATTTGATATTGAGGAAAGCTGGTTTCGCCAGCCAGCCTTGCAACCTAAGCAAGATTTGGTGGCGCAAGTTTTACAATTGCAACCGGATTTGGCCGAAAGTGATAATGCCAAGATGGTCGCGAACCGGATTCGTAAAAACCTAAAAGGCTTGAAAAGCTGGATTAAGCAAAATGAGGTTCAAGCTTATCGGGTTTATGATGCGGATATTCCGGAATATGCATTGGCGATTGATTGTTATTCTACATTAGAAGATGGCTTGTGGGTTTTGGTTGCGGAATATGCTGCGCCAAAAACGGTGAATCCAACCTTAGCAAAGCGTCGTTTATATGAAGCCTTGTCTGTCTTGCCAAGTGTGTTTGATGTGCCGGCAGCTAAAATTGTCTTTAAAGTTCGAAGCCAGCAAAAAGGACTAGATCAATATGAACGCTTGGATGAGCAAAAAGCTTTTTATACGGTGGTGGAAAACCAAACGCGTTTGCGCGTTAACTTTACCGACTATTTAGATACGGGGCTGTTTTTAGATCATCGCAGTGTGCGCCGGAAAATTGCACAAATGACCACTGGAAAACGGTTGTTAAATTTATTTTGTTACACAGCCAGCGTGACAGCAGAAGCGGCTCAATTTGGTTGTAAAAGCAGTTTAAGTTTGGATATGTCGAAAACCTATTTGTATTGGGCAAAGCATAACTTTATGTGTAATGACATTGACGAACGCAAGCATGTGCTTCAGCAAGAGGATGTTTTGAAATGGCTAGAAACGGCGACACAAAATCCCAAGGATTTATTCGATGTGATTTTTTTAGATCCCCCTTCCTTTTCGACCTCAAAGCGAATGGACGGCACTTTAGATATCCAACGAGATCATGTTGATTTAATTCGTAAAACCCTAAAATTATTGACACCGCAAGGGAAATTGGTATTCTCAACCAATCTTCGACGCTTTAAATTAAACTTGGCGGATTTGGCTTTTGAGGGGGTTGTCGAGAATTGGACAAAAGCGACCTTACCAAAAGACTTTGCAAGGAATCCCAAAATTCATCAAGTATGGTGTTTTTCAAAAGGTTAACCGTTATTCGTTACTGTAAAAAGGATTGTTAAACCATGATGCATATTAGTCAACTGAAAGATACGGCTAGAATAAGTCCACTGGATAGGCTCGAAGTTGAAAAATATTATTTACCCTTATTGGAGCAGCAAATCCGCTTTGAACAAGGCATGGCAGATTGTTGTCAGCTATTAGGGTTGGCAGAAAAATCAGAGCTATTATTAAAAAACTACTATCCCAGTTTGATCAAGGGCGTTTATCAAAATAATTACTATACGATACAGTATCAGCAAGCGCTGCATTGGTTGACTTGCGGGCTAACCTTTAATCAGTGTTTGTTAATGTTAACGGAAATACAACACCAATTTGTGCTGTATGCGAATGCATTAAAGTCGGATGCGCTTGCCAAGAGTTTGTTGCATGTTGTGGGTTTGGGGCAAAGTATTGTGACCACTGTGTATTCAGTCGCTGAATCCATTGAACGCATGAAAGCCCACTCCAATCATGAAATTCGCCGCATCAAGAACTCCTATTGTTCAAGTGCATTGGAAGTCTCTCAATCGTTGATTGATGCCTATATTAACCATCAAAAGTGGAAAATGAGTGCATTTGAATTAGCATTAGACGGTCAGTCTGAATCTGAAAACTATCAATCCTCCTATTTGGATTGCAATTTGGCAGTTTGGCTCAAAGAAGAAGGGCTAAAGTTGATTCCCGAAGCCAAAAAACAATATTTTTTAGACGCACATGAACGGGTACATCGACTTGCCAATTTGGTTATTGAAGAAGCGACACAAAATCGGCATGAAAATATTAGTGAATTGTTGATGGAAATGGAAATGGCATCCGAAGATGTGATGGATGTGTTATTGGATTTGATTGAAAAGCAGTTTGTTGAAGAAGCTAATACCGATAGTTTAACCGGGTTTCTAAATCGCCGCGCCTTTGATTTTGAGTTTGATAAGGCCTTGGCTTTTGCCAAACGCCATGATTTTTGGCTGGATTTGGTTGTCATTGATGTGGATCACTTTAAACAGATTAACGATCAATATGGCCATCAGCAAGGGGATGCCGTTTTAAAGCGTCTCGCTGAAATCTTTACTGAGGTGGCGCGTACCGAAGATATGATTTTCCGTTGGGGCGGAGAAGAGTTTGTGGTGATTACCCTTGATAAAGAGGCAGAAGGTTCAGAAATGCTGGCCGAGAGATTACGCGAAGCGGTGGAGAAAGAAACGTTTATCCGCCAAAATGGTGAACAACTGAAATTAACCATCAGTTGTGGCGCGCTCAGTTATTGGGCAGGACTTTCCTTATCGGAAAAAGCGGTATTTGAATTGGCCGATGAGCAGTTGTATTTAGCAAAACAAAATGGCCGCAATCAAATTTCACACCGAGTTTATGATGTGGTTCCTATGAATCGAGGTGAATAAGATGATTTCAATTAAGTCTGAAACATCTCGCTTTTATGAAGACGCTTTTTTGCTAGAATAACCTCCCATTTCAGTTATAAGAGGCGTCGCCATGGAACAAACGATCCAATTTGATGAAGCGTTAATAAAACGGTATAACCAGTCAGGGCCGCGCTATACTTCCTATCCGACAGCCGTGCAATTTGATGAACGTTTTGGGATCGCTGACTATCAAGCAGCCGCAGCACGCAGTAATCAGTCCGACCGAAATTTATCTTTATATTTCCATATTCCTTTCTGTGATACGGTTTGCTTCTTTTGTGCCTGTAACAAAGTCTGGACGCGAGACCGCTCTAAAACCACCCCTTATCTCAGTCGCCTATATAAAGAAATTGAACTGCAATCGAAACTGTTTGATCCAAGTCGTAAAGTCGATCAGCTGCATTGGGGCGGCGGCACGCCGACCTTTATCAATATGGATGAAATGCGTGAACTGATGACGGTGACCCGCAAGCACTTCAACTTGCATGACGATGATTCCGGTGAATACTCGATTGAGATCGACCCGCGTGAAGCCAGCAAAGAATCGGTTGCGTTATTGCGGGAGTTGGGATTTAATCGCATGAGTTTAGGCGTTCAGGATTTTGATCCCAAAGTCCAAAAAGCAGTGAATCGCATTCAAACTCAAGCCCAAACCTTTGAAGTACTGGAAGGCGCGCGTGAAGCCGGATTTTTATCAGTGAATGTGGACTTAATCTATGGTCTGCCCCATCAAACCGAAAGTGGGTTTATGACGACACTAGACAAAGTGCTGCAAGTGGCTCCGGATCGCTTCTCCATTTTTAATTATGCGCACATGCCGAGCATGTTCCCGACCCAAAAGAAAATGAATGAGGCGGATATGCCGAGTCCTGATGAAAAGTTAGCGATTTTACATGCCACCACCAATCGTTTGTTAGAAGCGGGTTATGTCTATATTGGCATGGATCATTTTGCCAAGCCTGACGATGAATTGGCCGTCGCTCAACGCAATGAAACGCTTTATCGGAATTTTCAAGGCTATTCAACCCACGCAGAATGTGATTTAGTGGGCATGGGCGCAACCTCTATTTCCCTGATTAACAATACCTACGCGCAAAACTATAAAGGCTTAGATGACTATTATCAAGCGATTGATGCCGGACATTTAGCTGTATTTAGAGGCGTCACCTTGTCTGAGGATGATGAACTCAGACGGGATGTGATTACCCGCTTAATCAGTCATTTTCATCTGAATTTTGCTAAGGTAGAAGCGCAGTGGGGTATTGTCTTTAAAGAATACTTTGCCAGTGAATTACAACGCTTAACACCGATGGTGGAAGACGGCTTAATTGAACTCACGGAAACCGATTTAACGGTCACCGCAGCAGGACGATTATTGATTCGAAATATTTGTATGACCTTTGACGCCTATTTAAAGACAGGAACAGAAAACCGTTTTTCAAAAGTGATTTAATGCAAGCTGGGTTATTCTCAAAGCACGCCAGCAGCAACAGCGGCGAGGAGCGTTGCTGTCTGCTGCATGTGATGGTTAAGAGAAAAGGGGACGCTACCCAATACCATTAAGTTAAGCTTTAACACATTGATTATGTTAATATAAATCCTGTATTTTATAGTTTAAAAAGGACGCAAAAATGGCATCATTATCGCTCATTTAATAATGCTTATGCCCTTATCAGTAAAACTTTGTCTGATCCAGATTTTATCAATAGGCACCGTTTATCTAAAAGCGCTTTTACCCGAAAACGATCCCTCGATTTTTCAAGC
>Ga0210017_1000204_pt1 | contig 47071 bp, 42 predicted proteins | sample CryGeyCG2014_020_FD_183966 | JGI IMG/M metagenome (GOLD analysis project Ga0210017, IMG submission 183966) | Groundwater microbial communities from aquifer - Crystal Geyser CG08_land_8/20/14_0.20 (SPAdes) (version 2) | ecosystem: Environmental > Aquatic > Deep subsurface > Groundwater | place... | reverse complement strand
AGGCGGCTTCGTCAGCTTTCCTGTTACTATAAAGTTTTGCAGCCGCCTTGTTTCGCGCCCCGGTACTACAAATTCCTTCGGAATTTGAGTATGGGGCAAGCAAACCCATAAAAGTTTGTTCTGCGATTATTCTCGCCCCGTAGTCAAATCCGTCAGGATTTGTACTATCGGGGTTAGTTTCGCGCAAAGAACCTGCTATTCCTTATTACGCATCATCTTTAATAAAACAAAAAGGATTTGAACTTTTGCCCAAATCCTTTAAGAATTATTGTTTACTTTTTTGGGAATTAAAGAATTTATTGCCAAGTGCTTTTGTTCCCCCATATAGAAGATACAGAATCATAAGGGCCGCCCGCAAATATCCCAATCCCTTCATTCCAGACAGCAATAAAGTTGCTAAAAATTGTAATCCCTCCCAGTCCGGGAAAGTGGTATAAGTATTGGCACACGATGGGTTAAGCATGCCAATTCCAGCCAGAATTCCTACGGTCGCTCCTATTATTACAGAAAGCATAATCGTTTCGAGAAAGAATCTCAAAACCGGATTTTTAATCCTTACAATTGGCTTCATTATTTCACCCCCTTTTGTCAAAGACCCCTCGTTGTTCTCAACCCGTTTTATACTCCGAGTTTAATAATTTGTTAAGCAATGAAAAACCAAGAAATAGCTCAAATATTTTATGAAATAGCCGCTTACCTTGCGATGGAAGAAGTTCCTTTTAAGCCCCAGGCTTATGAAAGGGCGGCTTTGTCTCTGGAAACCCTACCCGAAGATGTTGAAAAAATTTATAAAGATGGCGGTAAGCCGGCAATAGAAAAAATTCCCGGGGTCGGAAAGAGTATAGCCGAAAAAATTATTGAATATTTAAAAACCGGAAAAATTAAGGAACACCGGGATTTTAAAAAGAAAATGCCGGTTAATGTTGAAGAGCTAACAGCGATTGAGGGAGTTGGGCCAAAAATGGTAAGGAACTTGTGGAAATATTTGAAGATAAAAGACATTAAGGCTCTGGAGGCGGCGGCCCTGGCCGGCAAAATCAGAAAATTGCCGAATTTCAGAGAAAAAACCGAAAAAAATATTTTACAGGGAATTGAATTTCTAAAAAGGGGGCAGGGAAGGTTTTTGCTTGGCGATATTCTGCCCCAAGTGAGAGAAATTGTTGAGGGTCTTAAGACCATGAAAGAGATTGATAAAATAAGTCCGGCCGGTTCGGTTAGAAGAATGAAGGAAACAATCGGCGATATTGATATCCTAATTACTCTAAAAAACAAGACCAATGCCGATAAGATTATGAATTATTTTACCTCGCTCCCCGGCATTGTTAAAGTTTGGGGAAAAGGAAGCACGAAGTCCTCAATTAGAATAAGACAGGGATTTGATGTTGATTTAAGAGTTGTTCCCAAAGAAAGTTTTGGTTCGGCCCTTCAATATTTCACTGGTTCTAAAGAGCACAATATTGCAACTCGAAAAATTGCTATGAACAAAGGATTAAAACTCAATGAATACGGAGTTTTCCGGAAAAAGAAAAAAATTTTCACTCAAACAGAAGAAAAAGTTTACAAGACTCTTGGTTTTGAATACATTGAGCCGGAACTTCGGGAAAATCAAGGAGAAATTGAAGCGGCTATTCAAGGAAGATTGCCAAAAATTGTCGGATATGATGATATTCGGGGAGACTTGCATTGTCATTCAGAGTGGGACGGAGGAGAAAATCCAATCCCGGAGATTGCCAAAGCCGCTCAAGAGATGGGCTATGAATACATCGGAATTTCCGACCATACCAAGTTTTTAAGAATAGAGCATGGATTAAATGAGGGGCAGCTATCTCAACAGCGGAAAGAAATCAACAAGCTTAATTTTCAATTTTTCCGGACAGAAGCGGGATCCCGCTGCGACGGGACAATTTTCAATTTTCAAATATTACAAGGGTGCGAGGCGAACATTTTAGCCGATGGTTCAATTGATATTAAGGATGATGCCTTGGCAAAGCTTGATTATGTTATTGCCGGCATTCACAGTCAGATGAAAATGCCAAAAGAAAAAATGACCGAAAGAATAATCAGGGCAATGAAAAATCCCAATGTTGACATTATAGCTCATCCAACCGGCAGGATTTTGCAAAAAAGAGATGAGTACCAGATTGATTTTGATAAAATTTTAAAAGTAGCCAAAGAAACTAAAACAATTTTAGAAATAAATGCCAATCCCCAAAGATTGGATTTAAATGATAAAAATATCCGCCGGGCAAAAGAATCCGGAGTGAAAATTGCAATTAATACCGACGCCCACCACATTGACCATTTAAGATTTATGGAATTTGGAATTGCCCAAGCCAGACGTGGCTGGGCGGAGAAAAGAGATATTATCAACGCTCAGCCATTAGAAAAATTATTAAAATTTTTTAAAAAATAAAAACAGAGCCCTTAGCCCTGTTTTGTTTTGTCAAAAATAAGTAATCTTTCAATTCTTTCCCGGGTTTCATCAATTTCTTGAATTTTTGGACATTCATTTTGCCGTCCATCTCTGACTGCAACACAATTTAGGCACTGTCTATAAATTCGAGACAGGAGATAATTAAAGAGATATTCCCCGCTCACTTCTTTTCCCCGCAGTTCAATCCGCCAATTTTGAATTCCCCAGATTTTATCAATAAGTTTTAACCCCTCTTCAGTGGCTCGAAGCTCATCAAAAAGACAGCTCGTGATTATTGCTTTTTTCCCTGTCTGTTGTTTGATTATTGGGCAATCAAGAGTTTTTAGACCGATTATATGGTGTCCTATTTCATGAGCTAAAAGCGCTTCCATCTCCCCAATATTAATTTTTTCCCGCAGTAGTTCTCTGAATTGGTTTTCAGGTAAAACTATTTTTGGTTTTACACCTCTCAATACTTTCAAAAGCCGATTTGATTTTTTGCCCCGAGCCGGATATAACATAGAAATCATTATGGAGATGTTCTTTTGGGGATCGGGTTTTATTAATTTTTCCGCCGGGCCAAGGGGGGCCAGAGTTATTTTTCTTTTTTCGATTTCTTCGACCAATTTTTCCAAAAGAGGACCGCCGTTTTTCAAAAGTTTGAGTATTCTTTTATGATTGGTTCCGTCAATAATTTCATTAGCGAGCTTTACCAAAACAAATAAAATCAGAAATCCTATCAGAAGTTTAAAACCCATCAGCTTTTCTCCAAGGATATTTAGATTTTAAGGAACATGTTTTATTAGAGCATTATTACCCGTTTGGTCAATTTCGCTCCTTAATTTTTGACCCCGCGCCAGTCCCGCCAACGGCGGGACGGTACGGGGCAGGTTTTTGATTTTGACCGAACGCAGTAAGGGAATATGCCAATAGAAGAATCAGCCGGAGCCGTGGTTTTTTACCGGCGGGGTAAAAAAATTGAATACCTTTTGCTCCATCACGAGTTGGGTCATTGGGATTTTCCAAAAGGGTGGATTGAGAAAGGAGAAAAATTAGAAGATACGGCCAGAAGAGAGATAGAGGAGGAAACAGGAATAAAGGATATTAAATTTATCCCCGGCTTTAAAGAGCATATAAAATTTTTCTTCCGTTGGCCCCCAAAGAATCTTGCCAATTCCATAAAAAAGAGAGGGCAAAAAAGCCAAATCATTTTTAAGAGCATTACTTTTTTTCTGGCAGAAACGAAAACTAAAAAAGTAAAAATATCTTTCGAGCATACCGGATATAAATGGCTGCCGCATGAGGAAGCAATATCGCAATTAACTTTTAAAAATGCCAGAGAAATTCTCAAAAAAGCCGATGACCACCTAAAATTCAAGAACAAAGTTTATCAAGCGGTAAAAGAGATTTCCCAAGGCGAAATTATGACCTACAAAGGAGTTGCCGAAAAAGCTGGCTCTCCACGGGCTTGGCGGGCGGTAGGAAATATTCTAAACAAAAATAAAAATCCGGAAATTCCCTGCCATCGGGTGATAAAGTCGGATGGCCGGGTTGGCGGATATAATCGTGGACAAAAAAGGAAAATTGAGCTATTAAAAAAAGAAGGGATAAAAATAAAAAGGGCTTCAGTTTTTAGCTGAAGCCTTTTTAGAGATTCGGTCATTTATGCTGTTTCTCTTATAGGTTCATTGGTTCAATATCAAAATTGACACCAGTAGCATATACTTCTTCGTATAGTCGTTCGCCCTCGCGAAACTCTTCTTCGGTAATTGCATTTTCACCCCTTGCCAGTAGTTTATTAGCAAAAGTGCTTGCCCTTTCAAGTTTATCTAGATAACTCTTCACCCGTTTGTCACTTTTTGTAATTTCTCGTTTCTTAAGCAAATCAAGGCCTTTCTTGAAAACGGATGGTGGTATATAATCATTTCTCTCTGATTCTGGGACATCTTTTTTTTCAACAGTGAATTCAAATACATCAATTTCTTGTCCCTTTTCTAAATCAACTAAACTTGCTCGGAAATCCATTGCGCCCTCCTTTTTATTTGTTAATGGGATTTGGATTTTTCCAATTCCCCACTATTTTAGTGATAATACATTAGTGATATATCTGTCAAGTAGCCGTAGCGCAGGGGTTTTTCACAGCCTCCTAAATCCGGTTTTTTAAATAGTCCAAAATTATATCTCCCCTTAAGCTCTAATTTTTTCAACAATTTTTTCAAAAATTTCCGGATAATCTTTAGCCAGTCCGGCTAAAATTTTTCTGTCAATCTCAATCTTGTTATTTTTAAGGCTGGCGATAAATTTACTATAAGAAAGTCCCTGCTTTCGGCAGGCGGCGTTAATTTGAATTTGCCAGAGTTTGCGAAATTCTCCCTTTTTCTTTTTTCGATCGCGGTAGCTGTAGGTCCAAGCATGAAAAAGGGCTTCTTTGGCAGCCCGGTATTTAGCTTTGCGCCCCCATTTGAATCCCTTGGCGTATTTTAAGAGATGTTTTCGGCGCTTATGAGCAATTTTACCGCGTTTAACCCGTACCATGCGAATAAATATGCAAATATATGCGAATCTTTACGCGAATTTTGATTTCGTAAATTATTCGCAAATATTCGCAAAAAGATTAGTGTAATAGCTTTCTTATTTTTCTACTGTCGGCTTTTGATAATTTAACCAATTTTCGAGTCTGTCTTATTTTTTTCCCGGATTTTTTTGCTCGAAAATGGTCCTGGCCGATTGGTCGGTGCAGGATTTTCCCGGTTTTTGTGATTTTAAATCGTTTGAGAATTGATTTGCGAGTTTTCATATTTATAATCAGAAAAAATAAAAGCCTATTGCGGCTGCGGTTTCTCTCAATTTTCGCAGGAAATAAGAATTTTTAAAGCCGCCTTGTTCCTGGAAATTATCCCACTTTTTCCACTGGCCATCCTGCCAGTTTTTCCATTTGGCGGGTGAGTGATAGAACCAGATTTGCTTGAGTTTTTTGAATTCAAGGGTTTCTTTTCCTGATAAACTTCCGGCTTTTTCATAGGGCGTGATTGGGATTTCTAAAGCAATGGTTGTTTTTCTTGGCAGGGTGTTAACATCTATTCCCTCTAAAGATAGCTGGCCCCTGATATAGAACCAGTTCTTTTGGAATTTATCTTTGCAGAGCCACTTAAATTTGCATTCTTTCTCTGGCAGCCAGTGAATAATTGCTGTTTTAATATCTATTCCCTGATTTAAGCTATCGTTTTGTTTGGGTTTTTCCTGGTAAAGCCAGAGGTTTCCTTTTTCTTTGAAAGATACTTTGTCTTTTTCCAATTTCTCGGCAATTTGAAGCTCAAGAAAAGCTGATTTGTCCAGGTCTTTTCTTTGATATTTATCCGGCAATTCAAAGATTCCCGAAATGGTGAAGCTGTTTTCTTTTTTAAAGTAGGTTTTGGGGAATTTCTTTTCAAAAGTTTGATATTCTTTTTGAAACTTTGAGAAATCGTCAATTCTTCCCAATTTTTCAAAAGCTTCCGGGCAATCAATGCCCCAGAAGATAAGCATTTTCTTTGTCAGAAATGATTTCATTGGTATAACTGGAATTATTTCGGTCTCGGTTGATTTGATTATGTAAGGCGTACTGGGAATATCTTTGATTGGAACATCTTCAGCTAAAACCATGGTGGTATCAGCGGCGATAACTTCAAGAGCGCATACCCACGCCGGCTGCCGCATAACCTCCCCGAAGAGTAAATATGAAGCGCTGAGAAAGACTGGAGCTCGGGTCATTAATTTTCAATGGAGTCCCCCTGCTTAAACCCCCTCCTTCACATTCAATGCAATTCTCGGCTTTTATACGATAAATAAAACTCCATATAATAAAATCCCTGCTGTTATAAAAATTGTTATTATTAGTAATTTTTTCATATTCCCCCCCTTTTTTAGTTAATTTTTATCTTGCCTAAGTTTTTTAAAACTTAGGCAAAAAAACCGACCTTAATATCTCTAAATTGAGATTTCAAAATAAGTTATTTCTCAATAAATCTGAGGGAAGAAACTACTTTATTGAACATTTCGATTTCTTCCGGACTGGGTTCTGGCTTGAGGTAATACGTAAAAATGACGCAGGCGTGTTTAATTCTTACGCCCCTCCACTTCTAATCCCCCCTGGATAGGAAATAGCGCTCCTTTCATCTCTCCCCTTATATTCATTGCGGCATCCGTTGCCTTTATTTTATAACCCCCTACCCCCGAATTTGAGGTGATTTCTTCTTGGGGACTTATAGTATAAATGCCCCCCCTCCCGTGCAATGATAAAATTTATCCATAATTTCTTCCCACGTTAAATCCTCACAAGGGGAAGGTATAACCCAAGTCGTGCTATCGATATAAAATGAAAGGTAGGATTCCCCACTTTTTTTGCTTAATATATCGAGCCCTAGTCGAAGGAGGCCGATAAAATATTTCTCTTCTATTTCCCAGGCAGTAGCAGGATAATCTATCTCAAATCCGTATCTCTCATTTCTATAAGTTTTCCAATCAGCGGTTTCGTCTGTAACTTCTTCAGTAATCTTTAACTCCCCAATCTCTTTTTGTAATTCCCCTACCCGCTTTCTTAAACCCTCATTTTGTTCAATCCTCTTTCCCAACTTTCCCCTTACCTGCCACCATTGATAGGTGAAGAAGCCGGCGATGAGGAAAAAGATGATAAGAAATAATATTAGCCAGGTTGTCGTTTTGGAAAAACTTATCATATTTTGATGGGGCAGTGCTCCTATTTTTTGGTAATAAGCATAAACATTCCCCGGGGCGTCCTTTTTCGCTCCTGTTCAATTTTAAATTCAACCCTTTGTTTAATAAGCTCAAGAAATTCGTTAAATTTTTGGTTGACAAATTCTCCTAAACTTTTCTCTCTTCCCTTAAGAATTACTTCAATTTTTACCTTATTTTCTTCTTTAAAAAATTTTTCTACCTGGCGAGCTTTAATTTCCAAATCATGGGGAGAGGTGTTTATTCTGAATCTTATACTTTTTAACCTTCCTCTTTTTGTTTTTATTTTTTGAGCCCTCTCTTTTTTTTCTTTTTGGTAAAGAAATTTTCCGTAGTCTATTATCTTGCAGACCGGCGGAGAGATTTTTGGAACAATCTCTATTATGTCCAAATTACGTTCTTTTGCCAGCTGGAACGCTTTCCATGTTTCAAGGATCCCGAGGTTTTTTCCGGTTTCATCAACGACTCTTACCTGGGGAGCTCTTATTTGATTGTTGACACGATACCTTTTAATAATTTTGCTCTTTGACCCCGTCTAGCTTCGCTAGTCGGGGCTGGGTCTTTAATTTTTGATTTTTATCAGGTGGAGATGGCGGGTTTTGCTCCCGCGTCTAAAAAATTTCCCAAAACAGTTCTACAAGCCCCGTTAGATATAACTTTATCCAACAAGGCTTTGCCCCTTTTTAGATAAAATATCTAACGGGGCAAGCAATAGTCTAATTTATTTTTTTGGTTAGAAACTCAAAATTAGACAAAAATGTTTCCAACCGAGCTCAGTAATTTATTCAGTAATTTCTCCCAAGACAAAGAAATTACCCATCTCGATAATATGACACCCGGGCTTCGTCTATCGAGAGTCAACGAACCGGATGGCTTACGCGTTAAGCGAAAGCAGGACCAGGAATGGCTAGCGGACCGGGAACCCAGCCAAACACTAGATTCCTGGCTTTTTCAAATAAGTTTGCGCTTATTTTGTTTGTCGGCAGTTTTACCCCGTTTAGAAAAATCAATTTCTAACGGGGTTTTACAAGGAACCGACACCTTGACTTGCCTGTTTTGAGACCATTTTTCATCGAAACTATTTCATCCCCATTTGAGCATTTTGTCTCTTTCTCGTTTAAATTCCCTCTTTTTGATTGCCTCTCTTTTATCCACTTTTTTCTTTCCTTTGGCTATTCCGAATAAAATCTTTATTCTGCCTTTTTTAGTATAAACTTTTAAAGGCACTAATGTCAAGCCCTTTTGCTTTATTTTTCCGCTCAGGAAGCTAATTTCTTTTCTGCGCAATAGTAATTTTCGCGACCTTCTCGGTTCATAATCAGCCGGAGCGTTTTTGGGTTGATATGGGGGGATGGCGGCGTTGATTAAGAAAACCTCCTCATTTTTAATCGTAACAAAAGAGCCGGTTAAACTAATGTGTCCGGTTTTTATTGACTTTACCTCTCCGCCCAAAAGAACAATTCCCGCCTCAAGGGTTTCCAAAATTTCGTAATCAAAATAAGCCCTTTTGTTTTCAGCCAGCGCAGCCATATAAAAAGTTTAACATTTCTGGGCAAATATAAAAGAATTAGACACGCTCGCATTTTTTGACTTTTTCACAAGATAAATTTAAGATGAACTTAAAATGAAAAAAATCAGGGCCTTAGTTTTATTTTCCGGGGGACTGGATTCGATTTTGGCGGCAAAAGTTTTGCGCAACCAAGGAGTAAAGATAACAGCTATATCTTTTAAGAGCTATTTTTTTGATGGAAAGATTGCCCAAAAGGCGGCTAAAAGATTCAAAATTCCTTTAAAAGTAATAGCTCTTTCAAAAGAGCATTTAAATTTGGTGAAAAATCCCAAACACGGTTATGGAAAGTCAATGAATCCCTGTATTGATTGCCATATTTTAATGTTGAGAAAGGCAAAAGAAATTATGACGAAAGGAAAAGTGTCCTTCGGCAAGCTCAGGACGACGAAATTTCATTTCGTCGCCACCGGAGAGGTTTTGGGGGAGCGGCCAATGAGCCAGAACAGGAAAGCTCTGGAGATTATTGAGAAAGAATCAGGACTGCAAGGTTATTTATTGCGGCCTCTTTCGGCAAAATTATTAAAGCCGACTGTTCCCGAAAAAATGGATTGGGTCAGCAGAAAGAAACTCCTTAATATTTCCGGTCGTTCAAGAAAAAGGCAAATTGCCTTGGCAAAAAAATGGAAGTTCAGGGAATATCCCACGCCGGCCGGCGGCTGTCTTTTAACTGATATGGAATTTGGCAAAAGATTAAAAGAGTTATTTAAAATCCATCCGGGATGCGATGGAAGTGATGTTGAGCTTTTGAAACTGGGAAGGCATTTTATATTCGGCAAAGCAAAAGTTATCGTTGGTCGGAATCAAGAGGAAAATAAAGAGATTAAAAAATTTGTTAGGAAGAAAGATATTTTGATTGAAATGAAAAATTATCCTGGACCCTCAACCTTAATCCGGACTTACGACAGGGGAAAAATCTCGCCAAGAGTTATCCAAAAAGCTAAATCCCTAACCCAATATTATTCTACCAAAGCCAGAGACAAAAAGGATGTAAGGTTTACCCCCCACCAACTTTTGCGCTGAAGCTATGGGCTTTAAAGATTTCTCTGGGGGTTTGCAGCAAAATTGCTCATCTTTGTGATGTCAAAAATAACATTTTCAAAATAGATAAAATTGCGCAAAAGTTGGTGGGGGGTTTTAAAATTTTTTCACCAGCATTTTTATTCTATTTATAGTATTTTCTGCAATGAATTTGAATTTGATTTTTTGAAGATAAATGGATAGACTAAATAGACATGAGAGACCCTAATAATAAAACAAAAATTGTTTTTGATTTTGACCACACTTTATTCAGCACCAGAAGGTTTTATAATACCTTTAAGAAAGCTTTTGAAAAATTGGGAGTAGATGAAAAATTATTTCAGGAGACTTTTAAAAAATCAAAGGAGAAAGGAAGATATTATAAGCCCTCAAAACAAATTAAATTAATTACCAAAAAGAATCCAAAAACTTCTTCAAAGAAGTTAAAAGAGTCATCTGAAAAAGCATTAAGCAGGGCAAGGAAATTTTTATACCCCGATGCTTTACCCCTTTTAAGAAAGTCAAAAAGGAAATATAATTTTTATATTCTTTCCTGCGGCAAAGAAAAATTTCAAAGACAAAAAATCAAAATTTCGGGAATTTCAAAATATTTTAAAAAAATTTTAATAACCCAGGATGATTACAAAACCAGCGCCCTTAAAAAAATTCTAAAAAACAAAGAGAGAATTTTATTTATTGACGACCAGCCCTTGGTGCTTTTTAAAATCAAAAAAACCTTCCCCGAGGTAATTACTATCAGAATTAACAGGGGAGAAGGGGGGCATGTTAAAGAGAGAGACAATTCCAAAATTGATTTTTCAATAAAAAATTTCAAACAATTGGAGAAAATTTTAAAAAGGAACTTTAAAAATTGAAGAACAAGGGAGGTAAATAATGGAGAAGAACGGATTGATTGATTTAACTATCGGTGAGTTTCTGGATAAGACCGCAGAAAAATTTCCCGAAAAAGACGCTTTGGTTTTCCCGAATAAGAATTTAAGATATACCTGGAAAGAACTTAAAGCAATTTGCGATAAAACGGCTAAAGGATTTTTGAAATTGAAGATTAAAAAGGGCGACCACGTTGCTGTTTGGGCAACCAATTATCCGGAATGGGTGATAAGTCAGTTTGCTTTGGCGAAAATTGGAGCGGTTTTAGTTACGGTAAACCCCGCTTTAAAGACTTCAGAAATTGAATATGTTTTAAGGCAATCCGATTCAAAGACTTTAATATTGGTCGAAAGTTTTAAAAGCTCCGATTATGTTTCAATGCTCCAGGAGGTTTGTCCGGAGATAAAAGATTCTCAACCCGGAAAGTTGCGTTCAAAGAAACTTCCCAAACTCAAAAATATTATTTTAATTGGAGACAAAAGATTGCCCGGGATGTTTAATTTTCAAGAAGTTGTAGAAATGGGCAAAAATGTTTCCGACAGGGAACTTGCCAAGAGAGAAAAATCGCTTGAGTCTCATGATATAATCAATGTTCAATATACCTCCGGAACCACAGGATTTCCCAAGGGAGCAATGCTCAGCCATTTTAATATTTTGAATAACGCCATTTTTATAGCTCAAAATATGAAACTGACCGAGAGGGACAGAATTTGCATTCCGGTTCCCTTTTATCATTGTTTTGGCTGCGTGATGGGGAATCTTTGCTCTCTGGCAACCGGAGCGGCAATGGTTGTTCCCTCAGAATATTTTGACGCCCAAAAGACATTAGAAGCAATTGAAAAAGAAAAATGCACCGCTGTTTACGGCGTTCCAACAATGTTTATTGCCGAGCTCAATCATTTTGATTTTGAAAGATTTAATCTAAGTTCCTTAAGAACCGGGATGATGGCCGGCGCTCCCTGTCCGATTGAGCTTGCAAGAGATGTAATAGACAAAATGGGAGCAAGGGAAATGACGATATTGTATGGTCTAACCGAGGCTTCCCCGGGCCTGACCCAGACCAAATCAGATGATTCAATTGAGCGGCGAGTTTCTACAGTTGGCAAAGCCCTCCCTTATGTGAAAATAAAAATAGTCAATCCCGAAACTGGAAAAAAGGTATCTTATGGTGTTCAGGGAGAACTTTTAGCTCAGGGTTATAATGTTATGAAGGGATATTATAATATGCCCCATGCCACAAGAGAAACAATTGACAGAGACGGCTGGCTGCGCAGCGGGGATTTAGCCGAAGTTGACGGGGCCGGATATTATAAAATTACCGGCCGCCTAAAAGATATGATAATTCGCGGAGGAGAGAATATTTACCCGAAAGAAATAGAGGAATTTTTGTTCAGGCATCCAAAAATTGCTGATGTTCAGGTAGTTGGCGTCCCTTCGGAAAAGTTCGGAGAGGAAGTAGCGGCTTGCATCAAAATAAAACAAGGCGAAAAATTAACAGAAGATGAAGTAAGAAAGTTCTGTCAAGGGAAAATAGCTCATTATAAAATTCCCAGGCATATTGTTTTTATGGATAAATTTCCCACTACTGTTACGGGAAAAATTCAGAAATTCAGATTGAAGGAAATGTTAATTAAAAAACTTGGATTGAAAAGCGGCTAATAAAGACGGCCGCTTTTTTATTTTTTGAAAAAGTTTGTTAAAATGAATAAAATAGACATGATAAATATTTTGAAGATTAATTCTAAAAATCTTCCCCAAAAGGTTATTAAGGAAGTTGTTGAGATTATTAAAGCTGGTGGAGTAATTGTTTGCCCCACCGATACGGTTTATGGTTTAATTTGCGATGCCGCAAACAAGAGAGCGGTAGAAAGGATTTTCAAAATTAAAAAAAGGCCGAAAGGAAAACCAATTCCGATTTTTGTGAAAAATATAAAAATGGCAAAAAAATTCGTTAAGCTTAACAAGAAGCAGGAAAAATTTTTAAAGAACAATAAAATCACCGCGGTTTTAAAAGTTAAAAATCAAGCCAAAAAAGTATTTCCGGGAGGCATTATAAGTTCGGAAGATAAAATCGGAATTCGGATTCCAAATTATAAACCAATTAATAATTTATTTAAGAAATTAAAATTTCCCCTAACCGGCACTTCGGCTAATATCTCCGGCAAACTTGCCCCAACAAGAATTAAAGAAGTTTTAAAGCAGTTTCAAAAAGAAAAAATTCAGCCCGATTTAATTTTGGATGCTGGAAATTTAAAACCGTCAAAACCATCAATGGTAATAGACTTGACTAATAAAACCCCTAAAATTTTACGTTTAGGTTCGGTTTCTAAAAAACAATTAAAATATTTGATTTTTGACACTTAATTTTTAATTTTAGCGACCCCGTTAGATAATTATCTAACGGGGGAACGTTTATGCCCCTTCACTATCATTCGCCAATTTATTTTCTTCATTATTTTCTAAAAAGGGAAGCTTCCCAGTTTTTTGTCAGCATTGCCATTCGCAATCTTGCTTTGGGAATGGTTCTTATTTTTGAACCGATTTATATTTATCTTCATTTTGGAAGTTCTTTGCCATTAACCCTATTATATTTTGGGATAATTCACGGGCTTTTCGGATTGATGGCATTTTTTTTCGGGGGAAAAATAATGGCGAAAGTTGGCTTGAAACACTGCATGCTTTTAAGCCATCCATTCTTTCTGGGCAATTATATTTGTTTGTTTTTTTTGCCCAATTTTTCTTGGCTGATATTTTTTGCTATTATTTCAAGATTTTTGGGAATGTTTTTTTTCTGGCCGGCATTTCATACTGATTTTGTCCATTTTTCCGAAAAGGAGCATAGGGGAAGAGGGGTGGGGGGTCTTAATATCGCTTTTATTGCGCCATCTGTTATCAGTCCCATTATTGGCGGTTGGATATTGGCTACTTCGGGATATTCGGCTTTATTTATTTCGGTTTTGTGCGTGCTTTTGGCATCAGCACTCCCTTTATTTTTGTCTCGCGATACTCATCAGGTTTTTACCGATTCTTATCAAAAAACCTGGAAGAGAATTTTTAAAAAAGAAAATCAAAAAATAACTTTAGCCCTGATGGCGGCAAGTTTTGAGGGGGGAATACAAATTTATTTATGGCCTCTTTTTATGTTTATTTTAGCTATAAGCTATGAAAGTATGGGAGGGATTATCTCTTTCGCTGTGGCGGTTTCGGCTTTGTTCACTTTGTATATGGGAAGAATTACTGACAGGATTAATCACCAAAAGCTTTTGAACACCGGTTCTTTTCTGACTTCAATTGCCTGGGTATTTAAGTATTTTGTTGTTACTCCTTTTGAAGCTTTTTTAGTCCACTCTCTTTACAGAATTTTTCAAAGCGCGGCCGGGATTCCTTTTCAAACTATTTTTTATGATAAAACAGCGGAAAAGGGTCAGGAACTTGATGAATTTATCATTTATCGCGAAACGGTTATTAATCTTTCCCGATGTTTTTTATTTTTAATTTTTGCCGGTTTATTTTCTCTTACTTCCAAACTAAATATAGCTTTTATAATGGCGGCGATATTTTCTTTAGGTTTTATGTTTTTGGGAGAACCTCCCTGGTCTAAATTTAAATGGAGAAAAAAGCAAAAAAAATAGCATTACTTATCGGCAGGGGCGGAAGATTAAAAGCTGTTTATAATTGCGCAGAAAGCAATCCCCTGGTTGATTTGACCGTGGTTGTTAGTCATAAAAAAGAATCACCGGGAGTTGATTGGGCGAGGGAAAGGGGAATTGAATCTGCCTATTTTAGATTATCCGACTGGAAAGGAACAAGGAAATCTTATGAAACAGCTTTGGCTGAATTTTTAATAAAAAGAAAGATTAATTTAATTGTGATGGCCGGCTGGGATTTGGTAATGTCGGATAATTTTTTAAAATATTTTCCAAATCGGGTTATAAATATTCATCCGGCTTTGTGCCCGGCTTTTCCGGGTCAGGACGCCGAAAAGCAAGCTTTAAATTATGGAGTGAAATATACCGGCTGCACCCTGCATTTTGTTGACGAAGGAGTAGATACCGGTCCCATAATTTTGCAAAGAGTGGTTGAGATAAAGCCGTCCGATACAGTTGGAGCTTTGCAAAAAAGAATACACAAAAAAGAAGAGGAGCTTCTTTGCGGGGGCATAAAATTGTTTGCCGAAGAAAGGTTAAAGATAAAAGGAAGAAAAGTTTTCATAAAAGAATAGTATGAGTATTTTTCAGGCAATAATTTTGGGAATTTTACAGGGCTTAACCGAATTTTTACCAGTTTCAAGTTCCGGCCATCTGGTTCTGGCCCAGAAATTTTTTGGATTAGAAACGCCCCCTATTTTTTTTGATGTCATGGTTCATGTCGGCACTCTTTTTGCGATTGTTGTCTATCTGCGAAAAGATTTGATGAAAATTATTTTGGGTTTGAAAAATAAAGAAATTCAGAAATTGCTGGCCCTGGTGATTGTTGGCACTTTGCCTGTTGTGATTGTCGGATTTTTATTGCTGGATTTTATAGAGGAGATTTTCAACTCATTTTTGGCGGTAGGCATTTCTTTTTTAATAACCGCCGCGATTTTGACAGGGACGGTTTTTGCAAAAAAATTGGAAAAGAATTTGGAAAAAATGAGCTGGCTTGACTCAATTTTTATTGGTCTTTTTCAGGCCCTGGCTATTTTGCCGGGCGTTTCCAGGTCTGGCAGCACGATTTCCGCAGGGCTTTTTAGAAAAATAGACAGAGAATCAGCTTTTAAATTTTCCTTTTTTTTGGCAATTCCGGCAATTTTCGGGGCTTTAATTTTACAGCTAATTCAGGATAAAATTCCTTTGGATTGCGGTTTTTCTGTCGGGTTTTTGGGTTTTGTTTTCTCGGCAATATTTGGGCTTCTTGCTCTAAAAATTCTGGAAAGGGTTTTAATCAGGGGCAAATTTTTCTTTTTTGCGATTTATTGCTTTGTTTTGGGAATGGCGGTTTTGCTTTTTCTGGCTTAAACATTAAACCTGATGCGTAATAAGAAATGGCAGGTTCTTTACGCGAAACCGACCCCGATAGTACAAATCCTGACGGATTTGACTACGGGGCGAGAATAATCGCAGAACAAACTTTTATGGGTTTGCTTGCCCCGTACTCAAATTCCGAAGGAATTTGTAGTACCGGGGCGCGAAACAAGGCGGCTGCAAAACTTTGTGGCAACACAAAGCTCGACCAAAGCCGCCTACGTAAAACCCACGCGAAAATTATTACGCGCTAACTTTTATGTAGCAGTAGTATTTGAGACATTCTATATTGCGATAATGGCGCGCTATATTAAAGATAGTTCGAACCCCAGCAGTAAAGCAAAGCTTACTACGGGGCACGGCATTTTTTCTTGCCGCTTTTCTAAAATTTCAGTTTTGGACGCCTGTATTCCATCTTTATTTTTAATTTTTGATTTTTAACATTTGATTTTATTACGGTGCCCGGGGTGGGAGTCGAACCCACACGACCTTGCGGTCATACGATTTTGAGTCGTACGCGTAAGCCAGTTCCGCCACCCGGGCGCTTTGTTAGATTTAATAAATTGGCGCGGGATGCATTTAGCAGTTCCACCACTCCGTCCGTTATTATAATTTAGCAGAAATTTGCCTTCTTGTAAATTTTTTCATTTATGCTAAATTGGTTTAATGTCCGGTAATACAAAGATAATTTCCATTTGCAATAGAAAAGGAGGGGTGGGGAAATCAACCACGGCCATAAATTTGGGCGCCTATCTTGCCGGAATGGGGAGAAAAGTTCTTTTAGTTGACCTTGACCCTCAGGCTAACGCCACTTCGGCCTTGGGGATAAAGCCCAAGGAGTTAAGGCACAGTCTTTATCACAGCTTAATTGATAATTTTTCTCCCGACGATGTTGTAAAAGATGCCGGAATTTTTGGTTATAAGATTATTCCCGCTTCCAGCGATTTGGCCGGGGCAACGGTGGAGCTGGTCAATTTCCAGGAACGGGAATTCAAGTTAAAAGAGGTCCTTTCCAAACTTCAAACTAACTTTGATTATATTTTGATTGACTGTCCTCCCAGTCTTTGTCTTTTAACAATCAATGGCTTGGTTGCTTCCAAAAGCGTAATAATACCGGTTCAGTGCGAATATTTTGCCCTAAACGGTCTCTCTCAACTTTTAGATACCATATCTTTAGTTGCCAAATCTTTAAATCCATCATTGAAAATTATGGGAGCGCTGCTGACAATGCATGACAGGAGATTAAAACTTTCCTGGGAAGTTATGAAAGAAGTTAGGCAAAAATTTCCCGGTTATGTATTTGATGCTGTCATTCCAAAATCCGTGAGTTTAGCTGAAGCTCCCGGTCGCAACAAAACTATTTTGCAATATGCTCCGGATTCCCCGGGAGCAATGGCATATAGGCAGCTTGCCAAGGAAATACTACAACTTGAGACAACTAACAACTAATATCCAATATCCAATATCCAATATCTAATATCTAATATCTAATCTATGCCAGGCAAGGGTCTTGAAGCTTTAATTCCCAAAAAGGGAACAAAGCCAATAAAATTTACTCCGGAAAAAGAGGCGATTTTTTTAATTGAAATTGAAAAAATAAAGCCAAACCCCCATCAACCAAGAAAAGAGTTTAATAAAGCCGAGCTCAAAAGTTTATCAGAGTCAATAAAAGAACATGGAATTTTGCAGCCCTTAATTGTTACTAAAATTGAAAAAGAGGCGGATGATGGCAGGAAATTAGAGGTGGGGTATGAGTTAATTGCCGGAGAAAGAAGGCTTCAGGCCGCTAAAATGGCCGGTTTTCCCCAGGTGCCGGTAATTATTCGAAAGCCGACAAACCAGCAAAAATTAGAGCTGTCCCTGGTTGAAAATGTTCAGAGAGAAGATTTAAATCCCATGGAGAAGGCCCAAGCTTTTAAGAGACTAACCGGGGAGTTCAATCTTTCCCAGGGAGAGATTGCTCGGAAAATTGGAAAAAGTCGGGAATCGGTAGCTAACACCTTGAGACTTCTTAATTTGTCAAAAGAAATTCAAGAGGGGATTATTACAAAAAAGATTACCGAGGGTCATGCCCGGGCAATTTTGCTGCTTCATGACGCAAAAAAACAAAAAAACCTCTTTGAGAGGATATTAAGGGAAAATTTTTCAGTAAGAAGAGCCGAGGAAACCGCTCACAACATTGTCCAGCCGTCCAGAAAAAGAGTGAGCAAAGAAATTTCTCAAGCTCTAAAAAATTTAGAAGAGAGGTTAAGAAAAATTTTGAATATAGAGGGTTTAATTTTGAGAATTAAAGAAGGCAAACCAAGATTAACCATTGAGTTTGAATCAGAAAAAGAATTAAGAAGTTTTGAGGAGAAACTTTCCAGAGATTACAAATAACCAGGTATAAATTTCTAATGTCTAAACCCCGTTAGAAGTCGTTTGTTAATGTAATCTACGCTCTACCTAAAAGAAAATGGAATATAGGTAATGGGAAGTTAATCAGAATTTGAAAAAAAAATTATTAATAATTTTTTTCTTCCAGACTTCTAACGGGGTAAAACAGCTTAGACATTTGTCATTTGACATTTAGATTTTTGTTAGAAATTAGGATTTAGGAATTAGTCATTTCGTTTCTACTCTCTTTTTACTTCAATAACCCCCTTGACATTCCTTAAACCTAAAAAGAGTTTTTCTGCTTCATCAATATTGGAAACCTCCACCTTTATCAAGAAAGAATCTAGTCCTTCTTTTGGAGTTTCGCCAGTAAATTTTACTATATTGAATCCCATATTGGAAATGGCGGAGCTTATATCTCTTAGCATTCCCAATCTCTCCTGGGTTACTACTTTAAGGGGAAAGATAAAGCCGCTTTTAGTTGAATCTTCCCAGAGAGCGTCAGTTAATCTTTTTGGGGATTTTTCCCGGATTGCCCTTACGGCATTACAAGAATTCCGATGGACAATGGCTCCTCGGTTTTTTGTTATGTAGGCGCAAATTTTCTCTCCGGGAATCGGCGAGCAGCATTTAGCCAATTTAATTAAAAGATTTCGCTCCCCCCCAACCCTTATTGGAATTTCCGCTATTTTTATTTTGGTTTCTTTTTTAACTTCAGGAATTTCAAAAATTTCTTCTTCCTTAAAAAGATTTTTTATTATTTGCTGGGGACTGATTTCTCCCTGTCCGACGGAGATAATCAGTTCTTCTATAGTTTTCCGGGAAAACTTTTTCAACAATCCTTCTTTTTTATCCCGGGAGAGCTTATCCAAAGTTATGTTTTTAAATTGGGATAGGGACTGGTTTAAAATTTCTGTTCCCTGTTTAAAACTCTCTGTTTTATTTTGATTTTTTAGCCAATTTTTTATCCTTGAACGAGCATTGCCGGTTTTTACAAAATAAAGCCAGTTTCTCTTCGGGTTTACCTCCTTTCCGGGAATTATCTCCACCACATCCCAGTTTTGCAAGACCTTATTCAGGGCAACTATTTTTCCATTTATTTTAGCTGCCTGACATTTATGTCCCAAATCAGTATGAATTTGATAAGCAAAATCCACCGGGCAGGAGCCCTCCGGGAGATCAATTACATCTCCTTTGGGAGTTAAAACGAAGACCCGATTTTTAAAAAAATTAATTTTCAGGTTTTCTAAAAATTCTTCAGAATTTCTGTTTTCTTTTTGCCAGTTTCTTATTTCTTTCACCCAGCCGAATTTTTTCTTGTCAATTTTTACACCATTCTTTGGTTTTTGCATTTCAACATAGGCCCAATGAGCGGCTATCCCATACTCGGCTTCTTTATGCATCATTGGCGTTCTAATTTGAAATTCGGTAATTTTTCCGTCAAGACATAAAACAGTGGTATGCAAGGACCTATAACCGTTGGGTTTGGGAAGGGCAATATAGTCTTTAATTAAGCCTGGCAGAGGTTTCCAGAGTTTGTGAATAACCCCCAAAACTTCATAACACTTTTCAATATCTTCGGAATTGGTAATTATTCTAAGGGCAACCAAATCATAAATTTTGTCAAAATCCATATCCTGCCTTAACAGCTTTTGGTAAAGCGAAAAATAATGTTTTGCTCGAGTATGAATATCAAGAGGAGCGATTTTTTCTTTTTTCAGTTCTTTTAGAACAATCGGTCGGACTTTTTTTAAATATTTTTCTCCTTGTTCGCGCCTTTCTTTTATATTTTCCATAAGCCAGTTGTATTCTTTGGGACGGGCATAAGGAAATGCCAAATCTTCAAGTTGTCCCTTCAACTCTCCGATGCCAAGTCTGTGGGATAGGGGGCCATAGATATCCAGAGTTTCTTCGGCAATCCTCTTTTGTTTTCTTTCAGGAAGCGCGTCAAGGGTTTCTAAATTATTTAACCTATCAAATAGTTTAATTAAAACAACTCTGATATCTTCAGCCATAGCCAAAAACATTTTTCTTAAATTTTCAACATATCTTTCCATTCCCTGGTATTTTATTTTTCCTAATTTTGTTACACCCTGGACCAAAAAAGCAACTTCCTTTCCAAACCCCTTTTCTATGGTTTTTTCCGGTATATTGGCATCTTCTATTGAGTCATGAAGCAAGGCGGCGGCAATGGTCGGGCTGTCAAAATTCAATTTAACTAAATTTTTAGCGACTGCTATTGGATGGACAATATAGGGCTGGGAACTTCCCAGCCTTTTTTGGTCATTGTGAGTAAGTTTTGCAAATTCAAGAGCTCGTTCAATTAATTTTTGATCCTCTGGATTGTATTTTGATTTAATTGTTTTGAGAAAATCCTCCATATCCCTTAGTATCCCATATTTTAGATGGCTTGTAAAGACCTTGATACAGACCCCTCAAGACTCGGGGTTGACTTTTGCCCCCAAACTCCTTAAGTTGAAAAGAGTTATTTAATAAGTTAATAGGGTGAAAGGTAATGAACAATCCTTATCTGAAAAGCCTTGAACCGATTTGGGAAGCTCCAAAATTTGTTTTTGTTGACGGGGAAAGATTAAAAGAAGCAGCTAAAGATTTTGCCAGAGAAGAATTAAAAACCCCGAATTGGCGGGAATTGGTTTTGCCCAAAAAAGATGATAAAGTTTTTGTTGATTTTCTCGGGCTAAACAGCGCTGTTAATTTTTGCTTTACCGATCCCTGGACGAAAAAGAAATTTCAGACCGAATATAAAGGAAAGCTCTTATCAGGCACTTTCGCAATGTCAGCTTGTCTGATGCGAGTCCTTGAAGAAGGAATTCCTATTTTGGATTATGGATGGCTTAAAAGCGCAAGTTTAGATGATATGCAATCTATTTTTCGCGGTTTGACACCCATGCCTCTTTTACCCGAACGATTGGAGATTTTTCATGAAGTCGGTGAAGTTTTAGAAAGAAAATACGGCGGCCATTTTTATAATCTTTTTGAAAAAGCCAGGTATAGGGCATTTACCGCCGAGCGAAGCGGAATTGTGGACAGATTAATCAGAGATTTTCCGTCATTTTGGGATGTTAGCTGGCATGAGCCATCACGGGATTTTTTGCAGTTTCATAAAAGGGCACAGCTATATGTTTTAATGTATCAAGGAAGGGCCCTGGATTCAAAAGGGAAATTGTCACTGATTGTAGATGCCGAGAACCTTGGTCCGCCGGCGGATTATAGAATCCCCCAGGCTTTGAAGAAATTAGGAATTCTTCGGTACGAGAGTTCTTTGGAAAAAAGAATAATGGCTCAAAAGATTATTCAAAAGGATAGTTTAGAAGAGCAAGAAATTCGAGCTCAAATGACATATGCCATGGTGAAACTTTGCGAATTATTAAATACCTGGATTGGCCCTGTTGATTATAAAGTTTGGTCTGCCGGCGCTAAGATGAAAAAAGGGGTTCATCATTTAACACCAACCACGGCATACTGAATGAAAAAGCGTTTCCTTAAAGAAGCGCTTTTTATATTAGAAATTCTAAATAAAAAATTTATACATGGAATTTGATGCCACCCTTCTTAAAAGTTATTTTTATTGCGAGATTTGTTTTTATCGATGGGTATAATATTTCTACATTTGGGATATTTTGAACAACCCCAGAATTTACCATACCGGCTTTTTCTTAAAACCATTGAGGCGCCGCATTTGTCGCAAGTCATCTCGCCCTCGGCTGGTTGTATTTCTGAATCCGACTTTTCTACATTGCGAGTATATTTACACTGGGGATACCCGGTGCAGGCGTAAAATTTCCCAAATCTTCCCAATCTGATTATTAAGGATTTGCCGCAATCGGGACATTTTTCCTTTGTTTCCTCGGTGGTCAGTTCTTTTTTAGAAACTTCTTTGTATTTTTCTCTTAAATTTTGAGCAAAGGGTTCATAAAAATCTTTAATTACCGGCACCCAGGGAGTTTTGGCTTCGGCAATTTTGTCAAGGTTCTCCTCCATTTTAGCGGTAAAATTTATATCAACAATTTGGGAAAAATGCTTGCACAAAACATCATTAACCAGGGTTCCGATTTCGGTCGGATGAAACCTTTTATCCTCTCTCCATTTTTTGACATATCCTCTTTGCTGAATAGTATCAATAATTGGGGCGTAGGTTGAGGGTCGGCCAATGCCGAAAGACTCTAAAGCTTTTACTAAAGAAGCGTCGTTATATCTTGGCGGCGGCTGAGTAAAGTGCTGGTTGCCCTCAAGTTTTAAAAGTTTTAGTATTTCTTCCCTGGTCAGGGGAGGAAGAATTACTTCTTCAGATGAGATTTCATAAACTTTTGTAAACCCGTCAAATTTTATTATTGAGCCGGTTGCTCGAAAAGTATAGCTCTTAGCCAGAACATCAACTATAGTTTGGTCAATAATCGCCGGAACCATCTGACTGGCAGTAAATCTCCGCCAGATTAAGTTATAAAGTTTGTATTGCTCCTCGCTTAAATAATTTTTGATAGAATCAGGTTCCCGGAACGGGTCGGTTGGTCTTATCGCTTCATGGGCTTCCTGAGCTCCCTTAGCCTTGGTTTTATATTTTACAGGGGAGGGAGGCGCGTAATTTTTTCCAAATTTTTCTATAATATACTTTTGGGCTCCTTTTAACGATTCTTCGGAAAGATTTAGAGAGTCGGTTCTCATATAGGTAATTAAACCAATTGAGTCTTCTTTAATATTTATTCCCTCATAAAGTTGTTGGGCAACGAGCATTGTTTTTTTTGCCGTGAAATGGAGTTTCTGGAAGGATGTTTGCTGCAATGACGAGGTTGTAAACGGGGCGTAGGGATTTTTTCTGACTTCTTTTTTTTCAATATTTGAAACTTTATATTGGGCGCCATCCAGAGCTTTTAAAATCTTATCCGCCTCCTCTTTATTTTTTATTCCCATTTTTGGAATTGTTTTTGCCCCCCCTTTAATTAAAGTAGCTTGAAATTCACTATTTTCCTTTTTGCTCTTTGCTCCTCGCTCTTTGATTTTGAGGAGCGAGGCGATGATTGTCCAATATTCTTCCTTTTTGAATTTTTCAATTTCTCTTTCCCGCTCAACAATTAATCTGACCGCCACTGATTGAACTCGGCCAGCCGAAAGACCCTTCATAACTTTCCACCACAAAAAAGGTGAAAGTTTAAAGCCGACCAATCTGTCCAAAATTCTTCTTGCCTGTTGAGCGTCAACCAGGTTTTGGTCAATTTGGCGAGGATTTTTTAACGCTTCTTCAATCGCATTTTTGGTAATTTCGTGAAAAACTATTCTTTTGGTTTTTGATTTTGGAAGCGAGAGCGCATAAGTTAAATGCCAGGCGATAGCTTCACCTTCCCTGTCTTCGTCCGTGGCTAATATTACATCCTTAGCCCCTGGGCTGTATTTTTTAAGCTCCCTTATCTTGTCCTTGGCTTTTGACAAAATAACATAGGTCGGTTTGAAATCACTTTTGACATCTATTCCTATTTTTCTTTCAGGCAAATCTCTAATATGCCCAAAAGAAGACAAGACTTTGTAGTCCCGGCTTAAAAACTGGGATATAGTGCGCGCCTTGGCAGGGCTTTCCACTATTATGAGAATCATAATTAATGAAATGACTAAATCCTAAATCTTAATGTCTAATAAAATATCAAATTCCTAAATTTCCAATGTCTAAACCCCGTTAGAAGTCGTTTGTTAATGTAATCTGCGCTCTACCTAAAAGAAAATGGAATATAGGTAATGGGAAGTTAATCAGAATTTGAAAAAAAAATTATTAATAATTTTTTTCTTCCAGACTTCTAACGGGGTAAAACGGGTTAGATATTTGGATTTTGACATTTAGATTTTTATTAGGAATTAGGATTTAGAAATTAGAAATTTGTTTTGCGATAATGTATGTGTTTCCGCCTAAATTTTTTACTTTTCCCCTGACCTCCATCACCAAAAGGGCGCTTGAAACAACACCGGCATTTAGTTTGGTTTTTTCAATAATTTTGTCAATGTGGAGCGTCTCCTCTTTTAGAATTTTTAGAATTTTTTCCTCCTCCGGAGTTTCGCCTCTGACTTCCTGATTTTTGATTTCAGTTAAGGGTTTTATATCAAATTCTTCTAAAATATCCCGGGCTTCAGTAACTAATTTTGCTCCCTGTTTAATAAGATAATTAGTTCCCTCGGATGTCGGGATGTTTATGTGCCCGGGAACAGCAAAAACTTCCCTTCCTTGATCCGATGCCCAGGAAGCTGTAAGCATCGCCCCGCTTTTCATTTTTGCCTCAACCACCAGCACCCCAAGAGACATCCCCGAAACTATCCTATTTCTTTGAGGAAAGTGATGGGGAAGGCCGACACTGCCAACAGGAAACTCTGAAATCACCGCTCCGCCGGTTTTAACAATTTCTCTTGCCAATTTTACATTCTCCTGGGGATAGAGGCTTTTTTCGTCAATTCCCGAACCCAAAACAGCAATTGTTCTCTTATTTCTCAAGATAGCGGTTTTGTGGGCAACTGTATCAATTCCTCTGGCCATGCCGCTAACAATAGTCAGTCCGGCATCAGTTAGGTCGGCCGTCAATTCCTCGGCAACCATTTTTCCGTATCCCGAGCATCTCCTTGGTCCGACAATGGCAAAGCAAGATTCTTCGGGATTTATCTCTCCTTTAACATACAAAAGAAAAGGGGGCAGGGAAATTTCTTTTAAAAGCTTTGGATAATTTGCGTCCTTTATAGTTAAAATTTCAATTTTCTCTTTTTCTAATTTTTCAAATTCTTTTTCCGGATCGAACAAAGATTTTTTGTTAAAAAATTCCAACAGAATTTCGTTTTCCAGTCCGGTATTTTTGAAAGCAGAAATATCAGCAAACCAGGCTTCCCTGAATGAGAAAAAATTTTTGGCAATTATTTCCAATCTTTGGCATCCAAATTTTTCAAACAAATTAAAGGCATTGAGGTAAATTAATTCTTCTTTTTCTTCCTTGTCCATATTTTGCCCCTTTTTAGTTCCTTGAATTTAGTTTACTCAAAACATCTTTTATAAATTTATCTAATTTTACTTCGCCAATATCCCCTCCCTTTGTTCTGACTCTGACCGATTTGTTTTTTTCCTCTTTATCTCCAACCACCAGCAGATAGGGAATTTTTTGAGTTTCGCCTTCCCTTATTTTTTTAGATACCGTTTCATTTTCGTCTTTAACTTTTACTCTTAAACTATTTGCGCAAAGCCTTTTGCCGATCTCTTTGGCGTATTTTTTATGTCGAGAGCCAACCGGCACGAGCCAGATTTGTTCGGGTGAGAGCCACAAAGGCAAAGCGCCGCCGTAATGTTCAAGCAAAACCCCGATAAACCTTTCAAAAGAGCCGATTAATGCCCGATGAATCATAATTACCCGTTGCTTCCTTCCTTTTTGGTCAATATAATTTATGTCAAACCGTTCGGGAAGATTGAAATCAAATTGAATAGTGATGCATTGCCATTCTCGGCCTAAACTATCTTTAACCTTAACATCAATTTTGGGGCCATAGAAAACTCCGCCCCCCGGGTCAAGCTGGTATTTTAATTTTGATTTTTCCAGGACATATTTTAGAGAACTGGTAGCTTTTTGCCATCCCTTTTCAGCGCCAGCATATTTTTCTGGTCGGGTAGCAAGATAAATATTAAAATTTTTAAAACCAAAAGCTTTAAGATTCTTTAAACCGTATTCTAAAAGTTTGGTTAATTCTTGTGATACCTGTTCAGGAGCGCAGAATATATGAGCGTCATCTTGGGTAAAGCCTCTCACCCGAGTTAATCCGTGCAAAACCCCTGACCTTTCATAACGGTAAACCGTTCCAAATTCGGCATATTTTAAAGGTAATTCTTTGTAAGAATGAATTTTTGTTTGATAGATTTTTACATGGAAAGGACAGTTCATCGGCTTTAATTCATATTTTTCTCCCTCGATATCAATGGGGGAGTACATATCTTCTCGATAAAGTTCCCAATGGCCTGAACTTTTCCATAAATCTAATTTTCCAATATGAGGAGAAATAATCCACTGATAACCCTGTTCTGTTAATTCCTGATATAAATAATTTTCGATTACTTTTCTCAAAATCACTCCCTTCGGCATCCATAAAGGTAATCCTGCCCCAATCTCCTCATTAAACATAAACAATTCTAATTTTTGCCCCAAAACCCGATGGTCTCTTTTTTCAGCCTCTTTTTGCCGGGAAATATATTCGTTAAGTTCTTCTTTGGTCAAAAATCCCAAGCCGTAAATACGGGTTAACATAGGATTGTTTTCGTCTCCCTTCCAATAAGCTCCAGCAATTTTTGTTAATTTGAAGGAATCAATTATTTCTTTGGCTTGCCCTGAATGTAGTTGAAGGGTTGATTCAACATGGGGCCCCCGGCACAAATCTATAAAGTTTCCTGATTGATAAATTGTTGCCTTTTTTCCGGGTAGTTCCTTGATAAGCTCCAATTTATAAGGTTGATTCTTAAATATTTTCTCTGCCTCTTTTTTAGAAACTATTTTCTTCTTGAATTTAATATTATTTTTGATCAACTCTTTCATTTTCTTTTCAATTCTCGGCAAATCTTCAAGTTTTGGAATTTGGAATTTAGAATTTTGAATTTGTTTAGGATTTAGGATTTTGGATTTTGGATTTACGATTTTGATTTCCGAGAATTCAAAATCGTAATAAAACCCATTTTCAATTGCCGGACCAATGCCAAATTTAGTCCCGGGATATAATTCCTGAACCGCAGCCGCCAATATATGAGCCAATGAATGGCGAATTGTTTCCATCTTTAGATTATTATGTTTCATGATTTATGTTTCATGATTGATGAGCTCTTCAATTCTTTCGCAAAGCAATTTTGGAACCCCATCTTTATCCGAGACTGTGCCTTCACAAAAGACAATTTTATTTATTTGAAATAAAGTTGGGTTTTCTTCCAAAATTCTTGGGAAAATAAGAGTTTCTATTCTGTCGGTTAAATCTTCCAATTCGGCAAAAAGCATTGGCTTTCCCGATTTGGTTATGATTTTTTGGATTTTTGTTATAACACCGGCAATTCTTATTCTTTTTCCGGAAAAACTTTCGTCAATTTCTCTAATTTTGAGGACGATTTTCTCAAGAACTTTTTCATAGTCCCGAAGAGGATGGTCAGACACATAAAGTCCCAAAAGCTCTCTTTCCCAGGTTAATTTTTCTTCCTTTGTTATTTTAAAAGAGGACTCTTCTATTTTCAGGGTAAAGAGAGGCTCAATAGAACTTCCCTGAAAAAGGCTGCGCTGCCTGTTTTGCCGATTGTTTTTGATTTCTTTAGAGTAGTTAAGAATTTTATCAAGATTAGCCAGAAGTTTGGTTCTTTCCTCCAACTTATCAAGGGCTCCGGCTTTTATTAAGCTTTCCAAAGATTTTTTGTTTAAATCATGGGAATCAACCCTTTTTAGGATATCGGTTATTGAGCCAAACAATCTGTTTTCTTCCCGCTCCTTTATAATTGCCCTAACAACATTATGACCGACATTTTTAATTGAGGCTAAGCCGAAACGAATACTATTTTTTCCAACCGGGGTGAAGCTTTCATCGCTTTCGTTAATATCCGGGGGCAAAACTTCAATTTCCATTCTTTTACATTCATCCACCAAAACAGCTATTCGTTCAATGTCTTTTCCCTCGGCTGACATCAAGGCGGCCATAAATTCTACTGGCCAGTGAGCTTTTAAGAAACCGGTTTGATACCCGATAAGAGCATAACAGGAAGCATGACTCAAATTGAAGGCGTACCCGGCAAAAGGTTCAATAAATTGGAATATTCTCTCAGCCGTTGCTTTATGGACCCCGTTTTTAATCGCTCCCTGAATGAATTTTTCATGTTGTTCATCCAACAAAGCTTTAATTTTTTTCCCAATGGCTTTTCTTAAAATATCAGCTTCGCCCAAAGTAAAGCCGGCGATTTCTCTGGCAATTTTTAAAATTTGTTCCTGAAAAACAGCTATTCCGTAAGTTTCTTTCAGGATTGGTTCAAGTTTCGGATGCAAGTATTCAATTTTCTTTTTTCCATATTTTCTGGCAATAAAATCGGGAATAAGCTCCATGGGCCCGGGCCGGTAAAGAGCAACCATAGTGATTAAATCATTAAATTCGGTTGGCTTTAGCTCCCTTAGATATCTTTTCATGCCCGAGCTTTCGTATTGAAAAAGACCGGTAGTCTGGGCTTTTTGAAAAATCTTCAGGGTTTTTTGGTCATTCAGCGGAAAATTATCAATACTAAGATTAATGTTATTGGTTTTGTTTATTAAATTCAGGGCATTTTCTATTATGGTCAGGTTTCTTAAACCCAAAAAATCCATTTTTAAAAGACCCAAATCTTCAATTGAGTGCATCTCATACTGGGTAATAATAGTTTGGTCGTCTCTGGAAGCTCTTTGCAACGGCAAATATTCCTCCAGGGGATTTTTGGTAATCACCACTCCGCAGGCATGGGTTGAGGCGTGCCTGGCCACTCCTTCTAATTTTTTTGACAGGTCAATAAGTCTTTGGGCATTTTTGTCAGTTTGGTAGGCTTGTTTGAACTCATCAACTTTTTCAAGAGCTTCATTAAGAGAGTAAAACATTGGAATCGTCTTGGCAATTTGGTCGCAATAGCTGTAAGTATAATTTAGGGCTCGTCCGACATCTCTAATTACCTGTCTGGCGGCCATTGTTCCGAAAGTAATAATTCGAGAAACTTTATCCTGTCCGTATTTTTGCGACACATAATTTACAACCTCATCTCTTCTGGTATCGGCAAAATCCAAATCAATATCAGGCAGACCGCCGGCTCTTTCCGGGTTTAAAAATCTTTCAAAAAGCAAACCGTATTTCAGGGGATTAATATTGGTGATATTTAAAAGATAAGAAACCAAGGAGCCGGCCGCGCTCCCCCGGCCCGGACCCACAACAATGTTGTTTTCTTTTGCCTTTGCCCAGTTGACAAAGTCTTGAACTATTAAAAAATAGGAAGCAAAACCGGTTTGTTTAATGACACTCAACTCATAATTCAGACGTTCCGTTATCTCCTCGGTTTGTTCCATATTTCTTTTTTTCAATCCCTCGGCGCAGAGTTTTTCGAGGTAGGTATTTATATCATAACCCTGGGGCACTTTGAAAAAGGGCAGATGAATTTCCCCGAGAGGAATTTCTAAATTACACATTTCCTTTATTTTTTGAGTGTTTTCAATTGCTTCGGGACTATCCCTGAAAAATTCAAGCATTTTTTCCGGCGGGTGCATTGAAAAATCATCATTTTTCATTGTTAGTCTTTCCGGGTCGTCTTTTTGGGTATCTGTGTTTATAGCCATTAAAACATCCTGAGCCTCGGCATCCTCATAATTTAGATAATGGCAGTCATTGGTGGCAACAATCGGGATATTTAATTTTTCGGAAAGCTCAAGCAATCCTTCATTAACCTTTTTTTGTTCGGGTAAATTTGGATGAAATTGAATTTCCAAATAGAACTCATCTTTGCCAAAAAGCTCCTGATAAAATTTAGCTAACCTCTCGGCTTCCTCAAAATTTTTTGCCAGAATTAATCTTGGAATTCTTCCTTGCAGGCATCCGGATAAAGCAATGAGACCCGAACAGTATTTTGAAAGCAGTTCATTGTCAATTCTCGGTTTATAATAAAAGCCCTCAAGATGGGCTCTGGTTGTCAACTTTATTAGATTTTTATAACCTTCTAAATTTTTAGCCAAAAGAACCAGATGGTATCTTTTATCGTCAAGATGGGGGCGTCTGTCAGTCATTTTTTCAAATGCAATATAGAATTCCTCTCCGATAATTGGCTTAATTCCGGCCACCTTTGCCTTTTTATAAAATTCAATTGCTCCATACATTACGCCGTGGTCAGTTAAAGCAACCGAATCCATATTCCCTTTTTTCACATATTTTAGAATAGCGTCAATTTTTGGCAGACCATCTAATAAAGAATAATGGGAATGGACATGTAAATGAGTGAATTTCATACAATAATTTGAATTTATAGAATTTATTGAAAATAAAATTATTAAGGTATTATATCACCCCGTATCGTTAAGGCAAGCTTCGTTAGGAGTTTTGAATTTTAAAAAAGTAAAATCGCGGCAAGCCGCGATTTTTTTAAATGATTACCAAATTCCTTGGAGATTTTGTCAGGACCTCACAACCATCTTTGGTTGCTAAAACATCATCTTCAATTCTCATTCCGCCCCAGCCAGGGATATAAATGCCCGGTTCAATAGTGAAAACCTGATTGAGTTTTAGAACATCCTTGCTTTCATCTCCCAGGCGGGGAATAGTATGAATTTTAATTCCAATACCATGACCCAAACCGTGGACGAATTTATAGCCATTTTCTTCAATAAAATCTCGAGCGATTTTGTCTAATTCTTCCCACTTCATTCCCGGTTTAACTGTCTCAATCGCTCTTTTTTGGGCTTCAAACACAATCTTGTGGATTTTCTTTTGTTCTTCTGTTGGTTTCCCCAGAACAAGAACCCGGGAAAAGTCAGAGCAGTATCCCTGATAAAAATAACCAAAGTCAAGTTGGATAATGTCGCCTTTCCTAAGTTTTCTAATCCTGGCCGGATCGCCGTGGGGTAGTGAAGAATTTGGCCCAAAAAGAACAACCAGTCCAAAGGCGTCATCTTCAGCTCCGTGTTTTTTGCCGAGGTAAGAAATTTCAGCCGCCAGTTCAGTTTCCCTTATTCCCGGTTTGAGTAAATCCAAAATGTGTTCCTGAAAAATATGGTCGGTTATTTCAACCACCCTTCTTATTTTTTTGATTTCTTCCCGAGTTTTTATGCTGGAAATATTTTCAATCAAATTCTCAACAGGGGAGAGAAATTCTCTGTAAAGAATGTCCGGCACCACTGAATTGGAAAGTTCTTTTTTGAGTCTCCGGAGTTCGGCAAATGTTAAATCTTCCGCTTCAAAACCCGTTTTTCCACCCAGATTTTTTATTAGCTCGGCAAGTTTTTTATATTGTTCTTTTGAACCCCCGATAATTGCTTCAGCATTTTCCTTTAGAGCTTGTTCTTCATATCGGGCATCGGTGATTAAATAATGATTATCTTTGGTTATTAAAAGTTTAGCATCTCCTTTTTCAGTCAGCTTTAGACCGGTTAGATACCTGATGTGGACAATGTCGCTTACCAAAAAAGCCGCAATTCCAAAATCCTTAAATCTTTTTCGAACTTCGTTGATTCTTCTTTCCATTTTTCATTCCTCCAAATTGAATTTTTCAAGGTTCAATCCTTTTTCACAGCCCCCTTTTGGCAACGATTACCAGATGAGTATCAGGATAGGGAATTTCAATGGCGCCGGGCCTTCGCCTCCCCGAAGTGGCTTCGGCCAGGCAGGCGGGGCCGTCTTGCCATTCAAAAAGCCTGAAGTCGCAAGAAAACATTTTGGCAAAATAAGGAAGAAGATAGGATTTCAGATGAATGACATTAAATCCGATTTCTTCAAGCATTACTCTTGCTTCTTCTTTAGTCCAGAAACCAAATTTTTCTTTCATTTCCACCGGCCAGTTAATCTCTAAATACTGATACTTTACGATAAGTTCGTAAACGTTTTCTCTAGACAAAGCCATAAGCAATTTTGTTTTTTTGGGATTATGATAAGCGTATATTTTTAACCACGAAGTTTTGGTGTGGTTGAGAATTTTTTGAAATCTTCCAAATAATTCTGGTTTGAGTGGTTGGAGAAAAACTATATCATCTGTTGGAGCTGGTTTTAGCCCGTCCCTAATTATCAGGACTCCTTTGGGCAAAAGGTGCTCATAGATGTTTTTTAGAATCAATTTTACATCTTCAACATTTTTTCTTTCAGAAAAGATTTCATGCAAAATTGAGGAGCAAACAACAGCGGAGAATTTTTTTCCAAGTTTGAAATTTTTGACATCGGCTTTGACGATTTTTATTTTTGACTGACCCTCGAATTTCTCTTTTAATATTTTTATCATTCGCCGGTCCTTATCCAGGGCAAAAACTTTAAGATTAAATTCTTCAGCCATCAAGAGAAAGGCTCGGGTTAGCTCGCCTCCGCCGGCGCCCAAGTCCAGAATATCCCCGGGATTATTTTCTAAAGCCGTCCGCAGCAGAGAAAGAATCCTTTCCGCCTTGTCTTCAGAACTTTTTGCCATTGACTCAACATAAATTTTAAAGCCCTTGCTGTCTCTTTCCGGTTTGTTCACAATTTACTCCCTTCAGTTGTCAAAGAAATTATATTATATTATACTATAAAAATGAGAATTTTGCAACCCTTACCCCCATTAGAAGTCCCAACCCAAAAAACGATTGAAAGAATCGTTCGGTTTCTAAAAAGAGAATTTAAAAAAAGAAAGAAAACCAGGGCAATTCTGGGTATCTCCGGAGGCCTGGATTCAGCTGTTACGGCTATTTTTTGTAAAAAAGCAGGGCTGGATTTATATCCGGTCTTGCTTCCTTATGGCAAACATTTTTCCCGTGATTTAAGCGATGCCAAAAAACTGCTTAAATTTTTAAAAATTGATAAGAAAAAGATTATTAAAATAGATATATCTCCTTTAGTGAATTTTCAAATAAAAAGCATAGGAAGAAAGATAAAGTTGGATAAAATTGCCAGAGGAAATATCATTGCCCGTCAAAGAATGATAATCCTTTATGCCCTGTCAAATCAACTTGGCGGCTTGGTTGTCGGCACAGGAAATTTGAGCGAATATCTTTTGGGATATTTTACTTTGCATGGAGATGGCGCCTGGGATATAAATCCGCTTGCCAGACTTTTTAAAACCCAGATTTTTGAACTGGCAAAATTTTTGGGCGTCCCAAAGGAAATCATTAGCAAAAAATCCACAGCCGGCCTTTGGCCCGGCCAGACAGATGAGGGGGAGCTGGGATTTTCTTATCAAGATGCCGACCCGATACTTTATTTTTCAATTATCAAAAAAATTCCAAAAGAAAAATTAGCCAGGATTTATCATTTAAATAAAAATCTAATGGAAAAGGTTTTAAAAAGAGTAAAAGAAACCGAATACAAACGGCAGGCAATAAAAACAATAGACAAACAACATACACGAAGCCATAAGTGAAGCAAAAAATGAAGACCACCTATTCTTGCTGAATAGGTGGTTGAGTTGGGGGCCTATAGCTACCCATAGTGAATCCCCTAGATAAGGCAGTATGGGATGTGAGGAGGATTACGGTCTATCTCAACGGTGATAACGCCATCCTCCCATCGAGCCCGCAATACGAAGAAATGAGTATCGGGCCCTTTATCTATCCGGACAAAAACCGGACCAAAGGGATTATCCCTGTGAGGATACAGCCGCAGAATCACATAGCGATTCTCTTCTGTGGGCCAAAATGGCATTTCCTCTTCCTCTCGTCCAAAGAGCGCTTGCGCTCCTGCCCGATTGTTGTTAAGGAGAATTTCCCCCCAGGGCGCCCCCCATAGGATTTCGGGAACGGGTATCTCAAATTTCTCTGGATATATTCCCATGTGTTCCAGATCGAGATATACTTTTTGGGAATTCCTTCCAGCGTAGGGACGAATTTCTGCCACTCCCGGAGTATCAGGGGTAACATTCGGCAACTCGTTGAACTCCAATCCAATTGCAATCCTTAGGTATTGGTCAACTCTACAAAACTTTTTTGGCATTTTGCCACCTCCTTTTAAAGTTTTTAAGTAACCTGGGAATCTGTAGCCCAGGGGTCCCCACGCCTTCATAGTAATTATAGCACACTTTTAAAAATTTGTCAATGGGGGGTGAGAAGATAAAAACAGACAGAAAGACAACACCAAAGTTTAACAAAATATCAAACTGGCGTAAAATATAATAGTAACTTGATTAAATAAATAACGGCACCCCCCACTTATTCCGCAATGGTTCATTGTTATTCTAACCGATTGTCCGCTGAATCGCCTGCGGCTTTGGTAGTTGAAAATTCCGAGCCTTGATAAAGAATAAGTAGGGGGCGTAAGTCCCGCAACTGTCTGCGAATGAAAATGAGCAGCAACAGTTGCGAGGATCCCGCCTATTCTCTACCTAAATTCTGTTGTGGAGCCATGACAGTATGGGATCCACGCCCATTCAACTGCTCGCTTTTGAAGCTCGCAGGAATGGGCGGGAATTTTCTAATTGTTCATTCGCCATTCGGCGAATTCAGAAAAAAAATCTAACGGAGGTGAAAAATGAACAGTAGCTTAATGAGAGTGATTTATCAGAATGTTACCGAAGAGGATTTGGAAGAGGCCCAAAAACATTATTATCCTCCCGGTCGAAGATGCGCCAATCCCGGTTGTATTACTATTCTTAACCGATACAATCCCGGTCCCCTTTGCTTGAAGTGCGAGGAAGAACAGAAAGAACGGAGAAGAAATAATCGTTTCCTGTTCCAGTAGCAAGAGGACGGCTTATATTTGATTTTTAAGGAGCAGAAGTCGTGGAAGACCAGGATATAGATTACAAAATCAGAAAAGAAAATAGACAAAGAAAACTTGAGGCAGAGAAGAAGCGGATATTAAAAGACGGCATCAAAGATTTGGCAAATTGTTCGTCTTTAAAAAGAAAGAGCAGATAAGCTCAAAAAAGAAGGAGCCGGGAAATAAATTCCCGGCTCTTTAAATTGATTTGGTTTCTGGGCAAACACTAAAAAAATATGGTATAATATAAGTAGAATATGCCTGATTTTTATCACGAGCCAGTTGAAGAGGGCGCGAATGAATTGGCCGGGGCTGCGGAAATGCCTCGTCCAAAGTCCATTGAAAGAGGCGAAAAAAAGCTTCCGATTGAGGAAGAAATTTTGGAATTGGAAAAAAAACTTGCCCAAAAGCGGGAAGAGATGGAAAAAGTTAAAAGACTGGAAGGCGCGGTTGAGGAAATCGGAAAAGCGCCCCCGGCTCCATCTGCCCCCGTTATTCCAAGGGAAGAAGAATTAACCGAGGAGGAAAAACTCTCGGTAAAAAAAATAAAAATGCTGTCAAAAGAAAGGCAGCTGGAAATCTTAAACGAAATTGCCCTCTGGAGAGGTTTGGCTTCGGCAGTTAAAATCGCCAAAGCCCTAAACAACGCTTATATTCTGGATGAATTCCACGATACTTTAATTGATAAACTCTATAAAGAATTGGTGGAAAGGGGGAAGATAAAAGAAACCTAAAACTGTACACGAATATTTTTGTAAATATTTAAGAGCGTTGATTAATTCGTGTAAATTCGTGTTCTTATTCGTGTGGATTCGTGTGATGAGCTCATTTTTACACGAAATAAACACGAAATTTCACCCCACAAGATATGGAATTATCTAACGGGGCGGGCACGAAACAACACAAAATATAATTATTCAACGGTCTAATATTTGCATATTTATTCGTGTGCTACCATGAAGTTTAATATCCAAAATCCATTTGAGAAAGTTTCGCGCGCTCTTTCAATGAGATTGTTTTTGGTTACCCTGCCCCAGGAAAAGAAAAAAGAAGGAGAGTTTCAAAAGAGCGAAAAAGAAATCATTTCGGTAATGGAGCAGTTTTTTGCCAGCCTTTCTAATCTGAAAGAGAAAAGTTTTTTTAAAGCTCTGACGGGAGAGAGGCCGACCATTGTTTTTGAAATTGCCATACCCTCGGTCGGCGAGGAAATAAATTTTTATATTGCTTGTCCCCGGAAGTTTGCCGGCGTTCTGGAAAAAACCGTTCTTGGGTTTTATCCGAAAGCCCAGATTGAACCGGTTGAAGATTATAATATTTTTAATGCCGAAGGAACGGCTGTCGGAAGTGTTTTGGTTCTGGCGAAAACGAGCGTTTTGCCGATAAAGACATATTTTGGTCTGGAGGTGGACCCCTTGAATGAAGTCAGCAATGCTTTAAGCAAGCTGGCGGAAATTGGCGAAGGCGCGGCGCTGCAGATTTTAATAAAACCAATTTCTCGGGATTGGGCAAAAAAGAGTTTAGAAATTGCAAAAGAAATGCAAAAGGGTGAGGTTTTTGAAACGGCTCGCTCCCGGGTTTCGGCTTGGGGCAAAATTTCCGCCTTCTTGTCCGCAAAACCAAAACAAAAACCAGGCGAACTGCCCCCCGGACCCAAACCGATAACTCCGATGATGCAGGAGGCGATTAAGGCGATTGAGGGCAAGGCCTATAAAATCGGTTTTGAAACAAATATCAGGATTTTATCTTCGGCGCCGACACAGGCTCGGGCCGAAGAAATTCAAGCTCATTTAGAAAACACTTTTTCCCAGTTTATTGCCCCCAATTTAAATGAGTTTAAGGTAAAAAGAATTTCCGGTCGGGGACTGCGAAAATTAATTTACAATTTCTCTTTCAGAATTTTTGATTCGGGGCAGAAAATGATTTTAAATACCGAGGAGTTGGCAGGCATTTATCATTTTCCAGCCATTCCTCTGGGAACTCCCAAAGTTAAATTTTTAAAAGCCAAGCAGGCGTCTCCTCCGGCAAACTTGCCAAAAGAAGGGTTATGCTTGGGGAAAAATATTTACCGGGGCGAAGAGGCCCTGGTTAAAATTTTGGATGATGACAGGCGCCGCCATCTTTATATTGTCGGTCAGACCGGCACGGGAAAAAGCGTCTTCTTGCAGGAAATGATTCGTCAGGATATTGAAGACGGAAAAGGAGTGGGAATAATTGATCCGCACGGCGATTTGATTGAGGCGATTATGGGTCTTGTTCCAAAAGAGAGGGTTAACGATGTGATAGTTTGCGACCCGTCGGATTTGGAAAGGCCCCTGGGATTTAATATGCTTGAATACGATTCTAAACATCCGGAACAGAAAACTTTTATTATCAATGAATTGATAAACATTTTTGACAAGCTTTATGATTTGCATCTAACCGGCGGCCCGATTTTTGAACAATATACCCGAAATGCTTTGCTTTTATTGATGGATGACCCGGAAGAGCAAGCAACTTTGATGGAGGTGCCTAAAGTTATGGCCGACTCAGAGTTTCGAGGTCGGCTTCTCTCAAAGTGCAAAAATATTGTGGTTAAAGATTTTTGGGAAAAAGAAGCCGAAAAAGCCGGAGGCGAGGCTGCGCTTCAAAATTTGACCCCCTATATTACTTCCAAATTCAATACCTTTATTGCCAACGATTATATGCGGCCGATGATTGGTCAGGCAAGGACAACGATTAATTTTCGGGAAATTATAGATTCCGGGAAAATTCTTTTGGTGAATTTGTCAAAAGGTCGGCTGGGCGATATTAACTCTTCGCTTCTGGGTTTGATTATTGTCGGAAAAATCGTGATGGCCTCTTTCTCGCGTGTTGATATGCCGCAAGAGCAAAGAAGGGACTTTTATCTTTATATTGACGAGTTCCATAATTTTACAACCGAAAGCATCTACACAATTTTATCCGAGGCAAGAAAATACCGACTTTGCCTGACAATCGCTCATCAGTTTATCGGCCAGCTTCAGGAAAAAATAAGGGACGCGGTTTTCGGCAATGTCGGGTCACTCGCGGTTTTTCGGGTCGGCGCCGATGACGCCAAATATCTGGTTATCCAGTTTGACCCGGTTTTTTCCGAGACCGATTTGGTGAATATTGATAACTTCAATGTTTATTTAAAATTGCTTGTCAGAGGACAGACCACAAAGCCATTTAATATTCAGACATTTCCCCCGACAAAAGGAAGCGAGGATATTGTTAAAATTTGCCGCGAGCTTTCCCGCTTGAAATACGGCCGCGAAAGAGAACAAGTTGAAGAAGAGATAGTCAAAAGATGGAAAAAGTGAAGATTTCGCTTAGTCCAAGCGAAAGGAGAGCCTGAGCTTGGAGAGCCTGAGCTTGAGCTTTACAAAAGTATAAATCTATGGTATAATTTAATGTCAGGGTCAAAAAATTAATTTAAAATATATATGTGCGGTATCCGACACCTCATATAAAAATTTATGAATTTTGAACAACCATTTATTCAAAAAATAGATAAAGAAGAAAAGATAGAGAAAGAGCGGGAAATTTTACCATTGCCGGAGTATGTTTATAATGCCCAAACCGCTTTGGAGAGTTTTTTAAAATTAAAGCCGGAAGAGAAAATTTTACTTTTGAAAGACAAAGAAACAAATAAGGAAACTCTTGCTATTTTTGAAAGAGCCATTGAGAATATTGGTTCTTTATATAAAGAGGTTGCTTTAGACAGCAAAACAAAAAAGCGAGAAATTGAAGATTTGCTTAAATCGGTTCAGGCGGTGATTGATTTATCAATAAAGTCTTGTAAAGCCACCAGAGATATTTATGAAGACATTGAAAAATTTGGCAATCGACTTCTCTCTTGCCTTGATTTGGAGCCGGAAGCTTTCAAAAACGGAGGTCCAATGACAGAAAGAGTGGAAGATTTGGAATATAGATTAAATAAATTGGAAGCAATTTTAAAAGAAGCGGCGGGTTTTAAAATCACTTCGGTTTATGGAACAAATCTTGAGCTCGGTTTGCGTCCTTTTAAAGAAAGAAGATGGTATAAAGATACAGGGGTTATTGAAAAACCGGGACAATGGGATAATTTTCCGCTTAGTTTCCATTACAGAAAAAGGCACAAGTTATTGAAAAACCGGGACAATGGGATAATTTTCCGGGCGGAGAGATTTTTACCACGCCCGATGAAAGAAATGTGAATGGAATTTTGGTTCTGCCGGCCGTTGACTCGGAGATTGTCAAAGAACAGGGAGTTGATGAACTGGTCTGGATTAAAATTAAAAATGGAAGAATAACTTCCATTCAGGGAGGAAAGTCAGCTGAAAAATTGCGGAAAAAATTAGATGAGGCGGCTCTAAAAGAATATAAAGAGCAAAAAGACCCACTAAATGTTTATCAGTGCGCCGAACTCGGTTTTGGAGCAAACAGTAAGGCCCGAAGCCGGGTAGCTGACCCCGAACAGCCATATAATTTTTCAGGTGTTTCAACTGTGGAAGCAGAGAAAAGATTGGGGACAATCCATATTGCTTTTGGCGACACCAAGCATGGTGAAGAAGGAGCAGAAGGATTTATTGAGGCGGGAGTTCACTATGATTTCGTTATCCCCAGAAACGGTTTAACAGTTGAGATGTTTGAGAACGAAGAAGATTTTGAAAAGAAGAAAAATGGCCGAAGGATAATTTCCGACGGCGGCTTGCTTTTTTAATTATAATTTTTGACTTTTGATATTTAAATTTATTTTTTATGCTAAACCCGGAAGAATTTGAACCCTTCCATTAGAGTGAACTTGGTGGGGAGCAGACAAAATTTGAAAAAGGCCGTGGAGGCGAAGAGTCAGAAATAGAAAAATTTTTTAAAAATAGAGAGATTTCCCCTGAAGATTTTGAGCTCGTAAAATCCATATCCCAATTTCCCAAAGAATGGATTAATGGTTTCCACAACTTTTTCAATCTTTCTCGAGAGAGAAGCGCTCAGGAGCTTCGAGGACAAATAGGATACACAAAAGATGAAAAGAAAAAAACGTTTCTTCAGCCGTTGTTAACCTTTGTTGAAAAATATGACTGGACAACAAGTTGGAATTTGGTAAGAGTTGTTGAGGAAAGAAATGCGAGAAAAAATAGGGAAGGAAAAAATTAGGTGGAAAGGACGGCTCTAAGTGGAAAGCATGGCTCCCGGACTTCCATAATTTTGATGTAAATTTTGATGTAACAATTAAACAACTATACCCTTTTTTCCACGGCCGTGGAAAAAGGGGTATAGTCTGCGATTATGTCATTTGAACAGCCGCAAAAAATTGAAGAAGGGGATAAGGAAATGGAAAAGTTAGACATTGAAATAGAAAAAGGAACGGAAAAGTTAGGGAGGTTTTTGGAATTAATGTCCCAACAATTAAGGGAAGAAGGGGTGCCGGTGGATAATGAATGCCGCATTAACATAGATGCTTTTGAAGAGACATACTCAAAAGGAATTGTAGAAAAGCACAAGCAGGAGTTGGTCAGACTTGAAAAGATCTGGTTTGGAGATTTGTCCGAAGAAGAGTTTAAGAAAAAGAAAAAAAGGGGAATTGGAGAGAAAATGGAAATGCTAAAAACCGCGATTTTTCAGAAAAATTTAAGCCCGGATTTCATTGTGGCAAGAAGTTCCCAGTATGATGACATAAAAAATAATGTAGATAATATAATTTTAGAAAAGAAGACAGGCAATTTGGTGTGCGCTCTTGATGAAGTAGCGGATGTTTTCAGTTCGAGATTTGAAGAAAAAAGAGATAAAGTTTTGCGGCGGAACATGAACAGGAATGGCGGAACATTAAGATATGGTTTAAAAATGGAAAAGGAAAATGGCAAAATGAAATTGAAATTGGGGAGGATAAAAAATATTCCAGTTTTTTATCTTAGCTTATCGCCCTGGCTGACGGAAGAAGGGGTAAGGAATTTTAAAGAAGAATTAGGAGAACAATCTGATTATGAAAAAATAATTTTTGATGATTTTATCAATTCTTTTAATGAACAAATTGAATTTATTAATTCAGAATTTAAGAATCTATCCCTTAAGAATCGATCCCTAAGAGTAAAAGTAAAAGAACGCCCTTTGCGTTTTAGAGAGTCCCTTGAAAGATTCTCGCCTCAAAATAAATAAAATTTTTGTATCGGAAAATTTCAATAATTCCGATACAAGCCCGTTTTAATTATGCCGTTTGAGCAAATTACAACCACAAAAGAAAAGTCAAAAGACGAGAAGGCAGAATGGGGCCAGGATGCAGAGAAAGAAATTTACATTCCGTTTTTTACGGAAACAATGGGAGATATTTTTGATTTGGCAATAAAAACTTCAAGGGAGGTTGACGAAGGGCCGCCAAAGATTGATATAATTGTTAGATTTAAAAAAGACGGCTCTCATTTGGCTGTTCAGGCAGCCTCTTTAGAACTTAATAAAAGAGGCCGGGAAAAATTAGAAGAAAAGAAAGAATGCAGGCGCTTTAATCCGTTTTGGAAAATGGAAAGAATCTCTAAAGATTGTCAGTATTATCCTCAAAACCCCGAGGAATATGCGCCAAAGGTTGTTCTTAATTTTGACCATAACGTTATATGCGATGCTCAGTTTGATTGGACAGGAGACGGCCGAAAGAGAAGATGGTTTGATTATTTTAAGGAGCGAGAGCAAAAAGAAAATAATAAATATAGAGATGATATTTTGAAGCAAATAATTGAGGAACTGGAAGATATAATTGAAGAAGACGAATTTAGAAAGAAGGTTAGCCAAAACCACAAACCAAAATACGATTGTAAAAGTTTAATTCAACCAAAGCTCGTTATTTTGAAGAAAGCCTTGGCAGAAAGTTCAAATTAAAAATCCTTCACCTTTCAAGACGGGAATTCTGAAAGGTGGGGAAAAGGTCGAATTCAAATTTATTTTTAACCTATCACACTATGGAGAAACAAGAAAAATTAAAAATTGAAAAAACAGAAAAGGAAAAAGAGAAAGAGAAAGAATTTGTTAGGAAGGGAATGGAGAAAGCCGAGGAATTTCTTGAAGAAAAAGAAGAGCCGGAATATAAAAAAGAATTTGAAATAAGTCAGGGTACCAGAGACATAGCAAAAGAGGAGCTTTACAGGGAAAATGTTGGGAAACAAAAAGAATATATTTTAAATGTTTGGTTCAATGACCCGGAAAATGTAGAAAAATTTGCCGGAATCCCAATAGAGGAAATGTCGGAGCAGAGGAAAATAAGTTTGGCAAAAGAGAAGGGAGCTTTGGAGGATTTGGCGGAAAAGGGATTGAGCGGCGAAGCAAAACATAAAGATTACAAAAGATATTTTGAGGAGCTCGAAAGTTTAACCTCCTTAACAGACGAGATGGGTAAAGATAAGATTCGGATTGAAAGTCAGTTTTTAATTTTGCATTTTTTGGACAGGAAAGCAGAAAATCTTCAAAAGGAAATAACAGCAATTTTGGAAAAAGGAGACGAGGGAGCGGTTTTGGTAAAAAATCAGGAATTAGATAGATTGTTTGGAGCAAGAAAAGAAATAGCTGAAAAAATTTCCGGTCGGGATTTGAGAAAGGAAGCCGAAGAAAAACTCGGTCCCCGAGAAGAAAAACTTGAGGAAAAAGAGAAATATATAGAAAGCAATCTTTTAGAATTGATTAAAAAGAAAGAAGAAAAGCTAAAGAAGGGAATTGAAAAAGCCAGAACCCCGGTTGGAGAGAAAGTTTCGGACAGGGCCACAGAAATTCATGGATTTACTCGAAATTTTTATCTTAGCGAGCTTGGCTATTCGGTAAAATATAAAGGACTTTTGAGGGGAAAAGCCTGGGTTTTGGACGAAAAAGGAGAAGTTATTAAGGATGAAAAAACCGGCAAGCCGATTGAATTTAAAACAAAGTTTAGACCTAAGGGCGAGACGCCAGTTATTAAATTTTTAAAGGAAGAGCTGAAAAACAAGAAAAGAACGGATTTGGAGGGAGTGTGGAGCGAGAAAAAAGAAAAGGAAATTAAAAACGAGGAAAAAAGAGAAAAGGAAATAGAAGAAAAAATAGAAGAAGCCGTTAAAAAAATAGACTCTCTTGAAGGCGGCGAGGGGGCTATTAAAAAATGGTTTTGGAAGTTAAGAAAAGATAAAATTGAAGAATATAAAAGGGAGTTGGGAAAAAAAGAAAAAGGAGTTAAAGTTGGAAAAAGGGAAAAAACAGGGGAAGAAGAAGTCAAAGATATGAAAGAAAGAATTAGGATGAACATTTCGCAGATATTGGAAGATTTTTCTGAAGGAACTGGAATATTTGATAAAAAGAAATTAGGGGAGATAACCATTGAAAAAAACGCAAAAGATGTTGTTGAGCTTTTAAAGCGCTATGGGGAGGGGATTGTTGATTGGCCGGAAGATTTTGAAGACAGAATCAGGGAATACGACAAAAAAAGACAAGAGAAATCTAAATTTGAAAAAGCGAAAGGCACGGCCAGGATGATAAATTGGGTTTTAAAGCTTTTTAAAGCTTTGTAAAAGAAAGAAAAATCACTGGGCAAGCCCCGATAGTAAGAACTGCTTGCAAATTAAATTTTTGTTTGAAAATCTAATATAGCTTTTATATCAAAATCGCTTAGGGCGTAGTCCCGTAGTGAACCGCAGTTCTACTACGGGGCAAAGTTAAATCAAAATAGCAATCAACTTGGAATTAAAGATGACTGGAATAATTCTAGCGCTTTATTCCGAAGTTGATATACTGGGTATGCTTAATTCATTAATTACCAACCAGGCCTTGGAAGATTTCATTAATTCAGTGGAGCTGTCTTTAGAGGACAGGGATTTTTTGTTGTCAAAGCTTCCCGAACTGGACAGGGAGGACAGAATAAAACTTTTTGACACCATAGGGGACATAGCTTTTTTGGACGGACAGGAAAGGGAAGCAATAAAAAAATTCAGGAAGTTTCAGGGGGAATAATTTTAATCCTCTAATTTACGGCGGTCTAAATCTATTGGAGTCGGACTCCCATTTGGATAATATAATTTCGGGCAACGCCTTTTTGGCGGGAGTGTCTCAATTTATGTTGTTTGAGCAAGGGAAAATTGAATCCAGAGAGCAGATACCCGAGAAACTTCAGGAGCTAACTCCGGAAGAATTAAATTTACTCAAAGAAAGATACGGCTTAAGCGAGGAAATGACGCAAAAGCTAATTATGGAGGGTTTAAGCCTTCTTGGTTCCACAAAAGTTTCCAGGGATACCGAACTCTTGCCCTCAGGCGGGCTTTCATTATTGTCAGAAAAAGATTTAATTAAAGAAACGCCCCAAAAACCAATGGCTTTAGATGTTGGAGACTTGGGGAATGATGATTTTGTAATTTTTGTAAAGAGTAAAAAACTCAGAGAGTTTTTGGGCAAAGAAAGACCTGGCGTGTATCCGATAAAATTAAAATATGAGAACATTGACGATGTATCAGTTTTAGCCGGGGGGATAATATTAAAAGGGCTTTCAAAATTACCCATTCCTAATGATAATTATCCAAGGACTACCCCTGTTTTTAGTTATGGTTTACATAACCCAGAAGACAAATTAGCAGGCATCCTTTGTTTTCGGACAAATGCTTTGGATAAAGAAGTTAAGTTTTCTTCCGAGGAGTTTAAAAATTTTGCTCAAATTTTTTACCGCCATTATTCCGCTCAAGATAGAGAGATTTTTGGACAATTTACCAAAGAAGCGGAAGAGGTTGTAGCCAGCGCGAATTCATTATTAAATTTACCGGACAAAGCCATTTCGCCCCTGGAACTAATTCTTTCAGGACGCAAGCAATTTATGACAAGAGCCGGTTCTTATTTCGGCTCAAAGGATATTTTGCATAGACTTATTTTGGTTTCAAGATGGCGATTGGAAGATGCGGGCAACAAAAAAAATCGAGCCAGAATTTTGCGTCATGAATACCTCCATCTTGTTGATGAGGCCCTGGGAAAAGGCAGAATAGCTTTTAGCGCCCTGCGCAAGAAAGAATTGGTGGAAATTGTTAACAGATATCTTTTTGACAGTAAGTTGAATGTTGAGAATGTTTGTCAGGGAGTCGGCGACCTTTTTTGCCGGTTTGATGACGATGTTGCTTACAAAATTAAAAAAAATTTTTCCGAACATTGGTTTCTGCCGGATTGTCCAATGGCCGGTCATGCCCAGGATAATATTCGGGAACTTTTAGCAAGTTCCCTAAACAATTATCTTGACCCGGATTTTGAAAAAGGAATTGAGCTGAAAGCCCTGGTGGAAAGAGAAAAAATAGCCGAAATGTATGAAGAGATTGTTGGGCTTGTAGGGGCCGGAATTAAGGAAAGATATTAGACAACCGGCTTTTAACCTGTTAAAATGAGAGCGTTGAATAATTTAGCGTGGTTTTGCGTAAAGCCTGCCCCGTAGGGTCGCGAAGCGTCTCCTTCGGGGTTTAGCGTAGTTTCGCGATTTAATCATTTTTATCGCTAAACCACGTGAAACAACACGCTAAACTACGCGAAAAAATATAATTGTTCAACAGTCTCATAATATAAAAAGTAGTTAGAAATGGAGCAAAAAGAAATTAAAATTAAGGCCAACGATGCTGAACTAAAAGGGGTTTATTCAAACCTTGTTCAGATAGGTCATACCCGGGAAGAATTTTGTCTTGATTTCTTGAATGTTTTTCCGCCCCAGGGCATGCTGGTATCAAGAATAATATTGAATCCCGGACATATTAAACGACTGATTAAAGCCCTTCAGGAAAATATGGCTAAATACGAAGGACAATTTGGCAGAGTTGAGCCGGCCAAAGAACCAGAAACAACTTTGGGATTTCAACCATAAAAATACACGAATATTTTTGCGAATATATACGAATAATTTGCGAAAAGTTAATTGGAATTTTCGCATACTATTCGCAAACATTCGCATATTGATTAGCGTGCTGTTATGCGCAAGTTTTTTCAAACAGTTTTCATCATTGGTTTTTTGGGGGTTTTAATTTTTCCCTTAACGGTTAAGGGAGACGGGGGATTTTTCCCGCCCCCGGATTTTTATTTGCGTCAAACCCAGCAAAAAGCGGTGATATTATATGATGAGGGTGTAGAAACTTTAATTATTTCCGTTATCTTTCAAGGCGACGCCAAAGATTTTGGCTGGGTTGTTCCAACACCGTCCCGGCCAGAGATAGACGAGGCGCCGGACGAGCTTTTTGTCTCGCTGGAAGAATTAACCGGAATAACAAGGTGGAAGGATTACGGAGGTCCGGTTCCGCTTGAGGAGTTCAAACAAGAAGTGGAGGTTTTAGAAACCAAAGAAGTAGGGATTTTTGAAGCAAAACTTCTTAAATCCGATGACCCAAAAGCACTGGCTAATTGGCTGGCGGAAAATAATTATCAATTTCCAAAAGAGGGAAGTTATGTTTTAGAAAGTTATGTAGAAAATAAATGGTATTTTGTGGCGGTCAAAGTTAGACCGGATTTGGTTTGGGGAGACGCAACAGCCAAGCTTCAAAGCGGACACGCCACGCCAATTAAACTTACTTTTGAGGCAGACAAAATTGTTTATCCCTTAAAAATTTCTTCTTTGAATAAATATTTTGAGCCGCCGGTGAAAATTTTTGAGGAATGGCAGGAAATTGAAAAATTTGGCGCCAGAATGATTATGCCGATTATGCCGCCCCTCGAAAGAAAGACCGGGATTCTTCTTTATGTTTTTGCCGACAAAGAAAAAAAGATACCGGGGTTTGACAAACAATATGCCCAAATACTCAAGCCCCCAAAAATAGAAAATTTGGCTTATGATGAAAAAGGAAATCCCTGGTTCAAAACAAATAAAGATTTTGTTTTAACAAGGCTGGAACGTTCAATGTCGTTTTCCGAGATGACCTATGATTTGGTTTTGCGGGATGCGGTTGGGGGGCTGGAAGTGGTTCCAGAGGAGGAGTTCAAACCTGAAGAGAAAACGGCAACCGGAGAGCCTTCTTTGGTTCCCTGGGCAAAGTGGTTAGAAAACGGCTTTTATTTTTTGATTGCTTTGTTTTTGTGGGTTGTTTCGCCGGTGGGTTTAATTTTTCTGTTCGCAACCGCTTTCCAGTTTTTAAGCAAGTTAAGGTTAATAAATATCGTAGCCTGGTTTTTTCAGGGTTTAAGTATTTTGCTCTGGATTTTGGCTATGGTTTTTTTGGCGATGCTCAAGTTTGCTGTTTTTACCTGGTATGATGTTGCTTTTTCCGAGAAGGCTTTAAATGCCGGAATTGTTGCCGGGGCTTTCCTGATGGTAGTAATGCTCGGAGTAATGATTTGGCAGATAATCTGGAGAAAGAAAAAACAGGGACGGTCCCCAGGAATGACCGCGTCGGAAGTCCCGTCAGACAAGGCTTAAAACCGCATTTTTTTGAAGTTTTGTTGAAGTCTGATTTCAATAGCAGTAAGCCCTCAAACTTGGCCAAAATGGCAAACGGCCGTTTGCGGAAAAAACCAAGAGTTAACCAAGGACTGTCCCAGGACAGTCCTTGAAACACTGAAGGTTTTGGCGATTTGTTCGCCATCTTATCAAGATGGCGGCATATTTTTTGGAGAAGAAAAGCGGTAAGGCAATGGCCCACCGCCTTTGTTTTTTTAACCCTAAATGGGTGAGCCCATCGGGCTTTAGCCCTAATTTGGGGCTCCCTTTGCGTTGGAAATGGCTCT
>Ga0210017_1000201_pt1 | contig 47386 bp, 42 predicted proteins | sample CryGeyCG2014_020_FD_183966 | JGI IMG/M metagenome (GOLD analysis project Ga0210017, IMG submission 183966) | Groundwater microbial communities from aquifer - Crystal Geyser CG08_land_8/20/14_0.20 (SPAdes) (version 2) | ecosystem: Environmental > Aquatic > Deep subsurface > Groundwater | place... | reverse complement strand
ACAGAATTAAAAATATTGGATAAAGATTTAGAAATCAGTCTTGGCGCCTTGGGAATCGTGCGGGTCCCCGTATCAGGACTTGATATCTCATTAAATCGCGTTACAAGTTTCAACCTAGGCAAGGTGGATATAAATGGAGAAATTATTCCGAGCGGCATCGTTTACCTTAGAGCTGAAAAGGGTGTGGGCGATAATATCAAATTGAGTGCCGCGGTAGTTCTTTCTCCGAATGTTAAAGAAGTGTTTCCATTCAAACCGGGCGTAGGAGTGGGGGGAGAATTTAAGATAGTAGCAGGAGAAAAAGGGCCCGTGAAAGTTGAGGCGGGAGTAAAAATTCCGATGGTTGCTCATCCCGAGTACAGTGAGGCAAATGTTGGTGTAAAAATAGTAGACCCTTTGGCGGGTGGAGAACTTAGGCTTGATTGGAGGCAATTATTTTATCTTCGTCAGCCGGTTTTTGGAGTGGGATATGAGCTGCCGGTAGGAAATACTAATGTTCGCGTCGGCGCGTATCAAGGCCCAGGCGGTCTCTCTTTTGAAGCTGGAGTTACTTTTCGTTTCTAAAAAAATTAGAAGTTAGAAATTAGAAATTTTAATTAACAAAATAAATGTAATAATTCCCGTCAATGTGTTAGTATTTTAATTATGAACTTTCAAGGCCCTGAAAAATTAATAAATACATCAAGTGAGAGAGAGGTTGAAGAATTAACGGAGCAAGAAGAAATTAAATTAAGCCCGGCGTGGGAAGAATGGATTGAGACGTCAAGTGAAGGCGATAAGGAAAAAGCTAATCAGTTGCAGGAAATGATTGTTGATGATTTGACGGTTGAAAAGGAAATGAAAAAACCAGAAAGTCCTTGGCAGGAATATATTAAAGACCTAAAAAGAACTCCCCTATACAAAGAGGCCTTAGCTTTAGGAGCGGTGGGCGCTCCGGTTATTGCTTCTCTTAGTGCTTTGGTGGGTTATGGGATATATGGCAATATTGAAGGGGCGGCGATTACTTCAGCTGCTTTGACTTTTTCAGGGACAGTACCAGTATGGGGCAAGGCCGCCGTGGCTGGCATTAAAGAACTTCTTTTTAAATTGAAAGGGAAAGTAGAAAACCGGTCCCTATTATCAGAAGAGAATAAATAGTTTAAAATGGAGTCATTAATAGATTTTTTGAAAGAGATGGGTCTTTCACCGGATATGGTTGATTTTTATCAGGATTTTTTTGAAACTATCCCCTGGAAAAATGCTGAAACAAGACAAAAAACAATAGGTGATTTTATAATGACCCTAAAGCAAATTTTGGAAATAAAACCCAAATCAGAATTAAAAGAACTTCTGGAGATTAAAGCCAGAGGCCTAGAGAGTTTCGTTTTAGGCGATCTAGATAATTATAAAAAAGCTATTAATGATTTTTTAAACTTTCTCAAAAATCACACCGCTTAGAAGATAACAATTCAACCTTAACTTTTTGCCAAGATGGATAATGTCCTGGTAAAAATAATTTTTGTTGTTTTAACTATAATAATTTAAATGGATTCTTTTATTCCTTCTAAAGTTTTTTTTACCAAAGGTGTTGGTATTCATAAAGATAAATTAACGTCCTTTGAGGCCGCCTTAAGAAAGGCGGGGATTGAGATGGGCAACTTGGTCAGCGTTTCCAGCATCCTCCCTCCTAATTGTAAAATCATTCCCCGCGACGAGGGCGTTAAACTTCTTCAACCCGGTCAAATTGTTTTTGTGGTTATCGCCAAAAACCAAACTCATGAGCCCGATCGTTTAATTTCCGCGGCTATTGGTTTGGCAATTCCCAAAGGCAATAATTCTTATGGTTATTTATCAGAGCATCACACTTTTGGAAAAACAGCCGAGAAATCCGGTGAATACGCGGAAGATTTAGCCGCGACAATGTTAGCCACTACTTTAGGCATTGATTTTAATCCGGAGACCAGCTGGGACGAAAGGGAACAAATTTACAAAGCCAGCGGTAAAATTTTTAGCACCAGCCACATTTGTCAGTCAGCCGAGGGTAACAAGGACGGTCTTTGGACAACAACAGTGGCCGCGGCTGTACTCCTGCCTTAAAATTAAATAACAGGTTCAAAAAGACTAGGTTTTAAGCCCCTAAAATAGCCCCAAAAGGTTTGAAAAAAGGATAGAAATCTGATACAATAGTAATGCCCAAAAGGGATATTTTTATTTATTTTGCTTATGGAAACAGGAAAAAAAACACCAAAAAAAGAAGAATCTAGTTACGAAGCTAAGGATATTTATGTTTTGGAAGGGCTAGAACCGGTCAGAAGAAGACCGGGGATGTATATTGGTTCAACCGGCACTGACGGTTTGCACCACTTGGTTTGGGAAGTGGTGGACAATTCTATTGATGAGGCGATGGCAGGCCATGCCAAAAACATCAAGGTTGAATTATTAAAAAATAACCAGGTGGCAGTAACTGATGATGGCCGAGGTATCCCGGTTGAAATACATCATCAGACAAAAAAATCGGCTTTGGAAACAGTAATGTGTACTCTGCACGCGGGCGGAAAATTCGGCGGTCAGTCCTATAAAGTTGCCGGCGGCTTGCACGGCGTGGGCGTTTCAGTTGTGAATGCTCTTTCTAAATGGTTTCGAGTTGAGGTTTGCCGCCATGGAAACCTTTATGCCCAAGAATATAAAAAAGGCGAGCCCATTCAAGCGGTGAAAAAAATAGGCACTTGTAAATCTTCCGGAACTAAAGTTATTTTTGAGCCTGACCCCGAAATTTTTCCCAAAATTGAATTTGATTCCAAAAAAATTTTAAGCCACCTCCGTCAGCAAGCTTATTTAACACCGAGCGTAAAAATTGATATTGCCGATGAAAGGACAGGGCCGGCAATCCATTATGGCTTTTATTTTGATGGCGGTTTAACTTCCTTTGTCAAATATTTAATTAAACAAAAGAAAGCTATTCAGGAACACTTATTCAGCGTGGCTCGTCAAATTGAAGACATTTTTGTGGAAACTGCTTTTGTTTACCTGGAAGAAAGTGAAACCGAAGAAATGAGTTTTGCCAACAACATTTATACCCCTGACGGTGGGATGCATTTAACCGGTTTTCGTTCGGCTTTAACCAGAACCCTTAATGATTATGCTCGGCGTGAAGGTTATATTAAAGAAAATGAAGATAATTTAACTGGCGATGATGTCAAAGAAGATTTAGTGGCGGCTATTTCCATTAAACTCAAAGAGCCTCAATTTGAAGGTCAGACCAAGGCCCGTTTGGGCAATCCCGAGGCAAGAACCGCGGTAGAAGCCGTTATTAGCGAAGCCCTCAAAGAATTTTTGGAGCGTTATCCAGCCGATGCCAAAAAAATCATTGGAAAAAACCTTTTGGCCCTTAAAGCCAGGAAAGCGGCCCGGGCCGCCAAAGAAAATGTTTTGAGAAAAGGAGCCTTGGAAGGTTTAACCCTTCCCGGAAAACTGGCTGATTGCAGCTCTAGGAATGCTGAAGAAACCGAGCTTTTTATTGTGGAAGGCGATAGCGCCGGCGGTAGCGCCAAGCAGGGCCGCGATAGACGTTCCCAAGCTATTTTGCCCTTGCGGGGAAAAATCTTAAATGTAGAAAAAACCAAAGTGGAAAAAATGCTGGCTAATAATGAAATCCGTTCCTTAATCGTGGCTTTGGGAACAGCCATTTCTGAAAATTTTGATATTGAAAAACTCCGTTATCACAAAATAATTATTATGACCGATGCTGATGTTGATGGAGCCCATATTAGAACCTTGCTCTTGACTCTTTTTTATCGCTATTTTCTCCCAATTATTGAAGGGGGGTATCTTTACATTGCCCAACCGCCGCTTTATCGCGTCCAAAAAGGAAAAGATGTTCAGTATGTTTACAAAGAACAAGATTTAGAAAAAACCTTAAAGCTGTTCGGTTCAGGCGCTGGCATTCAACGCTACAAAGGATTGGGAGAAATGAACCCTAACCAACTTTGGGAGACAACTATGAATCCGGAACAAAGAATTCTAAAAAAAGTAACAATTAAAGACGCGGCTAAGGCGAGCCAACTTTTTGATATTTTAATGGGCGAGGTTGTGGAACCGAGGAAAAATTTCATCCAAACTCATGCCGCCGCGGTTAAAAATCTTGACATCTAGAATTTTTTGATTTATATTTGAGTTTAAAAATATAAAGCTATGATTCAAAAATTAAAAATATTTTTGCAAGAATCCCGACAAGAACTCAAAAGGGTTAACTGGCCAACCAAAAAAGAAACGGTCAAATACACTCTTTTCGTAATCGGTCTTTCTTTGATTGTCGCCGCTTTTTTAGGATTACTTGATTTTATCTTTGCCCGAATTTTATCAAACATCATTTCATAATAAATTTAAAATATGACAACAAAACTAGAAGAAAAGAAAGACGAAAAACCGCGAAATTGGTATGCTATCCATACTTATGTCGGTTACGAAGACGCTGTTTGCCGCTATTTAAAACAAAGAGTTGAATCTTTGGGAATGGAGGGTAAAATTTTCAATGTTATTGTCCCAAAAGAAACTAAAATCAAAATTAAAAACGGCAAACGCCAGGTTATTGAAGAAAAAATTTATCCCGGCTACGTTTTAGTGGAAATGATTTTAGACAACGAATCCTGGTATGTCGCCAGAAATACTCCTCGAGTTACCGGTTTCATCGGAGCCGAAAGCAAAACACCCACTCCTTTATCGGAAGAAGAAATAAAGTCACTCTTTTCCAGAATGGAAAAGAAGGAATCTAGTTTTAAAATTGACCTTAAAGTCAACGAGACGGTTAAAATTATTGACGGCCCTTTTAAGGACAAGGAAGGTAAAATTATTGAAATTGACGAAGAACGCGGTAAAATTAAAATCCTGGTGCCTATTTTTGGCCGCGATACTTCAGTTGAACTTGATTCCCTTCAAGTGCAAAAAATCTAAACGCGATCCAAAACTACCTGCCCGACTTCACATGGACGAAGTCCAGGCGGGCGGGCAAATGCATCCGAATCTACAAATGAATAAATAATATGGCGAAACCCATTAAAACCATCATAAAATTACAAATTCCAGCTGGTCAAGCCAACCCCGCGCCGCCAATCGGTTCATCCTTAGGTCAACACGGCGCCAATATCCAGCAATTTTGCCAGCAATTTAACGAAGCCACCAAAAATATGGCCGGCGATATTATTCCGGCTGAAATTACCATTTATGAAGACCGAAGTTTTTCTTTTAAATTAAAGACTCCGCCGGCTTCGGCCTTATTAAAAAAGGCCGCCGGCCTTGAAAAAGGCTCCGGCTTGCCTCATAAAAACAAAGTGGGGAAAATCACTAAACAAGATTTAAGAAAAATTGCCGAAAGGAAATTGCCGGATTTAAACACCGATGATTTGGAAAAGGCGGAAAAAATTATTGCCGGCACCGCCAAAAATATGGGAATTGAAATTGAAGAAAAATAACAATTTCCTGAAATCCCCTTTAGTCAACAAACTCACGATCGTGAGTTTGTTGACTAAAATTAATTTTTATGGAAGTTTTGGAACCGATTTTTCAAGAGATTTTACAATAGATTTTTTTAATAGATTTGCGAAAGTACAAATTCTATTGGCGGAACCCTTTCTTGAATCTTGTAAAATTCAACCTCCTAAAACTTTATACCCCTCTAAGGCATTCTAATCCTAGCTTTTGCTTTTATGACTGGCAGGACCATGAAAACATCAGTAGTCCAAAAAAGAAAATTTATGAAAACCGGTTTTATTTTTTAAAACAGGAGGGGATGTAAAAACTGCCCTTTTTTGCTAAAATAATAGTTATGTTTATTATCTTCGAAGGCCCTGACGGTTCTGGTCAAAGTACCCAAGCCAAATTACTAAAAAAATATTTAGAAGAAGAAAAGAAACTCGCCGTGGTTTTAACCAAAGAACCGATAAACAAACCGCCGCTGGGCAATCTTATTAGACGGATTTTGAAAAAAGAAATTTCTGTTCAGCCGCTTACCCTTCAGCTTCTTTTTTGCGCTGACCGAAATGAACATTTAAATACGGTTATCAAGCCGGCTTTAAAAAAAAGGGGATGGATAATTTCTGACCGATATTTTTATTCAACAATTGCCTATGGTTCTTTAGACTTAAATATTGACCCTTCGACTCCGCTCAGGGTTAATCCTGAGTTTAATCGAAGAATTGAATGGCTTATTAAAATTAACGAACTCTTTTTAAGGCCGGACATTGTTTTTCTTTTAAGAGTCAGACCGGAAATTTATTTGGAAAAAATTGATAAAAATCGCGGGAAAAGACAATTTTTTGAAAAACAACAAAAATTAGAAAAAGTTTTAAAGACTTATGAAATTTTAAGCCGGCAATTTTCAAATATCCAAATGATAGATGGCGAAAAAAATATTCAAGAGGTTCATCAAAAAATCATCAAAAAATTAAATTTATAAATTTATGTATCAGCCTACCATTGGTCTGGAAATACACGCGGAATTAAAAACTAAAACTAAAATGTTCTGCGGTTGTTTAAACGACCCTGATGAAAAACATCCTAATATTAATATTTGTCCGATTTGTCTTGGACACCCAGGAACGCTTCCAACTATTAACCAAGAAGCCGTGGAAGCGGTTTTAAAATTAGGTTTGGCTTTAAATTCAATAATTTCAAAAATTTCCAAATTTGATAGAAAAAGTTATTTCTATCCTGATTTGCCAAAAGGTTATCAAATTTCTCAATATGAAGAGCCTTTAGTTCGGGGCGGAAAATTAAAGGGAATTAGAATTAGACGAATCCATTTGGAAGAAGACACCGGTCGGCTTCTCCATGCAGATGATGGCCAATTTTCTCTGGTTGATTTTAATCGGGCCGGCGTACCGCTGATGGAACTAGTTACCGAACCGGACATAAAAAACAGCGAAGAAGCCGTGGAATTTGCCAAGGAATTTCAGCAGATTTGCCGGTATCTTAAAATTTCCGATGCCGACATGGAAAAAGGCGAAATGCGCGTAGAAGTCAACATTTCGCTTCGCGAAATCGCAGATCAACGCAGATTAGATACGCAGATAAATGCGGATAATATTCGCGAAAATCAGCGTAATCATCTGCGTGAATCCGCGTTTTGGGGTACGAAAGTTGAAATAAAAAATCTTAATTCTTTTAAAGCAGTTGAGGAATCCATAGATTATGAAATAAAAAGGCAATCCGAGATTTTAGAAAAAGGGGAAATGGTTAAACAGGAAACTCGCGGCTGGGACGATAATAAGAAAAAAACAGTCAGTCAGCGTTCTAAAGAAGAAGCTCAGGATTACCGTTATTTCCCGGAACCCGACTTGCCGCCGCTAAATATCCCGGCAATTTTTAATTTGAAAAAAATGAAGCAGGAATTGCCAGAACTGCCCGAAGCCAAACGCCGACGTTTCAACAAAAATTACGGTTTTGACAAAAAAAGCGTTGAAATTCTTGTTGAAGACAAAATGCTCGCTGATTATTTTGAAGAAGCGACCTCGGAATTAAAAGCTTTTAATCCTCAAACCAATTATCAGCTGCTCCTTAACTACTTTACTTCTGACTTGAGAGGACTAATGAAAGAAAAAAACATTAGTCTGGAATCTTTAAAAATAAAACCGGAGCACTTTGCCCATCTTGTTTATTTGGCGGAAAAAGGAAATCTTTCCAGCCGTCTGATTAAAGACCTCTTGGCAAAAATGGCTGAAACCGGTGAAGACCCAGAAACGCTCATCAAAGAACAAAAAATCGGCTTGATAAACGACGACGACCAATTATTAGCTGTTATTAAACGCATTATCCAAGAAAATAAAAAAGCTGTTGAGGACTATAAAAAAGGAAAAGAGAATGCTCTTCAATTTTTAATCGGCCAGGCAATGGAAAAAACAAGAGGTCAAGGTAAGCCCGATAAATTAAAAACATTATTTAAAAAGGAGCTTTCTTAACTAATTAGCCCAAAGGCCTTGATTGGATTAAAAAAATCAGATTTGAGTGGTTTTTATCCGTCTTCGCAGATGACCTTTTTGTAAAAAAGATTTAACTAAAGAGTAAGCTTGAGCTGGGTTTTTAAGCCAATGAATATTTTTATCTTTTTTAAACCAAGTCATCTGGCGTTTAGAATAATTTTGAAGTCCAATTAACGATTTTTCAATGAATTCTTTATCAGAAATTTCTTTTTTTAAATATTGAGCAGCTGTTTTATAATGAATACCAAAATCTTCAATTCTCTGCCAGGATAAACCGCTTTTTTTTAATTTTAGAACTTCTTTTAAAAAACCTTGCTTTAGCCACTTAAAAAATCTTTTTTTAATCAATTTTTTTAATTCTTCTTTTTCTTTTTTAATTCCAAACATTAAAACCGGATAGGGAAAGGACTTTTTACTCAAAATAGGGATGCGTCCAATTTTTGTTGCTATTTCAATTGCCCTAATTAATCTTCTTGGATTTTTCTTTTCAATAGTTTTTGCTCTTTTTGGATCAAGTTTTTTTAACAATTTAAAAAGCTCTTCGGTTGATTTTTGCTCTAATTGTTTTCTTAATTTGGGCTGCGGTGCCACTTCGGGGAATTTACAACCATAAATTAAAGCATCAATATAAAAACCCGTGCCGCCGCAAATAATTGGCACTTTATTTTTTTTAAAAATATTATTGATGGCTTTCTGAGCCAGCTTTTGATATTGAGCAACAGTGAATATTCTTTTCGGCGAAGCGACATCAAGGAGATGATGGGGGATACCTTTATACAAATAGCTTTTAGCTTTTAGCTTATAGCTTTTAGCTTTGTCTCTCGACACCTTGCCGCTGCCGATGTCCAGCCCTTTATAAACCTGTCGCGAATCAGCGGAAATTACCTCGCCGTTGAATTTTTGAGCAAGTTTCACGGCAAAGGCACTTTTACCGACAGCGGTCGGGCCAAGGATAACAATGATTTTATTTTGACCTGCCATTGACTGTAATATTGTTAGCTTTTAAGATAATATCAGCATAACCGGAGGTGTTTATGAAAAAATTTTTGTTGGCGCTAATAATTGCAGCGTCAAGTTTAATGATTACTGCAATCATTAAACACCGCTCTTCCTTCCTCTCCTCTTACTGCAATACTAGTCTTAGAGAAAGAATGAAGGAATTCAGTGAAATGCCGGCAGTTCAGGTGTTTCACTAGTTGAGTTTAAGCCGCCAATACTTCTTGGCGGTTATTTTTTGCTCTCAATTGCTTTTTTGATATTTGCGATGAAATTTTTTAAGGAGAGAGAAACGGTTTCTTTCCGGCCTCGCTCGCGAACATTCACTGCGCCTTTTTTAATTTCTCGGTCGCCTACAACCAAAAGATAGGGAATTTTCTCCAGTTCGCCTGTGCGGATGTTTTTCCCTAAGGTTTCGCCCCGAGAAGCAATATCAACTCTTAAGCCGGCGGTTTTAAACTTGACTGCTATTTTTTCCGCGTAATCATAATGCCGGTCGGCAACCGGAACAATGCGCACTTGAACCGGCGAAAGCCAAACAGGCAAATTCCCGGCCGTGTGTTCAAGTAAAATCCCAATAAAACGCTCAAAAGTTCCTAAAATTGCTCGATGAATAATTATCGGCTTTTCCTTTTTGCCTTTTAGGTTAATAAAACTGAGGTTAAATCTTCCGGCTAATTGAAAATCCAGTTGAATGGTGGCAATTGTCCATTCGCGGCCGAGAACATCTTTGACATTAACATCAATTTTGGGACCATAAAAGGTTCCATCCTTAGGTTTAATTTGAAATTTTATTTTTGATTTTTTTAAAGCCGACTTCAAAGCCGCTTCTGCCCGCTGCCAAAGCTTGATTTCACCCATGGCTTTATCCGGCCGGGTAGCCAAATTTAAAGTCAGGGGAAATTTAAAAACTTTGTATACTTCTGTCACTAAATCCAATAATTTTTTAATTTCTTCCTCTATTTGGTCGGGCCGGCAGTAAATATGGGCGTCGTCTTGGGTCATCTGCCGGACTCTTAAAAGTCCGCCTAAAGTTCCGGAACGTTCGTTTCGGTGAAGGCGGTCGGTAATTTCCGAAAACCGGAGAGGCAAATCCTTGTAAGACCTTATTCGGGAAGCGTAAATGTAAGTGCTTTCCGGACAATTCATTGGTTTTAAAACATAAGTTTCTTTTTCTTCCGGCAAATTAAAATAAAACATATTTTCTCGGTAATACTGCCAGTGACCGGACTTTTCAAAAACTTCTTTCTTAACCATTACCGGCGTGGAAATTTCCTCGTAGCCATCACGGTCCAATTTTTCTCTCATAAATTTTTCCAATTCTCGCCAAATAATCATTCCTTTGTTGTGCCAAAAAACCGCTCCCGGCGCCACCGAATGAAAGGAAAAAAGGTCCAAGTCAGCGCCGATTTTCCGATGGTCGCGCCTTTCAATTTCTTCCTGAAGCTTAAGATAATCCTCCAGCTTTTTTTCATCCCCAAAAGCTATGCCGTAGATTCTTTGAAGTTGAGGATTTTTCTCATCTCCACGCCAGTAAGCGCCGGCGATACGAGTAAGTTTAAAAGCTTCGGGATTAATTTCTTTGGTATTTTTCACATGCCCGCCGCGGCACAAATCATAAAACGCGGATTCACGCGGATTAAAAACGGATTTACGCTGATTTTTATCTCCAGTTATATAGACAGTTAGGGGTTCTTTTTTAACGCCCTTCGTCGGCTTGGTAAACTCCTTGATGAGCTCCAATTTAAACGGCTGGCCTTTAAATACTTTTTTTGCTTCTTTAAAAGTAATTTTTTGTCCCCGGAAAGGGAGATGTTTCTTTATAAATTCTTTAATAGTCTTTTCAAATTCTTTTAAATCTTCCTCGTTTAAGGAACGGGGCAGCAAAAAATCGTAATAAAAACCGTTTTCAATAACCGGGCCGATTCCCAGCTTGGCTTTGGGAAATTTTTTTAAAACCGCCGCGGCTAAAAGATGGGCTAAAGAATGGCGAATATGTTCAATGTTTTTCATTATATTTATTATAGAAAAAATGTGCTTGGTCAGCAAGTAAAAAAAGGAGCCATTGGATAATGGCTCCGAAAAACTATTTCGCATATGGTCGGCACATTTTCGCTTTGAGACCCCAGAAACTCAGCCGGAACCTCGTCACGGTGCCAACCTTCCGCAGGATATTCCTGACATCCACCCGACTGGGAACATGGTCGAAGCAATGGTGCGAAGGTAAAGTTAGTTAAGTTCCATAACTTGTTCGCAAATTAATTTCGGTTCGCCGTCGCGCCAAGAAAGACGACCATAAACTACCACGGTTTTGTTCTCCTGCCAAATCAAAGGATTTCTGGATAAAATGTCGGCAAAAACTAAAACTTCTAAATTAGCTTCTAAATCTTCAACTTTGACGAAAAACATTGGCTGGCCTTGCTTGGTGATAATTTTTTTAATGCCGGAAATTATGCCGGCAATTTTAAAACGCCCCCCGTTTTTATCAGAATGAAAATCCGGCGGCTGAGAAATAATTTCTTTAATAGACCTAATGCCATTTTTAGAAAATTCCGGCAAATGATTTTTCAAAGGATGACCGGAAAGATAAAGCCCCAAAAGTTCTTTTTCCCATAAAAGTCTTTGGCTTTCATTGACTGGTGGGGTCGGTTTCATTTTTAAAGAAACTAAAGAATCGGGGCCGAAAAGATTATGCTGCTTGCTTAAACCGCTTTTTTTAGCCGCTTGGTTAAATTTCAAAAGCTCTTCAATATTTTCCAAGGCTTGCCTCCTTTCAATATTCAAAGAATCAAAAACCCCACACTTAATCAAACTCTCCAAGGATTTTTTGTTTAAATCGCGATGGTGAATTCTTTGGAGAAAATCGGTCAAACTGGCAAAAGGACCATTCTTGTTTCTTTCCTCAATAATAAAATTAACAATATTGACGCCGATATTTTTTATGGCCAGAAGGCCGAAATGAATTTTGCCTTCATCAACAGTAAAGTCTCTTAAGCTGGAATTGATATCCGGCGGCAAGACTTGGACGTTCAATCTTCTAGCTTCATTAACAAAAAAATTTATTCTTTCAATATCCCCGTCGCTAATGTTTAAGAGACTGGTCATAAATTCCACTGAAAAATGGGTCTTTAAATAAGCGGTCCGGTAGCTGATTAAAGCGTAGCAGGCGGCATGAGAGCGGTTAAAGCTGTAACGAGCAAAAGGCTCAATCCAGGCCCAAAGTTGGTTAGCAATCTCTTCTTTTATGTTGTTTTTCTTTATACCTTCAATGAATTTTTCTTTTTGCGAGAGAAGAAGAGCTTTTATTTTTTTACCAATCGCCTTTCTTAAAATATCGGCTTCGGCTAAAGTAAAATTAGCTAGTTCTTGAGCGATTTTCATAACCTGTTCTTGGTAAATACAAATCCCGTAGGTATTTTTTAAAATCGGTTCAAGTTTCGGATGAAGATATTTGACCTTTTCCCGGCCATGTTTGCGATTGATGAAAGAGGGGATAAGTTCCATTGGCCCGGGCCGGTAAAGAGAAATCATAGCAATAATATCTTCTAATTCTGTGGGTTTAAGTTCTTTTAAATAGCGCCGCATCCCCGACGATTCCAATTGAAAAATTCCGGCGGTTTCGCCGGTCCGCAAAACTTTAAACGTTTCTTTGTCATCAAGAGGAATTTGAGAAATGTCAATTTCTTTGCTTTGAGTTTCTTTAATTAGTTTTAAAGTTTTTTCAATGATGGTTAAATTTTTCAATCCCAAAAAATCCATCTTCAAAAGACCTAAATCCATCAAGCTGTTCATTTCAAATTGAGTGATAATAATACCGCTTCCTTGGGGAGCAAACTGCAGGGGGATAAAATTTGTCAAAGGTTCGGGCGAAATAACAACCCCGCAAGCATGAACTGAAACGTGTCTGGCGGTTCCTTCCAGTTTTTTGGCGGCTTCAATAAGCTTATGAGCATCTGGATTGCTATGATAAATTTTCTTTAAATCCGGCACGTTATCTAAAGCTTTCTTTACCGAAAAAGCAAAGGGAATCCATTTAGCTATTTGGTCGCAAAAAACATAAGGGTAACCTAAGGCTCGGCCGGCGTCTCTCACTGCCGCTCTGGCCATCATAGTCCCGAAAGTAATGATTTGAGCCACTTTATCTTCGCCGTATTTTTGCCGAACATAAGCAATCACTTCGTCGCGGCGAATATCGGTAAAGTCAACATCAATATCCGGCACTTGAACTCGACCGGGATTAAGAAACCGCTCAAAAAGAAGGTCATTTTTGAGCGGGTCAATATCAGTAATGCCCAAAATATAAGAAATTAAACTGCCGGCAGCTGAGCCGCGTCCCGGTCCAACAACAATTCCCCGTTCTTTCGCCCACCAAATAAAATCTTGAACAATTAAAAAATAATCACTAAAACCGGTTTTTTTAATGATGTTTAATTCGGCTTCTAAACGCTCTTGAATATTTTCATTAACTGCCGGAAAACGGGCCGGCAGTCTTTCTTTAACAAGTTTTTCCAGATATTCCGAAGCTGAAGAAAAACTTTCAGGCAAAGGGAAACGGGGCAAATGATTTTTCCCTAACTCCAGTTTAAGTTCGCATTTTTCGGCAATCTCGTTGGTGCTTTTAATTGCTTCCGGATAATTTTTGAAAAGCTCAACCATTGTCTCAGCCGGCAACAATGACAGGTCATAGTTTTTTAAAGTCAACCGGTCTTGGTCATCAAGTTTACTATTAGTTTGAATTGCCAAAAGAATTTCATGGACTGATTTGTCATCGCTGTTAAGATAATGAACATCTTGGGTGGCAACCAAGGGAATTTTTAATTTTTGAGAAATTTCCGCGAAGGCTGAATGCAAATACGGCGTATGGGGTTGAATTTCCAAATAAAAATCTTTCTCAAAAACCGAATAATACCATCGGGCTAATTCTTCAGCTTCTTCTCTTCGGCCGCTGGAAATAAGTTTTGCCAATTCACCAGAAAAACAGCCGGAAAGACAAATTAAACCCTCATGATGTTCTTTTAAAATTTCTTTATCAATTCTTGGTTTGTAATAAAATCCTTCTAAATTTGATTTGGTCACCAGTTGAATTAAATTTTTCCAACCGGCTTCATTTTTAGCCAGTAAAGTTAAATGAAAACGTCCTTCGTCAATTTTCGGCCTCTTGTTGAAACGACCATTCGGAGCTACATAAGCCTCAAGGCCTAAAATTGGTTTTAGGCCGGCATTGATTGCCTTTTTATAAAACTCTATCGCTCCGTAAAGATTGCCATGGTCAGTGAGAGCCAAACTTTCCATCTTCAATTCTTTAGCCCGAGCTAGAAGTCCATCAATTTTTGCCAGTCCGTCAAGCAAGGAATAATGGCTGTGCACATGGAGATGAATAAATTTAGACATAATGAGCTTAAAAACTTATACCTTAAATTGAGCCGCCAACGGCCGGAAAGAATTTCCAGGGGCTTTCTAAAGTTTTCGCTCGCCGCTGACTGACAAAATAATCTTAATCCAAAAAAACAAACAAGACAATCTTGAAAATTTTAATCAAAATTGTTATTATCATAAATAGATGGCAAAAAAATACCTTGTTGGCATTGATGAAGTAGGAAGGGGGTCTTTGGTCGGCCCGGTCACGGTAGCCGCTGTTTTTTTGCCTCAAAAACTGCCCCTCCCCCGCAAATTAGGCAAAATTCCGCTTAAAGATTCAAAAAAACTCAATTTTCAACAACGGGAAGCTTGGTTTAAATACTTCAAAAACAATCCTCATATCTTTTACGCCTTAAAATCAATTTCTTCTAAAATAATTGACAAAACCAATATTTCCCGAGCGGCTAATTCAGCCGGTTTTTTGGCTTTGACAAAGCTTTTTAAACAGCGCCGAGTGGCTAAACGTTTAAAAAGCGCCGAAATTAAAGTTTTTCTTGACGGCGGACTTTACCTTAAAGGCCAAACAAGAAATCAAAAACAGCAAAAATATTGCCCCAAAACAATTCCGGGCCATTTAAAAATTCAAACTATCCCCAAAGCTGATGAGAAAATTAAAGCAGTAAAAATAGCTTCAATTGTAGCAAAAGTCCACCGCGACCGCTACTTGATAAAACTTCATCAAAAATACCCTCATTATGACTTTCATAAAAATAAAGGTTACGGAACCAAAAAACACTTGAAAGCCATTAAAAAATATGGCCCGTCCGAAGTTCATCGTTTGACTTTCATTAAGAAATACGTTAAGTTTATAAAAATGACTTCTGGGAGATCCTTCGCTTCGTTCAGGATGACCCGTAGGGTCAATTAGAAATTACTAATTTTCAGAACATGGGTGGCGTACCAACAAAACATCACAGTAAATCAAAAGTCGGCAGGCGCCGGTCTCAACAAGTGTTAAAAAGACCGCTGATTTTTGTTTGCTTAAATTGCGGCGGACCCGTTTTGCCCCATAAGATTTGTCCTCAATGCAAAACTTACACCAAGAAAACTAAGGCGGCTGTCCCTAAATAAATTTTGTTTTAAAATTCCCAAAAGACAATCATTGAAGATGTTTCTAAAATAAAATTTGGTGGAATTTAAAAATTAAAAATTTTGTATGGCTACCAGGCATTTAATCCGAACAATTATCCTTCAATCCCTTTATGAATGGGATTTCTACAATCAAAAACCGGATTTAAACAAAATCATTGAAAGAAATTTGGAAGAATTCGGACCGGGGATTGACGAACCGGAATTTGCTTGGAAAATAATCAAAGGAATCGTTGAACATTGGGACGAAATTAACAAACTAATTGAAAAAAACGCCCCCGAATGGCCGTTGGCCCAAACCCCTCCTCTTGACCGCAATATTTTAAGAATTGGCCTTTACGAACTACTTTATGCTAGCAAGGAAGAAGTGCCTTCAAAAGTAGCCATTAACGAGGCTATTGAAATGGCTAAAAATTTTGGCGGCGAAAATTCTTCCAGGTTTGTCAACGGCGTTTTGGGAAATGTTTACAAGGAAATGGAAGAAAAAAATAAAATTTAATTCCGACTATGAATCTTAAAGATTTAGAAAATAAAATTAAAATAAAATTTAAAAACCTCAATTTATTAAAAGAAGCCGTGACTCATCGTTCTTATCTTAACGAAAATCCCCATTGGCCGCTGCCCAACAATGAACGCTTGGAGTTTCTCGGCGATGCCGTTTTGGAATTAATTGTTACTGAATATCTGTTTAGCCGTTTCCCAAAATACGTTGAGGGACAGCTAACCAGTTTGCGGGCGGCTCTGGTAAATTATCAAATGTTAAGTCAAGTAGCTAAAAATAATTCCTTGGAAAATTATATTTTACTTTCCAAGGGAGAAGCAAAAGATACGGCCCGGGCCAAAGAAGTTATTTTGGCTGATACTTTTGAAGCTTTAATTGGAGCCATTTATTTAGACCAAGGTTATGAAGAAACAAAAGATTTTATAAAACGAAGCGTTTTAAGCAATCTCAAAGAAGTTATTGAACAAAATCTTTATTCTGACCCCAAGAGCCGCCTACAGGAAATCGTTCAGGAACAATTAAAAGTAACACCGACCTATAAAGTTCTTAAGGAATTCGGGCCTGACCATCAAAAAACTTTTTTGATTGGCGTTTTTTACAATGAAAAATTAATTGCCGAAGGCGAAGGTCTTTCAAAACAAGAAGCCGAATGTCAAGCAGCGGAAAAGGCGCTAAAGGGAATGGAGGAATAAATGAAAATGGAAACTAATTTTCTAAAACGCTTGGAACTTCAAGGATTTAAATCCTTTGCCCAAAAAACAACATTAGAATTTTCTCATCCCATCATCGCTATTGTCGGACCAAACGGTTCGGGTAAATCCAATATTGTTGACGCTTTTCGCTGGATTTTAGGAGAAAGAGAGGCCAAACAGCTGCGCGGCGATAGACTTGAAAGTTTAATTTTTGCCGGCACTTCCAAAAAACCGCCAGCCGGCTTAGCCCGGGTCTCTTTTTATTTCAGCAACCGCAACAATCTTTTTAAAGAGGGGGGCAGCGAGATAACCTTAACCAGAAAAATCGACCGTTCGGGGTTTTCCCAATTTTTTCTAAATAACTCCGAAGTCCGCTTAAAAGATATTTTATTGATTTTGGCTAGGGCTAAATTAGGCACTCGCGGCTTGACTATTATCGGACAAGGCGAAAGCGATATCTTCATTAAAAGCGGCCCTCAAGAAAGAAAAGAAATGATTGAAGAAATTTTGGGTTTAAAAGAATTTTGTCTTAAAAAAAATCAAGCCCAACATCAATTAACCAACAGCCAAATAAATTTAGACAAAGCTAAAGCGGCCCTAGAAGAATTAACACCTCATCTCCGTTTCTTAAAAAAACAAAAGAAGCGCTGGGATAAAAGGCAAGAAATTGAAGAAGAATTAAAAATTTTGGAAAATCAATTTTTTGCCTTCCACCAATTTCAAATTAAAAAATCGCTCGGTGAGATTTCTGTTCCTTTAAAAAAACTAGACGCCGAAGTTTCTAAAAAAACTGCGGAAATTAAGCATCTGGAAACTCAATTGGAGGAAGTAAAAAAGACCGAAGGTGACCAAAAATCTTTTGAAGAAATTCGTTCTAAAATTAATGAACTATTAAACCGAAGGTCTTTTTTGGAAAAAACCCTGGGAAAGCTGGAAGCTCAAAAAGAAATGGAAAAATTCAAAGCTTCGCCTGAAATCAAAAGAAATTATCCGACCCCGATAAATTTTTCAACCCTTGAATTTTCAACAACGCTCAAAAGTTTAATTAGCGACCTCAAACAAATACTAAACTGGCAAGATTTAGAAAAAATCAAAAATACTTTAAAACAATGGCTTGAAAAATTGGAGAAAATATTTATTGGCGAAGAAATTACTGAATTTAAAGAAAATAAACCCATCCTCCAATCTCAGGATAATTTTATTGAACAAAAATACCAAAAAACTGTCGCCGCCTTAAAAGCCCTTGAAGAAGAGTTAAAGGACCGAAAAATTGAAGAAGAGAAAATAATTTCTCATCAACGCTCTTTCAGTCAAAAGTTCAGAAATTTGGTAGAAATCCTAGAAGAAAAGAAAAATGAGCTTCAAACTCTGGAAAGAGAAAGACAAAAAATGGTTTTTGAAAAAGAAAAATTAAATTTAAAATTAAAAGAGTTGGAACATCAGTTTGAAACCTTGGGCAGGTCTCAAGAAGAATTTTCTCGCCTGGAAACGCCTTACGAAGAAAATAAAGAAATGGACTGGTCCACGGCGGAAAAACACATTTTAAAACTTCGGGGAGAACTGGCCGCCATCGGCGAAATCAACCAGGATTTAATAAAAGAAGCTGATGAAAGCGAGGCGCGTTATGAAGTTTTAAAACGTCAAATAAGTGATTTAGAAAAAGCGTCTCAAGATTTGAAAACAATGATTAAAGATTTGGAAAGAAAAATAACCGTTGAATTTCAAGAAGCCTTCCATTTAATTAATGAGAAATTTAACCAATATTTTCAGCTGATGTTTGGCGGCGGTAAGGCAAAATTAAAAATGAGGAGCCAAAAAACCGAACTTCGGGTCATTGAAGAAAATAATCCGGCCGAGAAAGCAGCGGCCGGAGAAATAACGAAGACAGAAGCAAAAGAAGAGGCCGATTCAACAATGGGCATTGAGATTGAACTAAGTCTGCCAAAACACAAAAATTTTGGCTTGGATGTCTTGTCTGGCGGTGAAAAAAGTTTAGTTTCCATTGCCGCTATTTTTGCCCTTATTGCCGTTAGCCCGCCGCCTTTTTTAGTTTTAGATGAAATTGATGCTGCCCTTGATGAAACCAATGCTCGGCGGTTCGCCGATTTAATAAAAGATTTTTCCGGAAAAACGCAGTTCATTTTAATAACCCACAACCGGGCGACCATGGAAGTAGCCGGCATTCTCTACGGCGTTATTCTTGATAAAGACGGGGGGTCAAAAATTTTATCCTTAAAACTCAAAGAGGCGGTGACTCAAAAATAAATTTTAAAAATTTTGACTTTTTAAATATTCTTTGGTATTCTATAAAAATATGTTGGCTATTAAATTCAAAAGAGTGGGGAAGAAGCATCAAGCTTCTTTCCGAATTATTGTCATTGAAAAGAGGTTAAAAATAAACAGCCGCTTTACTGCTGATCTAGGATGGTTTAATCCTCGCCAAGACAGTTTTAAAATCAGCGAAGAAGAAGCTAATCATTGGTTAAAAGTCGGTGCTCAACCCACCGACAGCGTTTATAATCTTTTTATTAGAGCCGGAATTTTGAAGGGTCCCAAAAAAGCCGTCCATAAAAAGCCCAAAACGAGGGAGGTCGCAACAGAAAAACCAAAAACCCAAGTTGAAATTCCGGTTGACAAAAAATAATTCATTTATTAAATTTAATCTAAACCCTGTTAAATAATTTCGCCAAAAGCGAAATTCCCGCTCAGCGGGATTTAACAAGGTAAATCTTAATAAATAAAAGCTGATAAATAGTAAAAAGCAGTAAAAAGAAAGGTCGAAAAATTTTATGAATTGTTAGTTAGAAGGATATGAGCAAGAATGTTGACCAAGAATTTCTTGAATTTGTGGCTAAGTCTATTGTCGATCATCCCGATGATGTAAAAGTTGATCGAAAAGTAGACGAAATGGGAGTTTTGCTGTCCTTGAAAGTCAATCCTCAAGACATGGGGCAAGTTGTCGGCCGACAAGGTTCAACGGCCCAAGCCATCCGGTCATTATTGAGAATCGTGGGGATAAAAAATAGCGCCCGCGTTAATCTCAAAATTGAAGAACCGGAAGGGGCCACCCGTTCTCCGAGGACATCTTTTAAAGAAGAAGTATAAATTCCTGAATAATAAAATTCGGCCCCGCCACCTCCTTCAGTTCATCTCATTAAAACTGGCTGACAGGGAAGGCGGGGTTGAATTTTATAAAAATGCGATTTGATATCATAACCATTTTCCCAAAAATCTTTGACTCTTACCTAAAAGAGTCCATACTTAAACGCGCCCAAAAAAATAAAACCATTGAAATCCGAATTTACAACTTAAGAGATTTTTCTCCAGATAAACATAAGAGGGTTGCCCTTCGGCAGGCTCAGGACAATCGTGAGCCGCGCCGAACGATTGCCCTTCGGCAGGCTCAGAGTAATCGTGAGCCGCGTCGAACGATTGACGATAAACCCTACGGCGGGGGACCGGGGATGGTATTAAAAATTGAACCGATTTTTAAAGCGGTTCAATCTTTAAAATCAAAAAGGGGGAGAAAATCAAAAATTAGGATAATTTTATTTTCGCTGCGGGGCAAAAAATTTAATCAAAAAATTGCCCGACGTTTAAACAAATATGATGAATTAATTCTGATTTGCGGCCGCTACGAGGGCATTGATGAAAGAACGGCAAAGCATATTGCTGATGAAGAAATTTCCATTGGGGATTACGTTTTGTCCGGCGGCGAACTACCGGCTCTCGTCTTAATAGAAGCAGTCAGTCGGCAAATAAAGGGCGTTTTGGGCAAAAAGGAATCTTTGGAAGAAATCAAAGGTTCTTACCCGACTTATACCCGACCGGAAAAATTTATCCCCGTAATTAAAAAGAAAAAAATGACTGCTTGGCGCGTTCCTAGGGTTTTGCTTTCCGGCAACCATAAAAAAATTGAAAAATGGCGTCAAGTTTATTCCCAAAAAATCTAACTTTTTTGACATTTTAATTATTTTAAGCTAACATTTAACTTAATCGTTTCTGATTTTCAATTTATGAGTAATTTTGATGAATCAATTGTTAGTGAGATGGCCGCCGATGGCGTTATTTTTGGCCACAAAAAAACAAAGACTCATCCGAAAATGAAGCCTTATATTTTTAGCAGCCGTAATGAAATTGAAATTTTTGAGCCGGAAATAATTTGGAATTCACTGCAAAAAGCCCAAGAATTTTTAAAGGGGAAAATTAAAAGCGGCGAAAAAATTCTTTTTGTTGCCACTCAAGCTGGAGCTAAAAATCTCATTGCCGAATTGGCCCAAGAATTAAATATGCCCTATGTGACCAATCGTTGGCTGGGCGGCACTTTAACCAATTTTAAGGTCATTTCTCAACGTTTAAAATATTACCTTGATTTGAAATCAAAAAAAGAAAAAGGCGAATTAATGAAATATTCAAAAAAAGAGCAAATGCTTTTCAACCAACAACTGGAAAAATTAGCCAGAAACTTTGACGGTTTAATAAATCTAACCAATATGCCAGAGGCAATTTTTATTATTGACCCCTCTCGCCATCAAACCGCTATCCACGAAGCCCGTTTAACCAAGACGCCTATTATTGCTGTTGCTGATAACGATGACGACCCCTCAATTATTGATTACCCGATTATTGCCAATGACCATAGCCCCAAAAGCTTGAGTTGGCTCATTCAAAAGATTAAAGACGATTTAAGAAATGTAACCATTGAAAAAACAATCCCGGCCGAAGTTCAAAAACAAAAAAATGAATCCTAAAGAACTTATTCAAAAACTTAGAGAATCAACCGGTGCCGGCATAATGGAATGCAAAAAAGCTCTAGAAAAAAGCAAAAATGATTTTGAAAAAGCCCTTAACCTCCTTAAAAAACAAGGCCGGCTAAAAGCCGGTCAAAAAAAAGAACGGAAAACTGGCGCCGGCTTTTTAGAAGCTTATATTCACAACCAAAGGGTAGGAGTACTTTTAGAAATTCGTTCGGAAACTGATTTTGTCAGCCGTTCCCCGATTTTTAAAGAATTGGCCCATGAAATAACCCTCCAAATTGCCGCGATGGCGCCGGCAGATATTAGCGAGCTTTTAAAACAGCTTTACATAAAAAATGAGTCTTTGACTATTGCCGATTTAATTAATCAAACAATTGCTAAAGTTGGCGAAAATATTCAAGTTGAACGTTTTTGCCGCTATGAAATATAATTACAAAAAGAAACAATATGTTTGAATTTATTTCGCAAATTATAATGATGCTAAGCTTAGGGGTAATTTTATATTTAGTAGCCAGGTCCTTGCCGAGAATCACTGAAGATTCGTCGCCGTCAATTCAAAAAGCCGGCTGGCTGATGATTAATTTGGAAAAAGTCGATAAATGGCTGGAATCTTTGCTGGAAAAATTTTTGAGATATCTTAATGTTCAACTGTTAAAAATCAGCAATGGCATTAATCGCAAATTAAGCCGCTTCAAAAAGGAAGAAACGCGTAGTCAAAACGGCTCGGATTTATTTTCTCAAAAAAAGGAGTAATTTCAACCTTGCCCTATATAACAACTGCGCTCGGGTTAGCTCAATGTTTCATCATAAAGGCGGAACAGCAATATCTTTTCTGAAACTAATAAAAATTTCTTCTGGCATTAAGCTAACCAAAAATTGTCTCCCTTCGGGAAACCTGCTACCGGGAGACAATCGCCGTTGTATTACAAGGGCTTGCCAAAGATTAAAAAAAGAGTAAATTATTTTGAGGAAGGTAAAAAGCGCAGGTAGACCTGTAGGGGGCAGGGGTTGACTGTAAATCAATTGCCCACCGGGCCCCGTGAGTTCGACTCTCACCCTGCGCACCAGATAGGAAAAGTCAAAGAGTTTTGGTTCGCCTCGCTTCGCTCGGCGACTAATTTGTATTCAATTTTGGGGGTAAAAACGAATTCACGATTTCACAAAATATGGTTCGAGCCGATGTTTTTCTACGGGTCCTTTTGCGGTTTTGAGCGGTGCGGCTCCGCCGCCTTTCCGAATTTTCGCGGGGGGATTTCCTCACCGCCGCAGGCGGCGAAAAATGTTCGAACTATCTTCAATATAGTGCACCAATCGCTTCGTTCAAAATTAAAGATTAAAAATAAAATATTAAAAACACATGAACATAAAAGATAAATTCAAAAAGTTTTTTTCTAAGAAACGTCATATAGCAACCATAGCTACTATTATTATTTTATTGACGATAATCGGTCTAAATAATTATCTGCCGGTTGGCCCAGGCAACTATAATCAAAAACAAATTGATAAAATTCATTCTTCCACATCTTCAGACCACTTCAGTTTTGCCGTGATGGGCGATAACAAAAATAGTTTCAAGATATTCAGTAAAATTTTAAAAGATATTGATAATGATCATTATATTTTTGCCATTGATGTGGGGGATTTGGTTTATGACGGCGAAAAAGCGAAATATCGGATTTTTTACAATATAATTAAAAACGAACGGACGCCATTTTTGGTCGCGATTGGCAATCACGATATTCGAGAAGGCGGGGCAGAAAACTATTTTGATATTTTTGGAAAATTTTATTATTCATTTGATTATGACAATTCATTATTTATCGTCTTAGATGATGCTAACGAAAAAAGAATTGATGCAGTCCAAATGAAATGGCTGGAAGGCGAGTTACAGAAAAGCGAGCAGCATAAATTTGTTTTTTTACATGTGCCGCCTTTTGACCCTCGGTCCGGAGTTGATCATTCTTTATCAGACAAAGAAAACGCAAAAGAGTTTATGGATTTAATGGAAAAATATCGGCCAAACATTGTTTTTACTTCTCACATTCATGCTTATTTTGATGAAATGAAAAATGGTGTAAATTATATTATTACCGGCGGCGCTGGTTCGGAACTATGGGGAACTGACCCTGACCATTATTTTAACCACTATATCAAAGTAGAAGTTAGTGGTGATAAAGTTAGCAAGGAAGTAATAAGATTTCCTTCGCCTGATTATAATTGGTTTGATAGATTTTTTTATAACATTTGGACATACATAAACGGCTTCTGGGTAGCGCATAAACTTTTAGTAATTTTAATTTTGATAATCTTAATATTATTGGCTGATGTTTCCATAGGAAAATTTAAAGAATTATTAAAAAAGAATTGACCGCCTTCGTAAAATTTATTTTGAACACAAAACAAAAACCGGCAAGGGCCGGCTTTATTTTCATTTTAAAAATAAAAATTCTATTTGCAAGGTCTTAAAAAACCAGTATAATTTTAAAAGTTCTGGTAAAATTTGTCACCTTGGCTCAGTGGTAGACCTCAATGCCCATGTAGCTCAATGGTAGAGCAACGGTTTTGCCCGCCCCGTCACAATTTATGCCAGGATAGCTCAGTGGTAGAGCAACTGTTTTGTAAACAGTAGGTCGTGGGTTCGAATCCCTCTCCTGGCTTTTATAAAATTGTGACGGGGTAAATAGGTTGTCGGTTCAAATCCGACCGTGGGCTCTGTTTTTAGAAAACGGGATAATAATTTTTTAGAACCGCTGGACTTTTGGATAAAACAGCTTAAAATAAATAAAGACCAATTAATAATAATTTTGCCAATGTAGCTCAGCTGGTAGAGCAACTCCATGGTGGAACGCAAGATCCCGCCCACTCCGATAGCAATGTCGGAGCGAATCCCGAATTACGGTTAAAGTCCTGAACGAAGTCTAAGGATAAGACCGTGGCATCCGTCAGCTGACGGAGGCCCGAACGACTGACAAGGGTTTCCATTTTAAAATGAAAAAGATACAGTCTAGCCCTCTCGAATAGATGAAGGGGAGGTGTAAGCGAAGGAGTAGGTCGTCGGTTCAAATCCGACCATTGGCTCATAAATTTTGAATCGCCAGTTACAAATTATTAAATTGCGAATTATAAAAATATGGCTCAAGGAAAATTTACGGAAAATTTAATAAGGCTGCGATGTTCTCAATGTAAAAGAACTAATTATACGGTTCATAAAAATAAAAAAACCATTGAGAGAAAATTGGAATTGAAAAAATATTGTCCTTGGTGCCGAAAACATACTTTGCATAAAGAGAGTAAAAAATAAACACCAATACCTGAGTCGAATCGAAGGATAAGTGATGCCAGAAACATACACTACACAAAGAGACTAAAAAGTAGAAAACAACGACGCAGAAAACATACACTAGGAGAAACTAAATTTGACACGTTAAAGAGCTATAGCTTTTTAAACTGTCATATTATAAAAAAGTAATTTTTAACTCTTTTTTATTAAAAGAATTGAAGGCAATTTGGAAAATTTTCGGAAAAGTAATTAATATTGAAGATATTAAATAGGGGCGTAGCTCAATTGGTAGAGCAGGACTCTCCAAAAGTCAAGGTTGTCGGTTCGAGCCCGGCCGCCCCTGCAAAGTTAACCCGTTCAAGTCAAACATCCCCGTCTTCACGCGAGCTTCGGCCTTCGGCCGACGAAGTCGGCGGGCAGATAAAACCGCAGAAAGGGCTGGACAAAATTTCAATAAAGCCGAGGGATTATTTCCTCTCGGCTTTTTCTTTTGCATTTGAACCAAAATTATTTTAAGATAAATAAAGATGAAAGAATCCGCCGAAGAAAATTTAATAAAAGAACTTAAAGAATCCGCCAAAAAAAATTTAATAAAAGAACTTATTGAAGAAGGTTATTTACGGACAAAATCCATTATTGAAGCTTTTCAAAAAATAGACAGAATTGATTTTGTTTTAGAAGAGTACAAAAATGAAGCTTACGGTAATTATCCTTTGCCGATTGGATTTGGCCAAACCATTTCTCAACCTCTGACGGTTGCTTTTATGTTAGAACTCCTGGAACCGAAACCGGGAGAAAAAATTTTAGATGTCGGAGCTGGTTCCGGCTGGCAAACTTCTCTCTTGGCTTATTTGGCGGGGGAACAAGGCAGAGTTATTGCCATTGAAATAATTCCGGAATTAAAAAAATTTGCCGAAACCAATATTGAAAAATACAATTTTATAAAAATTGGCCGAGTAGAACTTATTCTTGGCGATGGTTCAAAAGGTTACCAAAAAGAAGCGCCTTTTGATAAAATTATTGCTGCCGCCGCTGCTCTTTCTATTCCGCCGGCTTGGAAAGAACAGTTAAAAATCGGAGGGGTAATTGTGGCTCCGGTTGGTCAAAATATAGTGGTTTTAAAAAAGCTGAATCAAAACGAATTCTCCCAAAAACAATATTTTGGCTTTAATTTTGTGCCTCTTGTAAGCTAACTTTTGGGGGTCTTGACAAACTTATTTCTCTTGCTATTATTCTTAATAAGAATGACCAGACAAATTATATCCAAGGCGGAAGGCATAAAAACTTGAGCCGTTTTTTAGTGCTCAAGAAGAATGCATCCGCCGCGAGGCGGATTTTTATTTCTGAAAAGATAGAGCTGACTGTTCTTTGAAATTTAAAAAATGGCTTTTTGAGGTAAAAAATTGGGTAATAAGAGTGGATGGCGGATGCCTTGACACTAAACGGCGACGAAGGACGTAGCGTAGTTGCGATAAGCCTCGGGGAGGTGCGTAGCAACCCGTGATCCGGGGATTTCCGAATGGGGAAACCCTGCGACGGCGAAACCTCGCAAGCGCCGTTCCGCCGCGAAATTAAAAATAAAAAATAAAAAACCAAAAATAAAAACGTAAAAATATAAAAATGTTTTTAAGTTTTAGAAATTTTTTAAATTTTTAATTTGTGTTTTTTATTTTTAATATTTGATTTTTGATTTCGCCGCGGAGCGGCGTGGCGTACCCGCTGAAGTGAAACATCTCAGTAAGCGGAGGAAAATAAAAAAATGCGGGCTTTGTCTAAATTTTCAAGCTGTAAGGCGTAGAAAATTTAGAGACAAAGGCCAACACCCCGCCCTCTAAGCCCGTGGAATTAAGCAAAGATAAATTAGAATTATCTTTATTTAGTAAATTTGAGATTAAGCTTGGTTCAACGTGCATAGAGGGCGGGGTCAAGGTCTCGTTGCTAAAAATTCTTCGCTTTCAGCTCGAATTTTTAGACGAAGCCCTTGATTCCCCTAGTAGCGGCGAGCGAAAAGGGAGAAGCCCAAACCCAGTATATAAATTTTAAAATTTATGTGCTGGGGGTAATAAGGTAAAAACATACTTAGGCGATTTCCAATTTCTAACTTCTAAATAAAAAGTTAGGAGTTGGCAGTTGCCCGAGAGAAGAGTTATAAAATGACCCTCAGCCCGCAAGGGCCGGATCTCTTGATTATTAAAAGTGATTGGGGGATTTCCTAGCTGAAGTCTCTGGAAAGAGACACCAAAGATGGTGATAGTCCAGTAAGCGAAAGGAAGTCATCTCTTCGTTTTTATCCTTGAGTATCCCGACGAAAGAAAACTTCGGGAAAATTAGCCAGAGCTATCTGGCAAGGCTAAATACGTTTGGTGATCGATAGTGAACAAGTACCGTGAGGGAAAGGTGAAAAGCAGGCCGGTTAGGCCGGTGAAATAGAACCTGAAACCATCCACTTACAAGGAAGCGAAGCTCGGATGTCGGATTTCGGATATCAGATGTCAGATGTCAGATGTCAGACTTCAGATTTCGGACTTATTTTCCGACGTCTGATATCTGAAATCTGATCTCTGATATCTGAAATCCGATATCTGAGTGACGCTGTGCCTATTGAAGAATGAGCCAACGAGTTTACGTACGTGGCAAGCATAAGTCCTTTTAGGATGAATGCATAGGGAAACCGAGTGTTAAAAGCGCGTATACCTATCCAGATTTTTGGATGGGTCAGTCGCGTGCGTAAGACCCGAAACCAAGCGAGCTTGCCTTGGCCAGGATGAACCCCATAGAAATACGGGGGGAGGTCCGTACCGGTGAGTCGTTCAAAACTCTCGGATGAGCTGGGGTAAGGAGTGAAAAGCTAATCGAGCTTGGTAATAGCTGGTTCTCTCCGAAATAGTTTTAGGACTAGCGTCGAGTGTTCCCTTTTGGGGGTAGAGCACTGGATGATCAGCAAAGGGCGAAAGCTCGGCTGATTAATCAAACTCCGAATACCAGAAGGTATAAACTCGGCAGTCAGACTGTGGGGGCTAAGCTCCATGGTCGCGAGGGGAAGAGCCCAGACCGCCGTCTAAGGTCCCTAAATTTTTGTCCTTCGATTAACTCAGGACAATCCTGAGCACTGTCGAAGGATTGCTAAGTGTTAAAGGTGGTCATTATCCTTAAACAGATAGGAGGTTGGCTTAGAGGTAGCCATCCTTTAAAGAGTGTGTAACAACTCACTATTCGAGGTTAGTGGCGCCGAAAATTTACCGGGGCTAAGCAAAATACCGAAGACGCGGATTATCAGATGTCGGACTTCGGATGTCAGATGTCAGACATCAGATTTCGGATGTCAGATTTCAGAACTTTATCTGATCTCTGATTTCTGAATTCTGATATCTGAAAATTCTGATCTCTGAAATCCGATATCTGATAGTGGTAGGAGAGCATTTCTTACGCAGTGAAGCCCCAGCCGCGAGGCGGGGTGGAGTGTAAGGAAGAGAAAATGTTGGCATGAGTAATCGCAAATCCGGTGAAAAACCGGATCCCCGAAAATCCAAGGTTTCCTCCGCAACGAAAATCGACGGAGGGTGAGACGGCCCTAAGGCAATGGCGAAAGCCGCAGCTGAAGGACAATCGGTTAATATTCCGATTCTCCCATTAAATATCGATGGAGGGACAAAGAAAATAAGAAGGAACGTTTTATTGGTTTAGCGCTGTCAATGTTAAGACTGGTTTGTCAGGCAAATCCGGCAAACTGATTTCAATATCAACAGTCGCACATTGACAAAAGATTAAGTTTTTACTTAATCAATTTCTTTGAAGAGTCTTTTGAAAAAAACTTCTAAGAATTTATTTAATGGGATCCGTACCGTAAACCGCCACAGGTGGATGAGGCGAGTAGCCTCAGGGGAACGGGTGATTCCTCGTTAAGGAACTCGGCAAAAAAGCTAGGCGTAACTTCGGGATAAGCCTTCCCTGTCTTGTGCTTCGCACAAGTCGCAGACCAACGCGGACTAAACGCGGACAAACGCGGACAATTTTATTTCTGTCTGCGTAAATCGGCGTCAAGTCGGCATAGATCCGCGTCTCGTGCGGAGCGTGAGATGGGGCGCAGCTAAAGTTTCTCTGGCGACTGTTTACCAAAAACACAGCTCCCTGCGAACTCGTAAGAGGATGTATAGGGGGTGACGCCTGACCGATGCGAGAAGGTTAACGCCGCCGGTCGCGGAGCGACTCGGCACACGGATTCTCGCGGATCAAAACGCGGATAGATGCGGATAATTAAACTTATCTGCGTAAATCTGCGTAAATATCTGCGAAAATCAGCGTGCGAAGCCGCTTCGCGGCTGAGCAGCCGAAGCCCTCGTCAATGTCAGCGGTAACTATAAGGTAACGGTTGTAGTTATAAAATCTGACTATTTGCTGGAAACTCTGAAGTATCTGCTACTACTCACGCGTTAATCACGCGACAGTAACAAAGTATGCAGTGCAGACAATCAGCAGGAAAGGCCCGCCAAAATTTTGCAAAACAAAATTTAGGCGGGAATCCTCAGAGACTATACGTCAGAATATTGGATATTAGATGTCAGAAATCGGAAATCAGCTTTAGTCTGAAATCCGAAATCCGATATCCGAAATCCGATATAAGATATAGTCCGATCTCATGGGCGACCATGAGTCCGCGAAAGCGGAGCGTAGCATAAAATACGTAACATAAATAAACCGTTCTAAGGTAGCGCAACTCCTTTCCGGGTAAGTTCCGGAGCGCATCAAAGGCGTAACGACTGGAGAACTGTCTCAACGAGGAGCCCGATGAAAATGCGATTCCCGTGAAGACGCGGGATACTGGCAGTAAGACAAAAAGACCCCGGAAGCTTTACTACAGCTTGATATTGATATTAATGTTTAAATGCGTAGCGTAGCGGGGAGTCCGCCAATTGGCGGACGTCAATGAAACACCCGCCTTTTAAACGCTAATATCTAATCCCAGCGGCAAAAACGCGCGGAGACAGTGTCTGGCGGGTAGTTTATCTGGGGCAGATTCCTCCTAAAGAGTAATGGAGGAGCCTATTAAGGTCAGCTTAGTCCGGATGGAAATCGGACTGAAAGTGTAAAGGCATAAGCTGGCTTAACTGCAAGACTTACAAGTCGCGCAGGTGCGAAAGCAGAGCTTAACGACCTGACGACAATATCAGATGTCGGATTTCGGATATCAGATTTCTGATATCTGACTTCTGATATCTGGTTCTTAATAGTAAGGTCGGAAACAACGGATAAAAGTTACTCCGGGGATAACAGGCTGGTGGAGTCCGAGAGTCCCTATCGACGACTCCGCTCGGCACCTTAACTACGACATCGGGGTGCTATGACAGTAATGTCATACAAAAAATCTGACTTATAACGGTGGACTCCAACTGTTTTACTTCGTAAAACACGCGGATAAACGCGGATTTTAGCGCCTTCGGCGCCACGCGGATTTACGCGGATATTTATTATCAGCGTTAATCAGCGTACTCATCAGCGTAAATCAGCATGTTCGCGAAGCGAACAGAAGGACAATACCGTGGGAAGTTTAACTCAAATACAAAAGTCATTAATTATTGGGACTATTTTAGGCGACGGTTACGTGAGAATTTTTCCTAGCAGAAAAAATGCATTATTGGAAATAAACCATTCAGCAAAGGCGAAGGATTATGTTGATTGGAAATATCTCATTTTGAAAAATGTGGCCGGTTCACCGCCTAAAATAAGGAAGGGAAATGGAAAAAGATTAGCTTATCGTTTCTATACGAAACAATTACCAGAATTAACAAATTTATTAAAAGAGTTTTATAGAAACGGTAAGAAAATCGTGCCTGATAATCTAGCTTTGAACCCAATGATTCTAGCAGTTTGGTTTATGGATGATGGCAGTAAGTGTAATTCGTCAAATTTCTATCTAAATACCCAACAATATAGTCTGGGAGATCAAAAAAAGATGGTAGCGAAACTTAAATTATTAGGATTAGATACGAAATTGAATAGAGATAAATGTTATTGGCGAATACGATTTTTGACTTCATCATTACCAAAACTTCGAAAACTGATTAGTAATAAAATAATTCCTTCGATGAAATATAAAATTGAGTTATAACCCCGTAGAGACTTGTCCTTTTAAACAAGGACAGGCAGAAGTTATCTAATTTCTGCAATACGTCAGCTCCTGATAATATATCAGGATGAAGATATAGTCCACTCTATTAGTAATAATGGAATCAATGGCGATGTCGGCTCACCACATCCCGGGGGTGGAGAAAACCATTAAACCTTCTCTCTCTAATGGAAACGTTAGAGTAATAAACGAACCCAAAACGGTGGAGGCCTTAATTTACAGGTCCCAAGTATGATATAATGGGAAATGTAAGTTTAGGTTAATACCGTGGGAAAAATACTTTCTGAAGTTAAAAGAGCATATTTAGCTGGTCTTATTGATGGCGATGGAGCAATAATGGCTTGTATTGAACGCCACAATGAAAAACGTTTTAGATTACGAGTGCGTATTTCTGTGAAAATTACGCTTTCTTCAAAAGAAGAAATTGAATGGATAAGAAAAATTACAGGAATAGGAAGAATTAGAAACAACAGACGAACTTTTGAATGGATAGTAAGAGATAAAAAAGACACTGAATGGATTTTATCAATGATAAAACCCTATACTCATTTAAAAATACGACAAGCTAGAATCGCACTTAATATTTTAAAACACAGTTTTGATGATAAAGATAAAAAATCTTTATATAAAAAGGCTCTTTTAGCGGATACATTATCTTCATTTAACATTCGATCCAAAAATCGAAGGAAAAATTTTGCGACAATGATCAAAGAAAGTATTTCCCGTAACGACTGATTCTTACCGCTTTGGCAGTAAGATGAGATAGTTTATTTTTATAAATTATCATACGGTTCGCACCTAAACCTTGCTTGGTGACAAGCAAAGATATGGTGAAGGTATAGTCTAACCCCAATAGTAATATTGTGAAGGTTAAGAGCTCCCAAGGGTTTGGCTGTTCGCCAATTAAAGTGGTACGCGAGCTGGGTTCAAACCGTCAAAAAAAACGCAGATGTACGCGGACTAAACGCGGACTGACGCGGAAGAACCCGAGGAAAAACATCAAACACGGCGGCTCTCATCAGCAATGATGAGATGAGAAGTTGACTCATATCGGTGAAGCCCTATTGTGCAATTTAACCTGGTTGTAATAGGATAATACCGAGGGAAGTCAGCGCGCTTCGCTTTGCAAAGCGCTAAAATAAAAAACCAAAAATAAAAGACAAAAAATAAAATTTCGCAAGCTTTTTAAAGAGAGATTTTGACCATTCAATATTTTTTATTTTTGATATTTTATATTTTATTTTAGCGAAGCGCTTGACCCCGTAGAGACTATTCGATTAAAATCGGATGAGTCGCAAAAGCGGCTAATACGTCAACTACCCTGAGCTTGTCGAAGGGTAATGGTATAGTCCAAATCGTTAGTAATAACGGACGATTTAATTCTAGTTTCTATTTTCTAGATTCTAGTTTCTAAATTTATGCGTGAGACAGGTTGGTCTTTATCTACTGTCAGCGTTGATATCTGAGGGAAGTCGGCCCTAGTAAAATATTGCTACTTCACGAAGTAATTTGTGATGACAATGCGGCTCATAACGGTGAACCCCCGCCCTTTTTCAGATTTCATAAAGCGATAAACCTTATGAAATCTTGGGAAATCGGTTCTCTTCCTATGCCATAAAAATATGGTGAAAGAGCGGGGCAATACCGTGGGAAGTCAGCGCGCTTCGCTAATGCTCAGCGCTAAAATTAAAAATAAAATAAAATATCAAATATAATTTTTGATATCTGAGATTTGATTTTAGTGTCAAGCAAGGCGAGACACGCTTGACCCCGTAACGACTTGATCCACCTAAGCGGATCAGAGTAGTCAATTTGACTGCTAATATGCCGCCGCCCTAATCCGCAGTTTATGGATGGGCGAAGGTATAGTCTACACCTATAGTGATATAGGATTATCGTTCGACGAGCTCACGATACTGAGTTTATCGAATGTATGTGACGAGAGGACCGGGCTGAACGAACCTCTGGTGTACCGGCTTTGGTACCAACTGAAGCGCCGGGTAGCTAAGTTCGGAAGGGATAAGCGCTGAAAGCATATAAGTGCGAAGCCCCTCCCAAGATTAGATATCATGGGTTCCTGGAAGACTACCAGGTCGCCGTATGGCGCCCCTTGTGCTTCGCACAAGTCGCGGACCAACGCGGACTAAACGCGGACCAACGCGGACAATTTTATTTCTGTCTGCGTGAATCGGCGTCACGTCAGCGTAAATCCGCGTCTCGTGCGGAGCGCGAGGGGGATAGGCTCTAGGTGTAAGGTCCGTAAGGGCTTAAGCCGAGGAGTACTAATAAACCCAAACCCAATTTTTTATCTCAAAAAGCCAATTTTTTAATTTAACCCCGCACCAAAATTGCTGATAGCGGTTTCCCGGTAATCTAAATAGGTGTCCTATCTCTTCTTCCCGCCAAACTCTCGCCGAAGGCGAGACGCGGATAGACGCGGACTAACACGGAAGAGCCCAGAGGAAACATAAACACGGCGGCTCTCATCAGTAATGATAAGATAAAAAGCTAACTCATATCAGTGAAGTCCTATTGTATAATTTAACCTGATTGTGATAGGATAATACTGAGGGAAGTCAGCGCGCTTCGCTTTGCAAAGCGCTAAAATAAAAAACCAAAAATAAAAGACAAAAAATAAAATTTCGCAAGCTTTTTAAAGAGAGATTTTGACCATTCAATATTTTTTATTTTTGATATTTTATATTTTATTTTAGCGAAGCGCTTGACCCCGTAGAGACTATTCGATTAAAATCGGATGAGTCGCAAAAGCGGCTAATACGTCAACTACCCTGAGCTTGTCGAAGGGTAGCGGGCCTTTGGCGGGAAAGCAAATTTTTGACAATGCTCTGCACTGATTTCCCGGTAATTTAGTATATTGTGGTCCACCTCTTCCCATTCCGAACAGAGAAGTGAAAGCAATATACTCCGATGATACTTTCGCCTTCGGGCATTGGGAAAGTAGGATTCGCCGGGATATCAGTGCAGAGCATTTTATATTTAATCCAAATGACTCATTGAGCTATTACCTTAGACTCGATGAGACCGCCGGTTCTTCGGAATTGCACGGTCTTCTCATTTTTATCATCTTTAGGTTGCCCTAGGTTTAAACCTAGGGCAACTATGTTATTTTTTAAGCTTATTAAAGAGTTATCCTAGTCGCTTGTTTTTAATAAATATGAATAATCCATTACGCCACACTTTAACACCAAAAGACGCACCCTACCTTAAACTCGAGATTACCCTGAGCCGCGTTGAACTTTGCTCTCTGGTTCACTGGTTGAAAAAATAGACTAGGCTAGCTTTTTGATTTTTCGCGGTTTAAAAAACTTGATTTTCTTTGAGAATCAAAGTAAAATACAGATAGTTTTTGGATATTTAAAATTTGAGACTGTTGAATAGTTATTCAACACTCTCAATTTATATTCCAGCCACGACGAGGAAGGAATTAGCTATGTCTCGGAGACCGTTTCGTGACAAAACCTACGGTGACCCGGAGTTTAGGGGAGCCCACCGCGTGGTTGCCAAGCTTCAAAAGCATGCCGCTCAATGCGACAGTTGTACTCACGGGGTGGCGGAGTGTCTTATCTCCGGTCTCTGCATCTTTGAGGAGGAAAAAGAAAAAAAGACCTTGCCCCCAAACTTCAGCATCTCCTTCATAGTGAGGCCGGGCCTTCACAAGCTCTAATTTTCCCCAAGCATCGCTTCCACGCGATGCTTTTTTTATCCAAACCAATGGACTATACTAATTTTGATGCCTCGTTATTTAAGCAATATTAATTTAAGAAAACTTTCCGGTAAAACGTGTCTTTTGCGAGTGGATTTGAATATTGAACCGGGAGAAGAAAAAAATGCCTACCGAGTTGATGTGGTTCTGCCGACGATAAAGTTACTTTTAAAAAACAAGATTAAGGTTGTTATTTTAAGTCACCGAGGAAGACCTGTTTTGAAATCAACTCAATTGCTGAAAGGCTTAAAAAGCGATTGGGACTTCAATAAAATAAACCGGCGCCTTAGTTTGAAATCTTTTGTTCCTCTTTTAACCCGTAAGCTCGGCATTTCTCTTTGTTTTATTCCTTACGAGCATTCCTGGCTGTTAGACCCCAAAAAATTTATAAGTCAGCGGAAAGAACGCCTCTTTCTTTTTGAAAATTTAAGATTTTACAGGGGCGAAGAAACCAATGATTGGCGTCTGGCTAAATTTCTGGCTAATTGGGGGGATTTTTACATAAACGACGCTTTCGCGGTTTCGCATCGGAATAACGCTTCTTTAACAGCCATCACAAAATACCTTCCTTCTTACGCCGGGCTTTTAATGGAAAAAGAAATAAGAAATCTTGATAAAGTAATGAAAAATTACAAGCGTCCGTTCACTATTATCCTTGGCGGCGCCAAAATTTCCGACAAAATCGGCGTCATCAAATATTTTTGGAACAAAGCTGATTATTTTTTAATTGGCGGCGGACCAGCAAATACTTTTTTTGCGGCTCAAGGATTGCCGGTGGGGGATTCATTGATTAACCGTTCAATGTTAGAAAGTCCGACCTCCAAAATATTGAGTAGTTTTAATGTTAGGAAGTCGGACTTCCCTAAATTAATCCTTCCGGTTGATGTTAAAATTGGCGATAATAAAATTTTAGATATCGGCGAACGGACGATAGAGGAATACAATAAAATTATCAAAAAATCTAAAACTATTATTTGGAATGGTCCGATGGGAATGTTTGAAAAAAAAGGATTTGCCAAAGGGACAAAAAAGATAACCCAAGCGATCTGCCAGCTGGCGGATAAAAATAAAAAAGCTCAAATCGTTATCGGCGGCGGCGAGACCACCGCTGCCTTTCAGGCAGCGCGTGGAGTAATTCCGCGTCAAGTCTGCGTAGGTCCGCGGCTGTTTATCAGCACGGGCGGCGGCGCGATGTTGGAATATTTGTCGGGTAAAAAATTGCCGGGGATAACCTCCCTTGCCGGAGTAAGAGGCTGAATCGGAAGATCATACACAGGGAGCAGTGAAAGCAATATATCCCATTTCTCACGATCGTGAGAAGTAGGATATTCGGTCCCCATATATTCTATATTCAGCTTTGCGCCCGCCGCGCAATTTACACGATCTCTTTTTCTTCAGCTTTGAAAAATTTGATAAATTGTAGAATATTAAGCTCATCCAAACTTTCTATGAACTTTTTTGGTAGTGGAGCCGGTCCAAGCCAGACACTTTTTTGTATCGGTTTAAATCCGAGCATGGTTAACTCCACTCTCAACCAATCCCTCTTGCGGCGATACCGTTCCGGTACATCAAATGCCACGATCATACTTTTGGGAGCATAGCGCTTGATTTCTTTATAAAAGGTATGGCGGGGAAAAGACGTTTCCTTCTTTTTCTCGAAATACTTTCCCCCTTTTTTAGTTATTTTCCAAAACCCGCCCTCTCTGGCGACAAGCCCGTTTTTCTTTAACCTCGAGAGAGTAGTATAGAGAGTTTTGGGGCTGGCATAAGAACGTTGCTCCCGCGGGGGAGTGGACGCGTACAATACCTGCCGTAGCTTCTTGTAGCTGGCTGAATAGTCGCCTAAGAGGATTGTGAAAATATCATCAGCCGTGCTCATGTTCGTATATGTTTATTATGTTTATTAAGTATACCATTTCTCACGATCGTGAGAAATGGTATATTACCGACATATAGAGAATTATATAGAAAATTATTGGGGGAAGATTTTATTTTTGCTCGCGTTGGAGTATAATGGTTGGAGTATAACAAAAGACATGAAAAGAATTGTGGTGCTCTATCACGCGGACTGTCCCGATGGGTTCGGGGCGGCTTGGGCAGCTTGGAAAAAATTTAAAAATAAGGCGGATTATATTGCCGTTGAGCATCAAATGCCGCTACCGAAAGGACTTAAAAATAAAGAAATTTATATTTTTGATTTCAGTTATTCGCCAACAATTTTTAAAAAGCTTATTAAAAATAACAAAAAGCTTGTAGTTATTGACCATCACATTAGTGCCGCAGCTGACGTTAAAAGCGTTCCTTTTCATGTTTATAGTCCTAATCATTCCGGCGCGGTTTTAGCTTGGAAATATTTTCATTCCCGCCAATTTCTTCCTAGAATTTTAAAATATATTGAAGACGTTGACTTATGGCATTTTAAAATTCCTCAAACTCGCGAAGTTTTTGCCGCCTTAACTTCCTTTGATTATAACTTTAAAAAATGGGATAAATTTGCCGTTGACTTGGAGAAACCGGTTTGGCGAAAACAAAAAATTGCTATCGGGAAAATTATTTTACAAAACGAAAATAAACTCATTGAGAAAATTATCAAAAACGCTCAGCTGGTAAAAATTAGCGGCTATAAAACTTTGGCAGTCAATTCACCAATTTTTGACTCGGAAATAGGGCATGCTTTAGCAAAAAAATTTCCGCCAATGGGAATCGTTTGGTTTGTTAAAAACGGAAGAAGAAAATTTTCTTTGAGGTCCGACGGAAAAGTTGATGTTTCTGAAATCGCCAAATGTTTCGGCGGCGGAGGACATAAAGCCGCGGCTGGTTTTACTTTGGATTCAAAAAAACCTTTTCCTTGGAAAGTATTAAAAAATTCTTATGAATGAAAAAATAATAATTTACACTGACGGCGGCAGCCGCGGCAATCCCGGTCCGGCGGCGATAGCGGCAGTCATCAATAATAAATTTTATTCCGAAAGAATCGGGGAAACGACTAATAACGTTGCTGAATATAAAGCCGCTATTTTTGCCTTGAAAAAGACCAAACATCTTCTGGGAAATAAAAAAGCCAAAAAAACAAACCTAGAAATTCGCTCGGACAGCGAATTAGTGATAAATCAATTAAATGGCGAGTATAAAATTAAAAATGACGACTTAAAACCTCTCTTTATTGAAATTTGGAATTTAAAACAAGATTTTGAATCAGTAAAATTTACCTCTATCCCGCGCGAAGAAAATAAAATCGCTGACAAACTTGTCAATCAAACTCTTGATTCTTTGTTCTAAATATTTAATTTTCTCCAGCTTATCTAAAATACTGTTTAAGGTGCTGTAGCTCTTTAACCTGTCAAATTTACTTTCTTCCAATGTGTCAGTTTAAAAAGCTATAGCTCTTTAACGTGTCAAATTAAAAAATAATAAATATCAAAATATCTATATTAAATTCTATACTAATGAGCTATATTATTGAAGGCACAAAATCAAAAAAGTAAATTTGACAAAAAGGAAAAGATGCTGTATTTAAAATATTGGTAAATCAAACGATGGCGCTCCGATTAAAATCGGGGTGAGGAAAGTCCGGACGTCCTCCTGATGAATTTCAGGATAAAAAAGTACGGGCTAACGGCCCGCCGCAGTAATGCGAGAGGTGCGAACAGAAACGCTGAGGTTCAAAAGAACCGAGGCGCCAAGCATATAAGAAATTATGTGCTCGGCGAGCTCTGATGGCAACATCGGAGATGAAACGGCTAAATCCTTACTGGACGCAAGGCCGTGCCGTCATTGCTTCGCAATGACGGAGTGCCGCTAGAGCCTGCGAGCAATCAAAGGCCCAGATAAATTATCGTTTAAACAGAATCCGGCTTATGATTTACCAATATAAATCACAAACCCCATAAGATAACGGGGTTTATGATTTTATACTTTGCTGGTAATCTTAACAAATTTTCTTTTGCCCACTTGAATAATCATTCCGTTGATGATTTTTATCTTAATTCGCCAGTCTTTTACAACTTCTTTGTTTATTTTTACCGCGTCCTGAAAAATCAATCTTCGGGCTTCGCTTTTGCTTTTGACACCGCTTAAAGTGAGCAAATCCAGAATATTTATTGCCTTTTTAGCGATTTTAATCGCCGGCATCTCCTCCGGCATTTTTTTCTGGGAAAAAATTCTAAAAAATTCTTTTCGGGCTTTTTGAGCCTCTTTTTTATTCCAGTAAAGCTTGACAATTTCAAAGGCAATTTCCGTTTTCGCATCCCGGGGATTTATTTTGTTTTGGGCTACCTGCTTTTTAAACGAACCAAAGCGTTTTATGTCCATCTCGGTACAAAGCTCGGCCAGAACAAACATCCCTTCGTCATCAAAAGCCATCACCTTCCCGAACATTTCTTTCGGCGAATCATCAAGATTAATCAGACCGCCTTCGCTCTTGCTTATTTTTCTGCCCGTTCTCGGATTCACAAGAAGTTTGACGGCGAGCACAAATTTTTCCTTGTTCTTAAGTATTTTAAGAAGTGTCCGGCCGACAAGCATATTAAATGTTTGGTCAACACCGCCAATCTCAGCCTCAACATCTAACGCCGCTGAATCGTAACCCTGAAGCAAGGGATAAAGAAATTCGCCCAGACCAATGGATCTTCCGGTTTTTAAACGTTTTTGAAACATATCGCGTTCAATCATTTGCTGAAGAGTAAAAATCTGAGCCAATTTTATAAATTCAGGCAAGGCCATTTTTTTGTACCAAGAAGAATTAAATTTTATTTTTGCCGGGTTGGTTCCGGAAAAAGAAATAATTCTTGAAACCTGGGATTTAAATGTTTTAAAATTTTTCTTGACTTCTTCTTCAGTCAAAGGTTTCCGACCGGCCAATCTTCCCGACGGGTCTCCTATCCGGGCCGTGAAATCGCCGACAAGAAAAATGACTTTGTGGCCAAGTTTTTGAAACCGCTTAAGAACAAGAAGGTTGACGGCATGCCCTAAGTGAAGATGAGGACTGGTTGGGTCAACGCCCAAATAAATTGTCAGTTTCCGGCCGCTAAGAAGAACTTTTTCTAAGGCCTCTTTTGAAGGATAAATTTTTTCTATGGCTCGTTCTAAAACTTCTTTTATTTTCTCTTTGAAAGAATTTTCCCTCTTGAAGGAATTTTGCTTAACCATTTATTCAAATTATAGCCGGTTTTCAAAAAGAAATCCATTGGCTATAATTAAAACAGATGGGCGGGATTAGTTGAACGGCCCAACGCGACCCTTCCCCGCCTGCCATCGCTTTATGCGGGTGTAGCACAACGGCCAGTGCGCTTGCCTTCCAAGCAAGATATGAGGGTTCAACTCCCTTCACCCGCTCAGGCATATGGCGGGCAGGCAAGGTTGAGAAAGGGGTTCAACTCCCGTATCCCGCACAATATTAATAAAAGGTCGAAAAATAATTTAAATTTTATTATGGCTAAAATTGTCATTAAAAGAGACGGAACAAAAGAATCTTTTAGCAGCGAAAAGATTCAAAACTCAATTGAGATAGCGGCGAAAGACATTAACCTGCCGGCAGAGCGGCTTACAGAAATAGTAAAACAAGTTTCTGATGCTGTTTCAAAATTTGCCGCCGACAAAGAAGAAATCGCCAGTACTGAAATAAAAACAGAAATTCTTAGGGAACTGGACCAAATTGAACCAATGGTTTCCGCGGCTTGGAGGAAATACGACCAAGAAAAAGGACACGTTTAAGATTTTTGTTTAAGATTGAATAAATCTTCTCTCCTTGCTGTGTTGCTTAAACGGTTAATTTCAACCGGTAATTTTTGATAAGGTAAATTCAAATATAAGGATGTAATTCCCCAAAATTTTCGCTCAATATGCTATAATTAAATAACAGTCACTTTCGAAAATGGACAAAAAAATTTCATTATTGCTACTAATTGGTCTTGTTTTAATTCCACAATTAGTTTTGGCTGATATGATAACGCCTATTTATTTTCTTCCTTTTATGCCGGCTCTTTTACTCCCCATCATTATTTTGATTGAAGCTTTTATATTTTGGTGGTTTATTAATAAAATTTTTAAGGTTAAAGTTAGTTTTTGGAAATCCCTTCTTATAACTTTTGTAGCAAATATGGTAACTTCATTGATAGGGGCTTATCTTCCTTTAATTCTTTTTACCCCAGATACTGGCCCCGAATCTATTCTTATAATAGAAGGAATAACTTTTGTGCTTACTGTCTTTATAGAATGGATGGTTTACATTATATTTATGAAAAAAACTACTGCCAAAAAATTTGATTTATTGAAAATCTCTTTTGTGGCTAATTTTGTTACTTATGCATTAATAACTTTACTCTTTTCAAACGAAATTTTTGAGCTTCTATTGACTAAGCCAGGGACTAACCCGGCGGTGCCTAAACCGAAGATTAACTGGAATGATTGATTAAACCGGAATTATGAAAATCGCCTTTTTTGAAATTAAGGACTATGAGAAAAAATATTTTGAATCAGCTCTGAAAGCTCATGAGCTTTTATTTTTTGATTTCCCCTTATTTGATAAGGTAAATTCAAATATAAGGATGTAATTCCCCAAAATTTTCGCTCAATATGCTATAATTAAATAACAGTCACTTTCGAAAATGGACAAAAAAATTTCATTATTGCTACTAATTGGTCTTGTTTTAATTCCACAATTAGTTTTGGCTGATATGATAACGCCTATTTATTTTCTTCCTTTTATGCCGGCTCTTTTACTCCCCATCATTATTTTGATTGAAGCTTTTATATTTTGGTGGTTTATTAATAAAATTTTTAAGGTTAAAGTTAGTTTTTGGAAATCCCTTCTTATAACTTTTGTAGCAAATATGGTAACTTCATTGATAGGGGCTTATCTTCCTTTAATTCTTTTTACCCCAGATACTGGCCCCGAATCTATTCTTATAATAGAAGGAATAACTTTTGTGCTTACTGTCTTTATAGAATGGATGGTTTACATTATATTTATGAAAAAAACTACTGCCAAAAAATTTGATTTATTGAAAATCTCTTTTGTGGCTAATTTTGTTACTTATGCATTAATAACTTTACTCTTTTCAAACGAAATTTTTGAGCTTCTATTGACTAAGCCAGGGACTAACCCGGCGGTGCCTAAACCGAAGATTAACTGGAATGATTGATTAAACCGGAATTATGAAAATCGCCTTTTTTGAAATTAAGGACTATGAGAAAAAATATTTTGAATCAGCTCTGAAAGCTCATGAGCTTTTATTTTTTGATTTCCCCTTAAATGAAGAAACCGTGGATTCGGCAAAAGACGCCGATATTGTTTCGGTTTTTGTTTTTTCCCAAGTTAATGATAAGGTCGTCTCAAAATTGGCCAAAACAAAATCCATTGCCACCCGTTCCACCGGCTATGACCATATTGACCTTGAGGCCTGCCGCCAAAAGGGAATTTTAGTTTCTAATATTCCGACCTACGGCGTAGAAACCGTGGCTGAGCATACTCTTTCTTTAATGCTAGCAATTTCCCGAAGAATTTTTGAAAGTCTTGAAAAAACCAGAAAAGGAGATTTTAGCAATGACGATATCACTGGTTTCCAATTAAAGGATAAGACCTTGGGAATTATCGGCTGCGGCAAAATTGGCAAAAGAGTAGCGGAGTTGGCTAAAATTTTTGGAATGAAGGTTCTGGCTTATGACGTTTTTAAAGACGAGGGGGCCGCCAAAAAAATTGGCTACCAATATGTTGATTTTGAAACTTTATTAAAAGAGGCCGATTTCATTACCCTTCACGCTAATTTAACCAAAGAAAATTATCATCTTTTAAACAAGGCCGCTTTCCAAAAAATGAAAGAAGGGGTGGTGATTATAAATACCGCCCGCGGCAGCTTGATTGACCTCCAAGCCTTTGTTGAATATCTTAAACTGGGCAAAATTAAAGCCGCCGGCATTGATGTTTTAGAAGAAGAAAGCGAGGAAAAAGAAGAAATCAAATTGCTTTACGAAAATAAACTAAACAAAGAACAACTGCAGAAACTTTTGGCTGACCATATTCTGACCGAATTTGAGGACCAAAACAAAAATGTTATCATTACGCCTCATAATGCTTTTAACAGCCGGGAAGCGCTGGCAGAAATTTTAGAAACCGCCGCTAAAAATATTCTTGGGTTTGTTAATGATAATCCGATAAATATTGTGAAATGAATCTTGAATCACGAATCAAGAATCAGGAATTAAAAGCACGAACGTGAATCATGAATAAAAATCCCATCGCAAAAATGGGATTTTTCACTATTAATATTCAAAAAAACCGCATAAAATAAGGGACTTACCACTATTGACAAAATAAGATATGGACTACTCCATCTCGCCGCCTTTTTGTTTTTTGTTTAATTTAAAATCCCAAATCTCAAATTCCAAATTCTACATTCCAAATTCTAAATTCTATTCACTCAACGCAGCAGTCAATTATTTTTTTTACCAAATCTCCTAATTTGCCCATAAGGCTTTTTTTTTCGCTGTCATGACGATTTAAGGCGTCTTCATCAATTTTTTTGATTTCCCCGGGATTGATAAGCTTCAAATTAAGGCCCCAAAAAAGCGAATATAAGTTGTAAGCTTTTTCAAATAAATCATACGCCTCTTCTTTTTTACCTATTCCTAATTGTTTTGTGCCGACTTCCATCAATCTCATAGAAGCGGCAAGTAAATGTTTTGAAATGCACCAGACTTCACCTTCGTAATCTTTAATAATCTTTTTAAGCAAGGTTTTCCGCATTTCCCGAACCTCTTTAAGAAAATCAAAATATTTTTCCTTTCCTGTTTTTGCTCCGGTGAAGAAAAAATGCTCTTCTATTGAAATCAGATTCATAATGGCTAAACTCAAATCCTCATCAGAAGACAAATCCATTTTGTCTTGCTTTTTCATCTCATTAATTTTCTGAATAAATTCGTCTAAATTTTTAACAGGGTTTTCGTTTCCCATAATTTTAAATTATTATATCACTTTATTAGAAAGTAAAAAACTATACTTAAAATTATTAAGGGGACGACCGGCATTACAACCTTTTGAAAAGGGAAATAAACCTTACCATTATTTTGTTTTTTAAAATAAAAGTAAGCTGAATCTCCCAACCAGAATCCTAAACTACCCAAAACAATTCCCAAAATCAATTTATCAATTTCCCATAAAGTATTATAAGGGTGGCCGATGATGCCTGTCCAATAAAGCGGCACCACTACCAAAAGAAAAAAAGCAGAGGCGATTAAAACTTTATCAGCTTTGAAACGGAAATTTTTTTTGACCAGCCAATTATTAGTCCACATAATCAAAGAAACAACCAAACCGCCGATCCACAAACCGCTGATAGTATCATCAATGCCCAGCCAGCGGGAAAACCCCAAGCCCGCGCCAACAGCAACAACGCAAACCGGACAAACCGCTTGAGCCGGCAGAGCCAAAAACAATCCCATTGAAGCGCTTGAAAACAAAAAAAACTTTTTTAAGCTTTTTATATTTCTCATAGTGATTTTTATTTTAGCAAATTGCTAAAATTGATTCAACTTTACGATTTTTGGGAATATGGATAATGATTCTAATTTTAGAATCGATGGTTTTTTTTACGCGGCTGCCGAGTTGCGATTCAAACCATCCAGGTTTAGCACTGAAAAATTCTCACTTTTTATTTTATCACTTTGGTTTGAATCTCGGACGAGTATTTATTTCATCCCAAATACAGCTAACATTGTTTCAATAATCCTCGGTTTATCTCTCCTGAAAGAGAAATACTTATCAGTTAATTCAAAAGTGCATTCGGAATTTACTTCAATATTTTCTGACCTGAACCCTAAATTGGTCAGCTGAGTTTCAGCTACGATTCCAATATCAAAAAATTTGTGACCTTCTTTGTTAATGAAAGCGCCAGGATATTCTCTGAATTTTTCCGAAACATCATCTTGGATTTCATAGTGGCAACCGCCGATGTGCGGCCCGATGCCGACAATTATTGATGAGGGGTCGCTATTATAGAATTCTTTCAATTTAGCGAGAACATTCTCAATTATTTTATCTTGTAAACCTCTCCAACCGGCATGAACCAGAGCGATAACTTTTTTGTCGTGGTCATATAGGAAAATTGACAAACAATCTGCCACAGTGAGATTAAGAAAGATGCCAGGTCTAGCTGTTATCAATGCATCAACATTTTTAAATGTTTTACCGCCATCAATATCGTTGACAATTAATATGTTGGTGCCGTGTTCAAGGATTGGATCAACGACGGATTTCTCATTAATACCCAAACTATCCAGAAATATCCTCCTATTTTTTTTAGCTTGAATATCAATTTTAATTGAATCGGAGGGTTTGAGACGCATATTGCCGTCGCTTTTAGTTGAAAAACCGATAACTAAGTCGGGATATCTATCAAAAATAGAAAGAATTTTATTCATAGAAATATTAGCTTCTATACACGCTCTCCGGTCACCCTCGATACTGCGCTGACTTTTCCCTCACGTCCGTTGTTCGGGCCGTTCGAGGCTCTGAGGAGCTCTCAGGCTCTCGAAGAAATGTCGCTCAATTTTATATTGTATCGCTTCCACTTCATTGCGTTTAGTGTCAGCGTCTTCGCCGCTCTTATTTTTGTAACGGGCCGAAGGTTCTGAAGAGCGGTAGCGACGAAGAACCGAAGGCTCTGAGGAGCGGTAGCGACGAAGAGCTGTCTGTCTTGAATAAAATACGAACTTTTTTTCGGGAAAATCCCGACACTGACTTTTGAAAAATTACGCTCGGGCGGGCCCCATAGCAAAGCCTTTGGCTTGCTACGGGGCAAGCAAAAAGCAAGAATTTTTGTTTACCCCGTAGGCCCCGCCCTTTTTGGGAAAAGAGCGGGGTCCTTCGGGGCCCGCCCTCGCTTCTTGCCCCGTAGTGAACGCAAAGCGTTCTACTACTGGGGTTCCGCCGCCGCCGAATTTCGTGCCCCGCAAAGCGGGGCGCGCCGCTATTTTTTCTGAAAAATAAACTGAACTACTTCAGCGCCTTCAGGTATATTAACTTCTCTAATATCGCTGATTAACCCTTTTTCTTTTGCTTGTTCTGGAGTGCGGGTATCTGCTTCAAGAAACATTTTTTCAATTTCTTGTTGAGTATATTGACTCTGTTCGGCAATAATATCAGCAATTAATTTTTGGTCCCTTTGAATCATCTTTAATTTTTCTTTTATGTTCTTTTCTTCGAATCGAGCTTGATTTATGTCAAACCCTACCCCATGAAAAAGAAAAGATGAATTTTTTACTGCATATCTTGTTTTCCCGGCGAGAAAAATTACATTAGCGATTGAATCCACAATCCCAATATTATGAGTAGTTAGATTTATCGGCAATGATTTCAGAAAATTATAGATAGTAATGCCATTCATAACGCTTCCGCCCGGGCTAGATAGAAGTAGATAAAAATCCTTTATTCCTTGATTTAACCTTTGAGCAAAAATTCCCATCAAGTTTTCAGCCGTATTTTGATTCACTTCAGCTAAAAAACTAATAAAAAGTGGTTTTGAGATATTATTCTCCATAAAATTATTTCTTTCTACTCGCTTTTTTAATAATCCGCCCGGTTTCGTTCATAACACCCACCCCTGTTCTCTTCGTTGCCTCAAGCGCATTATTGATATTGATTTTATTTACTGCGAGGTAGCGAGCTTTTTGTGATTTTATTACTTGCCCAATGCCTTGGGATAAACTGGCTTTTTTTGTTTCAACTTCTATTACTTTGTCGGATATAACCAAATCTATTCCCTTATCGGATTTATATTCCGTTTTAAATTTTTTTGCCAATTTGTCGGCAATTTCATCATGTTTGCTCATATGTTTATAATATTATAATTGTGGATAACTAACTATTGGACTTTCTATTTTCTTTCTACTATAATTAAGTATAGAGGATACAATAATAAAGTCAAGCCATGATTACTAAAAGACAAAAACAAGTTTTAGATTATATTACCTCTTATCGCAAAAAAAGAGGTTATTCTCCGTCGTTGGAGGAAATCCGCAAGCATTTTAAGCTTGCCTCTGTTTCTACCGCCCATTTTCATATTAAAAAACTTGAGGGACTGGGTTTGCTCGAAAAACAATATAATAAGCCAAGATCGATTGATATTTATGAAAATGACAAAATGGTTAATATCCCTCTTTTGGGCATAATAGCCGCAGGGCAACCAATAGAAGCAATACAGAATAAAGAAACAATCGCAGTGCCTCAAAATAAACTTCCTCGTTCTGGTGAATTTTACGCTTTGCGGGTTTTAGGCAATAGCATGATAGACGAAAATATAAATGACGGAGATATTGTTTTAGTTAAACAACAAAGCGTTGCCGAAAATGGTCAGAAAGTTGTCGCTCTAATTGATAACTGCGAAGCAACGCTTAAAAAATTCTATAAAGAAAGAGGGCATATAAGATTACAGCCGGCTAATAAAACCATTGAGCCGATAATTATTAAAAAAGATAAAGATTTAACTATTCAGGGTATTGTAGTTGATGTAATAAAAAACGAAGAGGATTTACAGGCATTAGAATTATTACCTACGAAAGAAATAAAACAATTTAATACACTACCACTTAATAAAATTATTTGTGGAGATGCAGTAGAAATAATGAAAGCAATACCACCGAATTCAATAGACCTTGTGGTAACTTCTCCGCCTTATGATGAATTAAGAAATTATAATGGCTATGTATTTAATTTTGAAGGAATAGCACGAGGTTTGTTTAGGGTTATGAAGAAAGGTGGAGTTGTGGTATGGGTAGTTGGAGATCAAACTGTTAAAGGTAATGAAACAGGAACATCTTTTAGACAAGCTCTGTATTTCAAGCAGGTGGGTTTTAATC
>Ga0210017_1000197_pt1 | contig 47644 bp, 46 predicted proteins | sample CryGeyCG2014_020_FD_183966 | JGI IMG/M metagenome (GOLD analysis project Ga0210017, IMG submission 183966) | Groundwater microbial communities from aquifer - Crystal Geyser CG08_land_8/20/14_0.20 (SPAdes) (version 2) | ecosystem: Environmental > Aquatic > Deep subsurface > Groundwater | place... | reverse complement strand
TCACGGCAAATGTCGCAATAAAACGTGAATTGGAAACCTGCTTCGGTGCTGTTATCCGCGAAATTGTCGGTAAAGCCCATAAGTTTTCCTTCAGCCATTTCTTACCTCCTCCTTATTCTATCCCTATTTTAATGGTTTTCCACATTTTATACATTTCTCACCGATCGGCGGTTGCTCGGTTTTGCATTTTGGATTTGGACAGACGACCACCAAACGTGCGTCGCAGTGCTCACAATAATCTCCAAAGAAAGTTGTTTTGCCACATTTGGGGCAAACAACTTCCAATGATAGACCGCAATTACTACACACCCCCCAGTCCTTCTGGACAGGATTACGACACCTGGGACATCTCAATGGCCCCAACGGGTTCACCTTACTACACAATGGACAAACATTTGAGTCAGGTGGAATCAGTTTATCGCAGTAGCGACATGGATGCTGGTAACCAGGCATAATTTCCTTCCTTTCCCGAACTTTTGTAGCGGTAGTTATTTGACAGAAATATATTCTATCGTATGTTTTACTCCAAGCGCCTCAACAACAATTTCCGTGCTGCCTTCGCGCAGCCCTTTAACAGCCACCATAGAACCAACTCTGGGAGAAATTTCCACGACCTCCGGTTTGCTCGCCGTCCATGTCGGATTAATTGCTATTGGCTTATTATTCATATCCCGGCCCTGAGCGCCAAAATATACCGTTCCGCCGATATTGATACTTGTTCCAACTGCGCTGGTACCGGCTCCTCCCAGCGGTACATTGCCGACAAACACAAGGATTCTCGCCAGCGGACCGGCTCTTAATACATCCTCTGCAGGTGGGACTTGATGGGACATACTTACACAACCGGCCAGAAACATCGCCAAAACAAACATCCCCATAAAAATCCGACTGTTCCGCCAAACAAAATTCATATTCTTCCTCCTCCCTGCCACACACGGCAAACGATTAATTTTCAGCCGATTTATTTTCATTTTTAGACCACTTCAGATTATCGTTCTGGGTACTGATATTGAACTTCAGCAAATCCATAACATCCTGCTTCCACTGCTCAGGCGATGAATGAATCACTCTGCCAACAAAAAGCTCGCGCAGTTCGCGCAGTGCCGGTATTTTTGCAATTGCAAACTTATATTTCTGATACTGTGGTTCTTCTAATCTTTCATCTGGCAAATAAATCGGCTCGCGCCTGAAGTTTATTGCGAGCATGCAACGATTGGTTCTCTTGATGAAGTTCTCCACTTCTCTGTGCAAGTCCTCTACATTCTTAAAATTCTGATAATCTTTTCTGCTGACTATCCTGAAGAAGTAAGTCGCTTTTCCGCCGTCTTCGGCAGAAGCAGCTTCCATGGCAACTGCATTCCCTGGCTCTTCTGGATTCATACCGTAAATCGGAATCAAGAACCATAGATACTCACCGGTTAAATCACCTAAGAGCCCTCGCTTCAAGCCGATGCAGAGTTTTTCCTGTTGTGCCAGTGACTTCAAGAAACCGTATTCTTCCTCTATACCCACAGTCCCTAACTTCTTTTCAAGTTCCTTCCATAGTTCAGGCGAGATTGATTCTATGTCGCTTCTTCGGGCCGCCCTGCCTTCTTTCATAAACCGTGCAGCTCGTCTTATGACAGATGGGTCAGCCTTTGGCAGTAATTCTTTAAAGCACGATTGGACTTTGAGGGTGAGTTCGTTCATTAAATCAGAAAGCGTCTTCTTGAACGGGTCAAATTGCCTGCCCATCTTTGAAAAAACAATTTTTTCTCCGGACTCGGTATTTATTACCAGCGTGAAATCTTCTTCGCGGATTTCTGACAGGTCGCTGTAGGGAATCCTGACAATTTCTCCTTTTTCTGGTATCACCACTACTCCTGTTTCATATAGTTGCGGTTCGCAATTTCCTTTCTGTAATTGTTTGCCGGTTTCATCAAAATAAACGAACTCTGCCTGTGTCCCTGTTTTCCTGACGGTTTCGTGCATCAGCATGTCTTTCAGGAGGAGCTGGTTGCGCAATCTTGATAGAACTCTCAAGAAATCCTCATAGCTGTATCCGAGGTCAAAAAGAGTAAGTTTTTCTTTTGAGGTCAAATGAAGATGAATCTTGTAGTTTGCTTGAGAAACCTCAAGAATATCCCTTAGCGAGAAAATAAACGCTTCGCCAAATTCAGGAAGAATAGAAAGCACCTCTTCCTCAAGTCTAGCTTGAGCTACCCCGCTCGTCAATTCCTGCCCATTATCGCCGCTCAAAAGATAACTTAAAGAATATTTCATCGGGATGCCAATATCTTACAAAATTCCGCACTGCAAAAGCAACGTTGTCACGCTTTCTCCCCAGGATTAGACCCGACCGGTAGCCGCAGGCTTAGAGCCTCGCGCACCCTAAAGGGTGCGGCTACCGCGTCAGTGCAAGGTTCTTATCTCATTATTCCAAAAAGCTCACCAGCAAAACCTTTTATTTCCTCTTTGCTCAATGCTTCGCGATAATACAATTCTTTCATCTCTTCTTCAAATCTATCCAGGCATATCCTTAGATTCTCTTCAATTTTTCTTTTGTCCAATGGATTATGCATTTCCTTATCGGCTAACAGTCCCAGGGCATCTTTTATTTCAATTCCAAACTTTTTCTTGATAATCACAAGGTCATAAACATCTCTTGGCCTTGCTCTATCGTTCAGCGCTCTTATCTTCTCTGCAAATATTTCTTTTATGTCCATAACCGTGCAGGAGAGTTTAATGCCATAAAAATTTCTATATTCCATTGTCATTGGTTCAACCAATACCTTTTGATTAGTATTTATATTAATTTCTATCGTATCCGACTGGGTCAACACGCCTTGGTATTGCACAGAAAAGTCTAACCCGTATTTTTTCTCTTCTATATTTTTCAGTTTAAACATCTCAAACCTTGAGAATAATTTTTCCAAATCCAGCAATTTTAACTTCGTTCTTGAAGTAAAATCTAAATCTCTGGAAAATCGTAGCTGGTCTAAATAGCAATGATAAATCGCCGTGCCTCCCTTAAAGACAAGGTCTTCTTTAAATTCGGAATCATAGAAGACACCAAGGAGGACACCAAGGAAATAATCTTTTTCGGCATCTTGCAGGTGATACCTGGGTCCTCTCTTGTTCAAGAGTTCAAGCCGTGGTCTATCCAGTAAATCTATCTTCATAATAAATCCGCCATTTTGCATTAAATCTATTCGATTTAGACGTAAGTTTGCTATATCCTGTCTTATTTACTAACTTGTACAACTGGTTAGTATCTATTTTCAATAAATCCAGGATAAATCCAAGTTTCCTTCTGGTTGTTTCTGAGAATTTTTCAGCATAATTAAACAATTTTTCTAAGTCAAGTTTATTTTTCGCTTTGTTTAGCTTTTCCATAAGTAAGTCTATGGAATACGTATCGTTCTTGAAGTATAAATAATCCAGAATTATCTTTTCCAGCTCAGCAACTTTTATATAGTATCCTTCCAATGCTTCGGTCTTAAAACCAAAATATAACTTTTGCTTAATTTTCAAATATCTATAAGTGTTCCTGTCAAATACGTAACTTTTGCTTCTGCGTGTTGTTATTGAGGTTGTAGTACGGAGCATCTGCTCAAAGAGGCCATAAAAACTTAAGCCGGAATCCAGAGAAATGTAAGAATCCTTACAGAAGGCGCTGGCGATGATAAAAGGTGAAACACCTGCAAATCCACGCGAGGTAATATCTGATATGAAATAAAGTCCTCTTTTTAGAGGCACAAGCCATCCTTTTTCCTTCAATTCAAATATTCTCTTTCTCAGTGCAAACTTAGAATATCTTTCACCCAGTGCCTTATAAATATCATCAGTGGTTACAATTTTGCCTGAGGCAATAATAATATCTTCTATGTCTTTCAATCGTTTCTCAGTCAGGATAGTATGTTTTGAAACCATTTATATACCCCCATTGGGTATTTATCCAGTATTAGTATATACTAATATTTCTAAAATGTCAAGTTCTTGCAGACAAGGATGTATGAAAAATGGGCTAGTGGCTAGTGGATTGTAAACGTGGTGTATTGTTCAGGAATAATTACATCCGCTTCCGGGAGGTGTCTTTCAAGCCGGGATTTGAGAGCAACCGCACTTTTTTCTTCGCCATGGACAATGAATATCTTCTCAACGCCATCTATTGATGAGACCCATTCAACTAACTCCCTGGCATCCGCATGCCCTGAAAATTCGCTGAAATACTTTACCTTGCATTTAAGCTTTATCCTGTCACCATCAAGTTCAATATGCTTTTGCCGGGATTCTGCCGCTTTCTTGATTTTTCCTCCAACAGTCTGCTCGTCCATATAGCCAACGAAGACAATGGTAGTTTGAGGGTCACTGAGACGTTCTTTAAGTACATCCCTGAAAAACTCGTAATCCATAATTCGCGTTGAACTAAGAAAAATGTAAGGACCATCAGCACCTTTAGGAGGGTATGAATAATTTAAGCCAGAATGGTCAAAAGGCGATGTATTTAACCGGTAGATTTCCGGACGTAAAAATGACCTGTCCTCCCCGCAATACCAACCATCGTAGGCCTCAGTAATTTCCTTCGCCCAACTACTCGCAACATAGATAGGCGCTTCATACGGAATAATACCATCTTCTTTCCCTTCACAAATCTCAACTAACACTTTCTGTGTCCTATCCAGAACAAATGCAGGAATCCAGATAATTTTATTGCTCCTTATATCATTGCCGATTTCCTCTTTGAAATCCTTATATGAAACATCAGGCACAGGACGGACGACATCTCCATAAGTTGATTCAATAAATACGTACTCTGCAAATTCTGGAGGTGTGGGTTCCGGTACTATTGGAGACAAGTCGTTCCCAAGGTCTCCTGAAAAAAGAAGCGTCTTTTCACCGGCACCGCTCCCCAGTTCAACCAGGATTGATGCTGCTCCCGGAATGTGCCCTGCATTATAGAATTCTATGGTAATTCCCTCAGCCGGACTAAAATGCGTTCTATATGGATAAGTTTGGAAAAGTTCGAGAAGTTCATCCGACTCTCTCCTGGCGCATTCTTTGCAAATTCGCCAACCTCTTTCAGCAACATCCACTCTGTTCATTTTTACATGTTTTAAATTACGTTCTGCAATTTTATTTCTCCAGCTGCATAATGGATGACTGTGAACCACGTCTGAACGCTTTGATTTGACAAAGTCCTCTACGCCTAAATCGTTATACTGATAAGCCATCGCCAGCATGATTCCGGATAATTCTTTTGTGGCCTGCGTACAGTAGACAGGGCCGTTGAATCCCATTTTCTTTAACAAAGGAATCCTGCCTATGTGGTCGAGATGTGCATGAGTAACAAGCAGAAAATCTATTTTGTCTGGTTCGAATGTAAACATTTTGTCCTTTTCACTAACCATCCTTTCTGCTTCTTCAAAAGAACCTCCACCATCTGGTTCGCCATCGGGATAGAATTGACCGCAGTCAACGAGAAATTGTACGTCTTTGAATTGAACATGATAACAGGAACCACTGACCTCCCTGACAGCACCATTTGGCGTAATCAAAACAGAAGTATCTTCTTCCGCAAAAGCAGGCGGGAGTACTCCTGCAATAAACGTAGAAAGTAATACCAGTGCAACGATGGTTTTCTTTTTCACTATCTAACCTTTATGCCCGGAATGACAATAGCGCAATTGCGCAGGCTAAAGCCTGCGACTACCACTCCTCGCCTAGAATGACAGGAATGGATTGGTGCGTTTCTCGTCGCCGATAGTGGATGATGGACCGTGTCCCGGATATATTACCGTGTTATCATCAAATACAAGAAGTTTTTCTTTTATGGAATTGACAAGTTTCTGCTGTGACCCGCCGGGTAAGTCGGTCCTGCCAACTGAGCCAGCAAAGAGAGTGTCACCCGTAAAGAGAATATCGTCTACTTTGAGACATATTCCACCGGGAGTGTGTCCCGGGGTATGGATGACTTTCAGGGTTATCCCGGCAACTGCTATTTCTTCGCCATCTTCCAACAGTCGCGAAGCTGGTGGCGATTTGTATGCTGCTTGCAGGAATATCAGCGAGCCATTTTTTACAGGACTCATGAGAAGGTCTGCGTCAAGTCGATGAATCCATACTGGTACGCCAAATTCATGGTTCGCGCCTATGTGGTCTATGTGACCGTGAGTGTTAATAATAACCTGCGCTTTAAGATTATCTTCATCCAGAGCACTCTTGATTTTAGGGTAATCTGCACCGGGGTCGATAATTATTGCTTCTGCTGAAGGTGCTTTCGCAAGGATATAGCAATTTGCCTGCATATCACCAACAGGAATTGTTTTTAAAATCATATTATTAATCGCTAAGGTAGGAACGAACAGATAGCGCAGCGATTACACCATCTCTAGCAGCACAAGCTACTTGTTGAATACTACCAGAACAGATATCACCTGCCACAAAAATACCTGGCACAGATGTCTGCATTTTTTCATCTGCTATAATGTATCCTCTTTCATTGAGTTTTACCAGCTCTTTCACAAACTGTGAGCTCGGTTTAACGCCAACGTACACAAACACGCCGGAAACATTAATTTCTTTCTCTTCGTTTGTGTCTTTGTCCTTTATAGTAAGCGAAGTCACGCGGTCGTCTCCGTTTATAGAAACGGGAATATAGTTTAGTATCAGTTCCATCTCCTCGTTTTTTTCTAACCTTTCCTGTAATAGTTTTGCAGCACGTAATTGATGGCGCCTATGGATAAGTGTAACTTTGCTTGCAAATCGCGTAAGGTAAAGCCCTTCTTCTACCGCGGCATCCCCACCGCCAATAACTGCTACTTTTTTACCCTTGAAAAGAGGGCCGTCGCAGGTAGCGCAGTACGAAACGCCTTTACCTGTAAACTCCTGCTCACCTGGTATGTTCAATTTTTTTGGTACGCTGCCTGTTGCAATTATCACGGCACGTCCAATATAATCATCACTATCAGTCCGAACCCTGAATATTCCGTCACCTTGTTCTACATCCGTAGCTTCTTTGAACTCAAGTGACTGCGCACCAAATCTTTGTGCCTGCAACTTGAACCTGTCAACGAGTTCTTTTCCCTGTATACCTTCTGGAAAACCTGGATAGTTCTCTATAAAGTCGGTGTTAATTGGCGTGCCGCCAAGAAGTACTTTTTCAAGCACAAGTGTCTTGAGCTTTTCCCTTGAAGCGTAGATTGCAGCTGTAAGACCAGCCGGCCCACCTCCTATGATAATAACATCGTATGTTACGCTGGTCATCAAAAAGTTACCTCCTTTTGAATGGCTTTATTAACCCGGTTGCAATAATTTCGTGACCTTTTTCGGTTGGATGAGCGATGTCAAGTAAAAGGTCACTGCCAGGCGCATTGCCGTCGTAGTGTTTCTTCCATGCTTTCCATATATCTATCAACCCGATTTTTTCTGCTTTTGCGACTTCTCTTGTTGCCTGATTATACTTTGACGCAAGATAGTTGCCTGGTGGCTGGTAGGTTGGATTTGTGGTCAGAAACCAGATTTCAGCTGATGTTTCCTGTTTGAGGCGGTTCGCTATTTCCACCATATTTGCTCTGAATTCCTCGAGTGGCATTTGTATTTTCATATCATTCAGGCCAAAGCAAACAGTTATAAGGTCAGGGCTTTTTGAAACCACGTCTCTCCCGAGGCGCTCAAGTCCCATTGCAGATGTATCGCCAGATACTCCTGCATTTATCATGCTGATTGTGGCCTGTGGAAATTCCTGCTCTAGTAGCCGCTTCCACTTTGCTACGTATCCGTCCTGCACACCATAACCATATGTGACAGAATCACCAAGCGCAACTATAGTGATTGGTTTTCCTCTATCAAGTTTTGCAAGGGTTTGCTCGATAGGAGGAGATACCTTTCGTGCACAGGCAACACAAACGATAGATAAAAACAATACAGGTAAAAAATTTTTAAGACACATCCCACTCATTAGATATTAACGCATATAACAATTGGCGGCAGAAAAAAGCGCCTGAGTTTTCAGGCAAGAATTTCTTTGATTTTTGCGTTGTCAGAACTGCCGACTACGATAGTTGACGCTGCACCCCAACCAGGAGCTGTACCATAGATGTGCCCCATGTTTATCCCTGCATCTGAAATTTTCTGGCTCACTTCTGCAAGAATGCCGACTATGTCTTCCATCTCTGTCACAACTACTTCTTTCTCGGTTGTTGAGTAGCCAGCATCCTTCAGCGCTTCAGCTGCTCTTTCATTGTCTGAGGTAACAAACATGAAATACGCTTTACCTTCCTCAGAGCAAGCGCAGATCGCCTGAATGTTTACCCCCTGCGAACTAACTGCCCCGGCAATTTTTGCAAGCAGTCCCTTCTCATCCGCTGCCTCTACTACAAGTTCCTTTGCAATGCGTGAGTTTGCCATGTTTCACCTCCCATATCCCTACCTTAATCCATGAAATCTATATTACCAAATTTTACCCTTTTTTGATACGTTTTGCAAATTGGTCAGAATACTTACCGTTTGGCGTGTAAATCGTTCAGGAAGAGGAATTTTGTGCTTGTGCGTGAAAACCAGTAGATGATGAGCACACTTACTGCGCAGACACTTATACAAATAATTTTTTGAGGGTTGCCAGATGTGATAGCAACAGGTAAGGTGAGAAAAGCACAAGCATACTGAGCGAACAGAGCGAGACGGCGTGCCCAATATTCTCTGCGCCATAGTCCCTGTCCAATAACGAATGCAGCGGCACCCGCAAATACCAATGCAAATCCAAAGCTTGCGTTATGGACAGCACCAAGCAAGTCCGAGCTATCCTTTATTACTACTGTAACGCTGTTTGCGCCAGCGAGAATCAACGCTACACCAAAAATATACCATACCACAACAAGCACAATCAACAAAAACGGCCTTTTCATTATAGCCTCCCAAATATTAATATGATTTTTTTGCTGCTGTTTGGAAAATATGCAGAGTAGATATTTTATAAATTTCCGCAGAAATGTCAAGCGCAAATTTTTAGTTGATTGCGATGTGTTTTAGGATATGCTTAGCAAGTGTGCGGCTGCGGCGATTTACGGAATTTGACAACGAAAGAAAAATGCTAAAGCATGCATAAAGAAGACGGCCTTCGCCTATTTTGCGGACAATAAACGCAGGATACCCATCTGCAAATTTCAGCGAAACCGTGGACTCTTTCCCGTGCGGCAACTCAATTACGTCACGCCATCCAAAAGCAAAACTGCTTCCTGGCTTTAGAGGTATTTTCTCCGCGATTGTCTGTGGCTCTATAATTTTGAGCCCGAATATTTCTATCAACTGCTCCTCATATAATTTTGCCATATAGTCCTTCTGACCAAAACGCGCCTCGGTCAGAAGAGTCCCGCCGTTACGAACAAAAGCAAGAAGTTTTTCTGCCCACTCTTTCTTGAGACAATATGGATTCGGTAAAATAATGGCATGGTATTTGAATGCTTCTTTTGCCTCGAGGTCTCGCTCAAAAATAAAATCAGCTGGCTGCGCATTACGTGTAATAAGTTGCGTTATTCCGTCAAGGCACGCAAAGTAATGGCCAATCCCCGTCTCGCCTTTTACTGGCTCCCACTGTCCGATTGAAACACGTGGATAGCCCTGCTCCTGAAACGTCTCTACGTCTGAAGTGCGAAGGTATGCTATTGCTACGTCCGGATTTATTTTTGCATGAGATTCTTGAGAGTGTAGTTCATGCGTGAGTTTTGTAATTGCATGAAGCCGTTCAGTTGGCCCGGCTGCGAAATCAAGTATGCCAAAACCAGCCGTTTCACTGCCAAACAACGGTGCTCTCCAGTTATGGTATAATATTGTTTCGGCGCCGTGTAAAGCAAGCTTTCTGGTCCACTTTGTAATATCTTCGCCGGATACCGGCGAAGGACTTCCCCACCTGACATTCGGCCCACCCTGCAGTTCTGTAACATGGAATTCGCACTTTCTGCCGCGTGTCCAACTACGCCACCAGTCAGCGAGAAGGCCAAATAATTCAAGTGACATTTTGCCGCCCGCAGGATAAACATCCCAGCCATACCAATCCATATTCTCAGCAAGTAAATCGTGGTCAGGCACTCTCGGTGCAATGCCGAGGAAACCATTCGTGCCCACAGGATGCACGGAATCATACTCGCGGACTATTGATTTTTCCCACTCAATCCAGTTTTTGAGCTGCACGTCTTTGAATCTATACCAATCAAGATAGATATGCGGATTACCTGCATCCCAGAATCCTGTGCGTGGAGGTACTACTTGCGACCAATCAGAGAACTCTTGTGTCCAGAATTTTGTGCCCCAGACGTCATTAAGCGTAGCAAGGTCACGATAGCGTGCACGCGCCCAGTTACGAAAAGCATCTATGGTTGCAGGACAAAAGCAGTATTCTTCCGGTGCGGTCATATCAAGAGGAGGATAGACAGGTTCATTGTCCACCTGCCACATTGCAAGCGCAGGATGTTTTGCATAACGACGGACTACTGCTCTTATGTATCGCTCCGCAATTTTTTTGAAACGGTGGCTATCGCGGCAAACGTTTGGCCTGGGGCCATACTCTGGATAAAGATGGCCAAGAGCAGATACCGGCCGGATTTCAGGATAGTCATGTATTGCCCATGAAGGCGCCTGCGCAGTAGCAATGCCGAGAAGAACGTGCAGATTGCACTCGTCTGCAAGTTCCATCGCACGGTCGAGCCCTTCCCATTTGAATCTACCCTCTTGGGGTTCAACCCAATTCCATGCCATCTCACCGAAGCGAATGAGAGTAAAACCTGCGCTGGCGATTTCGTGAAATGCGCGTAGCCAGTAATCTTCTGGCCACTGGTCCGGATAAAAAGTTACGCCTATTTGCATCGTTTTTCTTTGTAAATCAACCCATTAGGACCTTAATGTGGTGGGTTTTGCCGTCACCAAACGGACGGACGAGATTTCCTTCTATTTGCTTACCGTCAACTTCTATAGAACGGACGCCTTTCTGGACTGTCTCCGGATTCTTTATTTCAATCTCACAGGTCTCACCGCGGAACCGCCGTGTCACATTTATTTCTTTCCATTGTGACGGCAGACAGGGGTCGATTACCAGGCCGTCAAAAGTTCGCCGGACGCCGGCTATCCACTCCAGCATAGCTATCAGTACCCAGCCGGCAGTCCCCGTAAGCCAGGTGAATGCTCCTTCTCCAAACGCATAAGGATGCCCCGGGCCAACGAGATATTCTGCAAATGCGTATGGCTCGGTCTTGTAGAGATTTATATCCTGCTTTGTATTTGGCATTATTTTTCTTAAATGTTCGTATGCTTTGTCACCTTTACCAGCAATTGCAAGCGCGCAAATCATAAACGTTGCAGCATGACAGAAGACAGCTGCATTTTCTTTTGTCCCTGGAGAGAACAGCGCAATTCTCCCGAGAGTCGGGTCATACACGGAATAATGCGGATGAAACAGAGCAAGACCGTATTCCGTGTTAAGATACTTATCAACTGCTGACAGTATTTTCTCCAGTCGCTCTGGAGGAACGACTCCTGCCATTATCGCCCAGGATTGAGGGTTAAGATATATTTTCCCTTCCTGGTTTCTTGAAGAGCCAAAGACCTCTTTGTTGTCTTTATAACCACGCACGTACCACTCGCCATCCCATGCAGTTTTATTTATACGCTCCGACATTTTTTCAGCACGAGTAAGCAATAATTTCTGGGTCTTTCTATCACCAGATATTTCCGCAAGTTCTGCTGCTATTTTAAGTGCACGGACGAGAGCAATTGCAAGCCAGACGCTCTCGCCTACTCCTTTCAGGCCTGCACTATCTATACCGTCATTCCAGTCACCATGGCCTATGCGCGGGAAACCGTGGACGCTCGTGTCATTCCAGGTATAGTTCAGCTGCCGGAGGATATGTTCGTAAACCGTACCTTTACCATCTTCAATCGCACCTTTGTCCCAGTTAGGGTCTATCCTTGTTGCACCGTCACGCCAGCGATCCTTGAGGTAAGGCATCTCTATGTTAAGAAAATCCTTATCTCCTGTTTCCTTTATATAAGCATCAACTGAAGAAACGTACCATATAGGATGGTCCTTGCAAGGCCGGCTGGAATACGGGCCATAAACGTCTGACCAGCCAGGAGCACAGGTGCCGTCGCGTCTTATCAGCCGTGCTATTGCGAGCAATTTCTTACGTGAATACCCAGCATCAATTGCGAGCATTCCCTCTGAATCCTGGCAGGAGTCACGGTAACCGCGGCCACCCTGCCCTTCGTGATAGAGTCCTGGTGAACGGCTCCAGTAGTTTGTTATGTGAATCTGGTATGGGAGCCAGTTGTTTATCAAGTTATTGACCTGGGGGTCTGGCGTGGTAACTTTGAAATTGGAAGTACGCTTCTGCCAGTATTCCTTCGTTTTTGTCAGTGCAGAAAGTGCTTTTGTTTGAGCAAGATACTTTTCTTTGAGGATAGAAATTGAATCTGAAGAATTTGTTATATCGTCTGAATTAGAACGCATTGCTACCCCGAGAAGCACAACTACCATTTTCTCCTCGCCCGCCTCCAAGCTCATTTCACCCTGAAGTACACCGACGCCTCTTTCTCCATCACAATAGGAATTATTGAGATGCTCCTGAGTCAACGCTTTTGGATTTGCCACGTCACCTTCTGGGCCGAGAAACGTCGGTTTGTGACACTCATAAGAAAGCGGTTGGATAGACATTGCAAGAAATGCATTGTATGTCATCGGTTCTATCTTGAAGAAGCGCCATGGCGTTGTTTTGTACGCTATTATGGACTGAGTAGTTTTGTCATAGCTGACTTTGTTGAATAAAGTCGTTATGTTGCCTAGAGCTGCTTCACCGCTGGCGTCACCGATAAGCCACTCAACCGAAGGATAGACGTGCAGCGTCCGCTGTTTAGAAGAATTGTTCCTGATGCGAACTGTCCAGCACTCAAGCGGGTCGTCTTGTGGGACGAAATATGTAATTTCTGATTCTACCTCATTGGTTTGGGTAAGCACACTGGTATATCCAAGCCCGTGGATTGCCTGGAAACGCTGATAGGGTTTCTTCAGCGGCTGCCAGTTTGCTGACCACAACTCACCGGTTGCCGTGTCCTTTATATAAACGTATCTGCCGGGGCGGTCTGTCTGCCAATTCTGACCAAACCATGACAAAAGACGGTCTGTGCAACAGTCACGGTACCATGAGAAACCACCGCCAGTATGGGTTATAAGACAACAGTAGTCCTCATTTGTAAGATAGTTTACCCAGGGCCGGCCACAAAGACGCGGGTCGGTTATAACGTATTCTTTTCCATCATCTGAGAATTTTCCAAAATGCGCGCTGCTTGTTGACATCAATAAACCTCCTTATGATGAGATTACAGAAAATGACAGCGTGCTAGTTCAATACATCACCAGCATCACTTTTAGGTCGGCGCGCCGGCAATTCCGCTAAGCGGACATTGATTTTTTGGCTTATAGTATTTAATGTAGTAAATTTTTCATTATGCCAAAAAATCTATAGCGAGGCATTAAAGTAATCTAAACCTAACCTAAAGTTTTAATACGAGCGTGTCCGCGTGCGGAACGCCAGGCAGCCGACCAACTGTCGGTCATGTGTCTGAACCTGGAATGACAGTTACAGCCCGGGAACCGGTTTCAAAATTGTCACTTCGCAATCGTTTTCTGATATTTTCTTTCCGCGCTCGTAGACCTCTGCGCAGAGACGGTGCTTACCATATTTCTTTGTCTTATCACAATATTTTGCGAATTGCGTGGTTAGTTTCTCTCCAGGAAGTTGAATCACACTGTCACAAGGACAATCTGCAGAAATTTTCCCCTGACAGACCCCGATGCCAGATGGTGTTTCCAGCCAGTATTTTATGTCACAGTGTATAGCCCTTGCTAAATCATTAATAAGATACCACTTCACCCACGTGCCTGAATGCCTGCTTGCTGTCCTGGTCGCAGGATAGAAACTCACAAGAACCTGCTGGTACGCTTTCTTCAGGGCAAAATAACCTTTCTTTGGTTTCCTCCAGTAGTCAACAACTGCATATGTAACCGATGGCCACGGCTCGCAAAACATAAACTGAAATATTCCTGTGTAAGGACGATATTTGTTTCTGCGATAGTGCTCTATTGCGCGTTTCAACATAGTCGCCTGATGTTCCTGAGTGTTTTGCACTGTCTGGGCGAGTGTGCGCCCCATCTTTACTTTAGCAACATCAAACGTTTGATGATATTGAAAGTTGTGATACTTCCATACTTTCCAATTCGGCGGCCAGAGGTCTTTTTTATTGAACGTTTTCTTTAATGAAGCTACGCATGGGAGTGCTTCGCAACCAAACTCAGTTACAAATTTCAGTCCTGAACAGTCAGGGTCATAGTCGTAGAGACCATTCTCTATAAACCATCCGGGATACGGATGTTGTTCAAAATCAGAAGAGCGGACAACAATACGGGTAGAATCCCTGGCGTCAACCGCCTGTTTTAGCTGGACATCAAGCGTTACTCTCTGACTGACCGATGGTTCGTTGTGACAGCACCAGAACAGAATAGACGGATGGTTATACAGAAGGTCTATCATATCAAGGATTTGTTTTTGTGCGCGACCAGCAAATTCGTCATCGTGCGCATATTCCCACTGAAGTGCAAAATCCTGCCACACCATAATACCTGCCCTGTCACAGGCAGAATAGAATTCGGTACGATTTACATGTGCATGGACTCTGACAAGGTTTACGTTCGCGTCCTTTAACATCTGCATATCGTGTTCGATTTTCTGTCCGGTGTATTCGCTTAGCCATTGGGTTGGTATTATGTTTGTACCACGCGGAAAGATGTGACGGCCGTTTAGAAACAGGCCCTTTTGCTCATCGTAACGAACTTCGCGAATGCCGAACTGCACCTGTTGGCAAGCGGAAAGAGATTGCTTCGCTTCACTCGCAATGACAGTTAATGTGTAGAGGTATGGCTTTCCATGGTCCCAGGACCACCAGAGATGTGGTCTTTGGACAGATAGAGTAATTGTACGAAAATTCTGGCCGCGTGACAATGAATTTATACTGATGTTTCTCGACACCACACGACCAGTTGCATCAGCAATTTCAACTTTTAACTGTGTATTGTCAATAGGTTTCACTGCCTCGATTGTTATCTCCGCATTGATTGACGCGTGGGACTGATTGAGAATTTTAGATCTGACTTTTACCGAAGGAATCCGGAGCAATTCAAATGCCTCTATCTCTACGTTGTTCCATATACCACCTGTGTTTCTATCCTGACCATACGTAGGACTACAACCACCAGGGCGGCAATCGTGATGACCAAATATACCTTTTATAATTCGCTTTTCGTTCGGCCAGATACGTGGACTCTCACGCGGTGAGTCAACCCGCACAAGAAGCGTGTTCTGCTTGCGCAACAACCCACTTGTCTCAAACCCAAACGGCTGGAAGTATCCCTCGTGCTTCCCGAGATACTTACCGTTGAGCCAGACGTCTGCAAAGTAATCAACACCATGGAATCTAAGGACTGACGCATTTCTCATCTGGTCTTCGGGTACCTGAAATTGCCTGCGGAACCATACAACGCCAGATACATCAAGACCGCGCAAATACCAGTTTGCAGGTAACATAATACGCTTCCAGAGCTTCTGGTCAAATGAATATTCCCACCTGCCGTTCAAATTGTAAATAGACATATTTTTCTCCTGACAAAATTATTATTCAAGGTCTTCGGACCACGTGACAATTCTGGCCCGACCCAACCGCTTTGCTGCATAAAGCGCTGTATCTGCCTTCTTTATAAGTTCTTTATCTGTGTCTGCGTCCTCAGGAAAAGCCGCAATGCCAATGCTGATAGTTATCTTTTCAATCACGCTATCTGATTTTATCCCGGGAGAAGAAATAGCTGTTTGAATTCGCTCCGCGATTCGTCTCGCCATATCACAACTGGCGCCGGGAAGGATTATAGCAAATTCATCCCCGCCATAGCGGGCCGGGGAGTCGACTTCACGGATGCATTTCTTTACTTGAGTTGATACTTCTTTGAGCACCTTGTCGCCGAATGGGTGGCCATGACGGTCATTTATTTCCTTGAAATGGTCTACATCGAACAGTATCATTGTGACACTGCCACCAAAACGTCTGGCACGAGTTATCTCTTCGCTTAAACGGGTTGAGAAATACCGGTACACGTAAAGACCGGTTAGACCGTCGGTTATAGAAAGACGTTGGACTTCCTCGAACAACTGCGCATTAAAGATTGCAACACTTGCGAGATTTGCAAAAGTACCCAGTGTCTTTAAATCTGTCCGGGTTATTTGCTGCCGACTAAAAATATTGTCTGCTTGTACGATACCTACGGTATCCCGTCCTGCAAGCAGTGTACGGTAAATATGACCACCATCAAAATATTCCTGCTTGTTCTCGAGCACCATATCAACCAATTGAGATATGCCGGACTTCAGTGGAACGGATTCATCCAACTCCTTCAGGCCCTGCCCAATCATAGCTGAATATCTGCCCTTAAGTACCTTCGCTTCTTTGTCAACCATATATAACCGTGCCCTGTCAAAACCAATCTGAGTAATAAGGGCATGCATGACAGTCCTCAATATTCTCTCCAGGTTCATTGAACTTATTATTGCTTGCGTTATTTCGGAGAAAGCAAGCAACTTCTTTATTTCCTCTTGCTCCCGCGCGTACAACCGCGCATTCCACAAACCAACCGCAATCTCTCCTGCATAGTCGCGTAATTTCCCGGTTTGTTCATCTGAAATAGAACGATGGCCGAGTGCATTGTCGGCTGACAGCACACCCATTATCTCACCGTGCAACTTTAGCGGGACACAGATACAATATTCCGGCTCGGGCAGGACCAGACAATCCATATTTTCGATAAGACACTTGACTGGAGGCACGTTAGTATCGCGGTTGAGAGAATAGACCGTTTCTCCCTCCAGTACCCCTCTCTGTTCAAGGATTTGTTGTAAGGAAAGAGTGTTCGAATCCGCGTCATAAAAGAAAACCGCTGTCCTGTCAAAATTTAGAACTTCGACTATGAAGGTAAGCGACTTGCGCAGAGCAAGAGCGATGTCTGACTGCAAGGAAAGAAAGAGTCGACTTACCTGATAAAGGTTTTCTAAATGCGACGTCCCTGATGCTCCCAAATTACACCTACTTTTGTGCCAGCATAAGACTGCACTGGTAGCCGCAGGCTTTAGCCTGCGCAACCTGAAGGTTGCGGCTACCACATGGCATGAGACGCTACGCTATCGAAACAAGGAGTTCGTTTACCTCTCGTGATGCTATGCTCATCTCCTCTTCCATTCGGGTGCGTGTGTATGTGCCTAAACGGATGTAACTAAGTATTTTTGCAATATGTTCCACCAGGACCATCTCCATACTTCCCCAAAGCGAATGCGCAGGTAAAGACCGGCCCGACCTCAAGAAGCTGATTACTTTTTCTCCTGTCTCGCCAACCTGAATAGCCCATAGGCGCTGCTCTGGTATGGTTGGAGGAATCATACCAACAGCGCGCGTGTATCTTATGAGTGATTCGGAACTTAGCAGATGCTCCAATACCAGCATTGCCTCTTGGGTAACGTCACTGAATGAAGTTATGGCAAGATTTGAGCCGCCGATAAATACGAAGCGGCCAGCCGGGCCCTGTGGAAGTAACGAAACGTCAAAATGTCTTGAAAACCGCGTTGCCTCAGACAAACTGGGGTCAGACAAAGGCCAGGTTCCACATATATGTATTGCATGTTTGTCCCTCATAAAGAAACGTTCAGAAATAGTACCACGGTCAAGCTCAATATCAGCAGGGTCAATTGCTTCTTCAGCGAGAAGCGAAAACCAGAAATCCAACCCTTTTAGAGCATTTGCATCTGCAAAAGAGGCGCGCGCCCTGCCATCAGTCGTATCCAGAAAATTTCCGCCTGCCGACCATATCCACGGAGCAATGTACTGAATAAGACACGGGTCTTTGAGTCCTGCTATACCGATTGGTATATAGCCGGCTTTGCGCAACTTGTGGCAGCCAGACCGAAAACTTTCCCATGTATCAAATATACTTTCTGAAAGCCCGACTTTTCTGAAAATATCTTTACGCCAGTAAACAACTTGAATATCCATAAACCACGGTACGGCACAAAGCCGGTCATTATGCCTGCAGGTAGAAAGGACCTGCAGCAGGAAACTGCGTTTCTCAAGTTCCATATCCACCCCAGCGAATGACCTCAATCCCCCGAGGAAATTGCACGTAGTGGTCCAGGTGTTACCTATCTGTATCACGTCCGGGCCGCGCTGCTTTTTTATTGCAACCATAAGCCGGTCCCAGGCCTTGAGCCACGGAACTATTTCTGCCAATATTTCAATATCAGGGTGAAGTTTGCGAAATGCAAAAATCTCGCGTGAAATCGCAGATTCGGAAGCGAAACCGGCATTCGGCATTGTCCATAATCGAACGGTTTTTGTATCCATCCTTTTAGTATCCGTATTATTCCTGTTTCTTTTCTACGTGTGTATAAAAAATAATAAGGGCAGGTTATTAATTACTGACCTCGCGTTACTGACCTCGCGAGGCGTAAGGGGCCGTAACTCTTCAGAAATCAATTTTCCTCTCTATGAAAGAAACGCCAAGAACGCATTTATCATGCTGCTCGAGCGGCTCTTTGACCCAGACGACTCTGCCAAATGTGTGTATCGGCTGACCATTTGGCACTTCTATCGCAAGCTCAATTATGGTTGCTTTTATCAGATACTCGTGCATGCCCTGATATATGCACTTTTTTAACGCACAGCGTGGCCCTTTTTTACCCGGACGATAATATATGCAATCCTTGCATTTCCACCAGCTTGGCCATGTAAGACGAACTCCTCCCTGACTGACATTTTCCATACGAGCCGGGATTTCCTCATTTATCAGCCGCTTGCCACTATCATCAGCCAAAAAACAGTTTGCGTCTGCTTCAAATGGACGCCTTTGAAATTTTCTCTGTTCCACCTTACCCTCCCCGCACGGTATATTTTTATCTTAACCCTTGAGTGCGCCGGCAGTAATCCCTTTTATTATGTGCTTTTGCATCAACAGGTATACCGCTACTACTGGCACTGTAGCTATGGTTATTCCCGCCATTAATAGCGGATAATCCGTTATATGAGTCCCCTGAAAAACCATTAAACCGCGCTGTATCGGCATCTTCGCCTTATCCTGTAGCATTACCAATGCGAGCAGAAATTCGTTCCAGATGTTAAGTGCGTTGAATATTACGATAGTTGCAAGCGCTGGCCGAGCGAGCGGCATTGCGATTCTCCAGTAAATACTAAAACGTGACGCGCCATCCATCATTGCCGCTTCTTCAAGTTCCTTCGGTAACTGTTGAAAGAAACTCCTCAATAGGAATATCGCAAATGCAAGACCGCCGTTTATGTAGCAAAGTATGAGGCCTAAACGCGTATCAAGTAAACGAAGTTTTTGCAAAAGGACGTACAACGGAACGAATGCTCCTGGCAATGGAATCAATAAAGTAGAAATGAGCAAAAGAAAAAGTACGTTTTTGAGTGGGAACTGGAGCCGTGCAAAAGCATATGCAGCAAGCGACGCAATAAAAACCACTCCGAGAACGCCAAAAACCGTATAAATAATACTATTGAAAAAATAAGTGCCAAAATTTGCTTTTGTCCATGCTGCTATGTAGTTAGACCATTTTGCATGTTCTGGAACCAAGCTCATATTTGTGAAAACTTCACTCTGGCTTTTCAATGAAGAAGAAAACATCCATGCAACAGGAAAAAGACAGGTGATCACGACGAGGATTAAGACAAAATATACAATGGTATTAGTCATTATCCGGTTCATATCTTTTGCGATGCACGGCGAGAGACGTTTATTTGTACCAGAGAAACTATCAACAGCACAAGGCCAAATACAACGGCCATTGTCGTTGCATAACCAAATTCCCCATTGTTCATATACTCATAGATACGCGTGATTGGAACGTGGGTCAAACCAGCCGGGCCGCCGCGCGTCATACCGTATATAAGGTCAAATATCTGCATTGAGCCAAGAATCGTCAGGATAGAAACGACTACAAAAGTCGGAATCATAAGAGGCACGGTTATGCGCTTGAACTGCTGCCATACGGAAGCGCCGTCTATAGACGCTGATTCATAGAGTTCACGTGGAATACCCTGCAGGCCTGCGAGAAGTATGATAAATCCCCACCCAAAGCCTTTCCACATATGAACAACTGCAACGCCGGTAAGCGCTGTTTTTGCTTCAGAGAGCCAGCCGAAACCCTGAAATTGAATCATCCCCAAGCCGGTAAGGCCGAAATTGAGAATCCCGTAGTTGGGGTCATATATCCATTTCCATACTAACGCTACGACAATAAACGATAGCACCGGTGGCAGAAAAAATGTTGTGCGGAAAAAATTCTGCGCTTTTACGCCGCGGTCTACCAATACCGCAAGAAGCAAAGCGAGCGCATTCTGTATTATGAGTGCAAGCAGTGTAATGTAACCAGCAGCACCCATTGAATACCAGAAGTTGGGGTTGTTAAAAAGCACGTCTTTGTAATTGTTCAAGCCGACGAACTGCATGCTCTTTGACACACCGTCCCACTGGAATGCACTCAACTGGAATGTTTTAACGAACGGGTAGACGCTAAAAACGCAAAACATTGCTAGCGCTGGTAATATAAATAAGAGATTTGAAATCCGGCTACGGTTATGCATTTTTGTTACCTGGCACTCGCTACTCTCTTTTTCTCGGATTCAATTTCCTTCGCGACCTGCTCCGGGGTCTTGTAATCCGCAACGATTGATTGCATCCCGGTGAACTTGACGGACAAAACCTTCCAATCCTCGGTTATTGGAAGTCGGTCCTGCGTTATGTCTAAATTGTTTGCGAACTCGCGCAGTACCGGGGAAAGTGCTGTGCAACACCTCTTGTTCGCAGGAATATTCCTGGTCTCCTGTGCAAGGAAGGCCTGCTGTTCATCGTCTGTAAGCCATTCCAGGAATGCGATCGCTTTGTCTTTGTTGGGTGATTCTGCGTTTACATTCAATGAGGACGCACCGCCTCCCCAGATCTTGAGAGGATACTTAGCGTCCGGTAATCTGGGCGGTAACATAATGCCGTAGTTCAATTTGGGATTCATACTATGATATACATTGACGCCCCAGGAACCATTCCATGCCATTGCTGCACGGCCGGTGGCAAAAAGACGCTCAGCATCTTTGTTTACCATTGTCGCCACGCCCGAAGCGAACATACCTGCTTCTCTCATTTCACCGAGAAGCCCGAGCAGGCGGACCCAGCGTGGATCGGTGTATGGTAATTTACCACGGATAGTATCAATTACACCTTGTTTGCCGAGAAGGTTCCATTCATAACTTGATACAAAAGCACCAGCAAGCCAACCCTCGCCAAAACCACTTACGAATGGCTGGATTCCTGCGGCACGAAGTTTCCTGCCTGCCTCTATAAATTCAGGCCATGTTTTTGGAGGGTTTTCAGGGTCAAGACCTGCTTCCTTAAAAAGGCCTTTGTTATAATAAATCTGCATACTGGTTACGTCAATTGGCACGCCATATATTCCCGGTTCCACATCCCACTGATTACCAGAAAAGAAGCTGCTATACGCAAGTGGCTTTTCAAAAAATCTGTCCTTCCATCCGCTTTCCATTTCTTTAGTAAGATTTGCAATGTGACCTGCTTTTACGTATGCTGCAAGTTCGCGGTCATCACCAAGCGGGCTGAAAACGTCTGGTAACAGGTTTCCCTGTGTTGCAGCGCGAATCTTGTCGCGATAAGCATCGGACGGAGCAAATGTCTCAAACTTTACCACAATGCCGGTTTGCTTTTCATAGCGCTTTGCGAGTTCATTGAATACATCCTCACGGTCTGTCATCCAGTGCCAGATAATTACGTCTGTCGACTTTTGCTTTTCCTTGCTGGTGCAACTGGTTAATATCGCAGAAGTAACTGCCAGCAAAATTGAAAAAACAACAAGACCTGAGATTGCAAATTTGGAATTCCCCCTAGTAAGTTTAGACATTCTTTACCTCCGTCTGCAAATTTTCCGTCTTGATATATACCGCAATTTGACAAACAATTATACCACGCAATCGACAAAAATACTATAACTTTTTTGCTCTCTACCGGTACTTTCTTGCGGTTTTTTATTAAGTGGCTAACGCTACGCGGTATGAATTATATCACGGATAGAACTGAAATGTCAAATAATTCTTTAGCCAAAACTGGCTTTATTCGGACATTTTCAAAAGGACTTGACAACGCAACAGATAGTGTGGTATAGTGTTAAATGCCACATCATTTTGTGGTTTTGGTACGTGATAATCTGTTTAAAATTAAAGTGAAATGCCCCTTCTGTGGCTCCGATACTGATAAAGTTGTCGATTCCCGCCCGATTGATTCAAGCGCAGTTATAAGAAGGCGTCGCGAATGTCTCGCTTGCAAAAGAAGATTTACCACGTATGAAAGACCGGAAGAAATGCCTCTTATGGTCGTAAAGCGTGACCAGCGACGCGAACCGTTTGACCGTGCCAAAATAACCCATGGTATTGTGCGTTCCTGTATCAAACGACCTGTGTCACAGGATGATATCGAGAAAACGGTATCGGAAATCGAACAGGAACTACAGAACTATATTATGGAAGTACCTTCAAAAACAATCGGCGATATGATTCTTCGAAAGTTGAAAAAATTGGATGAAGTTGCTTATGTAAGGTTCGCATCTATATATAAGGAATTTGACGGGCTTGACGCGTTCTTGAAAGAACTGAACCGCCTGAAAAGAAAATCTGCAAGAACACAGCAAACGGCCCGCGCAGGAGGCAAACAATGATCAATGACAGCGAAAGACAAAATATTCAAAGCAGCACCAACGATAACCCTGGGGGTCAAATAGAGACGAAAGAATATAGTCAACTGAATAGCGAACAGCCCGGTCAAAGAAAAATCGAATTTGCACCGCCGCATCCTGAGGTTAAACTTACGGAAAACGCATATAAGATATTGAAGAAGCGTTACCTGAAAAAGGGTGAAAATGGCGAGCCCGCCGAAACACCCGAACAGTTATTCTGGCGGGTTGCACGGAACGTTGCAGAAGCAGACAGATTTTATGACTTTAATGCGGACGTTCTTTCGAGTGCAAAGGAATTTTACCATGTAATGGCCTCGCTTGAGTTTTTGCCTAACTCACCGACTCTTATGAATGCAGGGAGGGAACTGCAACAATTATCTGCTTGTTTCGTCTTACCAGTTGGTGACTCGATGGAGGAAATTTTTACCGCTGTCCACAACACCGCGATAATCCAGAAAACCGGTGGCGGAACTGGTTTTTCCTTTTCCCGCCTCAGGCCAAAGGGTGATATGGTGAAGAGTACCGACGGTGTTGCCAGTGGACCGCTTTCTTTTATAGAAGTTTTTAATGCGACAACGGAGAGCGTACGCCAAGGCGGACGCCGGCGTGGAGCAAACATGGGCATATTGAGAGTAGACCATCCTGATATAATTGAGTTTATCACAGCAAAGCGCCAGCCGGGACGGCTAACGAACTTTAATATTTCGGTAGCGCTAACTAACGAGTTTATGCGCGCACTTGAAAATGACGAAGAATATGACCTTATAAACCCAAGGAATGGGGAACACGTGAAGAAACTAAAGGCGAGCACAGTGTTTGATATGATTATTCAGAATGCATGGGAAACTGGAGAACCCGGCATTATATTCATCGACAGAATAGATGAAGATAACCCTACTCCTTCACTCTGTCATATAGAAAGCACCAACCCTTGTGTTACAGGCGATTCACTAATTCCAACCGATAAAGGGCTTGTTTCAATGTCTGCACTCGCAAGGGACTCAAAAAAATCTTCAACAAAGGTCGCGGTTGACCCGCGTATGCTACCACAATTCATATATGGTGGCCACCCAACACTTACACAGCCTACCGAATCGGCTATCCTGAGTATGCCTGCTGGAGTTTGGCGAACCGGAGTGAAAGAGACAATTAGAATAAAAACAAAATGCGGCTATGAGGTAGTTGTAACACCAGACCATAAAATAATGACGCCAGATGGCTGGAAACCCGCAGGTAAATTGAAACCTGGCGTAGACCAAGTACTTATCCAATGTGGCCAGGTAAAATTTAATGGGGATAGAAAATTGCCATTCAATGTCCATAATGTCATCAGAGGAGAAAACGGTAGAATATACAAGTTTTTCATGCCACAATATTGGGATAGAGAACTGGGGCAAATTATTGGATTGGTGATAGGAGACGGATGGGTGATTCTTTCTGATAAAGAATCCCGCGTAGGCATTTCGTTTGGGCATGACCAAAAGCAACTTATGCATTATGCGAAAGAAATCTGTGATAGGTATTATGGCTACAAGATAAAAGTCGCCAATAGGAATAATTCGAGTTATCAATTATCATACCATAGTAAGTTCTTCGCACAGTATTTTGTGAATCTGGGATTAAAACAGGAAAAAGCAGAAAATAAATGTGTACCTTCAAGCATATTTACGGCACCAAAAGACGCCATTGTTGGTTTCCTGCAAGGATTATTTACGAGTGATGGAACAATGGCAATTGCAAAAAATGGAACCTGTTATGTTCGATTAACGTCTAAATCGCGAAAATTGCTAGACGGAACTCAGATGCTTCTCATATTGTTTGGCATAAAAAGCAGAATATATGCCAGACATCGACCCAAACGTTTAGGGTTTGAATATAATGGAAAGAATGGTCGAAAACAATATCTGCTGGATGGAAAATTGTATGAACTCCAGATCTCTAGAGATTGCCTTAGCAGATTCATGAAAGAAATTGGCTTTCTGCCTATGATGCACCGCAAAAAGATTGAAAAACTAAAAGGACACGAATTTTATAAAACCCACTTTGAGGATTCGGTAGCCCAAATTTCTCCTGCTGGTATACGTGAAGTGTACGATCTGACTGAGCCAATAACTCATAGTTTTATTTGTAATGGGATAGTGGTATCAAACTGCGGAGAGCAACCGCTTTTGCCGTATGAGAGTTGCGTTCTCGGGTCAATAAATCTTGGCAGGATGGTGAAAAAATCAGAGGAAGACAAAATAGAAATTGACCAGGACCGTTTGCGTAAGGTGGTGCATCTTGGGGTTCACTTTCTTGACAACGTAATTGATATGAACCGTTATCCTATAAAAGAAATCGAGGAGACGACGAAAGCAAACAGAAAGATAGGTCTTGGAATAATGGGATTTGCCGATTTGTTAATACAAATGGGAATTCCATACGATTCAAAAGAAGCAGTAGAAACTGCTCAGGAATTGATGAAATTCATTCAGAATGAATCAATCCTTGCTTCGCAGGAAATAGCAAAAACACGAGGTGCCTTCCCAAATTTTAGTCAGAGTATATATAATGTACCGGGTGCACCGCGTATACGCAATGCTACCTGTACTACGATTGCTCCAACAGGAACAATCTCAATGATTGCCGGCTGTTCAAGTGGAATCGAACCGCTATTCGCAGTCGCCTACGTTAAGACGGTAATGGATAAAGACAGATTGATAGAGGTTAATCCGCGTTTCGTAAAAGCCGCAAAAGAACGCAATTTTTACTCTGAAGAGTTGATGGAAAAAGTTGCAGAAAAAGGTAATTTAAGGGAAATCGCGGAGGTACCGGATGATGTTAAACGGTTGTTCGTGACCGCACACGAAATTACGCCAGAGTGGCATATCAGGATGCAGGCAGCGTTCCAAAAATACATACATAATAGTATCTCAAAAACAATAAATTTTCCTCATGATGCAACGCAGGACGACGTACGGCACACTTACATGCTTGCGTGGAAGCTTGGTTGTAAAGGTGTCACCGTATATCGTGATGGCTCGAGGGAAGGCGTGATTTCCGTCGGAACAAAGGAAAAAGAAGAGCCGGATACGGTACTTAAAAGGCCAAGGCCGAGACCGTCTGTAATCAGCGGAAAAACGATACGAATGTCAACAGGTTGCGGTAATTTGTACGTCACAATAAATGAAGATGAAAATGGCCCGTTTGAACTATTTACACAAATGGGAAAATCTGGCGGGTGCGCTGCAAGCCAATCGGAAGCTATAAGCCGGCTCATTTCTCTTGCATTAAGGTCCGGAATCGACCCACAGGTGATAATTCAGCAATTACAAGGAATCAGATGTCCGTCTCCAAGATTTACGAAAGAAGGGGTGGTATTGTCGTGTGCAGATGCCGTAAGCAAAGCGCTACATGCGTACTTTGAAATGAAAAAGAAGGAAGCGGGCAAACAACAAAAACAGGGTTTGAAGAATAATGCTCCACTGCGCGAGATGACTCCTGGTGAACGTGCTACTCTTGGCAATGCCGCTCAATGCCCTGAGTGTGGGACGTCTCTGTACTTTCAGGAAGGTTGTCTCGTGTGCCCTGCGTGTGGATATTCGCGTTGTGAATAGAAAATTCAATCTATGGAGGAATAATGGGAATAAAATCAGATAACTGGATAAAGAAGATGGCTCTTGAGTATAAGATGATAGAGCCGTTTGAAGAAAAACAGGTAAGGGATGGCAAGATTTCCTACGGTGTTTCATCTTACGGATATGACATGAGAGTAAGTGACGAATTTAAGATTTTTACGAACATAAACAATATGGTTGTTGACCCAAAGGCATTTGATACGAGGTCGTTTGTCGACGTACGTGGAGAGTTCTGCGTGATTCCACCGAATTCATTCGTGCTTGCGAGATCCGTGGAGTATTTCAGGATTCCAAAGAACGTGCTCTGTATCTGCCTTGGCAAAAGCACGTACGCACGATGTGGTATAATTGTCAATGTGACTCCTTTTGAACCGGGGTGGGAAGGACACTGCACGATAGAAATCTCGAATAGCACCCCTCTTCCTGCAAAAATCTATTCGAATGAAGGAATCGCGCAAGTACTCTTTCTCCTCGGCGATGAACAGTGCGGTATAACTTATTCCAGCAAGAAGGGAAAGTATCAGGGGCAGCGAGGCATCACGCTGCCAAAGTTATGAGACAAAATTGCTGTGAAAGTTGAACTGATTGCAATAACACCGAAAGCCGAATTGGTAATAGAAGAAGCAGGAAGAACGTGCTATCTTTCTTTTGACAGGAAAGGACGAAACACCGCAGGGCCCTTTATTCAGCGGTTGCTCAGGGCAGGACATACTTCCGTACTTGAACACGCAAGCGCGACTTTCAGAATTTCTGGCGTATCGCGCGCTATGACACATCAACTTGTCCGCCACCGGCTCGCTTCATTCTCGCAACAATCACAGCGTTATGTAGACGAAAACAATTTCAAGTACGTTATCCCGCCAGGCGTAGAGAAAGACCAACCTGCAGTAAAAATATTTCGTAAAACAATGGAAGATATAGGAAATGCCTATCGTGCGCTGCTTGATGCGGGGGTTAAGAGAGAAGATGCAAGGTTTGTGTTGCCAAACGCATGCACCAGTGAAATCGTGATGAGCGCAAATTTCCGTGAGTGGCGGCATATCTTTGAGTTGCGGCTGTCACCGCGTGCACAGTGGGAAATCCGCAGTACTTGCATGGAATGTTTGAAACAGCTCAAACAGAAGGCACCAGCGGTGTTCGGTGATTTTGTAATAAACGAAAAAGGTTGCACTGCGGTACTAAAAAAGGAAACATAGGAGGGACTGATGTCATTTTTTATCGGCAAGGATAGAGATGCGAGACGAGGTTATGGGTTTGACGAGATTAGTCTAGTACCCGGACGGCTTACCATCAATCCTGATGAAGTAGACATTAAATGGAAGCTGCGTGATACCGTATTTGACATACCATTTATTGCTTCTGCAATGGACGGAGTCGTTGACACGAAATTTGCAATCCAGATGAATAAGCGAGGCGGGCTCGCCGTACTTAACCTTGAAGGGATATATGCAAGGTATGAAAATCCCGGGGAAATTGTAGAAAGAATCGTAAATGCGAAGCCGGATGAGGCAACGAAAATTTTCCAGGATATCTACCGTGAACCAATAAAGGAAGAGTTGATAGTGAAAAGGATTCAGGAAATGAAGAAGACCAGCGGCCATGCTGCTGTTTCTGCAATTCCACAACGTGCAGACAAGTTTGGCCCGCTGGCGCAGGAAGCCGGATGTGACGTATTTGTCGTCCAGGCAACTGTCGTAACTGCAAAACACGAAAGTACAAAATACAAGATGCTGGACTTTAGCAAGTTCTGTAACCAGATGAAGATTCCGGTGATTATCGGGAATTGTGTTGGCTATGATGTCGCACTCGACTTGATGGATACCGGATGTGATGGAATCCTTGTTGGAATAGGGCCAGGTGCAGCATGCACTACACGTGGCGTGCTCGGAATCGGCGTCCCGCAGATTACCGCAACGGTCGACTGCGCACAGGCGAGGGATTTCTATTACAAGCGGACAGGCAGATACGTTAATGTGATAACGGACGGTGGTATGACGACCGGCGGTGACGTCTGCAAGGCATTTGCAGCAGGCGCAGATGCTGTAATGCTTGGAAGTAATTTTGCGCGTGCAAAAGAAGCGCCGGGAAACGGGTATCACTGGGGGATGGCAACTCCACATCAGTGGTTGCCGCGCGGGACCCGCGTGTACGTCGGAACATGTGGGACCCTGGATGAGATTCTCTTCGGGCCTGCACAGCTTGATGATGGAACACAAAACCTGGTTGGCGCGCTAAAAACAAGTATGGGCAATCTCGGCGTGAGGAACATACGTGAGATGCAGCAGGTTGAAATTATGATTGCACCGGAGATAAAGAGTGAAGGGAAATTGTATCAGAAAGCGCAAAAAGTAGGAATGGGCAAGTAATTGGGTTGTACTCCAGAAGGAGAGATATGGAGAATGTAGTTACTGAGACGAATCTAGAGGGCTTGAATTTATTTTTCAGGGGTAAGGTACGGGACATCTACGACCTTGGAGAGCATCTTTTGATTGTTGCAACCGACAGAATATCTGCATTTGACTACGTGTTGCCGACGCCTATTCCCGGCAAGGGACAGATTTTGACCCAGATGGCAGCATTCTGGTTTGAAAAGTTGAAAGATATCGTTCCAAATCATCTTGTTTCTGTTAAAATAAAGGATTTTCCCCCAGAAGCGCAGAAGTGCGCCGATATACTTGATGGACGGACAATGCTTGTAAAAAAAGGATATAGAATAAATATCGAGTGCGTCGCGAGAGGATGGCTCGCTGGTTCTGCCTGGAAAGAATACCAGGTTTATGGGACGGCCGGTAAAGTTAAGATGCAAACCGGGCTTGTAGAGTCGTCCGGATTCCCTGAGTCGATATTTACTCCTGCTACGAAATCTGAGGCTGGAAACCATGACATCAATATCAGTGAAGAACAGATGATACAAAACACGGGTGCCGAAGTCGGACGTGCATTGAAGACAAAAACACTTGCATTATACAAACGCGCGGTTGAATACGCCGATAGCCGTGGAATTATCGTTGCTGACACAAAATTTGAGTTTGCGTTGCACAATGGAAAAATAATGTTAATTGACGAGATACTGACGCCTGATTCGTCCAGATTCTGGGAAGCAAAAAACTGGGAGCCAGGAAAGCATATGCCATCGCTGGACAAACAGTTTGTGCGCGATTGGCTGGAACAATCCGGTTGGGACAAAAACTCGCCTCCTCCTGAACTGCCCGTACACATTGTTGAGCAAACCAGCGCTAGATATCAGGAGATTTATGACCGCCTCACACGCTAATGGAACCAGCAATCACACGTACGCGGTTCGCGTGACCCTGAAGAAAAACCTGCCTGACCAACGCGGAACTCACATAATCGGAAATATCCATGATATTGGTATTACCAGTGTTCGCAAAATGTACACTGCAAACGTATATTATCTTAAGTTCAAAAGGGAGCGAGACGAAACTAAAACTGCGAGAGAAGCCGCAGACCGCATTGCAAGTGAAATTCTTTATGACCCGGTAATCGAGGAATACGAGGTTTATACCGGTGTGACACCAGGTGGTCCTGTTGGTTGCTCTCCAAACTGTGCATGGTCAGTTGTAATAAGTTATCTTCCTGGTGTTATGGATACTACTGCAGATACAATAAGAGAAGCCGCAGAAGTTATAGGGGTTCGCGGTCTAGAAGAAGTTAAGAGCGGACATGAATATTTCTTATGTGGGGAAATATCCAGGAAGGACGTTGAAGGGATTGTGAAGCGGTTACTTGCGAATCCGCTTGTTGAACAGTGGTATATAAGAACCTGCGCTTCGCGCAGAACCTTTTCACTTGAAAAACAATTCTCGGGTTCAAGCGTGATAAAGAAAGGTACGCCACGAGGAAGGCATTACAAAGCGTGAGACTTAAGCAAATCCGAATTTCTGGCATGGACGAGAAAAAACTAAAAGAACTGAGTGACCGGCGGCTACTATCACTTACAGTAAATGAGATGCGTACAATTCGGTCCTATTTTCACAAAGCAGGCAGAGAACCGACAGATATGGAATTGGAAACAATTGCGCAGACGTGGTCAGAGCACTGCAAACATAAAACTCTGACAGGTATTATAGAGTACGAAGGACCTGGTGGTGAGGAAAGAATAGATAACCTTCTTGGCAAAACCGTGTTTGCTGTAACAAAAGAATTAACAAGTAAAACTAACGGCAATAAAACAAAAACTGAATGCCTGTCAGTATTTAAGGATAATGCAGGGGTGATTGGATTTGATTCGGAGTACGGGATTTGTTTCAAGGTTGAAACGCATAACCATCCATCTGCACTTGAGCCATACGGTGGAGCTGCAACAGGTATTGGAGGGGTTATACGTGACATCCTCGGAGTTGGCAAAGCTGCGCGACCAATAATGAACACAGATGTATTCTGTTTTGGTGAACTGAATGCTTCTATAGAAGATATGCCGCGTGGAATTTTATATCCGCGAAGGATTTTCAAGGGCGTTGTGTCGGGCGTCCGTGATTATGGAAACAGAATGGGTATCCCGACTGCAAATGGCGCGATACTGTTTGATAAAAGATACACAGGGAACCCTCTCGTTTTTTGTGGGACTGTTGGCATAATTCCAAGAAAGTGCGTAGCAAAAAAGGTGCGTGCTGGCGATTTGATTGTCGTATGCGGCGGGGCGACTGGTCGCGATGGTATACATGGTGCAACATTTTCGTCTCAAGAGTTGCATTGCCTGCTGAAGTCATCCGTAGTTCAAATTGGGAACCCGATTATGGAGAAGCGGATGGCAGATTTTGTACTTCAGGCGCGCGATAAAGGATTGTTTGACGCCATAACCGACTGCGGCGCTGGCGGTTTTTCGTCAGCGATAGGAGAACTTGGACGCGGGTGCGGCGCACGCGTGGAACTTAAAAATGCACCTTTGAAATATGCCGGGCTCTCACCGTGGGAGATATGGCTGAGCGAATCGCAGGAGCGTATGGTTATGGCGGTGCCTGCTGACAGGATGAAGGCACTTGTTGAACTCGCGAAAATTGAGGATGTTCCAGTTGCAGTACTTGGACAGTTCACAAACAGCGGACGGCTGGTTGTTGCCTGGAAAAACAAGGTTGTCTGTAAACTGAGCATGCGTTTTCTTCACGATGGAGTGCCGCGACCCACCAAACGCGCCGTATGGCACCGGAAGGCCACCAGTGGACCATCCTCAATCAGCCGCCCTGCCGCGAGAACACCATTCGCCAGCCAGCATTATATAAGTTCACAAGGTGAAAAACTCAGGCATATCATCCTTTCTCTTCTCGCGTCACCAGACATATCAAGCAAGGAAGCAGTCATTCGTCAATACGACCATGAAGTTCAGGGTACAAGTATCCTGAAACCGCTTGCAGGGGTTGAAAACGATGGCCCTGGCGATGCAGCAGTTATAAGACCTCGTCCTGATTCGTATCGCGGGATTGCTGTTGCATGCGGTATTTGCCCTTATTATACATCACATGACCCCTACTGGATGGCTGTCCTTAGCATTGACGAGGCACTACGCAACCTGACCTGCGCTGGAGCAGACATAGCACGCGCTGCACTACTTGACAATTTCTGCTGGGGAAACCCGGACAACCCAAAACTGCTTGGCGAGCTCGTGCGAGCAGCAAAAGGATGCCATGACGCTGCGCTCGCATATCGCGTCCCTTTTATTTCTGGCAAAGACAGCTTGTACAATGAATACAGATTGAAATCCGCCAGGACCATTTCAATTCCTGGAACGCTTCTTGTTTCTGCTATAGCGCCTCTCACTGATATCCGCCAGACAACAAGCACGTTCTTCAAGCGAGACGGAGACCTGATATATCTTATAGGCAAAACGAGGTCAAATGAATTAGCGGGCTCAAAGTATGAACTGATTGTAAACAGATTGGGAGAAACGTTCGCGCCTCACAATGACATCACTGTGCCGACCGTAAACCCGCACTTGTCGCGCAGAATAATGTATGCAATACACCGCGCGATAAAAGAAGGAGTGGTTTTTTCATGTCACGATTGTTCAGAAGGAGGTATCGCTGTTGCTCTTGCAGAAATGTGCATAGGCGGTAGAATCGGTGCTGATATCCTGCTTGAACCTTCCACGTCCCGCGAGTGGCTATTTTCCGAAAGTGGCGGGCGATTCATAATTGAAGTGAAACCTTCTGTGCAATACAAGTTTGAAAAACATTTTAGCGTGCTTCCTCTTATCCTTCTCGGCAAAGTGAAGAAAAATAAAGAACTTAAAATTAGGAGCGCTAGCAGCACAGAAGCTATTAAAGTTGAACGGCTTTGCAAGGCGTGGAAAGAGACAATCAAATGGTAAAGAGAAAAGTGCTTGTCTTGCGTGCGCCTGGAATAAACAACGATATGGAAACGGCAAATGCATTTCGCATGACAGGCGCACGAGATGTTAACCTGGTCCATGTGAATTTACTCTTGTGTGGCAATGTCAAACTTAATGACTATGACGTACTTGCAATCCCTGGTGGTTTTTCTTACGGCGATGACGTGAGTGCAGGCAAGATTCTCGCAAACATCTTCCGTTTCCAACTACATGACCAGCTTAAGGAATTTATTTCTTCCGGAAGAAAAGTAATCGGGATTTGTAACGGGTTTCAGGTACTCGTAAAGTCAGGTTTTCTGCCTGGCTGGAATGAAACAGGCACTCATCAGCAAGTCACACTTACATGGAACGATTCAGCCAGGTTTGAATGCAGGTGGATATATTTGAACCTACAGCGTGATTGCGTCGCATTTACCAGAAACGTACCACGTATAATCCAACTGCCTGTTGCGCATGCTGAGGGTAAGTTTGTCGTCCGCAATGCCAGCGTCCTTGAACGTCTCGAAAGAAATCATCAAATACTTTTTAGATACTGTGACCAGAATGGCGGGCATGCGCCCTATCCTATAAACCCAAATGGCTCAATTGGAGACGTTGCAGGTATATGCAATAAAGATGGGAACGTCATCGGGATGATGCCGCATCCTGAACGATTCGTGTGGAAATATAACCATCCACGCTGGACACTGATGGACAAGCCCCATAGCGACCGGGACAACGAGCATGGCGCCGGCCTTGAGTTTCTGAAAGCGCTACTTTAGAAGGAAACCAAGATGAAAGTGATGGTAATTGGCTCAGGAGGGAGGGAACACTGCCTGGTATGGAAACTTTCAGGCTCGAGCGACGTTTCAGGTATAATTGCTGTTCCAGGTAATGCCGGAATTGAAGCACATGCAACTTGTATCAGTGCAGACATTAATAACAACGAAGAGCTAGTCAAGATTGCAAAAGATAATAAAGTAGCGCTGACTATTGTCGGGCCAGAAGCACCTCTTGTATCCGGGATTGTTGATAAATTTCACGCTAACGGGCTCAAAATTTTTGGACCTTCAAGCGCTTCTGCGCGTCTTGAAGGAAGCAAGATATTCGCAAAAGAGTTCATGTCTCGCTATGGAATTCCTACTGCAAGGTTTGAGGTATTTGATTCAGTTGCTCAGGCACACAAATATATAGACAGCTGCTTTGGGAAAGACATGCAGGGGATTGTCGTAAAAGCAGATGGGCTTGCGGCAGGAAAAGGCGCACTTGTCTGTTCCAGTCAGGATGAGGCGCACGATGCGGTTGAAAAGATAATGGTCGAAAAGGCATTTGGTAGCGCCGGTGAAAAAGTCGTAATCGAAGAAAAGCTTGAAGGAGAAGAATGTTCGTTAATGGCTTTTGTTGACGGCAAAACGCTTTTGCCGCTGTTGCCAAGCCAGGACCATAAACGCGCATTTGACGGTGACCGCGGGCCTAATACCGGTGGAATGGGCGCTTACGCACCCTACCCTTATATTGATTTAGACCTTATAGACAGAGAGGTTTCGAGACGCTTTCTGGATGGGATTGAGAAAGAAGGGCTGGACTATAAAGGTATAATCTATTTCGGTTTGATGCTAACTTCGGAAGGACCGAAAGTGCTTGAATTCAACGTGCGCTTTGGCGACCCGGAAACACAGGCCGTATTACCCTTGCTTACCACGGATTTTTTGGATATAATAGTGCGGACTACAGAAGGCCGTCTGTCCGGCATGGGACTCGACTGGCAGGGGGCTAAAGCAGTCACAGTGGTTATTGCATCCTCGGGTTATCCGGGACATTACGAAAAAGGGAAAGCGATAACCGGCCTGGAAGAAGTCGCGAAAGAAAAAGGTGTGGTTGCATTTCATGCGGGTACAAAGTATAATGCCGAGCGCAACGTCGCCACTTCCGGAGGCAGAGTGCTTGACGTAACGGCACTGGACAGCACGCTTGCCGGTGCGATTTCAAAAGTATACCAGGCGGTTGGTAAAATCCACTTTGATGGCGCTTTCTATAGGACTGACATTGCGAGCAAGGCACTAAAACGTGAAAGATAAACGAAAAAGAGACAGGCACGTCCTGGTTTCGATTGTCATGGGCAGCGATTCTGATTTGAATACAATGTGCGAAGCAGCAAACATCTTGAGAGAACTTCGCATTCCTTTTGAAGTGACAATAACTTCTGCACACCGCTCACCCTCTCTGACCAGGCGTTACATTCGGGAACTGAACGACAAAGGCGTGAAATTAGTTATCGCAGGAGCTGGCCTTGCAGCACATCTTCCTGGTGCTATCGCAAGCGAGACAATACTACCTGTAATCGGTGTACCAATGGAAACCAAATCTCTCAGTGGCCAGGATTCTCTGTATTCTATAGTACAGATGCCTGCAGGTGTTCCTGTCGCAACGATGGCTATAGGTAAACCTGGTGCAAAAAACGCTGCATTGCTCGCTAGCGAGATTCTTGCTCTTAGTAACAAAGAGATAGCAAAACGGCTTATGAATTGGAGAAAAGTACAGGAATCCTGCGTGCAAAAAAAGTCAACACGACTGAAAAAACTTGGCTACGAGAAATATATGGAAGCAAAATGAAAAATGGGAAGCGGACTTCGGTAATGGACGCACGGCAGCTCGCGAAAGCTCTGGCACGAGTCGCAGATGCTATAATACGTGATTTAAAAAAGATGGATGACGTTGTAATTATCGGCACTCAAACGCGCGGAGTGCACCTTGCGCACCGTATAGCAAAATATATCGGGGAGCACACCGGTATAGAACCACCTGTAGGAGTTCTGGACATAACCCTGTATCGCGATGACATATCTTCGATTGAACGCCAGCCGCTGATAAAGGAAACGGACATTCCATTTGACGTTACCGACAAGAAGATTGTGCTTGTAGATGACGTTATATATACTGGACGCACAATACGCGCTGGAATAGACGAATTAATGGACTTTGGCAGACCATGTTCAATCAAATTGGCTGCATTGATTGACCGTGGTCAACGCGAATTGCCGATTCAACCGGATTTCGTTGGTAAAACAATACCCACGAAACCTGGCGATAAGGTCCGGGTGTTTGTCGAAGAAATTGATGGCCACGATGAGGTGATTGTCGCAAGGAAGTGACGGTTGTTAACTCTCTCCTGGAGGGTAACATGCGCCTGAAGCAAAAAGATTTATTGGGGCTGGAAAATCTCACCGCAAAGGAAATCCAGCTTATACTGGACACCGCAAAGCCGTTCAAAGAACTGTTTACCCGCTCAGTAAAGAAAGTGCCGACGCTGCGCGGCAAAACAGTTGTCCTTCTATTCTACGAGCCATCCACCAGAACCAGAAATTCTTTTGAACTTGCCGCAAAACGCCTCAGCGCCGACACTCTGAACATTTCCGTAAATATGTCCAGTGTCGTGAAAGGCGAAAGTTTGATTGACACCGGTAAAACGATAGAGGCAATGAAGGCGGACTTCGTGGTGATAAGACATGCTATGTCAGGAGCCCCCCATCTTCTTGCAAAGACAATTTCCGGGTCTGTTATAAACGCAGGAGACGGTTTGCATGAACATCCGACACAGGGACTTCTTGATTTGTTCACTATTCGCGAGAAGAAAGGGCGCATCAAGGACTTGAAAGTTGGAATTATCGGAGATATTATGCATAGCAGAGTTGCAAGGTCAGATATCTGGGGATTGAAGAAAATGGGTGCTGAAGTACACCTGATAGGTCCCGTGACTTTGATGCCATGTGGTATAGAAAAAATGGGAGTTTACATACACTGGTGCCTTGAGGATATAATAGATAAACTTGACGTCATTAATATCTTAAGAATCCAAAGTGAGCGGCAGGCAGATAATCTATTCCCTTCATTGAGAGAGTATAATGAAATATTCGGGGTTAACACAATGCGGTTGGCAAATGCAAAAAAGGAGCTCTTAATAATGCATCCGGGACCAATGAACCGTGGAGTAGAAATTTCTACCTCTGTAGCCGATAGTCCACGTGCAGTTATTACAGAACAAGTTACGAATGGCATCGCAATCAGGATGGCGGTTTTCTATCTGCTTGCTGGCAGCCAATCACCGATACCATCTATTATCTGATGGGTAGCCGTAGGCTTTAGCCTGCGCAATTGAAAGCAAGTTTTCAGACTACAAAAAACATGTTCTTTTGACCCCGGAGGAATGAATGTTAACAATTATCAGGAACGGGCACGTAATAGACCCTGCAAATGGAATTGACGGAAAACTGGACATAGTAATTGAAAACGGCAGGATTAGCCGTCTTGCACCAAAGGTAAGTGCTCCTAAAAAAGCACGCAACAACACCAGAATCATTGATGCATCCGGCAAACTGGTCGTTCCTGGCCTAATAGATATCCACGTTCATCTGAGGGAGCCAGGGCGCGAGGACGAAGAAACGATCCGCACCGGGACCCGCGCTGCTGCGCATGGCGGCTTTACAAGCATCTGCGCTATGCCAAATACCGAACCGCCTGTGGACTCAGTTGCTGGCATAAAATTCCTGCTCGCAACTGCGCGCACCGAGGGCGTTGTCAATGTCTTTCCTTTTGGATGTATTACTAAGGGTCGCAATGGTAATGAACTCGCAGAAATTGGAAAAATGCATCGTGCCGGCATTGTGGGCATAACTGACGACGGCTCGCCTGTTATGAATTCACAAACAATGCGCCATGCGCTCGAATACGTGCGGATGGCTGATATTCCGGTTGTATCTCATTCTGAGGATTTGTACCTATCCGAGAACGGGATAATGAATGAGAGCTATCTTTCCACTGTTATGGGCTTGAAAGGGATTCCTGCGCAGGCAGAAACAACGATGGTTGCACGAGATATCGCTCTTGCTGAACTAACAGGCGGTCATTTACACGTAGCGCATGTTTCATGTGCAGGTTCTGTCGTGCTTATACGAGAAGCAAAACGCAGGAAACTCAGTGTCACCTGTGAGACGGCACCTCATTACTTTTCGCTCACAGAAGAAAGCGTTAGTAATTATAATACTATGGCGAAGGTTAACCCGCCTCTCAGAAGCAGCGTTGATGTCCGTGCAATAATTCGCGGACTCAAAGACGGTACTATTGACGCTATTGCGAGTGACCACGCTCCACATACCGAAGAAGAGAAACAAACAGAATTTAATACTGCGCCTGCAGGAATAATTGGCCTGGAAACAACTGTGCCAGTAGTTTTTACTTATCTGGTGGAGAAAAAACTGATTGATTTGAAACGTGCCATAGAACTGATGAGTTCTGGACCTAGAAGAATATTTGGATTAAAAAGAGGGACACTGTCGCCAGGTGCTATCGCAGACATCACTATCATAGACCCGCGCATGGAACTTGTTATAAACAAGGAGTGGTTTGTTTCAAAAAGCAAGAACTCGCCATTCATAGGAAAGAAACTTACTGGTTTTGCTGAAACGGTCTTTGTATCAGGAAAACAGGTATTGTTGTGAATCATCCTGCCGCTAAAAAAGATTATCAACCATTGGTTATAGAAGCAAACATCGTTTCAAACAGGCCAATCAAAGAAAATTACTGGCGACTGCGTATAGAAGCGCGACAAATAGCCAGACAGGCAAAACCCGGCCAGTTCATAAACCTCAGTTGTATACCGTTTGAATCTGCCCCCCCTGTTTTACTCAAGCGTCCATTTACAATCGCGGGAATATATCAACCTGCAAGAACTAAGCGCAGTCAGTGCATATTCCTCGACATTATCTATCAGGTGATTGGCAAAGGTACGATAGAACTTACCCAACGCAAGCCAGGTGAGAAATTACAAATGATAGGTCCGCTTGGGAATGGCTGGCCGCTTGATGGAGGGATAAACCGTACTCATCACATTCTTGTCGCTGGCGGGTCCGGGGTTGCATCTCTTGCGTGGCTGGCACAGACGCTCGGGAAACCCCTGTCTGACAAGCGACGGGTTACACTCTACTATGGAGCACAAAGTAAACGGTATTTGCTTTCTCCGGACGAACTTGGTACGCGCGGCATAACGGTGCATTATAGCACAGACGACGGCACGCACGGTTTCCATGGCAAGGTAACTGACTTGCTGGCGAGGGACTTGAAACATGCCGGCATATCAGGTGCCCGGTCTCGTCCCCGACCCTTGGTACCCTCAAGGGAAAATGCTATTGTGTACGCATGCGGCCCGCGCGAGATGCTTAAGTCAACTTTCAAGATAACTCACTCATCTGGAATACCCTCTTTCATGTCGTGGGAAGAAAGGATGGGTTGTGGTTATGGAGCTTGTCAGACCTGCGCTATACCTGTTACCGGTAATAGATATGCACGTATATGCACAGAAGGTCCAATTTTTCGGGGTGATGAGATTAGATGGGCAGAAACCTGAAACAGCATCATGTTAATATTGGCGGGATAGAACTGCTTAATCCTGTTATGCCTGCATCTGGAGTCGCCGGTTATGGCGAAGAGTACGCACAGATTGCCGACATAAATAAACTTGGAGCGATTGTTACCAAAACAATTACCGTCAAGCCAAAGCGTGGAAATCCGCCACCGCGGATATGGGAATGTGACTCTGCTATAGTCAACTCTGTCGGTCTTGAGAACGTCGGGATAGAAAAATTTCTGTCTGACAAGTTGCCTCTCTTATTGAAATTCAAACCACCGGCGATTGTGAGCATAGGAGGGACATCGCCTGATGAATTTGCGCTACTTGCAGAGACGTTGGATTCTGCGGGCATTCAGGCGGTGGAATTGAATCTATCCTGTCCTAACGTTGGCAGTTCACATCTGATTGCACAGGATGCACGGGAAACAGTAAAAATATTACGTGCGACAAGAAAAAAAACGAAATTACCAATTATCGTAAAATTGGCTCCTGATGTTACCGACATTGTGCCTATCGCGAAAGCTGCAGTCAGGGCAGGAGCTGACGTACTTGCAATTGCGAATGCATATCTTTCGTACGTCCTCCGAAATGATGGTAAACCTGTCTTTAGTCGCGGATATGCAGGATTATCAGGTCCTGCAATAAAACCTCTGACATTACGTCTCGTGCGACAGGTGCATAATGCACTGCCGGATGTTCCAATAATCGGAATCGGTGGTATAATGTCTGTTCGCGATGCGCTCGATTATTTTGACTCAGGTGCACGTGCAATTGCAATTGGCACCGGAATACTTATTGACCCGTTTATTCCGTTCAAAATAATAGATGGTCTTAAAACAAATTGCTAAGATTAAGATATCATGCATACAGAACTGATAGTAGCATTGGACGTTGACGATATCGAAAAAGCGCGTTCGCTAGTCAATGAATTAAGCGGAACGACCAAATATTATAAAATTGGGATGCGCTTATTTACCAAATATGGCCCATCGATTGTCGAAGAAATAGCAAAAAAAGGACACCGCGTTTTTCTGGACCTTAAATTTATGGATATACCGAGTGTTGTCGCAAGCACGGTAGAATCAGCCGCATCCATGGGCGCCTATGCGGTATCGCTCCATATTTCTGGCGGCTCAGAAATGCTCATTGCCGCACAAGAAGTAAAACAACGGCCAAAATTATGGGGCGTAACCATACTCACGAGTATTTCTCAAAATCTACTAAATGAAACCGGGATAACTAACTCGATTGAAAGCCGGGTCGAGCTGCTTGCTTCTCTTGGAATCAAATGCGGACTTGACGGTATTGTATGTTCCCCAAGAGAGATTTCGCTCGTAAGGAAATGCATAGGGCCGGCACAGGACATTGTAACGCCAGGAATAAGGTTAGCGAGCGCTGCCGTTACTCATGATGACCAGGTGCGGACGCTAACGCCGAAAGAGGCATCTGATGCAGGCGCGACTTACATAGTGGTCGGCCGGCCGATAATAGAGGCATCAGACCCAAAACAGGAGGTAGAAAACATCCGTGGCCAACTTCGTAAGTAGCATGAATTCTGGAAAAGTTCTTGCACTTTTGAAAGAATATGGTGCAATGCAAGCCGGGCATTTCGAGCTGTCAAGCGGGCTTCACAGTGATACTTATGTGCAATGCACTCAGGTACTCCAGTATCCCGGAGTGGCCCGGAAGATTGCAAAGATACTTGCAAACGGCATTTGCAGCAAGAAGCTGATAAAAAAGCCGGCTCTCGTCATTTCTCCTGCAATCGGAGGTATAGTCATAGGGTATGAAGTTGCACGCGCGCTTGGCGCAAGGGCAATTTTCGCTGAAAGGTCGCCGGAGGGGAAGATGACTTTGAGACGTGGCTTCCGGGTAAGAGCCGAAGAATCAGTCATTGTGGTAGAAGACGTCATAACTACCGGTGGCACCACTCAGGAAATTCTCAACCTTATCCGCCAGGAACACGGTAATCCAGCTGGCGTTGCCTGTATCGTCGATAGGTCACGTGACTGGCACCCTCGTAGCGGGTTGCCATTGTTTGCAGCTATTCACATTCAGGTTGAAAACTACGAGCCCGGTACCTCAACCTGCCCGATGTGTAAGAAAGGATTACCTCTGGTAAAACCTGGTTCAAGAGAGCGATGAGTAAGGAAGAAATAACCTACCGCAAAGCCGGCGTGAATATAGATGCAGCATCCAAGTGGGTCGCGAACTTAAGGAAGCGCTTCCCTGGTATTGGTTCATTTAGCGGTACTTTTCCACTCCAGACAAAAAACAACAAGAAATATCTGCTTGTAGCCGGTTGCGATGGTGTTGGTACAAAACTCAAACTTTTGCAGAAATACGATATGCATGAGACCGCGGGAATTGACCTTGTTGCAATGAATGCAAACGACATCATTACCTGCGGAGCTAAACCTCTTTTCTTTCTGGATTATATCGCATGTGAAAAGCTGAAGGAGAAAACACTCCAAAAAGTCATCGATGGAATCTCTGCCGGCTGCAAGGAAACAGGCCTCACTCTGCTTGGAGGAGAAACCGCACAGATGCCTGGTTTCTACAAACCAGATGAGTACGACCTTGCAGGATTTGCTGTAGGGCTTGTGGAACGCAGCCGTATGATTACGGGAAAACGCATCAAAGAAGGGGACGTTGTCCTTGGACTACCCTCCTCAGGACCACATTCGAATGGTTTCTCTCTGGTTCGTAAGGTACTCAGTAAAGAAGATATAGAGAAATACCGGGCACCACTTCTAAAACCAACGCATTTATACGTGCGTCCAATTCTCGATTATCTGTCGTCTTCTGCTGGTAAACATATCCATGGAATAGCACATATTACTGGCGGTGGATTCATTGAAAACATCCCACGCATATTGCCTGAAAACTGTAGAGTAATAATAAAAACGGACAGGTGGAAACAGCCGCCAATTTTCAAGCTAATTCAGAATCGTGCCGCTATCTCAAAAATGGAAATGTACAGAACTTTCAATATGGGCATCGGAATGGTTCTTATAGTATCCAGAAAATACGAAAAACAATTTCCTGGAGCAGTACCTATAGGCGAAGTTATCTATGGAAAACGAAGGGTGACACTGGAGTGACGAATATCGCTGTATTTGCTTCCGGGCATGGAACGAATTTTCAGGCAATAATTGATGCTATAGAATCGGGATACATAAAAAATGCCAGAATTGCACTCTGCCTGGTTGATCGCAAGGAAGCAGGCGCACTTAACCGTGCATGGAAACACGGTATTCCTACCGCTGTTGTCGAACGCAATGCGTTTGCTTCAAAGAAGGATTTCGAAAACGCAATAGCAAACGAAACAAACAAAGCTAGTGTCGACCTGATACTTCTTGCCGGTTTCATGAGAATATTGAGCCCTGAATTTGTAAGCCAGTACCCGAATAAAATCATGAATATTCATCCTGCACTCTTGCCATCTTTTGGCGGAAAGGGACTTTACGGACCGAAAGTACATCAGGCAGTTCTTGATTACGGTACCAAAATCACGGGCTGCACCGTCCACTTTGTCGATGAGGAATGCGACCATGGCCCTATAATTATCCAGGCACCGGTTCCCGTGCAGGATGACGATACTCCGGAGACACTTGCAAAGCGTGTACTGGAACAGGAACATAAAATCTATCCTGAAGCAGTCCGTCTTTACTGTGAAGGAAAACTGGAAATCATCGGACGCCGTGTTTTAAGGAGGCAATAGTGCCGGAAATAAAAACAGCTCTTCTAAGTGTTTCGGACCGGACAGGACTGGTTGATTTTGCGAAAAAACTTAAGGAGTTCGGAGTTGCGCTCATTGCTTCAGACGGCACTGCAAAATTCCTAAAAAATAATGGGGTGCCCTGTAAGAGCGTAAGTCAATATACCGGAATGTCCCCTCTGGTCGGTAGCAGAGTGAAAACATTACATCCGAAAATCCACGCAGGTATCCTTGCCAGACGCAGTAATGCCAGAGATATGAAAGACATAAGAGGCACAGAGATTCTTCCTATTGACATGGTGGTTGTGAACCTTTATCCATTTAGTTCCGTGGTGTCACGAACAGGCGCAACTGACTCAGAAATCTGCGAAAACATAGATATCGGAGGACCAACTCTACTCCGTGCAGCTGCAAAGAACTGGCCATACGTTCTTGCTGTTTCTGATACAGATGATTATCGCCGGGTTATTTTGGAATTGAAAAAGCATGGCAGAAGCACTACGAAGGAATTCAATCGTGAATTTGCTCTAAAGGTCTTCCAGCGGACAGCAAAATATGATTCGCTGATTGCGAATTATTTCGCAAACAAAGCAGGCGACAAGGAGTTCCCCCAAAACATACAATTTGTACTAGAAAAATCCCAGGACCTCAGCTACGGAGAAAACCCTCATCAGTCAGCAGCTTTGTATAGAATACCAGCAAATGCTAAAAACAAAACTGGATTAACACAATTCCACGGCAAGCAACTATCATACAACAACATTCTTGACGTGGACAGCGTATTGAGAGTACTTGCGGACTTTAAAGAACAAACATGTGTAATAGTAAAGCATACCAACCCTTGTGGACTTGCTAGTGGAAAAACCAATATCCTTGCATGGCGCAAAGCGCTGGAAGGAGACCCTGTTAGTGCATTCGGCAGCATAGTGGGGTTTAATCGAAAAGTCGATTCGAGAACAGCGAAGGAGATATCAAAACTATTTGTTGAAGTAATTGTTGCTCCTGGTTTTGCTAATGAAGCGCTTGAGGTACTTCAGCGAAAGAAAAACCTCCGTATACTCGTAATGAAGGGCAAATTTACGAATCAACTTGAATATCGCAGTGCGCTTGATGGAATATTATGCCAACATCCTGATTATCGTTTGTCATTATATCAGAAAACAGTAACCAGGAGAAAACCAACTAACAAGGAGCTCGCTGCACTTGATTTTGCCTGGCGTGTAGTAAAACACTGCAAATCAAATGCCATAGTGCTGGCTACTACAAACCAAGTATTAGGGGTTGGTACAGGTCAAATGTCGCGCATTGATGCACTACGAATAGCTAAATATAAATTGCAACATTTCTTTAAAGGAAAAAAAATAATGCCATTGGTAATGGCTTCTGACGCTTTCTTTCCTTTCCCTGATTCCGTGCGGGAAGCACATAAAATCGGTGTGACTGCTATAATCCAACCAGGCGGGTCAATCCGGGATGACCAGTCAATTTATGCCTGTGACCAAGCAGGGATTGCAATGGTCCTTACTGGCATGAGGCACTTCAGACACTAGTTCAGACGCTGTCAGACACTATAGGGTATTATTTTATTTCTACCTTTGCTCCAGCTTCTTCAAGCTTCTTCTTCATTTCCTCTGCTTGTGCCTTTCCAATGCCTTCTTTGATAGGTTTTGGTGCTCCGTCAACAAGATCTTTTGCTTCTTTCAGACCCAAAGATGTAAGTTCACGAACTGTCTTGATGACCTGAATTTTCTTGTCACCTACTGAGGAAAGAACTACTGTATACTCGCTTTTCTCTTCTTCGGCCTGAGTCGGCCCTTGACCTGCGCTCTGAACAACGCCAGTCATGGCTGGCATAGCAGCAGAAACACCAAATTTCTCCTCAAGAGTTTTTACCAGTTCATTTAATTCCAGGACAGACATACCTTCGATAGCACTGACTAATTCTTCTTTATTCATTGTTTCCCCCTTCATTAGATTGCGATTCTTTGTTTTGAGAAATTCTATTAAGAACAATAAGAAGCTTTTTGGTAACACCAGATAAACAATATACTAACCCGCTCATCGGACTGTTAAGTGCGCAAACAACTCTCCCGAGCAGGACTTCTCTGGATGGTAGATTTGCCATTTCCTTGACTGATTTGCTATCAAGCGCTGTGCCTTTATAGAAAGCTGACTTAAGCGTGGGTAAGTCATCATGGTTTTTTGCAAACTTATGCAACACACGCAAGTAGTCAGAAAGGTCTGTATCACCAATGACAAGGGCAGTTGGACCGACAAGATATTGCCCAAAGGAACTTTGCTCCTGTTCATTCATTGCTTTCAGCAACAGACGATTCTTCACTACCTGCAGCCGTGCCTGGACTTTGTTTAATTGTTTCCTTAAACTCGTCAAATCAGCAACGGATAGACCACAGCAGTCAGCAAGTAAAAAATCCCTGTCTGCTAAGTAACCCCTCAAATTTGTTACAAACTCTTCTTTTTCTGTTTTTGTTAACCTAGGCATTATTATTCCCAAATTTTGTAGTCGCTAAAAAGCAACCCAGACACCTGGTCCCATCGTAGATGCAATACTTGCTTTTTTGATGAAATTACCCTTAACTCCTAAGGGTTTGATCCGATTGACAGCATCCACGACTGTCCTGACATTCTCTTCAAGTGCTTCCCTGATAAAAGAAGCTCGCCCAACGCTAATCTGAATATTTCCTAACTTATCAACCATGAGCTCAACTTTGCCCGTCTTTGCTTCTTTTACTGCCTTGGCTATATCCATAGTAACGGTACCTGTCTTTGGCGAAGGCATTAGCCCTCTGGGACCCAATATTTTCCCAAGCTTTGCCAAGGTAGGCATCATATCAGGGGTAGCGAGCAGAACGTCAAATGAAACGTCACCTTTTACAATCTGTTCGACTGTTTCCTGTCCGCCAACAATATCTGCACCCGCCTCTTTCGCTTCTGACTGTTTTTCTGGATTTGCTATAACGGCAACTTTCTTTGTTTTACCAGTTCCATGCGGAAGGATACAGGTTCCTCTTATTGACTGCCCTGCTTTCTTTAGGTCTATATCCAAAACAAATACTATATCAATACTTTCATCAAATTTAGCGCTAGCCGTTTTCTTAACGATGTCTATAGCTTCTAATAGACCATAGGTACGGTTTTTATCTACGAGTTCTGAAATTTTTTTGTACCTTTTTCCTCTTTTCACTGTTTTACCACCTGGACGCCCATGCTTCGCGCTGTTCCGCGAACGATTTTCACTGCCTCTGCTACATCATCCGTATTTAGGTCCTGTAATTTGGTCTTTGCAATCTCTTCTACCTGCGCCTCAGTTACTGTTCCAGCAGGTTCTCTGTTTGGTGTACCTGATGCTTTCGCGATTCCAGCCGCCTTTTTCAATAATACCGAAACTGGCGGAATCCTTGTAATAAATGCAAATGACCTATCCTTATATATCGTAACAACCGCTGGAATTATCATCCCCGGTTCCTCGTTTTTCGTCTTTTCATTAAATTGCTTGCAGAACTCCATGATGTTTACGCCATGCTGCCCAAGAGCTGGACCGACTGGAGGAGTTGGTGCAGCACTACCAGCAGGAATTTGCAATTTCACGACCGCCTTAATCTCTTTCTTGGCCATATCTCTACACCTTTTCTACCTGTAAAAAATCAAGCTCAACTGGAGTGCCGCGTCCGAAGACAACCACTATTGCCTTAAGGCACGATTTCTGTTCATTGATTTCTTCCACAGTTCCCATAAAATTCATAAACGGGCCGTCAATTATTCTTATCGCATCCCCCCTGGCAAAAGTGACAGACGGCCTGGGTTTTGCCTTACGCCCATCCTCGGTCAGGACTACTAAATGTTCTGCTTCCTCTTGTGAAATTGGAGATGGGCGAACTCCACCCAAAAAACCAGTAACCCCCTGGGTATTACGGACAGCCCAGTACGTATCGCCATCCAGGAGCATCTCTACAAGAACGTATCCCGGGAAAAAAGAGCGTTGTCTTGGCTTTCGGGTTCGCGTATCTATTACGGTCTCTTTTGGTATAAGTATAGTGCCAAATTTCTTTTTAAGATCTTCCGATGAATTGACCAGCCGCTCCAGACCCACTTTAACATGTTCTTCCCGCTGGGTCAGAGTATGCACAACGTACCATTGCTTTTTTTGTTCCTGCGTGTCAACCATTTATTTACCTCATGACCAGAGCAAGTCCACTGGATAAAAGAAAGTCAACCAGAGCAATAAATGCTGAGGCTATAAGCACAAGAATTATTATAACAACCGTAGCTCCGCCAACCTCTTTTGGAGTTGCCCACGATGCCTTGCTAAGTTCAGCGCGAACTTCCGTAAGAAAATTGCCTATCTTTCTAAAAATGTTTTGCTTTTTTGTTGCCATCTCTTTTTAAGTAAGAAGTAAACATAATATAAAATTATCCAGCAGGTGTCAAATCCAAAAATAAAAAGTGAGCGACGCTGGGTTCGACTCCATTACCATCATCACGCTACTCTAAGCGGGCGACGGGAGTCGCCCCCAGCGTCGCTTCGCTCCTTTTCATAGGGGCTCTGCCCCTCTGAACGCTCGCACTTAAAGTCCTCGCTGTCACCCCGAAAGCGTAGGGGGACTACTCCCCCTACAACCCCCTCGGGTTCGCTTCCCTCGTATTTAATACTGTTATTGTTTTCTAAAGCGGGCGACGGGAATCGAACCCGCG